>Ga0208735_100228_pt1 | contig 31585 bp, 30 predicted proteins | sample Subbio12Aug_8Aab_FD_184829 | JGI IMG/M metagenome (GOLD analysis project Ga0208735, IMG submission 184829) | Serpentinite rock and fluid subsurface biosphere microbial communities from McLaughlin Reserve, California, USA - CR12Aug_8Aab (SPAdes) | ecosystem: Environmental > Terrestrial > Deep... | reverse complement strand
TCCGGGGCACCCCCAGCGCTGCGGCCATCCGGTCGGCCAAGCGCCCCAGCTGCGGGTCGCGCAGCGGCACCGACCTTTCGTCCAGCATCTTGCGCGTCCGCCAGACCGAGACCCGCATCATCACGACCGCATAGGCGACCGCCACCAGCACGGAAAGAAGAAGAGCGTTCATGCTGCGGATATAGGGCGGGCGCGGCCCGCTTCAAACCCCAGCCTGCGAGCCCCAGCCTGCGAGCCCGCGGAAAGCCAGCCCCCCGGCGAGACTGCGACCCCAAGCCCGCCGACCATCCCCGGGATTGCCTAGCCACCGACTGCCGCCGCCAGCCGGTGAAAAGCCATTTCAGCGCAGCTCCCGGATGCCGCGCGCCAACCCGTCCAGCGTCATCGGCACCATGCGATCCTCGAATGCCTCGCGGATCAGGGCGGTCGATCGGGTGTGGCCCCAGGCACGTTGTTCGACCGGATTGATCCAGACATGATGCGGCCACTGCGCCCGGACCCGGCGCAGCCAGACCGCGCCCGCCTCGGGGTTCCAGTGTTCATTGGCGCCGCCGGGATGGGTGATCTCGTAGGGTGACATCGCCGCATCGCCCACCACGATCAGCCGCCAGTCCGACCCGTAGGTGCGGATCACGTCCCAGGTCGGCGTCTGATGGTCCCAGCGCCGCCGGTTGTCGCGCCACAGGCCCTCGTAGATGCAGTTGTGGAAGTAGAACACCTCCAGATGCCGGAACTCGGCCCTTGCCGCAGTGAAAAGCTCTTCCATCACCCGGACATGGCTGTCCATCGACCCGCCGATGTCGAGCAGCAGCAGCACCTTGACCGCATTGCGCCGCTCGGGCCGGGTCTGCACGTCCAGCCAGCCCTGCGCCGCCGTGGCCCGGATCGTGCCGTCCAGGTCCAGCTCTTCGGTCGCGCCCTCGCGTGCCCAGCGGCGAAGGCGGCGCAGCGCCAGCTTCATCGTCCGGGTGCCGATCTCGGCATCGCCGTCCAGGTTGCGAAACTCGCGCCGGTCCCAGACCTTGACCGCGCGCTGGTGGCGGCTTTGCTCCTGGCCGATCCGCACCCCTTCGGGGTTGTACCCGTAAGCGCCGAAGGGCGACGTTCCCGCCGTCCCGATCCACTTCGACCCGCCCTGGTGCCGGCCCTTCTGGTCCGCCAGCCGCTGGCGCAGCGTATCCATCAGCGTGTCGAACCCGCCAAGGGCCTGGATCGCCGCCCGCTCTTCGGCCGAAAGATGCCGTTCGGCCAGCTTTTCCAGCCAGTCGCGCGGCAGGTCGAGGGCATCAAGCACCTGATCCGCCGTCACACCCTCCAGGCCCGCGAAGGCCCGCGCAAAGGCCCGGTCGAAGCGGTCGATGTGACGCTCGTCCTTGACCAGCGTCAGGCGGGCGAGGTGATAGAAGCCCTCGGCGTCAAAGATCACCAGGCCCGCGGCCATCGCTTCCAGAAAGCTCAGGAACTCGCGCAGGGAAACCGGCACGCCTTCTTCCCGCAACGTCTGGAAGAATGGCAGGAACATGCGCTATGCCCCAATCTCTGCACGGAAATCGGACTTGAGCCCTGCAAGGCCCGGAACCGAAGCCTGCAAGAGAACCGCACCCGGCATCAGGCCCGCAGCATCCGGTCCAGGCCGATGGTGACGAACAGGCCGAGGATCGCGAAGATCAAGCCGTGCACCAGGGCATATTGCACCATGTCCGCCAGCTTGCCGCCCCGCGCCCGGGCCCGGTACCCCCCGGTGAGTGCCCCCAACAGAAATCCGCCGATCACGAACATGCCGCCCCATTTCCGGGACGCAGGCGCGCCCCTCAGCCCTTGTCTGCGCGGTCCGCCACGGCCGCGATGTCGCGCATCCGGGCCTGAACCGCCTTGTCAGGGCCGAAGCCATAGCGCGCGGGACCCGCGCTGTCCATGCGCAGCGCCGCCGCAGCCCGGGGGTTGCCCAAAGCCTCCTCCGCCTCGGCCTTGATCAGCAGCAGCGTCGCCAGGAGTGCCGCATTCTGGTGCCGCTCGACCACCGGAATCGCCCGGTCGGTGAGGCGTATGGCCTCTTCGGCCAGACCCCCGGCCAGAGCCATCGCCGCCATCTGCATGTCGACATGCGCCAGTTGCAGTCCGCCACCCGGCAGGCGGGCAAAGACGGCACCGGCCCGGTCGAAGGCGTCCAGCGCCTGTGCGGGGTTGCTGCCGGCCGCCAGGCGCCCGACGGCGAAGTAGCTGAAGCCCAGCCGGCTGTCGCGCCACCCCGAGGCCAGCGCGATCTCCAGCGCCCGTTCCGCCGCTGCCCGCCGCGCCGCGACCGAACCGTTGCGCCCCAGCGAGCTCTCGATCGCCCGCGTCCACTCCACCGGATTTCCAGCACTTGCCCCCGGTCCGGCCCCCAGCCGCGCGGCCACCTCGTCGCGGCTCATCCCGCTGGACAGGGCAGGGGAATAGGTCAGCCGCAGGATCTCCATGTCGAAGCCGGTCAGCACCGAATGGAAGTTGTCGTCGTTGAAGACGCTGTCGGCCAGCCGGTACAGGTCGTTCAGCGGCCCCAGCGCCTGGGCCAGTTCCTCGTGCAGGCAGTCGCGGATTTCCTGCGGGCTGGTGTCCGAAGGGATGAAGATCGCCGCCCGCTCGCGCCGCGTGACCAGCGCCCAGTCCACCGCGTCCTGCCCGCGCTTGCGGCGATATTCGGCCAGCGAACCGACGTTCGGCACCACGAAGCAGGCGGCCGTCGGCGCCAGGCGGCGCAGTTCGGCGCGCGAGGTGAATTCCACCGTGATCCTGGCCGGACCCTGCGCCGGCCGGATGTCGATCCCCGCTTCCGATTGCAGCCGCCCGATCAACGCGCCCAGGTCTCGCGGGGCGCTGGCCGGAACAGCGCCCGTCATCGCGACCGTCACCGGCCCCTCGAACCGGCTGAACACCTCAAGCCCGCGCCCGCTTTCCATCGCGAAGGTCAGGTCCATGAAGTCCCGCACCAGCGAGCCCTCCGCCCCCGGCAGCGCCGAAAGCCGCCCCGCGCCAAGCGTGCCGAAGCCCACGCCCACCTCGGCCGGAGGGCGGTTCTTCGACACCTGCGCCGGCGGGGCACAGGCCGAAACCACGCAAAGTGCGACGATCATCGCGGGCAGGCGCATCAAGGGTTCCGTCAGGCAACAGGCCCCCGGAGGTTGGGACAGGCCAAGTGTCCAAGGGACGACCCCATCAAGTCAATTCGGGAAAAAACCAAGACTTTACCGACAACTACCCCTCGCGTTTCACGCGGGGCGGGGCGCAGGATATACCCTGCCGCTTCACGCAATGTTACAAATGCGACCAGCCAGCGACCGACGCGGGCCACCCAAAGCCCTGCGCGATCCGATTCGCAGCGACGACCGGGCGCCTAGCGCTGCCCGCGCGCCATGAAGGCCAGCCGCTCGAACAGCTGCACATCCTGTTCGTTCTTCAAAAGCGCCCCGTGCAGCTTGGGCAGCGCCGATTTCGCGTCACGGCGCAGGTCTTCCGGCGCCAGGTCCTCGGCCAGCAAGAGCCGCAGCCAGTCCAGCACCTCGGAGGTCGACGGCTTCTTCTTCAATCCCGGCACCTCGCGCAGCTCGTAGAACTGCGTCAGCGCCGCGGTCAGCAGACGGTCCTTGATGTGGGGAAAATGCACCCGCACGATCGCCGCCAGGGTGTCTGCGTCCGGAAACCGGATGTAATGAAAGAAGCAGCGCCGCAGGAAGGCGTCCGGCAGCTCCTTTTCGTTGTTCGAGGTGATGATCACCACCGGCCGGTGCCGTGCCCGCACCATCTCGCCGGTCTCGTAGACGTGGAACTCCATCCGGTCCAACTCCTGCAACAGGTCGTTGGGAAATTCGATGTCGGCCTTGTCGATCTCGTCGATCAGCAGGACCACCCGGCCAGTCGCCTCGAAGGCCTGCCAGAGCTTGCCCTTGCGGATATAGTTGCGCACGTCCTGCACCCGCTCGCCGCCAAGTCCGGGACCCAGCTGGCTGTCGCGCAACCGGCTGACCGCGTCATATTCGTAAAGCCCCTGCTGTGCCCTGGTCGTGGACTTCACGTGCCACTCGATCAACGGCAGGCCAAGCGAGGTCGCCACCTGACGCGCAAGCTCGGTCTTGCCGGTTCCGGGTTCGCCCTTGACCAGGAGGGGGCGCTGCAACGTGACCGCCGCATTCACCGCCAGCGCCAGATCGTCGGACGCGACGTAAGTGGATGTCGTGGCGAATTTCATGGCGAATACAACATCCTGACGCGGCCGGTTTCACAAACCCTACCTGTGCCCAGAAAATGTCGCAACCGCTAGTGACAATCTGTGGCGCTTGCGATACATGCCCGCCGAACAGGAGCGCGTCGATGACAGAAGCCCACCTGTCGGAGGCATCCGGCGCGAAGGAGAGTGTTTCGATGAAGGCCGAGGTTTTCCTCCCCGACGATTACCGTCCCGCCGAGGACGAGCCGTTCATGAACGACCGGCAACTTGAATACTTCCGCCGCAAGCTGCTGATCTGGAAGCAGGAATTGCTGGACCAGTCGGCCGAGACCATCGACAGCCTGCAAGACAGCGCCCGCAACGTCCCCGACATCGCCGACCGCGCCTCCGAGGAGACCGACCGCGCGCTCGAGCTGCGCACCCGCGACCGGCAGCGCAAGCTGGTCGCCAAGATCGACGCGGCCCTGCGCCGGATCGAGAATGGCGAATTCGGCTATTGCGAGGTGACGGGCGAGCCGATCAGCCTGAAGCGTCTTGACGCGCGGCCCATCGCCACGATGACGCTGGAAGCCCAGGAACGCCACGAACGCCGCGAGAAGGTTCACCGCGACGACTGACGCCCACCCGGCGACACTATGCGCAGTTGACGCCGGGCCGTTGGTCCGGCGTTGTCGTCTGCAAGGGAGACTGACATGAGCCTGATCGGCCAATCCGTGACGATCCTCGGCGCAGGGGTCGCAGGCCTTGCGGTCAGCCGTGCGCTGGCCCTGCGCGGCTGCCGGGTCACCGTGCTGGAACAGGCCGACGCGATCCGCGAGGTTGGCGCGGGTCTGCAAATCTCGCCCAACGGCGCTTGCGTGCTGCGCGCGCTTGGCCTGCAACCGCAGCTGGATGCGGTGTCAACGCGGGCCGAGGCGGTGCAGCTGATCGACGGCCCGACGGGCGACCCGGTCACCCGGCTGGACCTTGCCCGCCTGCGCCCCGACCAGGGCTATCACTTCCTGCACCGCGCCGATCTGGTCTCGCTGCTGCTGAAGGGCGCGACCGAGGCGGGCGTCACGCTCCGCCTTTTGTCGCGGGCGGTGGCGGTCGATCTCTCCGGCCCGCACCCTGCCGTGACGCTGGACACGGGCGAGCGGATCGAGACCCCGTTCCTGGTCGGTGCCGACGGCTTGCAGTCACGGACCCGCGCGGCGCTGAATGGGCCGGAGCAGCCCTTCTTCACCCACCAGGTCGCCTGGCGCGCCGTGATCCCGTGCGAGCCCGGTGCGGCCCCGGTCGCCGAGGTCCACATGGGCCCCGGCCGCCACCTGGTCAGCTATCCGTTGCGCGGCGGGACGCTGCGCAACATCGTCGCCGTCGAAGAACGCGCGAAATGGGCCGAGGAAGGCTGGACCCTGCGCGATGACAGCATGGACATGCGCCTGGCCTTCGCGGGCTTCTCTCCGCGGGTCCGCGCCTGGCTTGACCGGGTCGAGGACCCCTGGCTCTGGGGGCTGTTCCGCCACTCGGTCGCGCAGACCTGGGTCAAGCCGATGGGGCAGGGCGGGGTTGCCCTCATGGGCGACGCGGCCCACCCGACGCTGCCCTTCCTTGCGCAGGGCGCGTCGATGGGCCTGGAAGACGCCTGGGTCCTGGCTCGGGCGCTGGCCAGCCACGACACTGTCGCGGCTGCCCTGGCCGCCTATCAGACGCTGCGCAAACCCCGCACCACCCGGATCGTCGCCGCCGCCAGCGCCAATGCCCGCGCCTACCATTTGTCGGGCCTGCCCCGGATGATCGGCCATGCCGGGATGCGGGCCCTGGGGCGCCTCTCGCCGGGCACGATGCTCAGCCGTTTCGACTGGCTTTACGGCCACGACGTGACGCAGTGACGCCGGCGCCAAGGCGCAGACCGTTCCGCACGGATCAGCACGATCCTGCGCAGCGTCTTTTGCCCGCATCCCCCCGGGGTCTGCGCCGCTCTGGGGCGCGATCTGGCTGAAGCACGGTGAAAGCCAGCTTGTTCATGCCGCGCAATGCATTGACCCTGCTGGAAAATTTTCATGCCCGGTGTGAACGGTCACAGCGCGATCTCGACCCAGACCGGCACATGGTCGCTTGGCTTGTCGCCGCCCCTGACCGCCTTGTCGATCCCCGCCGCCTCCAGCCGGTCCGCCGCCTGGGGGCTGCACATCACATGGTCGATCCGGATACCGTTGTTCCGCTCCCAGGCCCCGGCCTGATAGTCCCAGAACGTGTAGACCCCGGGCGAGGCGTCCCGCACCCGGATCGCATCGGTCAGCCCCAGGTTCGCCAGCCTGCGGAACGCCGCCCGGCTTTCCGGCAGGAACAGCGCATCGTTGACCCAGGCCTCCGGTCTTGCCGCATCCACCGGCTGCGGGATCACGTTGAAGTCCCCCAGGCAGATGAAGGGCTGCTCTGATGCCAGCAGCTCGCGCACCCGCACTTCCATCCGCGCCATCCAGGCCAGCTTGTAGTCGTACTTCGGCCCCGGAGCCGGATTGCCGTTCGGCAGATACAGCCCGCAGACCCGCAGCGGCCGCCCGGCATCCACCACCGCCTCGATCCACCGCGCCTGTTCGTCGCTGGCGTCGCCCGGCAAGCCCCGCCGCAGATCCGACACCGGCAGCTTGGACAGGATCGCCACCCCGTTGAACCCCTTCTGGCCATGCGTCTCGACCCGGTAGCCCATCGCCTCGATCTCGGCGCGGGGAAAGCCCTCGTCCACCGACTTGATCTCTTGCAGGCAGACCACGTCCGGCGCGGATTGCTCAAGCCAGGCCTTCAAGGCCTCGATCCGCGCCTTGATCCCGTTGATGTTGAACGTCGCCAGCTTCATGCCCAGGTCCTCCACCGCGCAACCCTAGGCCGCGGGACCCGAAGGCTCAAGCCGTCTGCCGCCAGGGCAGCGCCGCGGCCGCCAGCCACATCGCATCCAGCCGGTCCAGCGCGGCCACGTCGAAACGTCCCGCCTCCTCCCAGTAGCGGCCCGAGGGGACGACATACCCCAGCTCGGCCTCGATCCGAAGCGCCGCCGCGACCGCCGCCCGGTTGCCCGCAAAGGGCACCGCCGCGGCCACCTCGGCCTGCCTTGCCCTTGGGAACACCAGCCGTGACGGCCCGGCAGAGAGGTTCACCATCGCGCAGCCCTGCCGCGCGGCCAGCAGCATCAGCCGCGCCGCCTTTGCCTCCAGACAGCGCAAGGTCACGTCCTGGCGCAAGGGGTCGGGCGAGCCGGTCCCGTAGAAATGCGTCGGCCCGGATTTGGGATAGTGCATGTCGCAGCCATAGACCGCGATGACGCTTGGCTTTAGCGCGTGCAGCGCCCAATAGGCCGCGGTGAAGGCCATTGTTGCGCCTGCGTAGACGAAGCCGCCGTAGGCATTCTGCGCCGGAACAAAGTCCACCTCGGTCACAACCTGCTGGCCCGGACGCGCCACCGCCTGGCGGTCCGGCGGGAAGTCATGGGGATGGATCGCCAGGTCCCAATCCGGTCGGACCCGCCAGGCATTGTTGATCGCCAGGATCAGGTCGAAGGGGTCTCGCGGCCAGGCCGCCGCCGTCGCCGCCATCGGTGCCGAGCCCAGCATCAGGATACGCATGACTGTCCCTCGATCGTCCGCCGGTGCCAAAGCTAGCCCGCCCCGGCCCTGCGGCGAGGGGTCACATCGAAAAACTGGTGCCGCAGCCGCAGCTGGTCTTTGCGTTCGGGTTCTCGACCACAAAGCGCGCGCCGATCAGCTCGTCGGTGAAGTCGATCACCGCGTTCGACAGGAAGGGCAGGCTGATCTGGTCGACCACCACGCGCTGGCCGTCCTTTTCCAGCACCAGGTCATCCGCCGCCGGCGCGTCCAGCGTGATCGAGTACTGAAAGCCCGAGCAGCCCCCGCCGTCCACCGCCACGCGCAGCGGCTTCACCTCGCCGGTGGCTTCGGCGATTTCGGCCAACCTGGCAAAGGCGCGATCCGTGACTTTCGGCGGCAGCGTCAGTTCCATGACTGTTCCCGTATCCTTCGGCGTGCCTGACAAATATATGGACTTTGACCGCGCCTCACAAGGACAAGCCCCGCATGCTCGCCCCCTATGCCTGCCAACCCGATGCCAGCCGCGGCAGGCTCTGGCCCGAGCGGCTGTCCTCGTTCCGCTCGCCCTTCCAGCGCGACCGCGACCGGATCATCCATTCCAGCGCCTTCCGCCGCCTGAAACACAAGACCCAGGTCTTTGTCGAACATGAGGGCGACTACTATCGCACCCGCCTGACCCACACGATCGAGGTGGCGCAGGTCGCCCGCACCATCGCCGGAGTGCTTAGCCTGAACACCGACCTGGCCGAGGCAGTGGCCCTGGCCCATGACCTGGGCCACACCCCCTTCGGCCATACCGGCGAGGACGCGATGGAGCGGCTGATGGCCCCCTATGGCGGCTTTGACCACAACGCCCAGGCGCTGCGGATCGTGACCCGGCTGGAACGCCATTATGCCGACTTCGACGGCTTGAACCTGACCTGGGAAACCCTGGAAGGCATCGCGAAACACAACGGTCCGGTCATGGGCCCCAATGCCGATGCCAGGCATGACGGACCCTTGCCCTATGCCCTGGCCGAAGTGAACGCGCAGTGGGACCTGGACCTGCACACCCATGCCAGCGCCGAGGCGCAGGTGGCCGCCATCGCCGATGACGTGGCCTATTCGCACCACGACCTGCACGACGGCCTGCGCTCGGGGCTTTTCTGCGAAGACGACCTGATGCAGCTTCCCGTCACCGGCCCCGCGTTCGAGGAGGTGGACCGCACCTACCCCGGCCTGGAACGGATGCGCCGCCGGCACGAGGCGCTGCGCCGCGTCTTCGGCCGCATGGTCGAGGATGTGATCGCGGTGGCGCAGAACCGGCTGACCTCGGCCCAGCCAAAGTCGGTCGACGACATCCGCCAGATGGGCACGACGGTCATCCGCTTCTCGAAACCGCTGTACCAGGAACTGAAGGCCGTGCGCAGTTTCCTGTTCCACCGCATGTATCGCGCGCCTTCCGTGATGGCGGTCCGGGCCGAGGTCACGCGGATGGTCGACGACCTGTTCCCGTTGTTCCTGCAACAGCCCGACCTGCTGCCGCCGGAATGGCAGGGGGATGTCCGGGCCGCGACGGACGAGACCGCGCTTGCCCGCGTGGTCGCCGACTATGTGGCCGGCATGACCGACCGCTTCGCAATCCAGGAACACGCACGGCTCTTTGGCACGCCAGCCCCGCCCCGGACCTGATCCGGGGCCTCCCGCAACCCGGCGAGGCCCCGGATCAGGTCCGGGGCGGGGTCTCAGGCCGTCCGCGCCGCCTTGACCCAGATCCCGGCCAGGATCAGCGACAGGATCGCGTTCCAGCCGGCCATCGAGATCCCCAGAAGCTGCCACGGGATCTCGTCGCAGCGCACGATCGGCGCGACATCCTTGGACGGGTCCAGAAGGTCGGCCGCCGAGATCCCCTCGATCGAGCCCGCGGTGCAGGCGGCCAGACCTTCCCACCACAGCTGCTCGACCCCGACATGGAAGATGCCGATCCCCGCCGTCGCCAGTGCGGCCAAAGCGCCCAGCCAGGCCAGGCCGCGCCAGCCTGTCAGCACCGCGACCAGCCCGATCACGACTGCCGCGGCATGCGGCCAGCGCTGCCACAGGCACAGCGGGCAGGGCGCAAGGCCGCCGATGTGCTGGAAGGCGAAGGCCCCGGCCAAGAGGGCCGCCGAGCCCAGGGTAGCGGCCAGGATCAAGGTGCGGCTGGACAGGGACATGGCTGGCTCTCGGACTTTTCTGCGCGCTGCGACCATAGGCCGAGGGACGGGCAAGGGAAAGGGGAACCGATGCCGCGGGGCGGGGTTCTCATTCCGGCTTCCGGTGCGGCCCCGACGCGGATAGGATTTCCGCCAACCGGGACGGCGCGGGTCGGGGACTTGCGAGTGGTCACGGCCAAGGCACTGGATTTGCTTGGAAAGGCTGGCGTGTCCGGCGTGGACACTGGCCCACGGGAAAGGGTGACGACATGCAGTGGCGCGGGCGCAGGGGCAGCAGCAACATCGAAGACCGGCGCCGGACCGGCGGGGGCGGGGCTGCCCGGATCGGCGGCATCGGCGGAGCCGGGGCGATCGTCGTCTTCCTGATCGCGATGCTCTTGGGGGTGGACCCCAGCCAGCTTCTGGGCCCTGGCGGGATTGGCGGCACCTCCTCCTCCTCTGGCCCAGTCTCCTCTGCCCCGGTCGAGCTGACCGCCGCGGACCGCGCCGAGGGTGAGTTCGTCTCGGTCGTCCTGGCCGACACCGAGGAAATCTGGACCCGCGTCTTCCGCGAGCAGCTTGGCGAAACCTACCGCCCCGCCACCCTTGTCCTCTTCAAGGAGGCGACCCGTTCGGCCTGCGGTGGCGCGTCCGAGGCGACGGGGCCATTCTACTGCCCGGCGGACCGCAAGGTCTATCTCGACACCGCCTTCTTCACGACGATGCACCAGCGTCTCGGCGCCTCGGGCGACTTTGCCGCGGCCTATGTCGTGGCCCACGAGATCGGCCACCACATCCAGAACGAGCTTGGCATCCTGGACGAGGCGACCCGCATCCGCCAGCAGGTCAGCCAGGAGGACTCGAACGCGATCTCGGTCCGGATCGAGCTGCAGGCCGACTGCCTGTCCGGCATCTGGGCGCGCGAGGCGGCGCAAAGCCTGGGCACGGTCGAACGCGGCGACCTGGAAGAAGCGGTGAATGCCGCCCGCCAGATCGGTGACGACACGCTGCAGCGCAACGCCGGGCAGCGTCCGATGCCGCACACCTTCACGCACGGCACCTCGGAACAGCGGTCGCGCTGGTTCATGATCGGCCTGCAGTCCGGCCGGCTTGCCGACTGCGACACCTTTGGAACCGACGACCTGTGACGCGTTGACGGCGCGGTTCCAAGGCAGTAGATCAGCAGCCGGTGGCCCGAGTGGTGGAATGGTAGACGCAGGGGATTCAAAATCCTCCGCCGCAAGGCTTGCGAGTTCGAGTCTCGCCTCGGGCACCACCCCACGCCATCCCGGCCTTGCCCGGCCTTGCCCGGCCTTGATCGATTCGCCGCGCCTGGGCATCGCCACGGGCATCCTTCGCGGTTCGGGGTCAGTCCGGGGTTCCGGCGCCGTTTGCCCGGACTTGGGAAACACTCGATCCTGGCACGGACCGCTGAAACCGCGGCGAGAGCGCACCTCACCAAGCCGTGATCTTACCCGCGCAGGGTGTCGGCCCGGTCGGGTTGAGCGGATCGGTAGAATACACTTTAAAATTGAAAGAACTTCTGCCACGCCCAGTTAGCCGGGCCGATCTTGCCGCCACGCCCGCCGCTTCGACGGCGTGGCCAGGGCCAGGGCGGCATCCCCGCAGCGAAGGACACACGTCTCGGCTGAATTCAGCCGGTGTTGTCCTTGTTTTGCAAAGAACTTTTCCCTTTCCATGCCCCGGCTGGCAGGACTATCCAGAGACAGGACCCCGGGTCTCGGCGCGCCGGGTGACAAGTCGAAACAGCAGGTCAACGCCGCCCGGACGAGTATGCAGAAATGACATTTGACACCTCCCATTCCCCGAAGCCCCAGCGGTGCACGCCCTGCTTCACACCGGGCACCCTGATCACCACGCAGCGCGGCGAGCTGCCGGTCGAACTTCTGTCCGCAGGCGACCGGGTCGTGACCCGGGACAATGGCATCCAGACCCTGCGCTGGGTCGGAAAGACCCAGATGTTCCTGCATGACTTCCAGGCCGATCCGCATCTTCTGCCGGTGTTCATCCAGCAAGGATCGCTGGGCAAGGGCCTGCCCGAGCGCGACATGATGGTCTCGCCCAACCACCGCATCCTGGTGGCCAACAACCGCACCTCCGTCCGCTTTGCCGAACGCGAAGTCCTGGTCGCCGCAAAGCACCTTGCCGCGCAGGGGGTGCATACGGTGCAGTCCAGCGGGACGACCTACATCCATTTCATGTGCGACCGGCACGAAGTGGTTCTGAGCAACGGGGTCTGGACCGAAACCTTCCACCCCGAGGACACCTCGCTGAAGGGAATCGGCAATGCGCAGCGGCTGGAGATCTTCGAGATCTTCCCCGAGCTGAAGACCGAGGCGGGGCGCGCCGCCTATGGACAGAGCCGTGTGTTCGTCGAGGGCCCGCACCGCGCCGAAGCCGTGATTTGAGGCAACACCCGGCGGGCCACGCGCGCGTGTCTGTGTAATAGCGTTGCAGAAACGTTGCTAGGCAGAGTACATTGTCGCCCAGATCAGGTAGGGACGCCACTATATTGGCGCAAAGTCTTGCGAGTTCGGTCCCGGATCGGCTTCAAAAGCTGACTGCCACTGAACTGCGAACGGGGACAGACAAGTATGGCGACGATTGAGGGCTCGGGTTCGGGTGACGTTCACGTTGGGAACGACGCCGAGAACGACTCGATCTGGGGGGCTGGCGGGGCGGACGTCCTTTATGGCGGACCGGGAACCGGCGGCGGCAACGATTTCCTTGATGGCGGCGCGGGCATCGACGTCATTTACGGCGGTGACGGCGACGACACGCTGATCGGCGGTTCGGGTTCAAACAACGACACACTCTATGGCGGTGCCGGTACCGATACGGCGGACTATAGCCGCTATCTGACCGACCTTCTGCCATCCCCTGTCTTCACGGGCAACACCTCAGCGGTGAACGTCAACCTGGCCACTGGCTTGGTCACCGGGCAGGGCACGGACCAGTTGTTCGGGATCGAGAACGTGATCACCGGCAGCGGTGCCGACAGCGTGACCGGCAACGCACAGGCGAACCTGATTTCGCTGGGTGGCGGCGCGGACACGTCGGATGGCGCGGCTGGCGACGACACGATATCCGGCGAGGCCGGGGCGGACTCCCTGCTGGGTGCCGCGGGCAACGATCGGCTGTTTGGCGGCGCTGATGCGGACCGTCTCTACGGCGGCATCGACAACGATTATCTTGATGGTGGGGCTGGCAACGACCTTCTGTACGGCGGGTCGGGTCGCGATACGCTGGTCGGCGGTGAAGGCGGCGACTCGCTTTTCGGGGGGCAGGGGTTCGACTTTGCCGACTACAGCGGGTCGAACAACGCGGTTCAGGTCAACCTGAGTGATTCCGCGACCGAAACCGGTGGCCATGCGGCGGGCGACACCTTGACCGGGATCGAAGGCCTCATCGGCTCGGCCCACAATGATTCCCTGGTCGGCACGAACGACGCGAACGTCATCTTTGGCGGCGACGGTGCGGACACGATCGTCGGCGGTTATGGCGGCGATTCCATTGTCGGCGGCGGTGGAAACGACGTCATCGACGCGGGTCCGGACACGCCACCCGCCGTCACACCCGCCCCGGCCGAAAACCTGCGGCTGGACTGGGACGCCCAGCCGGGCGGCAGCGGGAGCAGTTTCGAAGCGGGCTTCACCCAGGTTGTGACCAACGGTGGCGGAACGGCACGGATGAATGTCTCGGTGACCTACACCGAAGACAACCTGAACTCCCAGTTCACTGAAGACGATGTTCCAGGCGGCGGCGCATCCGTTCCGATCTATGTCGGTACCGCCGATTTTCCAGACGGACGCAGCTTCGATACCACATCGGCGGGTGTGCTGTACCGAACTGGCGGCGCGGGAGTTTCCGAAGTCACCATCGACTTCTCGGCCCCTGCCGGATCGGGTGTGACCGATCAGGTCAGCAATGTCTTCTTCCGCATCTCGGACGTCGACACGTCGGCCACTGCTGCTGGTTTCCGCGACACGGTCACCGTCACCGCCTACGACGCGTTCGGCAATCTGCTTCCGGTGACCATCACTGTCGGCTCGGCCCAGCTGGTGCAGACCGGGAACACCGTCACGGCCGTTCCGCAACCGGGTGTTCCGAACGGGTTCAACACCACGCCGAATTTGGTGACTGGATCGATCCTTTACAACATTCCAGGTCCGGTCGCCTCGATCGTCATCCAGTACGGCGATGCAGGCACAACCGGTTCGCAGCAGGCAATTCTGGTTTCGGACATCCATTTCACGACTATCCCCGAAACCGTCGCCACGGCGGACGACGACACGGTCTCTGGCGGCCTGGGCGATGACTTCCTGCAAGCCGGGCTTGGCGAGGATCTGCTTTACGGCGATGAAGGTCGCGACACCCTGTCGGGCGAGGCGGGCAACGACACGCTGTACGGCGGAGTCGAGAACGACCTGATCTATGGCGGCACCGAGGATGACCTGGTCTATGGCGGGGCCGACCAGGACACGCTTTACGGCGATGCCGGCAACGACACTCTGCTGGGCGGCGATGCGGCGGACCAGATCTTCGGCGGGCTGGGCAATGACAGCGTCGACGCAGGCGAAGGGGCCGACCTGGTCTATGGCGGCGATGGAAGCGACCTGCTGATCTTCGGCGCGGGCAACGACACGGTCTATGGTGGCGCCGGGGATGACACCATCGACGACGTTTCGGGCTCGGTGCTCTCGGGCCTGAATCTGATCTATGGCGGCGCTGGCGGCGACACCATCTGGTCGGGCAACGATGCCGATACGATTTACGGTGACGAGGGCAACGACGTCATCAGCGGCGAGGGTGGCAATGACGTCCTCTATGGCGGGCTTGGGTCGGACTCGATCTTTGGCGGCGACGACCGCGATCTGATCTCGGCGGCCTTTGCCGATGTCACCGGGTCCGAGACTGTCTTCGGCGGTGGGGGCGGCGTCGACAACGACACGCTGCGGGTGGATATCACCGGGTTCGGCTGGGCGCGGATCGACCTGGTCTATGATCCGCTGAACGCCGAGAACGGGACAATCACCTTCTTCGCGGCCGATGGGATCACGCTGCTTGGCACGCTGAACTTCACCGACATCGAGAACCTGGTGATCGTCTGCTTCACGGCGGGCACCCGGATTCTGACCGCCGAAGGGCCGGTCCCGGTCGAGACGCTGGCAGCAGGCGACATGGTGGTGACGCGCGACAACGGTCTGCAGCCGCTGCGCTGGGTGGGCCGTCGCAGGCTCAGCAAGGTCGACTTGCAGGCCCGCCCCGAACTGCAACCTGTCCTGATCGGTGCGGGGGCCTTGGGCAGCTCTGGTCCGGACCGCAGCATCATGCTTTCCCCGCAGCATCGCGTGCTGGTCGAAGGCGCCCGGGCCGAGATCTACTTCGGCGAAAGCGAAGTCCTGGTCCCGGCACGGCATCTGATCGGCCTGGCCGAGGTGTCGCGCATCCTGCCGGCCGAAGGGGTGACGTATGTCCATATCCTGTTCGATCGGCATGAGATCGTGCTGTCGGAGGGGATCTGGACCGAAAGCTTCCAGCCGGCCGAACGCAGCCTGAACGCGCTGGAGGACGCGGCCCGCACGGAAGTTCTGGCCCTTTTCCCCGAACTCGGGCTGGACGCGACCGGCTTTCCGGCCGCGCGTCTGTCGCTGAAGGCGCACGAGGCGCGGGTGCTGGTCTCAGGCTAGGGGCGTCGGGCGGCTGCGAAAGGCGGTCCAGTCCTCTGGCGTGTCCAGGTCCAGCGTCGCCATCTTGCCGGGCAGGGGCACCAGCCGGACCCGGTCGGCGTGGCGCGTCAGCACCGAACGGCCACCCTCGTCCCCGGTGATGGCGGCAAGCTCGGGCCAGAGGTCGCGCGGGATGATCGCAGGATGACCCGGAGTGCCATCCACAGTGCCGCCGCGCCAGATCAGCTCGGGCTCGGCCCGCGCCCGCGAGACCAGGTCAGCCAGGGCCTTCGCGGAAAACAGGGGCATGTCGGCGGGCAGGATCATCAGCGCGTCTTCCGGGCCAGGCTCGCTGATCGCGAAAACTCCCCGCACGATGGACCGCGACATGCCCTGCGCTGCATCCGGGATGTCCACCACCCGGACCGGCAGATCCGCGACCGCCGCACGCCGCGCCTCGGCTGCCGGGGGCAGGGTGACAAGGACCGGGGCACCGCTGGCAAGGGCCGTCTCGACCACCAGCCGCAGGATTGGCCGGCCCTTGACTGTCTGCAACAGCTTGTCGGCCCCGCGCATCCGCGAGGACGCTCCGGCAGCAAGCACAAGGATGTGGACAGTGGGGCGCATGAACAATGCTCCATCCCGGCAGGTGCGGTTGTCAAGCGCGGCGTGACGCTACGTCAAGCGCGCATCCGCCCGCCGTCATCCCACAGCGGCGCGAGGTGGACGCGGGCCTTGCGACGCTCGCCCAGGATCTCGACCTCCAGGGCCAGCCCGTCCTGCACGCGGTCGGCGGGAATGAAGCCCTGCGCCACCGACTTGCCGGTCCAGTGGCTGTAGCCGCCCGAGGTGCACCAGCCCACGACCGCGCCGTCCAGCCAGATCGGCTCCCAGGCCACGACGTCGGCGTCGCTGGCGTCGACCACGATCGGCACCAGTTTGCGGGTCGGGCCTGCGGCCCGTTCCTTCGTGGCGGCAGCCTTGCCGATCCAGTCGGCGGGCTTGTTCCAGGCGATGAACCGGTCCAGCCCGGTTTCCGCAGGCGTGTAATCGGGGCTGAACTCGCGCCCCCAGGAGCCGAACCACTTGTCCAGCCGCAGCGACATCATCGCCCGCATCCCGAAGGGACGGATGCCCAGGTCCTGACCGGCGACCCAAAGCGTGTCCCAGAGCTGGCGGACCGACATGTGGTCGGTGAAGATCTCGTAGCCCAGGTCGGCGGTGTAGCTCACGCGCTGGACGATGCAGTTGGCCATGCCCACGGTCATCCGCTTGACGTCCATGAACCTGAACGCCTCGGCACCGACATCGGAGCGGGTGACGCGGGACAAAAGCTCACGCGACCTGGGACCGGCAATGGTGAAGCCCGACCGCGCGTCCGAGATGTTGTCGACCCGCACGCCCTCCATCGCGTTCTGCTCGAACCAGCGCGCGTGCCAGCCTTGTGCGCCGTAGCTGGCGGTCAGCTGGAACTCGGTCTCGGACAGGCACGAGACGGTGAAGTCGCCGATGATCTTGCCGGAATGGGCCAGCATCGGGGTCAGCGACAGCCGCCCCGGCTGCGGGATGCGGCCAGCCATGATCCGGTCCAGCCAGGCCCGCGCGTTGGGTCCGGTGACCGCGTATTTGCCGAAGTTCTGCAACTCGTTGATGCCGACGGCTTCGCGGACCGCCAGCACTTCGGCCCGCGTCGCCTCCCAGGCGTTGGAGCGTTTGAAGGTCGGCGTCTCATAGCGCGGCTCGCCGGGCAGGGCGTAGTAGTTCGGCACTTCCAGCCCGTATTGCTGGCCCCAGACCGCGCCCAGCCTGTCGTTGATGTCGTAGATCGGGGTGGTGCGGAAGGGTCGGGCGGCGGGGCGTTCCTCGTTCGGGTAGCCGACCGAGAAGCGCATCTGGTAGTTCTCGATCACCTTCGGGACGGTGTAGCCCGGCGTGGTCCAGGTGCCGAAGCGGCTGACGTCAAAGCCGCGCGGGTCACGCTCGACCTCGCCCTCGATCATCCACTGCGCCAGCGCCAGGCCCATGCCGCCGCCCTGGGAAAAGCCCGCCATCACCGCGCAGGCGGACCAGTAGTTGCGCAGGCCCTGCACCGGGCCGATCAGCGGGTTACCGTCGGGGGCGAAGGTGAAAGGCCCGTGGATCACCCGCTTGACGCCCGTGCGCTCCAGCACCGGAAAGCGGCGGTAGGCGAAGGTGACCGAGTCCTCGATCTTGTCGAACTGTTCGTTCAGAAGCTCGTGCCCGAAGGTCCAGGGCGTTCCGTCCACGGCCCAGGGTTCGCAGGGCTTTTCATAAAAGCCGATGCAGAGACCGCGGCCCTCCTGGCGCAGATAGGATTCTCCGCCGGGGTCCATGACATGCGGGAACTCGCGGCCCGATTTCAGGATCTCCATGATCTCGGGGATGTCGTCGGTGACCAGGTATTGGTGCGCCATTGGCAGCAATGGCAGGTAAACCCCCGCCATTGCCCCGATTTCCCGCGCCCAGAGGCCGCCCGCGTTGACCAGATGCTCGCAGGTGACGGTGCCCTTTTCGGTAACGACTTCCCAGCCGTCCCTGGTCGGGTTCGTCTCCAGCACGCGGTTGTGCAGCACGATCTCGGCCCCGCCCATCCGCGCGGCCTTGGCATAGGCGTGGGTCGTCCCGGACGGGTCGAGGTGGCCGTCCAGCGGATCATAAAGCGCACCGACGATGCCTTCCAGGTTCACCATGCCGTCCGTCAGCTTGTGAACTTCCTCTGGGCCAAGGATTTCGGTGTCCAGCCCCATGTAGCGGTGCTTGGCGCGTTCCGCCTTCAGCTGGTCGAAGCGTTCCCTGTTGTCGGCCAGAGTGATGCCGCCGACATGGTGCAGCCCGCAGGACATGCCGGTGATCGCCTCAAGCTCCTTGTAGAGCCGGATGGTGTAGCCCTGCAGCGCGGCCATGTTGGTGTCGCCGTTCAACGTGTGGAACCCGCCCGCCGCGTGCCAGGTCGAGCCTGAGGTCAGGTCCGACCGTTCGATCAGCATGACATCGGACCAGCCAAGCTTGGTCAGGTGATACAGCACCGAGCAACCGACAACGCCGCCACCGATCACCACCACGCGCGCATGGGTTTTCATTGCAAGACTCTCCGCCAGATCCGGGTTTGCCGCACCATGACGGGGCAGGGGGCGCAAGGCACGAGGATTTGCGACAAAGAATGTCGCGGCCAGACGGTGATGCCGGGCCGCGAGGGGCTCACTTCTCGGGGATCAACCCGCGCGGGGCAAAGCGCATGACCAGAAGGAGGACGACGCCCAGGGTCAGCAGGCGCATGTGCGCCGCGGTATCCTGCAGGTGGTCCTTCAGGTCGCCTGCCGGCAGTCCCGCCGTGATCGCGCCCATGAGCTGCGGGCCCAGGAACTCGACAGCCAGGTACAGCCAGCCGATCAGCAGCCCGCCCAGGATCGAGCCCCAGTTGTTGCCCGACCCGCCGACGATCACCATCACCCAGATCAGGAAGGTGAAGCGCAGGGGCTGGTAGGACGACGGGGTCAGCTGGCCTTCCATCGAGGTCAGCATTGCCCCGGCCAGCCCCACCACCGCCGAACCGATGATGAAGATTTGCAGATGGCGGAATTTCACGTCCTTGCCCATCGCGGCGGCCGAAACCTCGTTGTCGCGGATCGCGCGGACGGTGCGGCCCCAGGGGCTGTTCAGCGCCCGCTCGCAGCCCCAGACCAGCAAGACCAGGACCAGGCCGAACATGCCCGCGTAAAGCAGCTTGACGAAGATGGTCGAGGCGGTGATCGGGTCCAGCCCGGCATTCGCCACCGGCTCCAGGAACGCCGGGTTGACTTGCAGGTCGATCTCGTAGGGCACGGGCCAGGGGCGGGGCAGATCGATCAGGTTCTTCACGCCGCGCGCCAGCCAGTCCTCGTTGCGCAGCACCGTCACGATGATCTCGGCGATGCCCAGGGTGGCGATGGCCAGGTAATCCTCGCGCAGGCCGAGGGCGATCTTGCCGATGACCCAGGCAGCAGCCGCGGCCATCAGCGCGCCCACCGGCCAGGCCAGCAGCGAGTTCAGGCCCAGCCCGCCGATGTTGCCGTCCTGAGCGGGATTGTTGGCTTCGACCGCGATGACGCCGGGGTCAAGGATCATGCGGTAGATGAAGAAGGCCACGACCAGATACAGCGCCAGCGCCAGCGCGCGGTTGGTGCCGGGCTTGAGGCGGCGGTAAAGCCAGGTCGCGAAGGCGATGGCGATGGCCCCGAACAGCAGCGCCTCGACGATCTGCGGACCGCCGGCGGCCCAGCCCTCGGGGACCGGCCTGGCCGAGATCAGCACGACAGCAAGGCCGCCCAGCGCGACCGATCCGACGATGCCGGTCGAGAACAGGCCCGCATAGCCCCACTGGATGTTCACCCCGATCGCCATGATGCAGGACAGCAGCGCCAGGTTCAGGATGTTCAGCGACAGGTTCCAGCTTTGGAACACCCCCGTCAGGATGAACAGCAGGGCCACACCGGCAAAGAGGAAGAGGTTGCGGTACCGGGCCATGTCACTTGCCTCCGAAGATGCCCTGCGGGCGGAACAGCAGGACCAGGATCAGGATCGAGAAGCTGACCGCGACCTTGTAGTCGGTCGACAGCGCCTGATACAGGCCGTCGCCCAGCCAGTCGGGCGGGACCAGGTAGCCCAGGATCTTCCGCCAGGCGCTGGTGACGATCAGCTCGGAAAAGGCGACGATGAAACTGCCGACCACGGCCCCGACGGGCGAGCCGAGGCCGCCCACGACAGCGGCGGCGAACATCGGCATCAGCAGGCTGAAATAGACGATCCCGCGATAGGACTTGTCCAGCCCGTAAAGCGTGCCCGCGATGCAGGCAAGCGCCCCGGCGATGATCCAGGTGATCATGACCACGCGCTCGGGGTTGATGCCGGACAGAAGTGCGAGGTCCTCGTTGTCGGAATAGGCCCGCATCGACTTGCCGGTGCGGGTCTTTTGCAGGAACCAGAACAGCAGCGCGCAGCAGATCACCGCCGCAATGACCGAGAGTGCCGCCGTGGTCTTGATCGCCAGGGGTTCGGCAAGCCCGGACCAGGCCCTGAAGTCCTGCGGGTTCAGCAGCATCCGCTCACCGTCGGTGAAGTTCTGCTCGGACGTGCCGATGATCAGGCGCACCAGGCCGTTCATCACGAACATGACGCCGGTCGAGACGATGACCACGATGATCGGCTTGGCGCGCTGCTTGCGGTAGAAGCGATACACGACACGGTCCGTCCCCAGCACCATCGCGATGGTGACCAGGATCCCCAGCGGCAGCGCCAGCAGTGCGGTGGGCAGAGGGCCCGCAGTGATCCCCAGCGACTGGAACCACCAGGTGAACAGGATCACGAAGGCCGTCCCGAAGGCCATCGTGTCGCCATGCGCAAAGTTGGAGAACCGCAGGACGCTGAAGATCAGCGTGATGCCAAGCGCCCCCAGCGCCAGCTGGCTGCCATAGGCAAGGCCAGGCACGACGATGAAGTTCAGAAAGGCGACAAGGGCGTTCAGGATATCCATCAGGTCACGCTGGTCAGAGAAAGGGGAAACGGCCTTAGCCGCCGGTGGCGACGCAGGCGCCTTCACCGCTTTGGCGGTCGATCTTGCAGTCGAAACCGGTGGAGGCGGGCAGGGCAAGCAAAGCCGGCAGGGCAAGGGCAGCACGGGTCATCGTCAGCCTCCCAGAAACGACTTGCGGACATCCGGGTCGGCAAGCAGCGCTTGCCCGGTGTCGGTATAGCGGTTGCGGCCCTGCACCAGCACAAAGCCCTTGTCGGCGATGTCCAGAGCCTGCCGCGCGTTCTGTTCCACCATCAGGATGGAGATGCCGGTGCGGGCGATCTCGATGATGCGGTCGAACAGCTCGTCCATGACGATGGGACTGACCCCGGCGGTGGGTTCGTCCAGCATCAGGACGCGCGGCTGGGTCATCAGCGCGCGGCCGACCGCGACCTGCTGGCGCTGGCCGCCCGACAGCTCTCCGGCGAGCTGGTAGCGCTTCTGCTTCAGGATCGGGAAGAGGTCGTAGATCTGGGCCATCGTGTCGCGGATCGTGTCGTCCTGCCGGATGAAGGCGCCCATCTCCAGGTTTTCTTCCACGGTCATGCCGGTGAAGATGTTGTGGGTCTGCGGCACGAAGCCCATGCCCTTGCGGACCCTGGCCTGTGGCGACAGCGCGGTGATATCCTCGCCCAGCAGCCGGACGCTGCCCTGGCGCAGCTTCAGCATGCCGAAGACGGCTTTCATCGCCGTCGACTTGCCCGCGCCGTTGGGTCCGACGATGACCGCGATTTCACCCGGTTCCACGGCCAGCGTGCAGTCGTGCAGGATGTCGACCGGGCCGTAGCCGCCGGTCATGTTCTCGCCGATCAGGAACGGCTCAGCCATGCGCGGCTTCCTCTTTCAGCTTGTTCTTCAGGCCCCGGCCCAGATAGGCCTCGATGACGCGTTCATCGTTCTTGACCTGATCCACGGTTCCTTCGGCCAGGACCTTGCCCTCGGCCATGCAGATCACCGGGTCGCAAAGGCGGCCGATGAAGTCCATGTCATGCTCGATCACGCAGAAGGTATAGCCGCGTTCCTTGTTCAGCCGGACGATGGCGTCGCCGATGGTGTTCAGCAAGGTCCGGTTCACGCCCGCGCCAACCTCGTCCAGGAAGACGATCTTGGCATCGACCATCATCGTGCGGCCCAGTTCCACCAGCTTCTTCTGCCCGCCCGAGATCATCCCCGCCTTCTGGTCGGCGATGTGGCTGATGGTCAGGAACTCCAGCACCTCGTCGGCCTTCCGGCGGATGCGCTCTTCTTCCTCGGCCACGGCCCCGCGCGAGAACAGCGCGTTCCACAGCTTTTCGCCGGTCTGGCGGGCGGGGACCATCATCAGGTTCTCGCGCACGGTCATCGAGCTGAATTCGTGCGCGATCTGGAAGGTGCGCAGCAGGCCCTTGTCGAACAGCTTGTGCGGCGGCAGGCCGGTGATGTCCTCGCCATCCATGAAGACCTGACCGCTGGTCGGTGCGTAGCGGCCGGCGATCACGTTGAACAGCGTGGTCTTGCCTGCGCCGTTCGGGCCGATCAGGCCGGTGATCGTGCCGGTCTTGATTTCCAGCGATGCGCCGTCAACGGCATGAAAGCCGCCGAAATGCTTGTGCAGCTTCTCGACCCGGATCATGTGCTTCCCCTGTCGCAGCCCGTTTCGCCTTTTGGCCGGGCTTTCTTTTGGGCAACGGCCCGGGGGTGTCCCGGGCCGCGCCTGGTTTCATGTCGGGATCAGATCAACGGAACTGGACGGTCTCGTAGACGCCGCCCCTGACCTCGAACTGCTTGTAGCGCCCGGCGGATTCGCCCGGTCCGATCAGCGTGACACCCGAAGCGCCGTCATAGTCGATGGCGGTGCCGGCCGCGATCAGCTCCAGCGCCTTGCCAAGCTCGCCCGGCAGGATCTTGGTGCCCGAACCGTCAGCCGGTCCGTTGGCGATTTCCAGGATCTTGTCCTTGTAGACGGCCGGATCGGTCGAGCCCGAGGCTTCCATCGCCAGCATGATCAGCGCGGCAGCGTCATAGCTTTCCGGGGCGTAGGGCGAGGTCGCATCGAAAGCGGGCTCGTTGGTCTTGCCCATCTCGACCAGGATCGCCGCGCCGGGGCTGTCGGACTGCGCGACCTGGCCGTAGGACCCGTCGAGCGCGGGGCCGATGGCTGCGGGCAGGCTGTCGCCGACCATGCCGCCGGGCAGACCGAAGGTCGAGAAGGCGCCGGTGTCAAGCGAGGCCTGGATGATGCCCTTGCCGCCCTGGTCCAGATAGCCCGCCACCACCAGAAGGTCGCCGCCCGCCGCTGCCAGTGCCGCGACTTCGGCCGAATAGTCGGCCTTGCCGTCGTCATGCGCTGCGCTGATCGTCACCACGCCGCCCTTGGCGATGAAAGCCGAGGCGATGGCTTCGGCCAGGCCCTTGCCGTAGTCCGAGTTGGAATAGGTCAGGGCGATCGACTTGACGCCCTTTTCGGTCAGGATGTCGGCCATGACTTCGCCTTCGCGCGCGTCCGACGGGGCGGTGCGGAAGAAAAGGCCATTGTCCGGATCGTTGGTCAAAGCCGGCGAGGTGGCCGAGGGCGAGATCATCACGATCCCGTTCGGCATGGCGACGTTGGTCAGCACAGCGCGGGTCACACCCGAGCAGTCAGCCCCGATGATGCCCTTGACGCCTTCGGCGGTGATCATGCGCTCGGCCGCGGCGGTGGCAGCCGCCGCGTCGGTGCAGGTCGAGTCACCGCGCACCGAGGTATAGGTGTTCTTGGCCTTGCCCGAAGCGTTCACCTCGGCCATCGCAGCCTCGGCCGCGTTCGCCATGTGCGATGTCAGCGATTCGATGGGGCCGGTGAAGCCGATCAGGATGCCAAGCTTGACGTCCTCGGCAGCGGCGGCACCAGCCATCAGCGCGCAGGCCGAAGCGGCCAGCAGAAGTTTCTTCATTGATTGTATCTCCCTGGTTGGATCGAAATCCTGCGCTGACGGTAGTGTGGGCTGCGTGAAAAGAAAAGGCCCATTTTGTCGACAGGGTGACGACACTGTTACCGCATCCGGGTCGACACAACCTTTGCGCCCCCTATCTTTACAGCGTTCCATCGCGCGTTGCCAATGGCGCGTTTGCGTTCATCAGGAAGGGATCGAAAGTTGAAGACCTCGCTCTGCCTCGTGCCACTTCTCGCCCTGCTGCCGCTGACGGCTGCGGCTGACACGCTTCGGACCTCGGCCGGGGTCATGGCGATCACGCCGATGGTGCAGGGTCTGGATGAACCCTGGGGCGTCGACTTCCTGCCGGATGGCGCCTTTCTGGTGACCGAGAGGAACGGCCGGCTGCTTCTGATCCGCGACGGCCAGGCGCAGCCGGTCGCCGGGGTGCCCGAGGTTCTGGTCGCCGGGCAGGGCGGGCTGCTTGATGTGATGGTGCCCCGGGATTTCGCCGCCAGCCGCGAGGTCTGGCTCAGCTTCGCCGCCGCGGTCGAAGGCGGCGGCAGCACGGCGGCGGGGGTTGGTCAGTTGTCAAAGGACGGCACCCGGCTTGAAGGCTTCCGCACCGTGTTTCAGGGCGAAGCCTATCCGGGCGGCCGCCACTTCGGCTCGCGGCTGGTCGAGATGACGGACGGCACCATTGCCCTGACCACCGGGGACCGCGGCACCGGGCCGGGCGGGATGCAGGCGCAGGACCCGATGCTGATGACCGGCAAGGTGATCGTGCTGAACCGCGACGGCAGCCCGGCGATCACGCAGGAGGGCTGGCTGCCCGGTGCCTTCTCGCTTGGCCACCGCAACATCCAGGGGGCGGCTCTGGACCTGACCGGGCGGCTTCTGACGGTGGAGCACGGGGCGCAGGGTGGCGACGAGTTGAACGCGCCGGAACTCGGCCGCAACTACGGCTGGCCGGTGATTTCCTACGGGCGGAACTACAACGATGATCCGATCGGGCGGGGCACGGAACTGCAGGGGATGGAGCAGCCCCTGCACCACTGGGACCCGTCCATCGCGCCGTCGGGGCTGATGGTCTACTCGGGCAAGCTGGTGCCAGAGTGGCAGGGCGACATCTTCTTCGGCTCGCTGAACAGCGACTTCATCGGCCGCCTGGACCCTGACACCCCGGCCCGGACCGGCTTTGCCGAGGAACGGATTTCCGGCCCCGAAACCGGCCGGGTGCGCGACGTGGTCGAGGCACCGGACGGGTCGATCTGGTTCCTGTCGGTGATCGACGGCGCGGTCTATCGCCTGGCGCCAGGCTCGGCCAGCTAGATCGACAGCCGCACCGGCACGGTGCCGGGCAAGCCTTGCGTGCCACGCTCGCGGTAGGGCGTGGTGCTGTAATGGCTGCGGTAGCACTTGGAGAAGTGCGAGGGCGAGGCAAAGCCGCAGGCCAGCGCCACGTTGATCACGCTCATGTCGGTCTGCATCAAGAGGTTGCGCGCCTTCTGCAGCCGCAGCTCCATGTAATAGCGCTTGGGGCTGCGGTTGAGGTAGCGGCGAAAGAGGCGTTCAAGCTGGCGGGTCGACATGCCCACTTCCTCGGCCAGGTCGGCGGGCGACATCGGGTCCTCGATGTTGCCCTCCATCATCTGGATGACCTGGGAAAGCTTCGGGTGCCGCACCCCGATCCGGGTCGGGATCGACAGGCGCTGGGTGTCCTGGTCGGTGCGGATCGTCGAATAGATCATCTGGTCGGCCACGGTATTGGCCAGGTCCTCGCCATGATCGGCGGCGATGATCTTCAGCATCAGGTCGATGGACGAGATGCCGCCCGCCGTGGTCCAGCGGTTGCCGTCCATCACGTAGACCGATTTCGTCAGCTTCACATCCTCGAATTCCTCGGCGAAACCGTCCTGGTTTTCCCAGTGGATCGTCGCCTTCCTGCCATCCAGCAGCCCGGCCTTGGCCAGCGCATGCCCCCCGGTGCAGATGCCGCCGATGGTCACGCCGCGCCGCGCCTCGCGCCGCAGCCAGTTGACCACGCCCCTGGTCGTGGTGCGCTGGATGTCCAACCCGCCACAGACCAGGATCGTGTCTTCGCGGTCCATCTCCTCCAACCCCAGTTCCAGCCGGAAGGTCGCGCCGTTCGAACAGGATTTCTCGCTGCCCTCGCCGCACAGCACCCAGCTATACAGCGTCTCGCCCGAGGCCCGGTTGGCAATGCGCAGGGGTTCGATGGCCCCGGCAAAGCTGATCATCGTGAACTTGTCCAGAAGCAGGAAGACAAAGCGCCGTGTGGCGGTTGCCTTCTGCGTCTGGGTGGCTTTCCGGGTGCCGAGCGTCATGTCTGCGACCTGTTCATGTCGTTTGCGGGCCAAAGAACCGCAAATTCCGGGCCGCCGCAAGGGCCGAAAGCGGCAGTTTTCGCCCAATCGCCCTTTGCAAAGGCGGAAACGGGCGCGTATACCGCTGACCGATTGCACGGGACCGGAGTGGGACGATGACCAAGGGATGGACGAAGACGGCATGGCGCGCCAAACCGCGGATCCAGATGCCGGATTATCCCGACCAGGCCGCGCTGAGCGCGGTCGAGGCGCAGCTGTCGAAATACCCGCCGCTGGTCTTCGCCGGCGAGGCGCGTCGGCTGAAGAAATCGCTGGCCCTTGCCGGCGAGGGCAAGGCCTTCCTGCTGCAGGGCGGCGACTGCGCCGAAAGCTTTGCCGAATTCAGCGCCGACAACATCCGCGACACGTTCCGAGTGATGCTGCAGATGGCGGTGGTGCTGACCTATGCCGCCAAGGTTCCGGTGATCAAGGTCGGCCGCATGGCGGGCCAGTTCGCCAAGCCGCGCTCGGCCCCGACCGAGGTGATCAACGGCGTCGAACTGCCCAGCTACAAGGGCGACATCATCAACGGCTTCGACGCGACGGTCGAGGCACGCACGCCCGATCCGCAGCGGATGCTGCAGGCCTATACCCAGGCTGCGGCCTCGCTGAACCTGCTGCGCGCCTTCAGCACCGGCGGTTTCGCCGACATCCACCGCGTTCATTCCTGGACCCTGGGCTTCGCCGAGCATGACAAGGCCGAACGCTACCGCGAAATGGCGAACCGGATTTCCGACGCGCTGGACTTCATGAACGCCGCCGGGGTGAACAGCGACACCGCGAACGAGCTGTCCCGCGTGGACTTCTACACCAGCCACGAGGCCCTGCTGCTGGAATACGAAGAGGCGCTCTGCCGCGTCGACAGCATCACCGGCCAGAATGTTGCAGGCTCGGGCCACATGATCTGGATCGGCGACCGCACCCGGCAGCCCGACGGCGCGCATGTCGAGTTTGCGCGTGGCGTGCTGAACCCGGTCGGCCTGAAATGCGGGCCGTCGACCACCGCCGACGACCTCAAGGTCCTGATGGCCAAGCTGAACCCCGAGAACGAGCCGGGCCGCCTGACCCTGATCGCCCGCTTTGGCGCGGGCAAGGTCGGCGAGCATCTGCCGCGCCTCATCCGCACCGTCCGCGAAGAAGGCGCGAATGTCGTGTGGTCCTGCGACCCGATGCATGGCAACACGATCAAGGCGGCCTCGGGTTACAAGACCCGGCCCTTCGATTCCGTGCTGCGCGAGGTGCGCGAGTTCTTCGCGATCCACAAGGCCGAGGGCACCGTCCCCGGCGGCGTGCATTTCGAGATGACGGGCCAGGATGTGACCGAATGCACCGGCGGCCTGCGGGATGTCTCGGATGAGAACCTGGCTGATCGCTACCACACAGCCTGCGACCCGCGGCTGAACGCCTCGCAGTCGCTGGAACTGGCGTTCCTGGTGGCCGAAGAGCTGTCCTCGCAGCGCGAAGCCGCACGGCGCGTCGCGCTCTGATCGTCGGGAAAGGCATCGCAGGGCGGCGGGGCAGGGCGGCGCCTGGCCTTATTCGCTGACATGCACCAGCGACAGGTGGCCCATACGCCGGATCGGCTGGACGACCGGCGGCGTTTCGGTCGCGAAAGTGGGAGTGGGGACCCGGGGCAGGCGCTCGTCGCGCCAGCTTCGGATCTGCAACTTGCATGGTGCCGTCGGCCCCGGAGCAAAGCTGATGGCCCCCAGGATCAGCTTCGTTGCGCCCTCATCGGCCAAGGGCAGAAGCAGCAGTCGTGCCACAAGCCCGGCCCCGGCCGCGCGGTCCGAGCCCAGGTCGACTTCGGCCACTGCGGGTTCGCTGAAGACGCGTTCGATCGTCACGGCCAGTTGCGTCCGCGATTCCGCGGCGAAAAGGCAGCTCAGCGGCAGCCCGCGCACATCCATCCCGGCAAAGTCGGCCAGGCCCGAACCCGCGATCCTGACCTGCACCAGCCCGCGTCCGATCCGCTCGGCCAGAAACACCCGGTCCAGGACGCCCGTCAGGCCCCTGGGGTCGATGGCCGCCCGTGCCGGCAGCACATCGCCCTGGCGCAAGCCCTCCCAGTAGCCGCGGACCTGCGCCAGGCCGTCGAAGACCACAGCCGGCTGCGCGGGGCGCTGCGGGCGGAACCGATCGAGAAAGCTGAGGCTCATCATTCTCTCCACCGGCCGCATCCTTGCTCTTGCGGGTCAACCGCCCGCCACGCCATGAAGGTAAAATAGCGCGGATCGACAAGATTCGGCTGAAAATCTATTCAAATGGTAAATACCCCGCGCCGCTGGGGCTGAAAGGACCGCATGATCTCGATGACAGGCTTCGCCGCCCGGCGCGGAGCGGGCGTTGGCTACAGCTGGACCTGGGACCTGCGGTCGGTCAACGGCAAGGGGCTGGACCTGCGCCTGCGGGTGCCGGACTGGATCGACGGGCTGGAAGCGATGCTGCGGGCCGACCTGCAAAAGGCGATCAGCCGGGGCAATGTCAGCCTCACGCTGAAGGTCACGCAGGACGAGGGGCGGGACGACGCGGCCTTTCGGCTGAACGGGGCGGCGCTGGAGGCGGCGCTTGCGGCACTTGGCCGGGTGGAGGCGGCGGCGATGGCCCTGCATGTCACGTTGCGCCAGCCGACCTCGGCCGATGTGCTGACCCTGCGCGGCGTGATCGACACCACGGCGCAAGACACGGACTCCGGCCCCCTGCGTCAGGCGCTGCTGGACGATCTTCCGGGCCTGCTGGCGGACTTCCACACCATGCGCGGCGCAGAGGGTCGGGCGCTGGCCGCAGTCCTGACCGCCCAGCTTGACCGCATCGCCAGCCTGACCGCCGAGGCGCAGGCCGAGACCGCCACCCGCGCTGCCACCCAGGCCGACACCCTGCGCGAGGCCGTGGCCCGCCTCCTTGCGGCGACCGATGCCGTCGATCCCGCCCGCCTGGCCCAGGAACTTGCCCTGCTGGCGGTCAAGACCGACGTGACCGAGGAGCTCGACCGTCTGGCCGCCCATGTCACGGCCGCCCGCGCCCACCTGGTCGAGGGCCAGCCCGCCGGGCGCAAGCTGGATTTCCTGATGCAGGAATTCATGCGCGAAGCGAACACGCTTTGCTCCAAGGCGCAGTCGCTGGCCCTGACCCGCATCGGTCTTGACCTGAAAACCGTGATCGATCAGATGCGCGAGCAGGTCCAGAATGTGGAATGACGCATGACCCCCAAGTCACCCAGGCGCGGGCTTCTTCTCATCCTCTCCTCGCCCTCGGGGGCAGGAAAATCGACGTTGTCGCAGATGCTGATGGCCTGGGACCCGACGATGCGCTTTTCCATCTCGGCCACGACGCGCAAGCCGCGGCCCGGCGAAGCGGACGGCCGCGAGTATTATTTCCGCAGCCGCGAAGACTTTCAGGCGATGGTCGACCAGGGCCAGATGCTGGAACACGCCGAGGTGTTCGGGAACTTCTACGGCTCGCCCCGCGCCCCGGTCGAGGCCGCGATGGATCAGGGACGGGACACGGTCTTCGACATCGACTGGCAGGGCGGCCAGCAGGTCGCCCAGGCGATGCGCGGCGACGTCGTCTCGATCTTCATCCTGCCCCCCTCCATCGCCGAGCTGGACCGCCGGCTGCGGACCCGCGCCCAGGACAGTGACGAGGTCATCGCCGGCCGCATGGCGAAAAGCCGGGACGAGATCAGCCACTGGGCGGAATATGACTACGTGCTGGTCAACGAAGACCTGGACCTGACCTTCGAGCGGCTGAAGGCGATCCTGACCGCCGAGCGGCTGAAACGCGAACGCCAGCCGCAACTCGCTGCCTTTGTCCGCGCCCTGAACGAGGAGTTCGAAGCCCGATGATCTACGCCCTCGACGGTATCGCCCCGCAGATCGCCCCTTCGGCCTGGGTGGCCGACAGCGCCACCCTGATCGGCAAGGTCGTGATCGAAGCCGAGGCCTCGGTCTGGTTCGGCGCCGTGATCCGCGGCGACAACGAGGAAATCCGGGTCGGTGCAGGCTCGAACGTGCAGGAGAACTCGGTCCTGCACACCGACATGGGCTATCCGTTGACCATCGGTGCCAACTGCACCATCGGCCACAAGGCCATGCTGCACGGCTGCACCATCGGCGACGGCACCCTGATCGGCATGGGCGCCACGATCCTGAACGGGGCCAGGATCGGCAGCGGCTGCCTGATCGGCGCCTGCGCCCTGATCACCGAGGGCAAGGAGATCCCGGACGGCGCGCTGGTGATGGGCTCTCCCGGCAAGGTTGTGCGACAGCTTGACCAGACAGCGCGCGCCAGGCTGCTGGCTTCGGCCACCAGCTACCAGCAGAACGCCCGCCGCTTCCGCGCCGGACTGACCCTGGCGTGACGGTTCAGCCTTCCTCGACCAGTTCGATGGTGATGCCCTGGCGGGCCGCATGACTGCGCAGCTCGCGCAACACGATCTGCCGGTTCGGCAGTTTCGGCGCCACGACCCGCAGCGTCTTGCGATAGTCCTGCGCGCCCAGCTTCTCGATGATTTCCAATGCGTCGAAGGTCTTGCAGAACAGCGGCGTCACCACCAGCTCCAGCGAAGGCGGCAGCGGCAACTGGGCTTCGAACGCGTCCAGCGGAATCGAGGCAAACTCCCCGGGCCGCAAGCTGCCCTCGGCGGCACGCGCTTCCGGAATGCCGATCACCAGGCACCTCAATTTCTGCGACAATTCCCGACCTCTTCCTGCGTGAGGCGCCGCCAATTCGTCGTCTTGAGGACTTACGCCGGGGCAGACCCTTGTTCCGGGCAAAGGCCGGTTCCGCACCGCGTTACATATACAACCGGAAATTTACTGGTATTCCGGCGCAAGACAAGGGCAGAGGCCCGATTGTTGCGGAGAAGTCGCGCGAATGACCACCCTTGACCCCGAATGGCTGCTGGCCGGCCTGCCGCTGCCCGCGATGCTGGTGCGGCGCGACGACCTGATCCAGGCGCTGAACCCGCTGGCCGAGACGCTGTTCGGCACCGGCATGGTCGGCCGCCACGCCGCGATGGCGGTCCGCGCCCCCGCGGTGCTGGAGGCGATCGGGTCGGTCGCGCGCTCGGGCGGCCTGCGGCAGG
>Ga0208735_100225_pt1 | contig 31997 bp, 26 predicted proteins | sample Subbio12Aug_8Aab_FD_184829 | JGI IMG/M metagenome (GOLD analysis project Ga0208735, IMG submission 184829) | Serpentinite rock and fluid subsurface biosphere microbial communities from McLaughlin Reserve, California, USA - CR12Aug_8Aab (SPAdes) | ecosystem: Environmental > Terrestrial > Deep... | reverse complement strand
AGCCCCTTAAGAGCCTTGGCCACCTTGCGCTCGCCCGCCGGGCTGAGCGGCCCCACCGACTGCCCATAGACCACCACCCGTTTCCCTAGGCGACGGGCCAGGGTAATCACCGCCAGATAGTAGTCGAGGCTGCGGCGGCTGGTCTTGTCTTGCAGTAGCCCGCCCCCGCCGGAGATGACGGCGTCGCAGCGCTTTAGCGCCCCCGGCAGCCCCCACAGGCGATGGCTGCCGAGCAGTCCGTGGCTGTGCGCGGTTAAGGAGGGGTCGCCCGAGAGCACCGAGACCTGATGCCCGGCCGTCTGGAGCACCGGGATAAGTCCGGCCAACAGCGCCTCGTCGCCCAGGTTGCCGAAGCCATAGTAGCCGCTAATGACGACGTTCATGCTAGGCAGGCTTTAAGGGCTTAGCGCTAGCCAGCCAGCGCCGCCCAGCGGCTAGCAGCCAGCGGGCCAGCGGCAGGAGCAAGAGCCCGATCACCAGGCCGATTAGCAGCGCGATCACACTGCGCGCCAGCGAGATTAACAGCGGCGTGTGGTAGTGGCTGAAGCTGTTTAAGATGCTGGCCTGGGCGATCACGCCACCGGTTAACAAGAGCGCCTTGACCCAGGCAGGAAGAGCCGCACTGCCAAGGGCCAACACCGCGAGCGGGTGGCCGACCAGCTCCTTAAAGCGCGGTCTGACGAAAAGCTCGGCCAGCCAGTTGCGCAGGGTTAGCTCGAGCTCGCTCACGCCGATAATTGGGAAGTTCCCTCGCCGCAACAAGACCAGGGCCAGCGCTGCCAGCACGACCAGCCCCAGCAGCACATCGCCGATGCGGATCGGGTAGCGCCAGAAGGTAGCCACCCAGTCGACCGGGCGGCCGTAGCGCAGCGTGTACTGGAACAAGAACAGTAAGGGTGGCACGATCAGGGTGGCGGCGACCCCGGCAAACGGCCGGGCACCCAAGATGCTCTCGGCATCGGTACCGACCGCGGCCAGCAGCACCGCCCCCAGTAAGCTAATCAAGGTAGCCAGGCCGAAACTGGTGAGGCGCTCCGGCAGCAGGGCGTAACCGATCACCGGGAAGATCAGCGCGGCGAGCAGCGCCAGCGCATCCCAACTCAGCCCCGCGGCCGCTACCGCCAGCCCGCTCAAGCCTAGCGCTACCACCGGCCCCCAGACGCCAGGGTAGAGGGTGGCTAACAGCAGCAGGCCGGCTAGCACGCCAAAGGCGCTGAGCAGGCGCAGCGAGTGGTTCGGCTCATAGACCAGCGGGCGCACCGGGCCGATGGTGAAGCCCTCGGCCTTGAGCGCCGTGACCAGGCCGCTGATCAGCGCCTCGGTATTCCCGAACATGTCGCCCATGCGCTCTCGGCTGTAAGGGCGCAGATAGAGCAGTCGGGCGCCGCGCTCATTGGCAGCCAGCACGAATCTGGGCACCGCCTCCTCGGGCCGCATGGTATCGAGCCACTCCTGGCTGATGCTAAATACGCGGGTAGTCGGCACCCGGTTAACGATCTGGTTCTGGCCGTCTTGGGGCGTGCCCTCGATGATCCCGGTCAGGAAGCCCTGCGAGGCCTCGACTAGCTCGTCGATGAGGTTGGGGTGACCGGCGATCTCGGTGCCGGCGTGAATGATGTAGCTGACGCCTTCAGGGAAATCGGCGCCAACGGCGCTGAGCTGCGGGAAGTTGCGCGGGCGGAAGGCGATCTCCCAACCGGCTGCCTGCCAGATGGCCAGGGCCGCCAGGTCGGGCCCGGTCGGGCGGAGCCGGGCGTCCCCGGCAAAGAGCAGCCATTCGCGTCCGGCCAGCGTCACACGCTGCGGCTCAGGGGTATTCTTGGCCAGCAGTCCGGCGGCGGCGCCGGGTACTAACTCGGTCACCAGCGTGCTGTTAGCGGGCAGCTCGGGTAAGCTCTCGCCGAGCAGCGCAGCCGTAGCCTTAGCTTCAGCGTTGCTGAGCTTAGCCACCCGGCCCTTGGCTTCTAAGCTCTCCAGCGTATCCTCATAGAGGGCGATGCCGTTTAGGCCCAGCGCACGGTAGCGCTCGGCCAGCTCGAAGATGCTCACGCCGGCGATGGCCGCCTGGTCGCGCAGGGCGATCTCGTCCATCAGCAACGTCACAGTGCGGCTTACCCCTTCGGCCTGAAAGCGGTCATAGGCCATGAGCAGGCCAGGGATAAGGCTTAGAACAACTATCAGCCAGAGTAGGCGCTTCATAGCGTTAGCTTGACACGCTTTCATGAAGGCTGGCCGACAGGCGGCGCATGACCTGCGAGACATAGGCGCACAGCACCTCCAGCGCGATCTTGTTTTCGCCCCCCTCGGGGATGATCAGGTCGGCATGCTGCTTGGTCGGTTCCACGAACAGATCGTGCATCGGCTTGACCGTGCGGCGGTACTGATTAATAACGCTCTCGGCGCTACGTCCGCGCTCTTTGATGTCGCGCGTGAGCCGCCGGATGAAGCGCTCGTCGGGCGGCGTATCCACGAAGATCTTCAGCGCCAGGCGTTGGCGCAAGGTTGGTTCGTGCAAGACCAGAATCCCCTCAACCACGATGACCGGGCGCGAGGCCAGCGGGATGGTGTGGGGTGCGCGATCGTGGCGGACAAAGTCGTAAACCGGGCGCGCAATCGCCTCACCGCGTAGCAACGCTTCAAGGTGGGCAACTAACAACTCGGTGTCAAATGCGCTCGGCTCGTCATAGTTGGTCTGCTCGCGCACCTCAAAGGGGAGGTTGGGTTGAGCACGATAGTAAGCATCTTGCGGCAATAAGGTCACCTGCGGTTCGCCGGCTGCCGCGATAATCGCTTCGGCAACAGTGGTTTTGCCCGAGCCGGTACCACCCGTCAGTCCAATGACCAACGGCCTCATGCTCTTAAGTCGGCGGCGGGCTGATGCTGCCGGTGGTAGGCCACAGCGGCCTCGATAAAGCTCCGAAAGGGCGGGCTGGGTCGCATCAGGCGCGAAGCAAACTCGGGGTGCGATTGCACCCCTAAAAAAAAGGGGTGGTCACTTAGCTCAATCGCCTCAATTAGCCCGGCACCGCGCCCGCGCATCCCTGGGGTGGTGCCGGAGATGATCAATCCGGCAACCTGCAAGGCATCGGCGAAGGCCGGATTAACTTCATAGCGGTGGCGGTGGCGCTCATAGACCAATCCTTGATTTGCTGCTGGGCCGTAAACCTTGGCCAGGATGGTATTGGGGTTTATCTGCATGGGCCAGTTACCGAGCCGCATGGTGCCACCCAAGTCGGCGGTGTCAAGCTGCTCGGGCATCAGATCGATCACCGGATAAGGGGTGTAAGGGTCGAACTCGGTGGAGTTAGCGCCCTCCAGCCCGGCTTGGTGGCGGGCGTACTCGATTACCGCCACCTGCATCCCCAAGCAGATGCCCAAAAAGGGGACCTGCTGCTCACGGGCGTAGCGGGCGGCTAGGACTTTCCCTTCAATGCCGCGGATGCCGAAGCCGCCCGGCACTAAGATGCCGTCGAGCGTGTGGAGGCGGGTAAGGTCACCCTCGACTAGCGCCTCGGCGTTGATCCACTCGAGCCGCACTTCGGCGCGGTTGGCGATCCCGGCATGCCTTAATGCCTCAATCAGGCTGAGGTAGGCATCCGGCATGGCCACGTACTTGCCGACGATGCCGATCACGACCCGGTCATCGGGCTCGCGCAGGGTGCGCACCGCCTCCTGCCAGCCGCGCAGCTCCGGGGTGACCTTCTCTAGCTGCAAGCGCCGCTCAATGAAGCGCCCGATCCCCTGCTGCTCTAAGATCTCCGGCACAGCGTAGACATAGTCGGCATCATAGGAGTTAAAAACATCGCGCGCCTCGACGTTGGTAAACAGCGCGATCTTGTGCCTGGCCTCATCAGGGACAGGGCTCTTAGAGCGCAGGATGATGCCGTCGGGCTGGATGCCGACCCCGCGCAGGGTAGCGACCGAGTGTTGGGTCGGTTTGGTCTTGTACTCCTCGCTGGTGCCCAGGTAAGGGAGCAAGGTGACGTGCAGATAGAGGGTGCGGTCGCGGCAATCGAAGCGCATCTGGCGGATGGCCTCCAGAAAGGGGAGCGACTCGATGTCGCCCACCGTGCCGCCGACTTCGACTAAGACGATCTCGGCGTTGGCTAGCTGGCCCGCCTCGCGGATGCGCCGCTTCACTTCATCGGTCACGTGCGGGATAACCTGGACGGTTTGGGACAGGTACTCGCCGCGCCGCTCCTTGTCGATAACGGTTTGGTAGACCTGGCCGGTAGTGAGGTTGTTGGCTCTAGTCAGGTCGATTCCCAAAAAGCGCTCGTAGGTGCCGATATCGAGGTCGGTCTCGGCTCCGTCGGCGGTGACGAACACCTCGCCGTGCTCATAGGGCCGCATGGTGCCGGCATCGACGTTGATGTAGGGGTCGATCTTAACGGCAGTCACGCGGTAGCCGCGGGCCCTTAACAGCACCCCGATGCTCGAGGTGGCGATCCCCTTGCCGAGGCTGCTGACCACGCCGCCGGTAATAAAGATATAGCAGGTCTCCATGAGTCACCTTCTCCGGGAGTTCATGCTACCACGGCTTAGGCTAAAACTTGCGCTAGAGTGAGGTCATGCGACTGTTGGTACTGACACTGCTGGTGCTACTTAGCAGCGCGTTGGCCCAGAGCCGGCTGATTCATGCCGGTGGCCTAGCGATAACGCTGCAACACCTTACCGAAGCGACCCTGCCGGTCTATGCCACCCACGCCGGCGACGGCTCAGGCCGCCTCTTCGTGGTCGAATTGGAGGGGCTGATCCGGGTCTGGGACGGGGGCGCCTGGCAAGAGCAGCCGTTTATCGACCTGCGCAGCCGGATGCAAGGGCTCCACGGCGAGCAGGGGCTATTCAGCCTGGCCTTTCATCCCAACTTTGTTGAGAACGGGCGTCTCTTTGTGAGCTACGCCCAGCGTTATACCGGCTACCTGGTGGTAGCGGAGCACCGCGCCGCTGCTGACCGATCCTGGGCCGACCCAGACGCCTTTGAGGTCATTTTGCTCGAGCTGGTGCCGCTCGAGCCCTTCCACTACGGCGGACAGCTAGCTTTTGGCCCCGACGGCTATCTCTATCTCAGCATCGGCGATACCATCGTCAGTCACGAGCTGCTGCGCCGCTACCCGCCAATGGCCCAAGACCTAACGACCTGGCACGGCTCACTGCTCCGGCTCGATGTCGATCAGGCCGTGCCCTACGCCATCCCTGCCGATAACCCGTTTGTGGCTGATACTGCGGCGCGCCCGGAGCTCTACGCCTACGGCTTTCGCAACCCCTGGCGCTTCTCGTTCGACCGCGCCACCGGAGCGCTCTTCCTCGCCGACGTGGGTTGGTCGACTTGGGAAGAGATCAACCTGATCGAAGCGGGCGGCAACTACGGCTGGCCAGCCAAGGAAGGACCGGACTGTGCGCGCTTCCCGGAGGACGGCGCACTGGTGGTCGCTACCTGCGAAACCGCTACACACTTTCAGAACCCGGTGGCTTACTATGCCCACCTCTATCTCGACCCGCGCGGCGGCGGGGCGGTAATCGGCGGCTATGTCTATCGCGGCACTAACCTCCCCGCCATAGTAGGCCACTACATCTTTGGCGACTTCACCTCGGGGCGGATCTGGGCGCTTAAGGAGGTCGAGCCGGAGCTGTGGCTGATGCAGGAGCTGCTCGATACCGAACTAGTCATCACCTCGTTCGCCGAAGATGAAGCGGGCGAACTGTATGTCTTAGACCTCCGGGGCGGGCTCTACCGCCTCAGCCCTTAAGTCAGCTCGAGCGTCAGCGCCGTCACGGCGTGCGAGAGGCGGAAGCCCAGGCGCTCTAAGGCGTGGCAGGCAGCCCGCTCATCGTCGTAGGCGCGGGCCATCACTAGCTCCACGGCGGGGTCGGCAAAGGCTTCGCGCAGGCCGCGAGTTAAGAGCGCCCGCCCTACCCCCTGGCCACGTGCTTGTGGCAGCACACCGAAATAGGCCACTTCGGCCAGTCCTTCTTCTGGCACAAACTCCAGCTCCAGGTGCCCCACCAGCTCCGAACCCAGATAGGCCAGGATGAGCTGCACATTAGGGTCATCGAAGCGTGTCAGCAGCTCCTCATCGTCCCAGGCCAGGCGGGTGGCCCAGTGATCGCTGGTATCGCGGTAGAGGTCGCGGTAGGTACCTAGCTCAATCTCGGTAGCCAGCTCGAGCCGCACACCGGGATGGAGAGTGAGCGGGAGCTGGTGCTGGCGCGGGAGTTCGTAGAGGTAGGTAGTCCTAAACGGCTCAAAACCGACCAGCCTGAGCGCCTCTTGCGCGCGGTAGTTGGCTTCGCCCACAAACGCATCAAGGTAGTGGTACTTGCTGCGCGCTAGCTCGATGATGGCCGCCAAGAGCGGCTCAGCCTCATGCGGGCTGACCCCCTCGGCCAGCAGCGGGCCCTCCAGAAAGGCTTCGCCATGATGGCTGCAAAGGTTGGCGTAGGCGCAAGTTACCCCGTTGCGTACCAGTACCAGCGGCTTGGCCTCGTAGCTGGGATTATCGAAGAGCTCGAGCCTCAACTCGTCGAGGCTACGGCTCTCGGGGGCTATGGTGCGGTACTCAGGATGCTGGTCGAGCTGCCTTAGCAGCGCTAGCAGTTGGGGCAGATCGGACTCGTTAAGCTCGCGCACCATCATAGCCTCATGCTACCGCATCACGGCTGGCTACGGGTCGTAGCGCCGCCGAACCAGTTGGGCCAACCGGTAGTAGGCTAGGAGCTGTTCGGTGCTCTGGCGCCAACTCAACCCCGCCATGTCGCGGCGGGCCTGGCGTCCGAGGCGCTGGCGCAGCTCAGGGTTAAACAGCATCTCCTTGAGCTGCTGGGTTAGCTCGCCGAGATCGCCCGGGGTGAACATTAGGCCGTTCTCGCCATGGCGGATAATATCAGGGACTCCCCCGGCCCGGGCGCCAACGACCGGCACGCCCGAGGCCATCGCCTCCATGGCCACCAAGCCCAGCGTCTCGGTGTCCGAAGGAAAAGCAAAGACATCGGCGCTGGCGTAGGCAGCGATCAGCTCGGCCCCCCGCAAATAGCCGGTAAAGACCGTCGGGGTACCGCGAAAGCGCTCACGCAGGGATGGCTCCGCCGGCCCGGAGCCGACTATCGCCAATCTAACGCCGGGGATGCCGGTAATCGGCGCATAGAGCCAGTCCAGCCGTTTCTCGTGTGATAGCCGCCCGGCATAGATCATCAGCGGCTTGTCGGGCTCGCCGCCGCTGAGCCGTGCGCGCATGGCGGCGCTGGCATTATCGGGGTGGTAGCTATCGCTATCGACCGCCTTGGGCCACAGCCGCACCCGCTTGATCCCTAAGCCCCGCGCCGAGTTAACCATCGGAGAGCTGGTGCAGAGGTTAACGTGAGCCTGGTTGTGAACATCGCGCAGGAAGGCCTTGGAGAGCGGGTTTAAAAAGGAGAGCTTGAGATGCACGGTGTACTGCGGGAGGTCGGTGTGGTAGCTAGCTAGCAAGGGCAGGTTGCGTTGCTTAGCGATAGCCGTCCCCCACAGCCCCAGCACTACCGGATTAACGACATGCACCACATCCGGAACGAAGCGGTCGATCTCACGCCCAAGGCGCGGGCGCGGCAGGCCCAGCATCAGCTCCGGATACCAGGGTTTGAAAGCGACGCTCGGCACCCTAACCACGCGGTGGCCAGCATACGACTCAGAGGGGCGGTAGCGCTCTCGCCCGGCCCCTCGCAAACTCGGGGCAAGGCTTGGAAGCGGCGCGAAGATAATCGCCTCATGCCCCAGCTCAGCAAGCTGCTCGAGCGTGCGGCTTAGGCGGGTAACTACACCGTCGATCTTCGGCAGGAAGGTCTCGGTGAAATAGGCGATGCGCATAAGGGAGATCGGCTCTTTAGCGAGCCGGTTTGTGCCGATTACCCGACCCGGCGAGGGCGCTTGTGGCAAGTCGGCTGCAACCCCTTGACGAATAGCGCATAGCGGGTTAAACTATTTTCCATCAGCGCGCTGGAAAGCGCGTTTTTTTATGCCCTATCCTTTAGCGGGGAGTGGCCGTCGCTAGGCGCGGCCTGGTAGTACGGGTTCTCGCCCAGGGCGTGATCGGTAATATCGATGACATCCTTAATCTCCGGCACCGCCTCCTTGATCATTACTTCGATCCCCTGCTTCAAGGTCACATCGGCCATGCCGCAGCCCTGGCAGCCGCCGCCCAAGCGAATATAGGCCACGTCGTCCTTGACGCCCTGCAGCGTGACCTTGCCACCGTGGCTGGCCACGCCAGGGTTGATCTGCTTATCGAGCACATCTTGCACCTTCTGCGCTAGCGGGTCGTCCCAGGTGGGGCTTGGGAAGAAGATCCGAAAGCCGCTGGAGATCACGTTCTCCACAAAGTCAACCGTCGCCCCCTTGAGCGCCTTGGCGCTTAGGGGATCGACTAGCAGGGTAAAGCTTCGCACCTCATGGGCCACCTCCTGGCTCAGGTCGTCGGCCTGGCGGTCGCCCTCCTTGGCTAAGAACAGCTTGGGGTCGGCCTGGGTCCCGGCCACTCTGAGCGCCGTGACCCCCTGGCCCTGTTGCAGGTCGAGATAATGCAGGATACGCTCCTTGGCTTTGTCGGTAAAGTTCAGCATCAGTACACTCCCAAAGCCATTGTAGCCCAGGCTGGTGATGGGAATTGGTAATGAGTGATAAGCACGCACTTCGTGAATTCTGGCCACTCGTTCGGGAGCATTGCCGATCAACTACCGTTCACCATCAGTCCTGAGCACAGCGCTTGCACTGAGCCTGCGAAGTGAAGGGGCCGGGCGAAGGCGTACCAGGATGAAAACGGGCGACCTTCCGCGAAGCGCCGAGCGAAGGCGTACGTGGGGTCGCCCCTACGCTAACGGCTAACGGCTAATAGCTGATTTTCTGAGGAGCGGTGACTCGGACCACTAGGGTTACTTAGACTATAAAGACTATCATGACCATGTTGGAAGAGTTTCTGGTGAGGCACCACTTGCGCGTTGCCAGGTACGTGGCTTGCCCGTCCTACTCGATTACTTGACTACTGATTTTCGGAGGCGCCTATGAGCAAGACAGTAGCGATAGCAGAGGCGAAGAAGCAGCTCTCTAGCTGGGTTCGTGATGTCGAACACGGGGAGACGGTGGTGATTACTCGCCGTGGCAAGCCCGTGGCCGCACTTGTCGGCACCGATAACCTTGAGCAGCTCATGCGGCTACGGGCGGCCGGCCCTGAAGCTGGGTTGGCTGGGTTGGCGGGGGGCTGGGAAGACTCCGAGGCGTTGGTCGCTCATGCCCTGGCGCATGTGCGTACGTCAGGACGCCAGCCCTGCGAGAAAGGATAATGGCCTACCGCCGACCTGCAGATTGCCGCCACGGCGCTCCATCATGGCTTGACCCTCGTGACGGGGAATGCGCGACACTTCGAGCGCGTACCGGGATTGGCGCTAAAGCCCATCTTGGACAGGCTCACTCCTTAAACAGCGCAGCCACCTCCACCGCCGCTTTGGGCGCCACGTACTCGGTCTCCATCTGCGCTAGCTGCAATCTGCCGGATACATCGTCATTCACAGCGTGCCAGTAGGTATAGCCTTCAATCACCCAGATGCCGCTCTCGCGGGTGCTGTTGCCCGAGCCTTTGATGCCGCCAAAGGGCATGTGCGCCTCGGCCCCGGTGGTGGCGTTGTTGATGCTGGTCATCCCGGCCTGGATGTTCTCCTTGAAGGTGTGCGCCCACTCGCGGTGGTTGGTGTAGATGGCCGAACTCAGGCCGTAAGCCACGGCGTTGGCTACGTCGATGGCCTCTGCTATCCCTTCGACCTTGACCAGGTTGACGGTCGGCCCGAAGATCTCGGTCTGGAAAAGCTTCATGCCGGGCTCGACCCCTTCCCAGACGGTCGGCCAGCCGTAATAGGCCGCCTCGGGATCGCCTAAAAAGCCCGCCGGCTGGTTCTCGGGCGTGATCCGCCCTCTGCCGTATAGCAGCGCCGCGCCATCCTCAGCGCCCCAATCGTAGTGCTTGAGCCAGCTCTCAAAAAAGCGCTGGTTGATGAACGGCCCGTAGAGCACCTCCGGATACTGCAGGGGGTCACCGATGGCAATCTCCTGAGTAGCAGCCAGCAAGCGCTCCTTAAAGGTGTCGTAGATGGGCGCGTCGATGATCAGGTTACCGGCGCTGGTGCAGCGCTGTCCCCCGGTGCCGAAGCTGGCCCACACCGCGCCCGCCACGGCGTTATCGAGATCGGCATCGCGCATTACCACCAAGGGGTTCTTGCCGCCTAGCTCGAGCGTCGGGTTAATCAGGTTGCGCCCGGCTACCTCACCGATTAAGCGCCCTACCGCCGTCGAGCCGGTAAAGGCAAATTTGTCCAGCAGCCCTTCGTCCATCATCTCGACTAAGTGCTGCCCGGCAGCCCCTTGGCCGCCGCCGAACACCACGTTGATGACCCCGTCCGGCAGCCCAGCTTCGGCCAGTAACTGAGCAAAGGCAAAAGCTGCCGCGGGCGCATCTTCCGAAGGCTTCCAGACGATGGTGTTGCCGGTGATCAGGGCCGGCACGATCTTCCAGCTCGGCACCGCCACGGGGAAGTTACCGGCGGTAATGATTCCCACTACGCCGCGCGGGCGGCGGTAGGTGTACAGCTCCTTGTTACGCATCTCGCTCGGCACCGTCTGACCGTAGAGGCGCCGCCCCTCCGACTGAAAGAAGTGGCAGGTGTCGATGGCTTCCTGCACATCTCCCCGCGCCTCTTTGAGGGTCTTGCCCATCTCGCGGGTAACGAGTCGGCTCAGCGCCTCCTTTTCGCGCTCTAGCGCCTTGCCGAGCGAACCGATGATTTCGCCCCGGATCGGCGCGGGCGTCTTGCTCCAGCGCTTAAAGGCCTCGCGCGCTGCCTTGCAGGCCTGGCGCACCTGCTCCTGGCTGGCCTCCGGAAACACCCCTACCTCATCGGCCAGGTTGCATGAGCTTAGCGAGCGGAAACTCTTGGGACTGCTGACGGCCTTACCGCCGATCAAGTGATGAAAAGTCGGCATACCACCTCCAGGCGTATTCACGGCATGCTAGCATTCATCTGCTGCAAGTATGCGAGTAGGGGCGACGCCTGTGCTACAATCCCCTTGCCTATGTCAGATAATGGCGATCGACCTAGACGCAAATTAATGATCCCAACCATCTTAGCCGCCTTGCTCCTGGCCTTCGCCTATGCCCAGGCGGGCGGCGGGAATGGCGTTTCCGGTGCCGAAGTAGCCCTGCTGGCGGTGCTGTTAATCCTTTCGGCGATCATGTCGGGCAGCGAGACCGCCCTGACCGCCATGGGCGCGTGGAAGATCCGCCAGCTCCGCGAAGAGGGCCAAGATCCAAGCGGCGCTTTTGCCCTGCTCGAGCGCGACCGTGTCCGCTTCATTACCACCCTGCTGATCGGCAACAACCTGGTCAACATCGCCGCAGCGGCGCTAGTCACCCAGATCGCCCTCGACCTGGCTCAGGCCGCCGGCTTCTCCGAAGCGGCCGCCGTGGCCTATGCCACCGGCTTCACCACGCTGTTGGTGCTGATCTTTGGCGAGATCACCCCCAAGTCGTTTGCGGTGCATAACGCTGTGACCGTGGCCCGCTTGGTAATCAAGCCGGTCTATCTCTTGTCGGTGGTCTTCTATCCGCTGGGGCGACTCTTTGCCTACCTGGCGGCGGGGCTGCTGCGGCTGTTTAGGCTCGAGCCCTCCAGCAGCCCGCTGATTACCGAGAACGAGCTGCGGCTGATGCTGCGCAGCGCCGAGGAGTCGGGTGTGCTGGAGGCGCAGGAGCAGGAGATGATCAAAGGGGTCATCGACCTGGAAGAGACCGTGGTGCGCGAAGTGATGACGCCGCGGGTAGAGGTGGTGGCCATCCCAGAAAGCGCTAGCTTGAGCGAGTTGTGGGCGCTAGCTAAAGAGCACGGCTACAGCCGCCTGCCGGTCTACCGGGAGACGATCGATAACGTGCGCGGCATCGTCTATGCCCGCGACTTGCTAGACTACCTAGCCAAACCGGAGCTCTTAACCACTACCCAGGTGTCCGAGCTGATGACCGCGCCGCAGTACGTCCCCGAGACGCTCTCGATATTGAACCTGCTCAAAGATATGCGCATCCGTAAGAACCACTTAGCTGTGGTAGTGGACGAGTTTGGCGGCATGGCGGGGATCGTCACGCTGGAGGATATCCTCGAGGAGATTACCGGCGAGATCTACGACGAGACCGACGAGGAGGAGGTGGCCGATATCGGCGAGCTAGAAGATGGCGGCTACCGTATCCAAGGTTCGGCGCATCTGGAGGAGGTCGGCGAGCACCTCGGCATCACCTTCGACCTAGAGGCCGACTACGACACGCTGGCCGGCTTTTTGATCAGCCGGCTCGGCTACATCCCCACGCCCGGCGAGCACCTCGACTACCAAGGCTACCGCTTTACCGTTCAGGAATCCGACGAGCGGCGGGTGAGCGCGGTGCTGGCTAGCCCGCTCAAGTCCGATTCCGACGCCACTGCCTTGCCTGCCGATGCCGAGCGGACTGACCGAGGCTAAAGCGGCACTCTTAGCGGCCTCCCGCGTGGCGGTCTTGGCCGGAGCAGGGCTCAGCGCCGCCTCGGGCATCCCGACCTTTCGGGGCCAAGGCGGTCTGTGGCGTCCGAGTGAAACGAGAACGCTTTTCGAGGGGTTGCGCCCGGAGTCACTGGCCACCCCGGAGGCCTACCGCCGCGACCCCGAGCTAGTCTGGACCTGGTATCGGCAGCGCTTCGAGCTGGCCGCCCAGGCTGAGCCCAACCCGGCACACTACGCCTTGGCCGAGTTGCAGGCGCGGGTAGCAGAGTGCAGTCTAGTCACCCAGAACGTCGACGGCTTGCAGCAGCGCGCCGGGGCTAGGGTGCTCGAGCTGCATGGCAACCTCACCCATAGCCGCTGCGAGTGCTGCGAACACCTAGGCCCGCTGGCGCTGGGCTTTGCCATCCCACCTTACTGTTCGCGCTGCGGTCATCGCGCCCGGCCCAACGTGGTCTGGTTTGGCGAGCTGCTGCCGCAGGCGGTATGGGAGGAGGCGCTAGCGGCCTTCGCCCAGGCCGAGGTGGCGCTCGTTGTCGGTACTTCCGGGGTGGTCGAGCCTGCCGCTAGCCTAGCGCGCTTAGCCAAAGACGGCGGCGCCTTCCTGATCGAGGTCAACCCCGAGGCGACGCCGCTAAGCCACTTGGCCGACGTTACGCTGCGAGCTTCTGCGGTCGAAGGGCTACCACCGCTGTTGGGCAAGGGTCACGCCGCTCCTAACGGCTAGCGGGTATGATGCGGCCACCTTGAAGATACTGCGTATCATTGCTGCCTACATCCTTTTTGCCGGGCTGTGGTTTGTCTTCATGGACCAGCTGCTGCTGAGCTGGGTTCAGGATCCGCTGCTACTGACCAACCTCCAGACCGCCAAGGGTTGGCTGTTCGTGCTGGCTAGCGCCTTGATGCTCTACCCGCTGCTGCTAGTGAGTTCACAGCAGCAGCGCAAGGCCGAGCAGGCAGCGATCCAGTCCGAAAAGACCTACCGCGGGCTGTTCGAGCACCACCCGCAAGCGATGTGGCTTTATGACCCTAAGACGCTGCGGATCTTGGCGGTGAACAGCTCAGCACTGGCCCGTTACGGCTATGCCCAGACCGAGTTCTTAGCCTTGACCATTACCGACCTCCACCCGCCGGAGCATCAACCGGCACTGCTGGCTCACCTCAGCCTGCTCGAGCCCGAGCGGGCTGCCCCCAGCCAGTGGCAGCACCGCACTAAGGATGGCCGCCTGATCGATGTGGAGGTGACCGCACACGCCACGCTGTTTGCCGGACGTCCGGCCCGCTTGATCATGGCCAGCGATATTAGCGAGCAACGGCGCACCGGCGAGGCGCTGGCGCAGCGCACCCAGGAGCTCTCGGCTATCTTCGAAGCGCTGCCGGACCTCTACTTCCTGCTCGACGCGCAAGGCGTAGTGCTGGAATATCGCGCTGGCAAGCACGGGCTGTTTCTGCCACCGGAGCAATTTCTCGGTCGGCGTCTCGTCGCGGTGATGTCGGCAGAGGTGGCGGCTCAGACTGAGGCAGCGCTTAGGCAGGCGCTATCCAAGCGGCGGCTGGTAGTATTCGAGTACACGCTACCGAGCCCAACCGGCGAGGGGTTCTTTGAGGCGCGGGTGCAACCGATCGCCCCAGACCGGCTGGCAATAATAGTGCGCGACATTACTGAACGCCAGCGCCGCGACCGGTCGCTGAGGCGTTGGGAGGCGTTCCAACGCAGCCTGACCGAACTGACCACCGAGATGTTACAGCGTGGCCTGGACGACGATTTTTATCAACACCTGCTACAGCGGGCTATCGCGGTGTTACCCGGAGCGCAAGCCGGCAGTATCCTGCTGCGCAACGCTAATGGGCGCTACGGCTACGTGGCGGCCCAAGGCTTCGACTTGGCTGAATTGCAGCAGGTCACCTTCAGTGAAGCTGAGCTGCTGATTACGCCTAGTAGCTGTCAACCGGAGCGGATCAGCCAGCACGACCCCCTGCAGCTCGACCCGGCGCGCGCTGCGCTGCTAGCACGCCACGGCCGCCTGACCGAACTCCGCGCCTCGCTGATCGTGCCGGTCTGGGTTGACGATCTCTTGGCGGCCCTGTTGAACCTTAATGCCTTTGACCCGCAAACCGATTTCGATGCCGAAGTGGTGCAGATGGCCGAAGTCTTTGCGCTGCAAGTGGGGGTGCTCTTGAAGCGGCTACGGCTTGAGAGCGCCTACTACCGGCTGGCCGAGTTTCGCCGCCAGCTCATGCAGCTCATCGACGAGAGCTTAGAGCGCGGCTTAGATGCCAGATTTTACCAGCGCTGGTTGGAGCGGGCGATAGAGATCATCCCTGCTGCCCAGGCCGGCAGCTTGCTCTTGCGCCACCCTGATGGGCTATTCCGCTTTGTGGCGGCGGTGGGCTTTGACCTTGCTCAGCTTCGCGAGGTCTACTTTTACGACTACGAAATCGACGCCAACTTCGACACCCTCGAGCCGACCCTGGCTACCGAGTTCAGGGCCAACCAGACGCTCGACCCCCAGCGGCGTGCCGTCTTGGACAGCGTCGGGCGAGCCACTGAGATCAAGGTGGCGTTTTCGATCCCGATTTGCATCAGCGATAAGCCGGTGGCCTTCTTGTACCTCGACAACTTTACCGACCGCTCCGCTTTCGACCAGGAGGCGATGGCGATGGCACGGGACTTCGCCCGGCAGCTAGCGGTCACCCTGCAGCGCCTAGACCTGGAGCGTGAGCTGCTTATGCAGCAAAAAGAGCTTAAGCAGCTAGCCAACTACGATGTGTTGACCCAGTTGCCCAACCGCGCGCTGTTTCTCGACCGCCTACGGCAGGCACTCTGGCGCGCTCAGCGCAGCGGGCAGGCGGTAGCGCTGTTATTTCTCGACCTGGATGGTTTCAAACTGGTTAATGACACCCTTGGCCACAATACCGGCGATGTGCTGCTTAAGGCTATCGCTGAGCGCCTGGCGCTGCTGGTCCGCGCCGGCGACACGGTGGCGCGCCTCGGCGGCGACGAATTCACCATCATCTTGAACGATTTATCGCGCCCACAGGACGCCGGCCTGGTGGCCCAGAAAGCGCTGGAAAGCTTAGCGCAGCCCTTCTTGCTGGCCGAGCACGAGCTGTTTGTGAGCGCCAGTATTGGCATCGCCGTCTACCCCAACGACGGCGGCGACCCTGAGGTGCTGATCCAGCACGCCGATACCGCTATGTATCGCGCCAAGGAGCTGGGCAGCACCTATCAATTCTTTACCGCCGACATGAGCCTGCACTTGCGTGAGCGCCTCTCGCTGGAATCAGCACTACGGCAGGCGCTTACGCAGCGCCAGTTGACGGTACACTACCAGCCACGAGTCGATCTTCGCGATGGGCGCATCCTCGCCTTGGAAGCGCTGGCCCGCTGGCCGCACTCGGACGGCTGGATTGCGCCGGCACAGTTCTTGCCGTTAGCCGAAGAGACGGGCCTGATCTACGCGCTAGGTGACGAGGTGCTGCGGCAGAGCTGTGAGCAATTGGCAACCTGGCGCGCTGCTGGGGTGCCAGTGGTGCCGGTGGCGATTAACCTCTCCGACCGGCAGCTGCGGCAGCGTGATGTGGTACGCAAAGTGCAAGAGGCACTGTCTCGTTATCGCCTGGAGGCCCAGTGGCTCGAGCTGGAGATCCCTGAGATGACCGCCATGCTCGACCCTGACTGTCTGGCTAAACTCCAGACGCTGCGCGACCTGGGCGTGAGGGTAGCAATCGATGATTTTGGCACTGCGGCCTCTTTGCTGCAACAGCTCAAGCGCTTGCCGATCGACAGCCTCAAAATCGGCCAGGCGCTCTTGACAGAGCTTGGCGAAGACCCAATGGCGGCCCCCCACAACGCCGCCATCGTGCGGGCCATCGTGGCGCTGGCACGAACGCTGGCGCTGGAGGTGATAGTTGAAGGCATAGAGACGGAGGCACAAAGGCGCTTCGTGGCATCTCTCGGCTGCACCCAGGCGCAAGGCTACCTGTTCGCCAGGCCAGCTCCGGCGGCTGAGGCGCAGCGCTGGCTGATGCAAGGCCTGGTCCTCCACTCGGTGCTCGAGTGACTTGCCAAGCACTCGGCGGCTGCGGTAGACTACCCTTCGCGTGACGCGGTACCGCACGCGGCCAGGTAGCTCAGTCGGTAGAGCATGCGACTGAAAATCGCAGTGTCGGCAGTTCGATTCTGCCCCTGGCCACCAGATCAGCAGTATCATCTATGGCGCACTCTAGGTGATACTGCTGGGCTTGCCAATGTAGCTCAGCGGTAGAGCAGCCGATTCGTAATCGGCAGGTCGTCAGTTCAAATCTGACCATTGGCTCCAGTCCTAGACGACAAAACGCACGGTATCAACACCGTGCGTTTGGCCATTTTAGGCGGTTTGACTGCAATCTTGACTGCAATCAGCCTTGTACTGAGCGCAGCGAACGTATTAGTTCGCCGGCCCCTTTCTAAAGGCTTCAGCCAGGTTGACGCCGGCGGCTTGCCGGTCGTCTTCAAACAGGTGCGTGTACAGCCGGGTGGTAAAGGCCGGGTCGCTGTGGCCTATCTGATCGGCTATCAGCTTGGCGTCTTGGCCTAGCTTGCACCGGAGGGCGTGAGCGAGAGATTCGGAGGCGCGGGGCGTGAAATTGAACGCCCTTATCAACGAGGCGCTCGAGCGCTACCTGGAACAGGGAGAGTGCGCCTAAGAGGCCAGCTTGATAAGGCTTTGAGCGAACCACTCACCAGGCTTTGACACCTCTCTATCGCGGGATGATCAGCACCATTCCGGCAAAGATCAGGTCGGGGTTATCGCCGATGAGAAAGGCATTGGCTGCCATGATGGCCGGCCAGCGGTTGCCATCGCGATAGAAGAAGGCGGCAATTGAGGAGAGGGAGTCGCCGGGCTGCACGGTGTAGATGCCGCGCGCGCCAGTGAGCCGGGCCACCTCGGACTGGGCTGCTTCGAGCGTCAGGCGCGCCGCCTCGAGCTCGGCCTGCTGCGCGGCGGTAAGGCTCTCAAGCTGCGAGGCTGCCCGCAGCAGCACCTCGTACTCGCGGGTGAGGGTGTTGGCGCGGCCTTGGGCCTCTTCGAGCTGGGCCGCCAGGGCTTCACGCTGGGTGGCTAACACCTCGGTCTGTGCGGCGACCTGCCTGAGTTCTTGAGCCAGGCTGTCGCGCTCGCGGGCGAGGTCGCTAAGTTCGCCGCGAACTTGCCCGAGGGTGGTTTGCAACGCTTCATGCTCGCCTTCCAAAGCCTTAAGGCGCGACTCCAGCGCAGTCCTGTCCGCTTCTAAGGTGGCGATCTGTTCGGCCAGGGCCTCACGCTCACTCTGGGTTTGGTCCAGCGCGGCTTGCAGCTCTGCGGCAGCCGTGGCCTGCCGTGCGAGATCGCTGCGCAACGCCGTAATCTGAGCGTCGCTCGCGGCAATCTGACCCAAAAGCCCGTCACGCTCCTGAGCAAGCTCGGCAAGTTGGGTTGACAGGGTATCGCGCTCCTGAACAAGCTCAGCAGCCCGGGCTGAAAGGGTATTGCGCTCACCGGTAAGTTCGGCCAGTTGACGGGTGCTGTCCTCGAGCTGCTGGGTCAGGGTGGCCTGGGCGGCAGTAGCTGCTTCACGTTCTACCTGTACTGCACTCAGCGCCGCAGTAAGTTCGGCGACCTGTGCCTCTAGCTGCTGCGCACGGGCAGCGGCTGCGGCTAGCTGCTCGTCATCGGCAGCGACTTGGCCGAGGAGCGTGTCACGCTCTGCGGTGAGCTGGGCAAGCTGGGTTGATAGGGCGTCACGCTCGCTCCGCATTGCGCTCAGCGTCGTTTCCAGTTCGGTCCTGACCGCTTGTAGCGCAGCGATTTCGGCCTCGCGCTCGGTGATTTGTACCCTAAACTCATCCCGCTCGCCGGTTAGCGCCTGCACAGTCTCGTCGAGCCTGGAGGCGGCGGCCTCGGCTTGCTGCAGGGCGGCCTGGGTGGCGCTTAGCTGCGCTTGGGTAGACTCAAGCGCCTGGCCTGCCGTATCGCGTTCGGCTTGCGCGGCGCTCAGCATCGCTTCGCGCTCGGCGAGTTGCGCCTCTAGCGCAGTCAGTTGCTGAGTGCGCACCGCGGCCTCACTGCGCAACGTTTCTAGTTCGCTACCGAGTTGAGCTAAAGCCGCCACCTGGGCAGCCGAGGTAGCTTCGGCCTCCTCCAGACTCGCCTCCTGGCGCGCTACGGTTTCGCTCAGCCGCGCCACTTCAGCCATCAAGGCTTCACGCTCCTGGCGCAGGGCGTCAAGTTGCCGCTCGAGCTGCGAACGGGCGCTTAAGGCCTCATCCAGGCTCTGCTGGGCGGTTGACAGCTCCGCTTCCAGCGCGGCCACGGCGGCTTCGCTGTCGCGCAGCTGGGACAACAGCGCGTCACGCTCGGTGGCTAGGTCGGCTAGCTGCCGGCGGAGCGCATCGCCGTTGCTTTGCGCCTCGTTGAGCTGGGCAGTTAAGGTCTCTAGCTGCTGCTGTAGAGCCTCCCGATTCTCTACCGCCCCGGCCAGCCGGGCCTGGGTATCGGCTAGCTGAGCCTCAAGTTCGGCGATGGTGGTTTCGGTCTGAGTGAGTTGCGCCTCTAGGGTCTGCCGCTCGGTTTCGAGTACGTTCAGCTCAGCCTCTAGTGCGGCTCGAGCCTGGCGGGCGATCTCTAGCTCGCTCTGAACTCCCTCGAGCTGGGCGCTTAACAGGTTTAGGTGCTGCTGATCGGCCTCAGCTTGCTGCAGGGCGGCCTGAGTAGCAGCTAGCTGAGCTTCCAGGACCGCTAGCGCCTGGCGGGCTTCGTCGCGCTCGCCGGTAAGTTCGGCCAGTCGGCGTGCGCTGTCGTCGAGCTGCTGGGCCAGAGCGGCGGCAGCCGCGTCGCGCTCGGCTTGCGCCGCCATCGTCGCAGCGGTGAGTTCGGCGACCTGTGCTTCTAGTGCCGCCAATTGTTGCGTGCGGGTATCGACCTCGCGCTGTAATGCGGCGAGGCGCTCGCCGGTAAGCTCGGCCAGCTGGGCCACCAGGGCATCGCGCTCAGTGGTGATCGCCTCAAGCTGCTGCTGCAACGGCTCGAGCTGCGCACCGACCTCGCCTGCCACCCTCAGCTCTGTTTCCAGCGTGGCCACCCGCGCCTGCGCGCTGCTCAACTCACCTTGCAACCGACTGACCTGCTGTTGCAGTGAGCGGTTCTGGCTCCAGATTAGTGCCACCACCCCGACTACCAGGACTACAAACACACCTAAAAGCCATACAGGGATCGTTCGAGGGATCATCATTGCACCTCCACGGTCTCGGGTCCTTAAAGGTAGTCTACACCTGGGGAGAGTACAATGACTAGCGAGAAGCGAGGTAACGCTGTGCAACGAATCCGATACCAGAGTGTGGACGGCAGCCACTGGGGCGAATTAGAAGGCGGCATGATCTATGAGCTTACCAGCCTGATGGGGCGGCGCAGCGGCCACACTTTGATGCTCTCTGAGGTCAGCCTGCTGCCACCATGCGAGCCCAGGTTGATCGTCTGCGTAGGCAAGAACTACGCCAAACATATCCGCGAAATGGGCGGCGACGACCTCCCTAAGGAGCCGGGGCTGTTCCTCAAAGGTCTCAATACCCTGAGCGGGCCGGGCGACCCCATCCCTTACCCTTCATGGACCAGCGAACTCCACTACGAAGGGGAACTAGCAGTAGTGATCGCCCGCACCATGAAGTGCGTGCCCGTGGAGGAAGCCCTGGAGTATGTGCTGGGCTATACCTGCGCCTGCGACGTGACCGCCCGCGACAAGCAGCAGAGCGACCTGCAGTGGGTGCGCGCCAAGTCCGCCGACGGCTTCTGCCCAGTCGGCCCTTGGCTCGAGACTGACCTCGATCCGACCCGGCTGAACGTGCGCACCTATGTCAACGGGGTGCTGCGCCAGGACGGTGACACCGCCGACATGATCTTCTCGGTAGCGGAGATACTTAGCTACATCAGTCAGCACCTGACCTTGCAGCCCGGCGACTTGGTCTTAACCGGCACGCCCGACGGGGTAGGGCCGCTAGCAATCGGCGACGAGGTCGAAGTGATGATCGAAGGGATCGGCACGCTCAGCAACGTAGTCGAACGCGCGGAGTAGCCGTGCCGAGTGTGCAGCAGCTTGGCGACCTCTATCTCATCGATACCGAGCACGTGGGGCGCCTTAAAACGGTCGGGGTGTTCTTGCTCCCGGCTGCTGATGGGCGCTTTGCCCTGATTGAGACCGGCTCGGCGGTCAGCCTGCCCATACTTGAGGCCGGAATCCAGCAAGCTGGCTTTGCTCCCGAGGCGTTAGCAGCCATCCTGGTGACCCATATCCATCTCGATCACGCCGGGGCAGCGGGGGTGTTGGCACGCCGCTACGGCGCTGAGGTCTACGTCCACCAAGTCGGCGCGCCTCACCTGGCCGACCCCAGTCGCCTAATTGCCAGCGCCGAGCGCATCTACGGCCCGGACATGGCGCGGCTGTGGGGCGAGGTGGTGGCCGTGCCCGAGACGCAACTGCGAGCACTTGCGGGCGGCGAGCGGCTGCGCATACTGGGGCATGAGCTGAGGGTGCTCTACACCCCTGGCCACGCCTCGCACCATGTCTGCTTCCTGTTTGAGGGCGCGCTCTTTACCGGCGACGCCGCAGCCATTAAGCTGCCGGGCAGCCCGGTCATCCGCCCTGCCACCCCGCCGCCCGAAGTGGACTTGGAGCGGTGGGAGGCGTCACTCGACGCCCTGTTAGCGGTAGCGCCGGAGCGCTTGCTGCTGACGCACTTTGGCGCAGTGAGCGAACCACAGGAGCACCTACTGGCGGTTAAAGAGCGCAACCGCCTCTGGGCCGAGGCCATCTTAGCGGGCCTCCAGGCCGGTGAGGACGATGCCGCACTTATCCGGCGCATCACCGCCTTGGGCGAGGCGGAGCTGAGGGCTGCTGGGGCTCCCCCCGAGCTGATCGCGCTGCACAGCGAGACCAGCAGCTATCCCATGACGGTGGTCGGACTTAAGCGCTACTGGCTCAAGCACCACCCCGAGCGGCTATCTTAGGATCGCGGCCGGGTCGCGGTGGAAGTCGGTCGGTTTTGTGCGGGGTAGTTGCCACCCGAGGTACCTTTCCGTAAGGTACCATTCTGTGATGCCCTTCCCGCTCTCCCGCCCCGCCCGCATGGCAGTGTTAGCTTCGGGCCGCGGGAGCAACTTACAGGCGTTGCTCACGGCCTTTCCGCCGGGCGACCCGCTGGGATCGGTAGTGCTGGTGATCAGCAACCGCGCTACAGCAGGGGCGCTGGCCATAGCCGAGGCCCATGGCGTGGCGGCCCGCTATATCCCCTGTGGGCGCGACCGCCAAGGCTTCGAGCAGGCCGCCGCTCAGGCCTTAGACCAGGCTGGCATCGACCTGATCTGTTTGGCTGGCTTCATGCGCCTGCTGTCACCGGCCTTTGTTGAGCGCTACGCCGGGCGCATCCTGAATATCCACCCGTCGCTGCTGCCAGTCTTTCCGGGCTTGAATGCACAGCAACAAGCACTGGCAGCGGGAGTATCAGTCTCCGGCTGCACGGTGCATTGGGTAGATGCTGGTGTGGACTCCGGTCCTATCGTGTTGCAGCGCCAGGTGCCGGTAATTCCGGACGACACCGTCGAAACGTTATCGGATAGGATTCTTAATGAGGAGCACCGACTCTACCCCGAGGCGGTGCGGCTGGTCTTGCAGGGAGGAATACCGTGAGAGTGATGATCGTCGGTAGTGGCGGGCGGGAGCACGCCCTGGCCTGGAAGTTAGCTCAGTCGCCACGCGTAAGCGAGATCATCGCGGTGCCGGGTAACGCCGGGATGGCCCAACTAGGGCGCACGCTGGCCGCGCCGCTTACTCCCGAGGCGCTGTTAGCGATCGCCCATGCCGAGCGGGTCGATCTGACCGTGGTCGGCCCCGAGACTCCGTTAGCGGCAGGGGTGGTCGACCTATTCGAGGCGGCGGGCAGGCGGATCTTTGGTCCTAACCGGGCGGCGGCGCAGCTTGAGGGCTCCAAGCGCTTTGCCAAGGAGTTCATGCAGCGTTACGGCATCCCTACTGCCCGTTACCAGAGCTTCACCGACAGCCTCTCAGCGGTAGCCTATATCCAGTCTATGGGGGCCCCCATCGTGGTCAAGGATTCGAACTTGGCGGCCGGTAAGGGGGTCACGGTGGCGCAGAGCACCGCCGAGGCGATTCAGGCCGCACGCAACATCCTGGAGGCTCCGGAGGGCGGGCAAGTGGTCATTGAGGCCTTTTTAAGCGGCCAGGAGGTGAGCCTCCTAGTGTTCACCGACGGCGAGACGATCCGCCCCATGCCGCTCTCACAGGATTACAAACAGGCCTTTGAGGGCGATATGGGGCCGATGACCGGCGGGATGGGGGTGGTGGCGCCGGTGCCGCTGCTGAGCGAAGCGCAGCTAGCACAGATCGAACGCGACATCCTAGTACCGACGCTGCATGGCCTAAAGCAGGAGGGGATCGGCTACCGGGGGGTGCTCTACCTCGGCCTGATGATAACTGAGGAGGGCGCACAGGCGCTTGAGTACAACGTGCGCTTCGGTGACCCCGAGGCGCAGGCGGTGCTGCCGCTGTTGCAGACCGACCTGCTCGAGGTCATGGAGGCGGTGATAGCGGGTCGCTTGCACGAGGTTACGCTGAGCTGGCGCTCGAAGGTAGCGAGCTGTGTGGTGATGGCGGCGTCGGGGTATCCCGGCGACTACGCGCGGCACTTACCCATCAGGATTCCGGCTGAGCTGCCTGAGGGGGTGCTGGTCTTTCATGCCGGTACTGAGCTGCATCACGGCGAACTCCGCAGCAGTGGCGGCCGGGTATTAGGAGTCACAGCGCTAGCTGAGTCGCTCGAGGCCTCTTTAAGCGCGGCCTATCAGGCGGTTAAGCGGATCGAGTTCCCTCAGGCGCACTATCGTTGCGATATCGGCTGGCGGTTGCGCTAAGCGGCAGGCCCAACCGGTTGCCTGTTGCTGTGTAACGGCGCGGTATACTGTTCTCACAAGCGAGGCAGACTTTAACTGCCCGCGAAGGAGTGGCTAGAGTGAAACCAACCGATCTCACGCGAAACCCGGTCGGCTCCGGCGGTATTGGCTGAAGGGGTGTTCGGTGATGGGTTCCCGGTATTTTACGGCTAGCGTGAAGGAGTTATGAACTACGCAGCTCTCATCGCTCTGTTGGCAGCGCTCGCCTTCTCGCTCCCGTTTTTGGTCAATCTGGCCGAACAGGCTGGGATAACGCGCAACACTGGTGTGATCACTACCCTAACGGCAGCGGTATTGGTGCTGGCTTTTATCGTGATAAGGGGACGGATGCAGCGTAGACAGGCCATCGAAGCGCGCATCGAGGCGATTGGTCGCCAGCGACAAGCTGCGCCACTCGATCCCGAGTCGTTCTTTATGCACGGCGACCACCTGGGCGACCTGCTGCTGACCGCCGGACGTCCGCGTGAGGCGCTAGCTGCCTTTACCGCTTATCGCCAAGTGGCGCAACAGGCGGGGCGAGATGTAACGGCGGTCAGTCAGGCTATTGCTACGCTCGAAGCGCGCCTGCACGAGGAGGGGGGCCATGCGAGCCTATAGGGGGTTGGTCCAAGGCGGCAAGGTAATCTTACCTGAAGGGGTGGAGCTGCCTGAGGGGGCAGTAGTGACGGTTACCATCGGCGAGGCGGAGTTAATCCGAGCACAGCTCCGCCTGGCGCTACGGCGCAACCTGCGCCACCGCGCCCGCCCTCGCGTGGTTGTGCCCGTCTAGTGTGGCCCACCTTACGCTGGTCCCAACACCGATTGGCAACCTCGAAGACATTACCTTGCGCGCGCTGCGGGTCTTGCGTGAAGCCGACATAGTAGCCGCGGAGGACACCCGGCATAGCGGCAAGCTGCTGTTGCACTTTAATATCGACAAGCCCCTAGCCAGGCTCGACGCCCACACCGTGCTAACCAGAGCTCCAGCGCTCTTGGCAACGCACGCCCGGTTGGCCTTCGTTAGCGATGCCGGCACCCCTGGCCTGTCTGACCCCGGCGCCGAACTAATTAGGCTGGCGCTGGCGCGGGGCGATACAGTGGAGGTGCTCCCCGGCCCCACAGCGCTGATTCCGGCGCTAGTGCTGTCCGGCCTGCCGCTGGGCCGCTTCGCTTTCGAGGGGTTCTTGCCGCGCAGCGGACGGATGCGCCGTGAGCGGCTGGCAGCTATCGCTGCTAGCGACCGCACGGTGGCCATCTATGAGGCACCGCAGCGACTGCCGGCGACTCTACGGGAGCTGATAGTCCTGTGCGGACCACAGCGCCGGGCTAGCGTCAGCCGCGAGCTTAGCAAGCGCTTCGAAGAGACGGTCCGCGGCTCGCTGGCCGAGCTTATGGCCCATTTCGAGGCCGATGAGGTTCGGGGCGAGGTGGTGCTGGTGCTCGCCCCGGCCCCTGCGGTAGAAGCGCAAGAGGCCGATTGGGTACAGCAGGCTGCGGCGCTAACTGAGGAGGGGCTGTCGGGCAAGGCGCTACGGCAGGCGCTGATAGCGCGGGGCGCACCGCGCAACCTGGCGTATGCGCTGTCGCTGGCAGCGAAGGCGGTGAGGTAAAGGGTGATCGCGGAGATGCCGACGCTGCCAGGCGGCACCTGACAAGAAGGTGCCAAAAGCCACTAGTTGATAGACTGAGAGCCTGATAGACTGAGGGCCTTAACTACTGCCTAAGGAGGCTTATATGCTAGCAGCGTCAAGAGCCGTGCGGCGACTGGCGGGGGTCATGCTGGTGCTCGCCCTGCTGGGGATCGCCACAGCGCAAACCCGCGTGACTTTCAGCTACACCCCACCCCCTGAAGCGCCTGCCATCACCGAGATCACCGTACCCGGCTCGTTTAACGGCTGGGACACCGGCGCCATGCCGATGGCGCGCCAGATGGACGGCTCCTGGACCGTGACGGTAGAGCTCGAGCCCGGTCGCCACGAGTATAAGTTCTTCATCAACGGCGCCTGGCCGTCTAATATGTGCAACGACCCCACCTGGGGCGACCCTGAACGCAACTTCTGGATCGACCCGGCAGCCGATGGCTGTGTGGGTGACGGCTTCGGCGGTCAGAACGCCTTCCGCGATATCGGCCTGGCCACTGTCCCTGAAGTAGGCCCCGGCGTGCTGCACAGCCCTGACAACCCGGCGCACCTCTCCCGCGCCGGCGGGCGGCTCTCGCTGCGCTTTACTGCCAACCGCGACCAGGTAGTCAGCGCCGAAGCGGTCGTAGCAGGGGTCAGCTACCCCCTGCACCGCCAGCTTGCCTACCGCGCCCGCGAAGTCTGGCGCGTAGCGCTGCCCACGGAGGCCAGCAGTTACAGCCTCCGCCTCACCACTACCGAAGGGCTGCTCGAGCTAGGCCCCTTTACCGTGCCTAACGAGCTTTTTATCGACCTGCCCTGGGTCGGCTCGGCTATCGGCTACCAGATCTTCCCCGAGCGCTTCTGGGACTCCAACCCCGCTCACGACCTCGACCAACTCGCGCAAATAGCCCTCGACACCGACTACTACCATTTCCTGTCAGAGCGCATCTGGCGCCAAACCTGGGGCGACTTAAAGCCCACCTTCACCCCCGGCTGGGGCAATGAGCTAATGCGCTTCCACTGCTGCCATCAGTACTTCGGTGGCGACCTCGACGGGATCGTCCAACGGCTCGACCACCTCCAAGCCCTCGGCGTTACCATGATCTACCTAAACCCCATCTTCCATGCCGGCTCCGCCCACGGCTTTGATAAATTCGATCATCTCCAAGTAGCGCCCGAGTTCGGCGGCCGAGAGGCGCTACAGCGGCTCCGGGACGCGACCAGAGAGCGCGGCATGCGCCTGCTGTGGGACTTCGTCCCTAACCATGTGGGCGTCGGCCACTGGGCCTTCCAAGACGCGGTGAAAAACGGCCGGGCAAGCCCCTATTGGGATTGGTTCCGCTTCCGGGTAGAGCCAGGCCAGATCGAGGTTGGCAACGGCGAGCACTACGGTTCGTGGTGGGGTATCGGCAGCCTGCCCGAGTTAGAGACCCGCAACCCGGCGGTAATGGCTCACCTCCTTGAGGTTACCCGCTACTGGACCGAGTTCGGCTTCGATGGCATCCGTGTCGATGTACCTAATGAGATCCGCAACCGCCAAGAGTTCTTCACCGCCTTCCGCGACACCGCCCGGGCAGTCAACCCCGAAGTCTATCTGGTCGGCGAAATCTGGCAGCGCAACCCCACCTGGCTACAAGGCAACAAGTTCGACTCGCTGATGAACTATGCCATCGGCCGTGGAGTCATCGCCCCCTTCGCCAGCGGCGCCATGGCGGGGGACAGCGCCGCCGAAGATATGGCCATCCTTTACGCCGAGTACCCGGAAGCCTCGGTAAGCATGCAATTTAATCTGATCAGCTCGCACGACACCGCTAGGCTGCTGAGCGAGATGGGCGGCGGCCCACTCTTCGCCACCCCCAGCCCAGAGAGCCTAGCTCGCCACCGCCTGGCCGCAGCCATACTCTATGCCCTACCAGGTATGCCCGTTACCTTCCAGGGCGATGAGTGCGCCTTCTTGGGTGCCGGCGGCGGACCTCGCGAAGAGAATCGCTACCCGTTGCAGTGGGGCAAGTGCAACCAGGAGATGGTCGCTCATTATCAGCAGCTCGGCACCCTCAAAAATAACCTGCCAGCCCTCGTTAGTCCGGTAATCCGCAACATCTCTGGCGCCGGCCCCCTCCTCGCCTTCCACCGCGGCGAACCCGGCCCCGGCGAGCTGTTGGCCGCTTTTAACCACGCCGCTACGCCGCAGACGCTAGCCCTGCCCCAGGGCCAATGGCGCGACGCCGTCAGCAATGAAACGCTATCCGGCAGTCTCACCATAACAGGGTTCGGCTGGCGCTATCTGCAAAGAGAGTAAATAAAACGAGTCCTAGCCTAGAGGCACGGCATGCCGTGCCTCTAGTGGTGGTTATACTGGGGGCGGAGGTATGACTTGTCCTACATCGTCGTCGAAGGGCCTATCGGGGCCGGTAAAACCAGCTTGAGCCGCCTCCTGGCTGAGCACCTAAACGCCCGGCTAGTGCTTGAGGTGGTCGAGGAGAACCCCTTCCTGGCCCCGTTTTATCAGGATCCGGCCGGTTTTGCTTTCAAGGTGCAGGTCTTCTTTTTGCTGTCGCGCTACAAGCAGGTGCAAGACCTAGCACAGGGTGCGCTATTTTTCGAGCATACGGTGAGTGACTATCTGTTTGACAAAGACTTTATCTTCGCCTCGCTCAACCTCCAGGGCGACGAGTGGGAGCTTTATCAGGAGCTCTACCAGCAGCTTCGCCCTAGGCTGATCACTCCCGATCTGACCGTCTATCTGCGGGCCGAGCCCGACCTGCTGCTGCACCGCATCGCCAAGCGCGGGCGAGCGTTCGAGCGGAACATGGCCGCTGATTATCTGCGGCGTTTGGGCCAGGCTTATGACGATTACTTCGCCCACTACTCGGGGCCGCTACATGTGATTGAGGCAGCCGAAATCGACTTTGTGGAGCGTCCTGCCGACCGCGAGCGGCTGCTGGCCGATATCTTGCAGCTGGCCAAGGCGGCCTAAGGTGTACTTGGCGGTATCCGGCAATATCGGCGTTGGCAAATCGACCATCGTGAGCCTGCTGGCTCAGGAGTATGGTCTTACACCGGTGTTCGAGGCCGTCGACGAGAACCCCTACCTAGAGGACTTCTACCGCGACATGCCCCGCTACGCCTTTCACTCGCAGATGTTCTTTTTGGCCAAGCGGCTTAAGCAGCACCTTATGCTAGTCAACCCCGGCAACCGCATTATCCAGGACCGCACCGTCTACGAAGATGCCGACGTCTTTGCCCGCAACCTCTTTGACGAGGGGGTGATGGACCGGCGCGACTACGGCAGCTACACGTTGATGGTGACCGCCATCAAGCAGGCGCTGCGCCCTCCTGACCTGTTGTTGTACCTGCGGGCCAGCCTGCCGACTTTGCGCCAACGCATCGCCCTGCGCGGGCGGAGCTACGAGAGCGCCATTAGCGATAGCTATCTACTGCGCTTAAACGCGCTCTATGACCATTTTATCGCTCAGTACGACCTGTCGGAGGTGGTAGTTATCGACGCCGACGATCTCGACATCGTAGGACGCCCCGGCGACCGGCGGCGCCTGTTGACCATGCTGGCGCCTTACGGGCTGGCCCGGCCGATCTTTAGCTATGACGCTGGCTGAGCTGGCCTTAGCCCTCGGCTGGCACGGCCCCCTGCCTAATATCGCGGTCACTGGGGTGGCGCAAGATTCGCGGCGGGTTCTGCCCGGCGCGGTGTTTGTGGCTCGAGCCGGACAGCAGCAGCACGGGAGAGGCTTCATCGCTCAGGCGTTAGCTCAAGGGGCGGTGGCGGTAGTAGCCGAGGAGGCCGCGCCAGACGACTGGCCGACAGACGTCCCGTACCTTCAGGTCGCCAATGCCAAGGCCGCCGTAGCCCGGCTCGCGGCGGCGTTTTATGGCTATCCTGCTAAAGCGCTCACTAGCATCGGCGTGACCGGCACCGACGGCAAGACCACTACCGCCTTCTTGCTGCACCACCTGCTCTCAGGGCGGTACCCGACCGGCCTCTTCTCGACTGCCGGGGTCCGCGTTAGAGATGCCGCGCTGCCGCCTTTAGCGCACTTCACCACCCCCGAAGCGCCGGAGGTACAGCAGCTGCTCGCCACCTTCCGCGACGCCGGTTGCAGCCACGCCGTGATCGAGGCTAGCTCGCACGGCTTAGCCCAACGCCGGCTGGATGAGATTACCTACGCCGTGGCGGTGTGGACTAATCTCACCCCTGATCATCTGGATTTTCATCACAGCTTTGAGGCCTACCGCGAGGCCAAGCTACTCTTGCCGCGCCGCGCGGCGCTGAGCGTCTTAAATGCCGATGACCCGTCCTATCCCCATTTTGCTGCCGCTTCGTCACGGGTGATCAGCTACGGGCTACAGGCTGGAGCCGCCTGGCAAGCCAGCGCTATTGAGCAGACCTCCGGCCGGCTGCGCTGGCGGCTCAGCGTACAGCACGGCAGTGACGGTATCGAAGCGTTAGCCACCCTCCCCATGATCGGGCACTACAACATCTATAACGCCCTGGCCGCCCTGGCTGCGGCGCATGCTCTGGGAGTCGATCTGCACCTGTTGCTGGCGCGCTTAGCCGATTTCCCCGGCGTGCCGGGCCGTATGCAGCTAGTCCAGAACGAACCGTTTACGGTGGTGGTAGACTTCGCTCACACCCATGCGGCTCTGACTAAGGCGCTACAGGCGGTGCGGCTGCAAACCCGCGGGCGGCTGATCGTGGTGATCGGCGCTCCCGGCGAACGCGACCCCGGGCGGCGGGCACCCCTTGGTCAGGCCGCCGCGCAGTATGCCGATCTAGCCATCTTCACTGAAGACGACCCCCGCTCCGAAAACCTTAATGACATTCTCGAGCTAATGGTTAAGGGGGCCACCGAGGCGGGTGGGCGGCAGGGTGAGAGCTTCTGGCTAGTGCCGGATCGGCGCGAAGCGATCCGTAAAGCGCTAGCTATAGCCAAGCTGGGCGACCTGGTCTTACTGGCCGGCAAGGGGCACGAGACCACGCTTAAGCGCAGCGGTGAGACCCTCCCCTGGGATGAGGCTGCCGAAGCACAGCGGGCGTTACAAGAACTGGGCGTACAATAGCTTATGCGCATCGTCGATCTCATCGATAAGAAGCGGTACGGGGGCGCTCACGACCGCGCCGAGTTGGCAGCCTTGGTCATGGGCTACGTGCGCGGCGAGGTACCCGACTATCAGGTGGCAGCCTGGCTAATGGCGGTCTGCTGTGCCGGCATGACCCCTCAGGAGACCGCCGAACTGACCGACGTGATGGCCCGCTCGGGCGACCTGCTCGAGCTCAGTGAGCTGCCGCACACGGTCGATAAGCACTCTACTGGCGGCGTGGGCGACAAGACCAGCTTAATCGTCGCGCCGCTCTTAGCAGCCTGCGGCGCAACCGTGGCCAAAATGAGCGGGCGCGGCCTGGGGCACACCGGCGGCACGATTGATAAGCTTGAGAGCATCCCAGGCTTTCAGGCAGCGCTCGCCAGAGCGGCCTTCATGCGGCAAGCGCGCGAGGTGGGGGTGGTCATCAGCGGCCAATCTGCCGACTTGGCCCCGGCTGACGGGCTCTTGTACGCCCTGCGCGACGCCACCGCCACCGTTGCCGCGCTGCCCTTAATTGCCAGCAGCGTTATGAGCAAGAAGCTGGCGGGAGGGGCGCAAACCATCGTCTTGGACGTCAAGGTGGGGAGCGGGGCGTTCATGAAGACCATCGACGAAGCTCGCGAGCTGGCCCGGGCCATGATCGACATCGGTTCTCGCCATGGGCGCGGCATGCGGGCGGTGTTAAGCAGCATGCAGCAGCCGCTGGGCCAGGCGGTCGGCCACGCTCTGGAAGTGCAAGAGGCACTGGCCTGCCTCCGGGGTGAAGGGCCAGGCGATTTGCTCGAGCTCTGCCTGGTGCTGGCCGAGCAGGTGCTGGAGGCCGCCGGACTGAACACTCCGCGCCAGCAGGTGATCCACGCCCTCGAGAGCGGCGCGGCACTGGCCAAGTTCCACGCCTGGATCACCGCGCAAGGCGGCGAGGTAACAGCCCTTAAGCGCCTCGAACTTGCCCCTGACCAACATCTACTGCGAGCCCTAGCCGGCGGCTACTTAGCCCGGCTCGACGCGCTGCTCATCGGCCAGAGTGTCAAGGCGCTTGGCGGCGGGCGCGATCAGAAGAGCGACCCCCTCGATCTGGGGGTGGGCGTGGTGCTGCACGCCAAGCTAGGCGACGAGGTAGCAGCCGGGGAGCCCTTGCTGACGGTCTACTATCGGGGCGGGAAAGGTCTGGATGAGGCCTTACACAGACTCACCGAGGCGATCCGCGTTAGCCCGGAACGGGTCACTCCGCCTCCCTTGGTGCTCGAGCTGCTGTGATAACCCTGCCCCGAACAGTGCGTGACGCCATCCTAGAGCAGGCCCAGGCCGCCCTGCCCTACGAGTGTGTCGGGTTGGTCGTCGGCAAGTCGTGGGAGACGGCCCGGACGCTGGCCATCCGCAACGTGGCCGAGCAGCCCGAAACGGCCTATCTGGCCGAACCGCTGCTGCTCCTCAACGCACTCAAAGCTCTTGACGCCAACGACGAGCTGCTCCTGGCCATCTACCACTCTCACCCCCAGGGGCCGGCTACGCCCTCGACCAGCGACTTGCGGGAGGCCCGTTATGCCGTGCCGCAGCTCATCGCTGTGCCGGGAACGGGGGCGGTGCGGGCGTTTCGGTTGACCATTGACTGCTTTGAAGAGTTGGCCGTTGCAGTGGTGCCTTAGCCGCTCATAGCAGGTATCATCTGGTTTGATCCTGCGGGTGCTCGCAGGACTGCGAATCGTTCTCTATCCTGCGGTTTACTCGCAGGACGCCTTTGCAGAGATGATACCTGCGCTAAGGCGACTCAGTATT
>Ga0208735_100223_pt1 | contig 32013 bp, 25 predicted proteins | sample Subbio12Aug_8Aab_FD_184829 | JGI IMG/M metagenome (GOLD analysis project Ga0208735, IMG submission 184829) | Serpentinite rock and fluid subsurface biosphere microbial communities from McLaughlin Reserve, California, USA - CR12Aug_8Aab (SPAdes) | ecosystem: Environmental > Terrestrial > Deep... | reverse complement strand
GCGTTCCACTCTGTCAGTGCCGCCGGGGTTCGATGCGGTCCGGCGGTTCGCTCACGCCATGCAGCGCGTCGAGCCGGTTGGCGGCCCAAGCGTAGAGCGCGATCAACAGGCCATAGACCACGATCGCGCCTTGCGCCGCGACCCAAAAGCCAAAGGGCCAGCCAAAAAAATAGAAATTCAACTCACGGGCGTAAAAACTGACCCCAAAGGTCACGCCCATCCAGAGCAGCAGCAAGAGCAGCGTGAGCCGTTTGATGCGGCGCCAGTACAGGGGACGGTCGCGCATCAGACCAGCTCCGGCGCGGCGCGCGGGGCTGCGGTGAACGCAGCCGCAGCGCGCTCAGCTGACCCGGCGGGCGGCGCGGATGCCTGCAATTCGCGTTGCAAAGCGGCTGCCACGCGGGGCTCGAAGCCGCGCAGGTGCGCGATCAGGGCTTGCGCCTGCTCGGGCCGCCCCAGCCGCTGCTGCAGCCGCGCCATGGCCGCGTGGGCGTGCGGGCTCCACGGTTGCAGCGCGGCGTTGCGCTGGTAGGCCTGCAAGGCCGCTTCGAGGCGGCCCTGGCGCTCGAGGCAGCGCGCCAAGCCAAACCAAGCCAGATCGAGCTGCGGCGCCAGCTCGGTGGCGCGCTCGAAAGCCTGCTGCGCCGCCTCATCTTGCTGCAGCTGTTCGAGCAAAAAGCCGAGGTTGAAATGGGCTTGGGCGCACTGCGGGCGCTGCACCAGACAGCGCCGCTGCCAGCGCAGCGCCGCCTTGGGCTGGCCGCTGCGGGCGCGGCTGTAGGCCAGCGCCGCCAGCGCGGCGGCGTCGTGCCGGCGGCGGCGCCAGACGCGCCACCACACCAGCGCGCCCAAGCGCTGCCCGCCCAGCAGCGTAGCCACCCCGGCCAAGGCCGGCCCCAGCCCTGGCCACCAAGGGCCGGCGGCTTGAACGGCTTGGGGTTGTGCGCCCATGGGTTGTGCGCCCTTCAGCGGCATTGCTCCATCCCCACTTCTAGGCAGACTTGGAGTTTGAGCCAAGTGGCCGCCAGCCACAGCCCCAGCAGCAGGCAAAAAGCCAGCAGCGGCCAGTGCTCGCGCAGCACCCAGCGCGGCGCCAGCCACCCGGCCGCAGTCACGAACGGGCGGCACAGGGTGTCGAGCAGCCACAAAAACAGGTTGGATTCGAGCGCCTGCGGCGCCAAACGGCGCAGCCACGCCGCCAGCAACCAGCGCCCGAGCAGCGCCAGCAAAGCCAGCTCGGCGATCAGCTTGAGGGCGGAAGCGAACAGCAACATGGGGCGCAAATGTGGCTGGCTGAATGGCTGGGCGATTGCCTTAGTGGCGCCGCAGCCGGGGCAGACCCAAGGCGGCGTGTGCACCAACGATTGCGGACTGGACGGCAAGGCCTCGCCCTGAATAAGCGGCCGATCAAATGCCGCCCTTGACCAGGCGCAGCACCTCGCCCGCGTTCAGGGTGCGCGCACGCGCTTGAATATCAGGCAAGTGCTGCTGCTGCAGGTTTTTGGCCGGCCCCAGCAAACCCTGGAAGGTCTGGCGCAGCACGTCGGTGGACATGACGCGCCCGCCGGCGTAGTAGCGCTTGGCCAACTGGCCCAGCGCGTAGGTGGTGGCAAACGAGAACGCCACCCCGGTGGCGCGCCCGGCCAAGCCGCCGGCCATGCGCCCTGCCGCCTTGCCCACCAGGCCGCCGAGCAAACGGCGGCCAAACTGCTCCAGGTACTGCGAGCCCAGCCCGACCCCGGCGGCGGCGATGAATTCGCGGATGTGGCCTTGGTCCAGCGCGACTCCGTGCGCCTTGCCGATGCGATAGACCATCTTGACCTGCAGCGGAATGATGGCCACCGTGGCCCACGACTGCGGCAGCAACTCCAGCGCGCCGTTGAGGATGGCGTAGTTCAGGATCATCTTGTCCAGCGCCGGGGTGCTGGCAGCCAAGGCGCCGCCGCCTGCTGCACCGCCCACCTGGGCACCGCCCACTTGCACACCGGCTTGGTTGCTCAACCCACTGGCACCCGCTCGGGCCGCCAGCGCCCCGCCAACCCCTGCCGCGCCCAACGCCGCCGCGCCGGCAGCCATCATGGGCGCCGCGCGCGCCCACGGCGAAGGCGCGGCAGTGGGGGCGGTAGCGGGTGCGGCAGCGGGCGCACGCTCGTCGGCTTCCAGAAAATCATCGGCATAAGCGGCGGCGGTCACCGAGTGCGTTTGGCGCTCCAGTTGCTCGAGCTCCTGCGCTGCGGCGCCGCCCGTCAGCCTGAGCGCGGCGCGCAGTTGCGACAAGAAGGCCTGCTCGGCCGTGCTGGCCACGCCGTCGGCGTCGCACACCGCCAGCGCCCATTCATAAGCCAGTTGGCGCTGCTCCGCGTCTTCGAGCTGCGCCACCGCCTGCGCCAGCGTGACGCGCTTGAGCAGCGCGTCTTGCAGCGCTTGCGCTAGGTGCGCGCCACCGGCGTCGGCGTCGAGTTGCAGCGCCAACTCGCGGATGAACTGGCGTTCGCTGTCGGCCTTTTGGCCATCGGCCATGGCGGCCTGCACCAAAATGGTGAGCAGGGCGCGTTGGGGTTGCGGGTTCATGGGGGCTCCAGATGCGGCTGTAAGAGCAGCGATTATCGGCCCTGAATCCGCCCCAAGTCCGGCCTGCAGGCACGGCTCGCACTACACTAGTCAGCCATGACGCGCTCACAAATCAACCATTGCCGCCACTGTGGCAGCGCCGTGGAGCACCGCCTGCCCGACGACGGCGACAGCCGGGTGCGCGCCATCTGCCCGGCCTGCGGCACCGTGCATTACGAAAACCCGCTCAACGTCGTCGGCACGGTGCCGGTCTGGGGCGCCCAAGGCGAGCAGGTGCTTTTGTGCCTGCGCAACATCGAGCCGCGGCGCGGCAAGTGGACGCTGCCGGCCGGCTTCATGGAGCTGGGCGAGAGCACGGCGGCCGGCGCGGTGCGCGAAACGGTCGAAGAAGCCGGGGCGCAGATCGAGCTGCAGGGGCTCTTTACCGTGCTCAGCGTGGTGCGCGTCGGGCAGGTGCACCTGTACTACCGCGCCCGGTTGCTGAGCGACCGCTTTGAACCCGGCTACGAAACCGTGGAAGCGCGGCTGTTCCACGAGCATGAAATCCCTTGGGACGAGCTGGCCTTTCGTACCGTCAAGGTCACGCTGGAACACTACTTTGAAGACCGGCGCCGGGGCCAGTTCCAGGTGCACAACGGCGAGCTCAGCTAGGGCTCAAGCGCCACGGCTGCTGCGCCTGCGGTCCAGCCTCAAAGCGCCCCGCTGCGTCTGAAGCTGCGCGCCAGCTGCTCAAACTGCGCCGCCGGCATCGGCTTGCCGATCAGGTAGCCCTGCACCTGCGCCACCCCGATGGCCTCCAGAAAATCGCACTGGCGCTGCGTTTCCACGCCTTCGGCGATCACGCTCAGGCCCAGCGACTGCGCCAGCACGGTGATGGCGCGCACGATGGCGCGATCGCCCATGCGCTCGGTGATGTCGCTCACAAAGGCCCGATCGACCTTGATCACGTCGATCGGGAAGCGCAGCAGGTATTCGAGCGAGGAGTGGCCGACGCCGAAGTCGTCGATGGCGATCTTGAGCCCCATGGCGCGCAGCTGCTTGAGCACCCCGATGGTGTAGTCCACCTCTTGCATGGCCAGGCTTTCGGTGATTTCGAGCTCGATCAGGTGCGGCGGCACCGCAGCGGCCTCGAGCGCTTGGCCCACTTGCGCGCACAGATCGCGCTGCAAAAACTGGCGCGGCGACAAATTCACGCCCACGCGCAGCTCCAAATTTTGGCTGCGCCACAGCGCCACCTGCTGGCACACCTGCTGCAGCACCCAAGCGCCGACGGCGTTGATCAGGCCGGTTTCTTCGAGCAGCCCGATGAAGCGGATCGGTGGCACCACCCCGCGCTTTGGGTGGCGCCAGCGCAGCAGCGCCTCGGCGCCGACGATGCGGTTGCGCGCAAAGTCCACTTGCGGCTGGTAGAGCACAAAAAACTGCCCGCGCTCCAGGGCGAGGTGCAGGTCGGTCTCGAGTTCAAAATCCTGCAGTTGGCGCTTAGTGCTTTCGTCGTCGGCTTCGACGCCCAAGAAGGGGCGACCCTGCCGGCGCGCCAGCCGCTGCGCCTCTTGGGCCTTGAGCAACAGCGCTTCGCCCTCGGTGCCGTGGGCTGGAAACAGGGCGTAGCCCGCGCTGCTCGATACAAACACGTCTTGGCCCTCGAGCCTGAACGGTGCCTGCAGGCAGTGCAGCAACTGGCCAAAACGCTGCGCCGCCAAATCGGCGCGCTCGAGCGCAAAACAGACGCCAAACTCGTCGCCGTCGATGCGCGCCAGAACGCTGCCGTCGAGGTTGTGCAAAAAATCGGCCAAGCGCTGACCGAAAGCCGCCAGCAGCTTGTCGGCCCCCGGGCGGCCGATCGATTCGTTGTAGCGGGCAAAGCGCGAGATGTCGATCACCCCGAGCAGCAGCACGGACTGGCTCGGGGCGCGCGCGATCATCTGCCCGAGTTGGCTCAAAAACAAGCGCCGATTGCCCAAGCCCGTGACTTCGTCATGCAAGGCCAAGTAATCGACCATGGCCTCGGCGCGCCGCGTCTGCGTCACGTCTTGGAACACGCCAAACACCACCGCCGCGTCTTGCCCTTGGCTGCCGCGCTCACCGACCAAGCGCAGCACGTGCTCGCGACCCGCATGCTGCAACCGAAATTCCAAATCCAGCCGGGCACCGAATTCACTCACCAGTTGCAGCGCCGTCTGCAGCCGCCGCTGGTCTTCGGGGTGTGCCAGCACCAGCAGTTGCTCGATGCCTGACACCTGCTGCCGCGCCACCCCGGTGATGGCTTCAAACTCGGCACTCCAACTCAACACGGCGTCGGTCAAGCGCCACTCCCAATCGCCCAAGCCGGCGATGCGGCGCACCGAGAGCTCGCGCAAGCGGCTGCGGCGCAGCTCGCGGTTGAGCTGGGCGCTGCGCAAAGCGTAGCGCACGCGCTGGCTCAGCAGGGCCCAGTTGATCGGTTTGGTGATGAAGTCGGTGGCCCCGGCGTTAAAGGCTTGCTCGATCGATTCGAGCTCGTCGGCACCGGTGAGCATGATGATGGGCAGCGAGTCGTCGCCGTCGTCGCGCCGCAACTGAGTGCAGGCCGCGTAGCCGTCGAGCTCGGGCATCATCACATCCATTAGCACCAAGTCGGGCCGGCGCAGCCGCACCTGCTCCAGCGCCGCGCGGCCGTTTTCTGCCTCGAGCACTTCGTAACCCTGGCGCACCATGAGGTTGCGCAAGACCTTGCGTGTGGGCAAATCGTCATCGACCACCAGCAAACACGCCGGGGCATTTGGGGCTTGGGTCATGGTTTCTGGATTTGGGTTTTAAAGGGCGGGGCCGGCTCATTTGCGGTAGTAGGCGCGCAGCACCTGATACAAACGCTTGGGGTCTATGGGCTTGACCAGGTGTTCGTTCATCCCCAGAGCGGCGCAGCGTTCGGCCTCTTCGGCCATGGCGTGTGCCGTCAGGGCGACGATGGGCAGGTTATCAAAGGCGCGTTCGGCGCGCAGGCGCTGGGTGGCGGTGTAGCCATCCATCACCGGCATCTGCAAATCCATCAGCACCAAATCGTAATACCACGGGCCGAGTTCGTTGAGTTTCTGGCAGGCCAAGGCACCGTTGCCCACCACATCGACCTCGACCCCCACGTTTTGCAACAACTTGGTCGCCAGCAACTGATTCACCGGGTTGTCTTCGGCCAGCAACACCCGCATGCCCACGAGCAACTGCACCGGCGCATCGTGGGCCGCAACCGGTGCCGATTCCGCTCCGCCGGCGTGCGCAGACTGGTGGGCAGTGCGCAGCAAAGCGCGCAGGTGCTCGGGCAGCACCGGCTTGGAGAGCACCCGATCGGCACCCAAGCGCTGGGCTTCGTCTTTGATGGCATCGACTTCGTGCGAACTCACCACCACCAGCTTGGGGCAGCGTGCCAGACGCCCCTCGCGCTCGGCCTGCTGCACCGCGCTCAAGAAGGCGGCGCCGTCCATGCCGGGCATCATCCAATCGATGAAACAAAAATCGTACGCGGCCCCCGCGCACAGGCTTTGCAGCGCCTGCTCGGCACTGGTTTCGGCCACGGCGAACAAACCCAAGGACTGCAGCAGATCAACCAACACCTTGGCGGCCAGCGCGTTGTCGTCGATCACCAAGCAAGACATCGCGGCACTGGAATAGGTTTCGGTACCAAATTCTTCGGCGGCTGTGGGCTCCAGATCGAGCTCGAAGCTGAACGTGCTGCCGGCACCGGGCTGGCTGCTGACGTGCATCTGTCCACCCATGAGCTCGAGCAGGCGCTGGCTGATCACCAGCCCCAAGCCGGAGCCCCCAAAACGGCGTGTGGTGGAACCGTCGGCCTGGCTGAACTCTTGGAACAACTTGTCGATCTGCTCGCGGCTCATGCCGATGCCGGTGTCGCTGATGTCGAACTCGATCCGCACCGGGGCGCGCCCCGGCTCCGAGGTCACGCGCACCGCCAGCAGCACCTGCCCCGAGGGCGTGAACTTGACCGCGTTGGAAAGCAAGTTGGTCAGCACTTGGCCCAGGCGCAACGGGTCGCCGCTGAAGCTGCGGTGCTGCTGCAGCAACTCGGCGTCGATGACGTCGAGCAGCAGTTCCAGCCCCTTGTCGGCGGCCGATTGGCGCACCATGAGCAGGCTGTGCGAGAGCACGTCTTCGAGCCTAAACGGCACCCGCTCGAGGCTGATCTTGCCCGATTCGATCTTGGAGAAGTCCAAAATATCGTTCAAGATGCCCAGCAGCGAGGTGCCGGCGCGGTGGATGTTGGCCACGTACTCGCGCTGCTCGTCGTTGAGCGGCGTCTTGAGGGCCAAGTAAGACATGCCGATGATGGCGTTCATGGGCGTGCGGATTTCGTGGCTCATGTTGGCCAGAAACATGCCTTTGGCCTTGTTGGCCTGCACCAGGTTGTCGTGCGACTGGCGCAACTCGCCGATGCTCTGGTTGATGCCCTCCTTGAGCGCGTTCAGGTCGCCGACGTAGTCGCCCTGCATGGGCTGGTTGAAGTCGCCCTTGGCGGCCGCAGTGACGGCGCCCGTGGCGTCGGCCAAGGCCTGAGAGAGCTGGTCCAGCAAGGCGTTGAAGCTGTCTTGCACCCGCCCGATTTCGTCGTTGCGCCCGGCCGGCAGGCGCTCGTCGAAGCGCCCGCCCTCCAAGGTGTGGCGCATGGCCCGACCCATGGTTTTCATGGGTTGGATGACGATGCGGCGCACGTCGCGCAACACCACCGCCACCATCAGCAGCACCACCGCCATCACCGCCGCCATCACCAGCAGCACCAAATGCAGCTTTTCGGCCATCAGGGCGCGCACCGGGGCCGCATCGAGCAGCAGCAGGTGGTGGCCGATGGGCTGCGCACCGTCGTCGCGCAGCGGCGCCACGACCACAAACCACTCGCCGACAAAGGTGTGGCTCTGGACTTGGCTCAATTGGGGCCAGTGCTGCTGCAACCAAGTGTGCGGCTGGGCGTCAAACCATTCCTCGTGCGCCAGCAAGTAGCCCGGCGCGATGCGCGGGTTGGCCGCGATGGCGGGCGGCAACTCTCCGTTGTAGCGCGCCAGCAACACCTTTTCGTCGAGCACAGCCATCCAGTGGATGCCCTGCTGGCGCAATTCCAGCACCACCGGGCGCGCGGTCTGCTTGATCGAGACGAAGCCGAGCAAGCCATCTGCGTCGGGCACTGGAGCAAAGCCGATCACGCCCGGTTCCGCACTGCCCACGCTGAAGCGCGCCACCGCCTTGCCGCTGCTGCGCGCCACATCGACCAGCGGGTTGGTGGAGCGCAGATCGCCCAAGGCAGGGTCCCACGAACGCGCCACGATGCGCTGCTGCGGGTCGAGCACGGCGCCGCGCACCTCGGTGTAGTTCGACAGGCGGGCGTAGTCTTCGGTAATCGAGCGCAGCGCATCGAGCATCAGGCCGCGGTCGCCGCTCTGCAGTCCCTGCACCACGCCGGAGCGGCGCGCCAACCCGACGGCGATGCTCTCGACCGAGGTCTGGGTGGCATGCAAACGCAGCTGCAACTCCAGCAACGCCGTTTTGGCGGTGACGTCCTTGTCGTGCTCGATGTTGCTCTGCAGCACGGTCGTAAAGAGCAGCCCGCCAATCACCGCAACGCTGAGAATTGTGACGAGCAAGGCACGTGCGAGCAGCACGCCAAACAGCGTCCCAGCCGGCTTTGGGCGCATCGAGTCCGAAGCGGGCACGCCAGTCGAGGAATCGGTCATCGGCAATGGAGGGGTTGTTTTTGGTGACCATGATACAGGCATAGCCTTGCCTTAACCTGTGCGCCAGCTCTTGTACAAAGCGCCGACGGCAGTGTACGTGCTAACATGCACGACACTGCATAGGCTCAAATACCGTAGAAGTCCGAATTCGTGAACGCCCTTCTCAATCACCATTCGCTGACCGAGCTCAAGTCCATTCTGGGCGACGATTTGTACCCCATCACCGAGATGTACGCGCAGCAGGTGCTCGGCGATGTGGATCGGCTCGGCACCTTGCTGGACGTCTACGACGCCGACGCAGTCAGGCAGACCGCGCACGCGATCAAGGGCAGCAGCGCCAACCTTGGTGCCCTAGAACTGGCGCGGCTGGCCGGACTGGTGGAGCAAGGGGCGCAGCGCAATGAAGCAGCCCTTGCCCGATCCGCTTTCGAAGGCATGCCCCAAGTCGCCCAGCAAACCCTGCACGCCATGAGCGAGAGCGGTTTTTTGCAGCGCTCTATTCAGCGCCCAATTTAGCGCCAAACTCTGCAGCCAAGCGCGCCCAACCCCGCGCTCAAGCAAACAATCGCCGCGCCAGCACCGAACCGGGCGCCAGTTCGCGCGCCTGCAGGGCCTCGCACAGCGCCTCGAGCTCGGCCCCGATCTGGTCCATCGCATCGCTGTGCAGCGGCGTGCCGGCGCCGTCGCAGACCACCCCCTCCATGCTCTGCGCCAACTGCTGCACCGTCTGGCGCAGCCGCACATAAGGGCGCTCGCTGCGTGCCACGTGCGGCACATCGAGCGTGACGCCAAACTGGTTGAGCACCGCTTGCTCGGGGTCGTCGGCCAAGGCGGCTTGGGTCTCGTACTGCAACACCAGCACCGCCGCCGCGCCGCTGGTTTGCGCCGGCAGCACCATGCGGCCCGGCAACGCGCCAGCCACAAAACCGGCCCGCGCCGCGTGCTGCGCCAAGTAGCCCGGGCTCCAAGCGGCACGCTGGGCGCGCACATAAAACGACAACTGCGCGTCGTGGGCCAGCGCAAACTGGTCGAGCGCGCGCGCGCGCGCCACCTCGTGCATCATGTCGGGGTATTCGGGGCGCAGCTGCAGGCTGTCGGCCAGCTCGTCGAGGCGCTGGATGAATTGCGAAAAACCGATCTCGTTGAGCGCACCGGCCCGATTCGCCAGCTGGATGCCGGCGCGCAAGCTCTGGTAGCGCTCGCCCGCGCGCGGCAGCTCCCACTGCTGCGTCTGCAGGTTTTGCGCCTCGACGTAAAACGGCTTGCCGTCGATGCGCCGGCTGGTGGGCAGGGCCGCCAGCACGGCGTCGCCCGACAGCAGTTGGTCGCTGTGCAGCAAGGCGATGGCGTCGATGCGCTCGTCGAGCACCTGCTGCGCCTGCACCGCCTTGGGCAGATCCGGCACGCCCTCGGCGCCTGCGGCGGCAGTGGGCTGTGCCTGTGCAAGCTGGCCCAGCACCGGGTCGAGGCGCGAGCCGGGTTCGGCCCCCGGCGCGGCGGCTGGCGCATCGGCGCTTTGGGCGCGGCGCGGGCGCTGGCGCCGGGTGCTCCAGACGTTGTAGAGCAGCAGCGCCACCAGCAGCGCCAGCCCGAGCAGCAGCAGCCCCCATTGCAGCGGCGTCATGGCTGTGGCTCCGCCAGCAAATGCTGGGCCGATTGCAGATCCACGGCCACGATGCGCGAGACGCCTTGCTCTTGCATCGTGACGCCGACGAGTTGGTGCGCCATTTCCATGGTGATTTTGTTGTGGCTGATGAAAAGAAACTGGGTCTCAAAGCTCATACGAGTCACCAGTTGGGCAAAACGTTCGGTGTTGGCGTCGTCCAGCGGGGCATCGACTTCGTCGAGCAAGCAAAACGGCGCCGGGTTGAGTTGAAAAATGGCAAACACCAGGGCGATTGCGGTCAGCGCCTTTTCGCCGCCCGACAGCAGGTGAATGGTCTGGTTGCGCTTGCCCGGCGGCTGCGCCAGCACCTGCACCCCGGCGTCGAGGATTTCGCCCTCGCTCCACTGCAGCCGCGCTTGCCCGCCGCCAAACAATTCGGGGAATATACGCCCAAATTGCTGGTTCACCGATTCAAAAGTCTGGCCCAGCAGGGCGCGGGTCTGGCCGTCGATGGTGCGGATGGCCTCTTCGAGGGTGGCGATGGCCTGTTGCAAATCGTGGCTTTGCTCGCTCAAAAACCGCCCGCGCTGCTGCGCCACCGCCAGCTCTTGCAGCGCCGCCAGGTTCACGTCGCCCAAGGCCTCGAGCTCGCGCTGACCGCGCTGCACCTGCGCCGGCAGGGTGGCCAGCTGCACGCCCTCGGCGGCCACGCTGTGGGCCAGCGCCTGCAGTTGCTGCGGCTCGACCACGCCGGCCTCCTCGAGGCTCTGGCGCTGTTGCAGCTGGGTCAGCTGCGCCGCCTGCAGGCGCAACTGCAGCTCGCCCAAGCGCTGGCGCAAGGGCTCGAGCGCGTGCTCGAGCCGCAAGCGCTGCGCATCGCTGGCGCGCAGCTCGGCGCTTAAATGGTCGTGGGCGCTGCGCTGCGCGCCCAGCTCTTGCTCGCGCTGGTGTTTGAGCGCCAGCGCCGCTTGCAGGGCCGCTTGGGCGGCGGTGTCGCACAGGGTCTCGAGTTCGGCCCCTATCTGCTGCGCTTGCTCAGCCAGTTCGGCGCTGTGCTGCTGCCCGGCGGCTTGGTTGCGCTGCAGCTCGTCGGCGCGCGCTTGCAGGCTGCGCTGAGCAAAGTCGGCCTCTTGCGCTTGGCGTTCGAGCGCGCGCGCTTGGGCGCTGGCCTGCTGCAGCGCCTGCTCGGCCTGCGCCTGCTCGCGCTCGGCCTGCTGCAGCGCCTGCTGCTGCGCTTGCAGCTCGCTTTGCCGCTGGTGCTGCTGCGCTTGCAGCTGCTGCTGTTGCGCCTGCAGCTGCTGCAGCTGCTGCTCGGCTTCGGCTTGCTCTTGCGCCAATTGGGCGGCGCGTTGCTGGCGGTGCGCGGCTTGCTGGCTCAGGCGCAGCAGCTCGACTTGCAGCGCATGGGCTTGCGCCTGGGCGCTGTGGGCCGCAGCGCGGCTTTGCTGCACGGCCGCGCTGGTTTGGGCGCACGTGGCTTCGGCCTGCGCCTGCGCCAGGCGCGCTTGCTCGGCTTGGCCTTGCAGGCGGTACAGTTGCTGCTGCAACTGCTCGATCTCTTGCGCGCGCAGCAGCCAGCCCGACTGCTCGGGCGCCGCGGCATAAAAGCCCAAGTGCTGCGCGCCCACGCAGTGCCCTTGCGGCGTGTAAATGAGCTCGGCGGGCCCCAACGCGGCGCGCGCGGCCAGCGCCTCGGCCAGGCTGGCGGCGGCGTAGCAAGGGCTGAGCCAATGCGCCAGCAAGGCCTGCAAGGCCGGCTCGGGGCAGCGCAGGCGCTGCGCCAGCGGTTGCAAGCCGTGCGCGGTCTGTGCTGCGCCCTGCCCCGTGCCTTCGGCGCCCTGCTCAGATCCCTGCTCAGATCCCTGCTCTGCGCCCGCAGCGCATTCCTCCAGCGCATACAACACCAGCGCCCCCGGCGGCGCCGCCTCGGCCCATGCCAGCGCTGCCTCTAGCTTGGGCAGCTCCAGCGCCTGCAGCCGCTCGCGCAAGGCGGCCTCGATCGCCGTGGCCCAGCCGGCCGCCGGCTGCACCCGCTGCCACAGCGGCACGCGCCCTTGCAAACTTTGCCGGGTCAGCCATTGCGGCAGCTGGCCGGCCTGCTGCAGCCGGGTCTGCAAGGCCTGCAAGGCGTCGTGCCGGGCTTGGCACTGGGCCAGTGCTTGGGCCTGCGCCTGCGCCTGCTGCTGGCACTGGCTGCGCCGCTGCTCGCACTGGGCCTGCTCGAGCTGCAACTGCTGCACCGCCTCCTGCACTTGGGTGTGGCGCTGCTGCGCTTGTTCAAACTCGGCCTGCAAGCCCACCAGCCGCGCCTCGTCGCTGGCTTGCGCCGCCAGCGCCTGGGCTTCGCTGTGCAGGCGCTGCGCCCGCTGCTGCCACTGCTGGCGCTGCTGCTCAAAGGCGCGCTGCTGCGCCCCCAGCACGCCCAGCGCCTGCTGGCTCTCGGCCAGCGCGCGGCGGCAGCGCTGCAGCCCCTGCTGCGCCGCTTGCAGCTGGGCTTGCACGGCGGGCAGCGCAGCGGCTTGCTGCTGGCACTGCGCCGCCAGCGCCGCCGCCTGCAGGGCGGCGGCTTGCTGTTGCTGGGCCAAGCGCTCGCGCTCGTCGGCGGCGGCACGGGCGCGCTGGTCCCACTGCGCGCGCTGTTGTTGCAGCTGCTGCAGGCGCTGTTGCAGGCGCTGGCGGTGGTCGCGCACATGGCGGATCTCGGTCTCGAGCCGCGCCACCTCGGCGGCGGCGGCGTACAGCGCCCCTTGGGCCTGGTTGAGCGCCTCGCCGGCGGCGTAGTGCGCCTGCCTCGCCGCTTCCAGTTCGGCCTCCAGCCGGCGCGTGGCCGCCGTTTGCTCATCGAGTTCGAGCTGCACCTGCTGCCCTTGGGTCTGCGCTTGGGCGGCGTCGGCCTCGGCTAGGCAAAATTTTAGCCAGCTCAGTTGCTGCTGGCCGCGTTGTACCCGGCTTTGCAGATCGCGGTAGCGCTGCGCCAGCGCGGCTTGCTGCTCCAGCTTGCTGCGCTGCTCATCGAGCTCGGTCAAAATGTCTTGCACCCGGCTCAGGTTGGTGCGCGCATCGAGCAGCCGCGCGGCGGTCTCGCGGCGGCGCTCCTTGTATTTGGACACCCCGGCCGCTTCCTCCAGAAACAGCCGCAAGTCTTCGGGGCGGCTCTCGATGATGCGGCCGATGGTGCCTTGGCCGATGATGGCGTAGGCGCGCGGCCCCAGCCCGGTGCCCAAGAACAGATCGTGCACGTCGCGCCGGCGCACCGGCTGCTGGTTGATGTGGTAGCTGCTGGTGCCATCGCGCGTGAGCACCCGGCGCACCGACAGCTCGGCATAACGGCCCCACGGCCCGGGCACGCGCTGGCTGGCGTTGTCAAACACCAGCTCGACGCTGGCGCGGCTGGCGGGCTTGCGCAGCGCGCTGCCATTGAAGATCACGTCCTGCATCGACTCGCCGCGCAGCTCGCTGGCCTTGCTCTCGCCCAGCACCCAGCGCACGGCGTCCATGATGTTGGATTTGCCGCAACCGTTGGGGCCGACCACCCCCACCAGCTGGCCCGGCAGGCCAAAGGTGGTGGCTTCGGCAAAGGACTTAAAGCCCGACAACTTGAGGGTCTGTAGGCGCACGCTCGCTGCTTCGCTGGATACTGGGCACGACCTTGCACGGCCATGCGCCGCAGTGCAAGGCCATGAAAGATGGGAGGCGCTAGTTTAAGGCGCGCCCACCGAGCCAGGGCCAAACATACAATGCGAGCTTCGATCCGGCCCCCTACAGCCCAACCCGCCCCCCGCTTTCGCAACCCACCGCCCCACCATGAGCCCCTCTTTGCAAACCCTGATCGACCAAGCCTGGGAGCAGCGCACCCAGCTCAGCTCCAGCAACGCCCCGCGCGAGGTGCAAGACGCCGTCGAGCAGGTGCTCGAGCAGCTCAACAACGGCCATCTGCGCGTCGCCACCCGCTCGGGCGTAGGCCAGTGGACGGTGCACCAGTGGATCAAAAAAGCCGTGCTGTTGAGTTTCAGGCTCAACGACAACGCCATCATCCGCGCCGGCGAACTGGCTTTTTACGACAAGGTGCCGACCAAATTCGCCAATTTGAGCCCGCAGGAGCTCGCCGCCACGGGCGTGCGCGTGGTGCCGCCGGCGGTGGCGCGGCGCGGCAGCTTCGTCGCCCGCGGCGCCGTGCTCATGCCCAGCTACGTCAACATCGGCGCCTACGTCGATGAAGGCAGCATGGTGGACACCTGGGCCACGGTGGGCTCGTGCGCCCAGATCGGCAAAAACGTGCACCTATCGGGCGGCGTCGGCATCGGCGGCGTGCTCGAGCCGCTGCAAGCCAACCCCACCATCATCGAGGACAACTGCTTCATCGGCGCGCGCTCCGAAGTGGTCGAGGGCGTGATCGTGGAAGAAAACGCCGTGCTCGGCATGGGCGTCTATCTGGGCCAGAGCACCCCGATCTTCAACCGCGCCACGGGCGAAATCAGCTACGGCCGGGTGCCGGCGGGCTCGGTGGTGGTGAGCGGCAACCTGCCCAAAACCGCCGCCAACGGCGCCCCCTACAGCCTCTACGCGGCGGTGATCGTCAAGCAGGTGGATGCGCAGACGCGCTCCAAAACCAGCATCAACGAACTGCTGCGCGACTAGCACGCAGCCACCGCAGCCCGAGGCCGTCGGCAGCACACACACGAACAGGAGCCACCCCCATGGGCCCGATGGAGAAAATCCTGCGTCTGATGAGCGAGAAAAATGCCTCAGACATCTACTTGTCTGCGGCTTCGCCGGTGCTCATGAAGCTCAACGGCGTCTGCACCGCCATCACGCCGCAGCCGCTGCCGGTCGATGGGCCGCTGCAGCTGCTGACCGAAGTGGTGACTGCCGAGCAGCTGCAGGAGTTTCACGCCAGCGGCGAACTCAACATCGCCATCCCGCTGGCCGGTGCCGGGCGCTTTCGCATCAGCGCCATGAGGCAGCGCGGCAACTGCGCCGTGGTGGTGCGCTTCATCAGCAGCGAAATCCCGGCCTTCGAGTCGCTGCAGCTGCCGCCGGTGCTGGCCAAGATGATCATGGCCAAGCGCGGCCTGATGCTGGTGGTCGGCGCCACCGGCTCGGGCAAGAGCACCACGCTGGCCGCCTTGTTGGACCACCGCAACGCCCACAGCAGCGGCCACATCCTGACGATCGAAGACCCGGTCGAATACCTGTTTCGCAACAAGCAGTCGATCGTCAACCAGCGCGAAGTCGGCACCGACACCGCTTCGCTCTACATCGCGCTCAAAAACGCGCTGCGCCAGGCCCCGGACGTGATCCTGATCGGCGAAATCCGCGACCGCGAAACCATGTCGCTGGCCATCGCCTACGCCCAGTCGGGCCACCTGGTGCTGGCCACGCTGCACGCCAACAACAGCCACCAAGCGCTCAACCGCATCCTCAACTTTTACCCGGTCGAGGTGCGCCCGACCATGCTCAACGACTTGGCTTCCTCGCTCAAGGCGATCGTGTCGCAGCGGCTGCTGCGCACGGTCGATGGCAGCCGCGTGCCGGCGGTGGAAGTGATGGTCAACTCGCGCCTGATGAGCGAAATGATCGAAAAGGGCGATTTTTTTGGCGTGCGCGAGGCGCTGGAAAAATCCATGTCCGAAGAATCGCAAACCTTCGAGTCCGACATCGCGCGCCTGATCCTGAGCGGCAAAATCGAACGCCAAGAAGGCTTGGCGTACGCCGATTCACCCACCAACCTGATGTGGCGGCTGCAAAACCAGTCGGTTCAATCGCGCACGCAAAACCCCAGCGACCCGCCCGCCGCGTCGCCCCAAGCGCCCTCGCCCAGCGGCCCCTCGTTTGCCGACTTTACCCTCGACGCCTAATTAGGCTGTCCCCGACCATGCACCCAACCCAGCAACTGACCCAGCAACTGATCGCCTGCCCCTCTGTCAGCCCGGCCGACGCCGGTTGTTTGGAGCTGATCGCCGATCGCCTGCAAGCGCTGGGCTTTGTCTGCGAGCGCCTCGACAGCGGCCCGCCCGAGTGGCGCGTGAGCAACCTGTGGGCCAAGCGCAGCGTCAGCCCCACGGCCCCGACCTTGGTCTGGGCCGGCCACACCGACGTCGTGCCCACCGGCGCGCTGGAGCGCTGGCTCAGCCCGCCCTTTGAGCCCACGCTGCGCGACGGCAAGCTCTACGGCCGCGGCGCCAGCGACATGAAAGCCTCGCTGGCGGCGATGGTGGTGGCCTGCGAAGCCTTTGTGGCCGCGCAGCCCGAGGCGCTGCTGAATCTGGCTTTTTTGCTCACCTCGGACGAAGAAGGCCCGGCCCACGACGGCACCGTGGCGGTCTGCCGCGAGCTGCAGCGCCGCGGCGAGCGGCTCGACTGGTGCATCGTGGGCGAACCCACCGCCGAGCGCCAGACCGGCGACACCATAAAAAACGGCCGCCGCGGCTCGCTCAGTGGCCGGCTCACGCTCAAGGGCGTGCAGGGCCACATCGCCTACCCGCAACTGGCGCGCAACCCCATCCACCTGCTGGCGCCAGCGCTGGCCGAACTCGCCGCCACCCAGTGGGACGGCGGCAACGCGCACTTCCCCCCCACCTCGTGGCAGGCCAGCAACCTGCACGCCGGCACCGGCGCCAGCAACGTCATTCCGGGCACCGCCGTGCTCGACTTCAACTTTCGCTTCAGCACCGAGAGCACGCCCGAAGGCCTGCAGCAACGCGTGGTCGATCTGCTGGCGCGCCACCACCTGCACGCCGGGCGCGACTACGAGCTGGACTGGAGCCTGTCGGGCCAACCCTTTCTCACGCCGGCGGGCAGCTTGGTCGATGCGGTGCGCGCCGCCGTTGTGGATGTCACCGGGCTGCAGGCACAGCTCTCGACCAGCGGCGGCACCAGCGACGGGCGCTTCATTGCCCAAATCTGCCCGCAAGTGATCGAACTCGGGCCACCCAACGCCACCATCCACCAGGTCAACGAGTGCGTGGCCGTGGCCGAACTCGAGCCCCTGACCCACATCTACCGCCGGGTGATGGAGCACTTGGTCTCGCGCCCATAGTAAAATCGCCTAAAATGATTGTCATTTGCCGAACCTGAAAGCCACCCCACCCTGCGCATGAACCCATTCGGCCCCTCTGCCTGCGCCACTGCTTTGCCTGATGACGAAGCCGAGCGCTTGCGCGCCTTGCGCGCGCTGGGTGTGCTCGACAGCGCCGCCGAAGAGCGCTTCGACCGCCTCACCCGGCTGGCACGGGCCTTGTTCGATGTGCCGATCGCTTTGATTTCCTTGGTGGACGCCGAGCGCCAGTGGTTCAAGTCGCGTCTGGGGCTGGAGGCCACCGAAACCGAGCGCGCCGTCTCCTTTTGCGGCCATGCCATTTTGGAGTCGGGCATTTTCGAAATCCCCGACACGCTGCAAGACCCGCGCTTTGCCCAAAACCCCATGGTCACCGGCGAGCCGCACATCCGCTACTACGCCGGCGCCCCCTTGGTGGTCGATGGCGGCCACACCGTGGGCATGTTGTGCATCAAAGACCGGCACCCGCGCCTGCTCAGCCCCGCGCAGCGCGCCGCCTTGCGCGACCTAGCCGACTGCGCACAGGCCGAGCTGCAGGCCCAGCGGCGCGAACTGACGCAGAGCGACGACCTGTCCTTGCACCTGCTCGACCCGTCCCAGCGCCGCAGCGGTTTTGCGGCCGTGCTCGAGCGCTTGCTGGCGCTCAGCGCCAGCGCCTACGGCTTCATCGGCGAGGTGCTGCACGCCGCCGACGGCCAGCCCTATCTCAAAACCTACGCCATCACCGACATCGCTTGGGATGCGGCCACCAAGGCCCATTTGGCCGCCATGGCCCCCAAGGGCCTGGAGTTCACCAACCTGCGCACGCTCTTTGGCGCCGCCCTCACCAGCGGCGAACCGGTGTTTGCCAACCAGCCCGCCACCGACCCGCGCCGCGGCGGGCTGCCGCCCGGGCACCCGGCGCTTGACGCCTTCGTGGGCATCCCGCTACACCACGGCGGCCAAATGGTCGGCCTGGTCGGCTTGGCCAACCGCCCGGGCGGCTACGCGCCGGCACTGCTCGATTTTCTGCGCCCACTGCTCGAGCGCATCGGGCTGTGGATCGCCGCCAGCCGCAACGCCGAGCAACTGCGCGCCAGCCAAGAGCGCTTGGCCGACCTCGAGCGCGTGGCGCACATCGGCTGCTGGTCGCTGGACCTAGAAAGCGGCCGCTTGCAGTGGAGCGATGCGCTCTACCGCCTATTTGGCCTCGAGCCTCGGGTTTTTGCCGCCAGCTACCCGGCTTTTCTGGAGCTCGTCCACCCCGAAGACCGCACCGCCGTCGAAGCCGCCTACAACGCTTCCTTGCAACCGGGCCACGCTGGCTACGAGATCGTGCACCGCATCGTGCGCCGCAGCGACGGCGCCATCCGCCACATCCACGAACAAAGCCAGCACCGGCGCAATGAGGCCGGCGCAGTGATCGAGTCCTTCGGCACCGCGCAAGACGTGACCGAGCGCGAGTTGGCGGCGCAAGCCCTGCGCCGCGCCGCCAGCGTGTTCGAACACGCCAACGACGCCATCGTCATCACCGACGCCCGTGGCCAGATCATCGATGTCAACGCCGCCTTGTGCCGCCTCACCGGCTACGCTCGCGAGGAACTGCTGGGCCAGAACCCGCGCTTTTGGTCCTCGGGCCGCCACGACGCCGCGTTTTACCGCAAGATGTGGCTGGCGCTGCGCGAGCACGGGCTGTGGCGCGGTGAAATCTGGAACCGGCGCAAATCTGGCGAGGTCTATCCCTGCCTGCTCACCATCAGCCCAGTGCGCGATGCCAACGGGCGCTTGCAGGGCTACGCCGGCATCTCGACCGACCTGAGCACGCTGCGCGAGCAAGAGCGCCAGGTAGAGCGCCTGAGCCAGTACGACGCCCTTACCGGTCTGCCCAACCGCCGCCTGCTGGCCGACCGCCTGCTGATCGCCATGGGCCAGGCCACGCAACACCAGCGCCAGTTGGCGGTGGTCTATCTGGACCTGGACGGCTTCAAGGCCTTCAACGACCAGCTCGGCCACGAGGCCGGTGACCAGTTGCTGATCGCGCTCGGGCATGGCCTGCAAAACGCCCTGCGCCCGGGCGATACGCTGGCGCGCTTGGGTGGCGACGAATTCGTCGCCGTGCTGCCCGACCTGTGCAGCGCCCTGGACTGCCTGCCGGTGCTCGAGGCCCTGCTGGCGGCGGCCGCCAGCCCCGTCGGCCCCTTGCCCGGGCACACCCTGCGTTTGAGCGCCAGCTTGGGCGTGAGCCTATACCCGCAAGCCGACGCGGTGGACGCCGACCAACTGCTGCGCCAAGCCGACCAGGCCATGTTCCAGGCCAAGCAAAGTGGCAAAAACCGCTACCACTTCTTCGACGCCGAGGGCGACCGCGGCGTGCGCAGCCGCCACGCCGAAATCGAGCGCATCGCACAGGGCCTCAAAAACAACGAGTTTGTGCTGTTTTATCAGCCCAAAGTGAACATGCACAGCGGGGCCGTGATCGGGGTCGAGGCCCTGATCCGCTGGCAGCACCCGCAGCATGGCCTGCTGGGCCCGGGGGCCTTTTTGCCCGCGCTGGAGCAGCAGGCGCTGATGGTGGACTTGGGCGACTGGGTGCTCGAGCAGGCCCTGCAGCAGCTGGCCCAGTGGAACTGCACCGGGCTGTGCCTGCCGGTGAGCGTCAACGTGGACGCCATGCAGTTGGCGCAACCCGACTTCGTGCCCAAACTGCGCGCCGCGCTGGCCCGCCACCCCGAGCTGCCGCCCAGCCTGCTGGATCTCGAAGTGCTCGAAACCAGCGCACTGGGCGATCTGGGGTCGGTGACGGCCCTGCTGCACCAGTGCCGCGAACTGGGGCTGAGCACCTCGCTGGACGATTTTGGCACCGGCTACTCCTCGCTCACCTACCTCAAGCACCTGCCCACCCAGGTGCTCAAAATCGACCAGAGCTTTGTGCGCAGCATGCTCGACGACCCCACCGACATCGCCATTTTGCAGGGTGTGCTCAGCCTAGCGCGGGCGCTGGGGCGGCTGGTGATCGCCGAAGGGGTGGAAACCTCGGCCCACGCCCAGATGCTGCTGCGCCTAGGTTGCCTGCACGGCCAAGGCTACGCCATCGCCCGACCGATGCCGGCGGCGCAAATCCCCGACTGGGTGGCGCAGTGGCGGCCCGACCCGGCTTGGGTGGCGGCCATCGCCGCCCCCAGCGACGCCTTCCCAAGCAGCGCCGATCCCACCGCCAGCAGCCGCTCCGACCGCCGTTGACGGCGCCCCATCTTGGTCTGCGGCCTTTGCGCCCTGGCCCGCTCCCCTTTTGCGCATCCATGACCCTGTCCGAACTTCATCAAACCGCCTGCGCGCGCCTGCAGGCCGCCCCGCTGGCCTACGGCCAAGGCACCCTCGACGCCCACGACGAAGCCGCCTGGCTGCTGCTGTGGCGCCTAGGCCTGCCGCCCGACAGCGCACTCGATGCGCGGCCGGTCGAACCAGAGCAGGCGCAAGCGGTGCTGGACCTGATCGACGAGCGCATTGCCTCGCGCCGCCCCGCCGCTTACCTCACGCGCCAGGCTTGGCTGCAAGGCGTGCCCTTTTATGTCGATGAGCGCAGCATCGTGCCGCGCAGCCTGATCGCCGAGCCGCTTGCCGCCGCCGCCGGGGCCGACTGCCTCGACGACTGGCTGGGCGCGCACACCCAGCGCGTGCTCGACCTGTGCTGCGGCAACGCCAGCCTGGCGGTGCTGGCGGCGCTGGCCTGGCCCGAGGTGCAAATCGACGCCGCCGACATCTGCCCCGACGCGCTGGCGGTGGCGCGCATCAACCTCGAGCAGCACGGCCTGCAGGACCGCGTACGCCTGATCGAGTCCGACGGCTGGGCTGCCCTGCCCGAGCGCTACGACCTGGTGCTGTGCAACCCGCCCTACGTCAGCCGCGCCAGCATGGACGCGCTGCCGCCCGAGTTCTGCGCCGAGCCGGCGCTGGCGCTCGACGGCGGCCTGCAAGGCGGCCGCGACGGCATGGACTTCATCCGCAGCCTGCTGGCGCAAGCCGCCGCGCACCTCAACCCCGAAGGCGTGCTGGTGCTCGAGATCGGCCACGAACGCGCGCACTTCGAACGCGCCTTCCCCGGCCTGCCCGCGCATTGGCTGCAAACCAGCGCCGGGCCCGACGCGCTGCTGCTGCTCACGCGCTCGGCACTGGACTGCTGGCAGGCCGCAACCCCGGCCACAACCTCGCCCGTGTGCGGCGGGCCCCAACCATGATCACCCTGCGCCAAATCACGCTGCGCCGCGGCCCCAAGGTGGTGCTCGACGGCGCCAGCGCGGTGCTCAACCCGGGCGAAAAAATCGGCCTCGTGGGGCGCAACGGCGCCGGCAAATCGAGCCTGTTTGCGCTGCTGCAGGGCCATCTGCACGAAGACAGCGGCGAGCTGCAACTGCCACGCCACTGGCGCAGCGCCGCCGTGGCCCAAGACATGCCCGAAACCGAGCAGGACGCGACCGCCTTCGTCATCGACGGCGACACCCGGCTCGCCGCCGCCCGCGCCGCGCTCGCCGCCGCCGAGGTCAGCGGCGACGGCCTGGCGCTGGCCGAAGCGCACAGCACCTGCCTCGATGCCGGCAGCCACGACGCGCACGCCCGTGCCCAAGCCCTGCTGCTGGGCTTGGGCTTTGAGGTGCCGCAACTCGAGCGCCCAGTGAACAGCTTTTCGGGCGGCTGGCGCATGCGGCTGCAACTGGCGCGGGCGCTCATCTGCCCCAGCGACCTGCTGCTGCTCGACGAACCCACCAACCACCTGGACCTCGACGCCCTGGTCTGGCTCGAGAGCTGGCTCAAGCGCTACGCCGGCACGCTGCTGGTCATCAGCCACGACCGCGAGTTCCTCGACGCCGTCACCGGCGTCACGCTGCACCTCGAGGCGGGCCAGCTCAAGCGCTACGGCGCCAACTACAGCCGCTTCGAGCTCATGCGCGCCGAGCAGCTCACGCTGCAACAAAGCAGCTTCGAGCGCCAACAAGAGCGCATCGCGCACCTGCAGCGCTTCATCGACCGCTTCAAGGCCAAAGCGAGCAAGGCGCGGCAGGCGCAAAGCCGCGTCAAGGCCCTGCAGCGCATGGAAAAACTGGCCCCGGTGCTGGCCGAAGCCGAGTTCGACTTCGAGTTCGACGACGCCGGCACCCTGCCCAACCCCATGCTCAGCCTGCGCGCAGCCAGCTTTGGCTACTGCAGCCCCGACGGCAGCGCGAGCACGATCGTGCGCGGCGTCACGCGCTCGGTCATGGCCGGGCAGCGCATCGGCATCCTAGGGGCCAACGGGCAAGGCAAATCGACCTTCATCAAGACCGTGGCGCGCACGCTCGACCTGCTCGACGGCCAGCGCAGCGACGGCAAGGGGCTGCGCATCGGCTACTTCGCGCAACAAGAGATGGACTTGCTGCGCGCCGACGACACCCCCTTGATGCACATGGTGCGGCTGGCGCGCGACACCGAAGCCGCCGGCGCGCTGGCCGGCCAGGCCACGCGCGAGCAGGATTTGCGCAATTTTCTGGGGCGCTTCCAGTTTGGCGCCGAGCTGGTGCAGCAGCGCGTGGGCAGCCTGAGCGGCGGCGAAAAAGCGCGCTTGGTGCTGTGCCTGATCGTCTGGCAGCGGCCCAACCTGCTGCTGCTCGACGAGCCCACCAACCACCTCGACCTGGCCACGCGCGAGGCGCTGGCGCTGGCGCTCAACGGCTTTGAGGGCACGGTGCTGCTGGTCAGCCACGACCGCGCCCTGCTGCGCGCCGTCTGCGACGAGTTCTGGCTCGTCAGCCACGGCGGCATCGAAGACTTCGCCGGCGACCTCGACGACTACCAGCGCTACCTGCTCGAGCAGGCCAAGCTGCGCCGCGAAGCCTTGGCCAAACCAGCGCCGGCGCAAAAAGCAGCGCGCTCCGAGCGCTCCGACGCCGAGCAGCGCCGCCTCGAAGCGCAGCGCCGCCAGCAGCGGTCCGCGCGCCTGCAGCCGCACAAAAAACAGCGCGAGGCGCTGGAGCAGCAACTGGCCCAGCTACAAGCCGACCAGCAGGCCCTGCACGCGCAGCTGCAGCGCCCCGACCAGCCCGCCCCCGCGCTCGCCGCCGCCAGCCAGCGCCTAGGGGCCGTGGAGCAAGCCATCGAAGCCGCCGAAGAGCAGTGGCTCGAGGTGGCGCAGCAGATCGAGGCGCTGGAGCAGGCGCCGTGAGCACGGCATTAAGCCGTCAGCACCCGGGCAGCCTTTTATAATCGCTCTTTCCTCAGCCGCGAGCCCTGACCGGCTCGCCCGCGACATGACCAAATTCGTATTCGTGACCGGCGGCGTGGTGTCCTCACTCGGCAAGGGCATCGCGTCCGCTTCGCTGGCGGCGCTGCTCGAATCGCGCGGCCTCAACGTCACCCTGATCAAGCTCGACCCCTACCTCAACGTCGATCCGGGCACCATGAGCCCGTTTCAGCACGGCGAGGTCTTCGTCACCGAGGACGGGGCCGAAACCGACCTCGACCTCGGCCACTACGAGCGCTTCATCGAGACGCGCATGCGGCGCGCCAACAACTTCACCACCGGCCAGATCTACAAAAGCGTGCTCGAAAAAGAGCGCCGCGGCGACTACCTGGGCAAAACCGTGCAGGTGATTCCGCACGTGACCAACGAAATCCAAGAGTTCGTCAAACGCGGCGCTGGCCTAGGCACGGCGCAGGCGGTGGACGTGGCGATCGTCGAAATCGGCGGCACCGTGGGCGACATCGAATCGCTGCCCTTCCTCGAGGCGGTGCGCCAGATGAGCCTGCGCCTGGGGCCCAATATGTGCGCCTTCGTGCACCTGAGCTACGTGCCCTGGATCGCGGCCGCCGGCGAGCTCAAGACCAAGCCGACCCAGCACACCGTGCAAAAAATGCGCGAGATCGGCATCCAGCCCGACGCCCTGCTGTGCCGCGCCGACCGCACCATCCCCGACGACGAGCGCGAAAAAATCAGCCTGTTCACCAACGTGCCGCTGTGGGGCGTGATCTCGCTGCCCGATCTGCCCAGCATCTACCAGGTGCCGCGGCTGCTGCACGAGCAGGGGCTCGACGGCCTGATCTGCGACAAGCTGCGCCTCAACACCCCACCGGCGCGGCTGCAGCGCTGGGACGAGCTGGTGCACGCGCTGCAACACCCGCAGGGCGCGGTGCGCATCGCCATGGTGGGCAAATACGTCGATCTGTCCGACAGCTACAAATCGCTCAACGAGGCGCTGCGCCACGCCGGCCTGAAAAACCAGGTGCGCGTGGAGATCGGCTACATCGACTCCGAAGCGCTCGAACAGCAAGACGTGGCGCAGGTGCTGGCGCCATTTGACGCCATTTTGGTTCCGGGCGGCTTTGGCAAGCGCGGCACCGAAGGGAAAATCGCCGCCGCCCGCTACGCCCGCGAGCAGCGCGTGCCTTATCTGGGCATCTGCCTCGGCATGCAGGTGGCGACGATCGAGTTCGCGCGCCATGTGGCCGGGCTCGCCGGCGCCAACTCGACCGAGTTCGACCCCGCCACGCCGCACCCGGTGATCGCCCTGATCGACGAGTGGCAAGACGCCGACGGCTCGATCCAGCAGCGCGACGGCAGCAGCGACTTGGGCGGCACCATGCGCCTAGGCACGCAAAGCGCCGACGTGCAACCCGGCACGCTGGCGCATGCCATCTACGGCCCGGTGGTGAGCGAGCGCCACCGCCACCGCTACGAGGCCAACACGCATTACCTCGAGCGCTTGCGCCAGGCCGGGCTGCTGATTTCGGCGCTCACGCAGCGCGAGCAGCTGACCGAAATCGTCGAGCTGCCCGCCGCCGTCCACCCTTGGTTCATGGGCGTGCAGTTTCACCCCGAGTTCAAATCCACCCCCTGGGGCGGGCACCCGCTGTTCAGCGCCTTCATCCGCGCGGCGCTGCAGCAACAACAGGCCCGCAAAGGCTGACCCACCATGCAACTCTGTGGCTTCGAAGTCGGTCTGCACCGGCCCTTTTTCCTCATCGCCGGGCCCTGCGTGGTCGAGAGCGAAGCGCTGCAACTCGAAGTCGCCGGGCGTCTGAAGGAAATCACCACCGCGCTCGGCATCCCCTTCATCTTCAAGAGCAGCTACGACAAGGCCAACCGCTCCAGCGGCAGCAGCTTTCGCGGCCCCGGGCGCGAGCGCGGGCTCGAGATTTTGGCCCAGGTGCGGCGCGAGCTCGGACTGCCGGTGCTCACCGACGTGCACACCGAGTCCGAAATCGCCGAGGTCGCGGAGGTGGTCGATGTGCTGCAAACCCCGGCCTTCCTGTGCCGCCAGACCGACTTCATCCGCGCCGTGGCGCAGTCGGGCAAGCCGGTGAACATCAAAAAGGGGCAGTTCTTGGCCCCGCACGACATGCTCAACGTGATCGACAAAGCGCGCGCTGCGGCGCGCGAGGTCGGTCTGCCCACCGACAACTTTTTGGCCTGCGAGCGCGGCGTGAGCTTTGGCTACAACAACCTGGTGAGCGACATGCGCGCACTGGCCATCATGCGCCAGACCGGGGCCCCGGTGGTGTTCGACGCCACCCACAGCGTGCAGCTGCCCGGCGGCTTGGGCCAGTCCAGCGGTGGCCAGCGCGAGATGGTGCCGGTGCTGGCGCGCGCCGCCATTGCCGTGGGCGTGGCCGGCCTGTTCATGGAAACCCACCCGAACCCGGACCAAGCCCTGTCCGACGGCCCCAACGCGGTGCCGCTCAAACACATGCCGGCGTTGCTCGAGAGCCTGCTCGAACTCGACCGCGTGACCAAGCGCCACGGCTTTCTCGAAGCCGACTTCAACTCCTGATATTCTGCCACCCACCCATGCCACACGCCTACCTGATCGCCGACGTCACCATCAGCAACGAAGCGCAGATGAAGGTCTATCGCGAATGGAGCAGCCGCGCCATCCAAGAGCACGGCGCCGAAGTGCTGGTGCGCGGCGGCCGCGTCGAGCCGCTCGAGGGCGACTGGCAGCCGCAGCGCATCGTGGTGCTGCGCTTTGCCAGCCTCGCCGCCGCGCGCGCCTACTACGACAGCGCCACCTACACTCAAGCGCGCCAAGCGCGCGCGGGTGCAGGCTCGATTCGCATGATCGCCGTCGAAGGCGTGGCCGACAGCGCTTGAGCCCCTAGGCGCGCACCCCCTTGATTTTTCAATCCCATTTTTCTAGCCCCAAAGGTACACCCCCATGAGTGCAATCGTTGACATCGTCGGCCGTGAAATCCTCGACAGCCGCGGCAACCCCACCGTCGAGTGCGACGTGCTGCTCGAGAGCGGCGTCATGGGCCGCGCCGCCGTGCCCTCGGGCGCCTCCACCGGCAGCCGCGAAGCCATCGAACTGCGCGACGGCGACCCCAAGCGCTACCTCGGCAAGGGCGTGCTCAAAGCCGTCGGCCACATCAACACCGAAATCAGCGAGGCCGTGCTCGGGCTCGACGCCAGCGAGCAAGCCTTTCTCGATCAGGCCCTGATCGACCTCGACGGCACTCCCAACAAGAGCCGGCTGGGCGCCAACGCCACGCTGGCGGTGAGCATGGCGGTGGCGCGCGCCGCAGCCGAAGAAGCCGGCCTGCCGCTGTACCGCTACTTCGGCGGCAGCAGCCGCATGCAGATGCCGGTGCCGATGATGAACGTGGTCAACGGCGGCGCGCACGCCAACAACAACCTCGACCTGCAAGAGCTGATGATCGTGCCCTTGGGCGCACCGAGCTTTCGCGAAGCCCTGCGCTGGGGCGCCGAAGTCTTTCACGCCCTTAAAAAAATCTTGCACGACAAGGGCATGAGCGTGGCCGTGGGCGACGAAGGCGGCTTTGCCCCCAACGTGCCCAGCCACGAAGCGGCGCTGCAGATGATCCTGCAAGCCATCTCCGACGCCGGCTACAGCGCCGGTGACCAAATCGCGCTGGCGCTCGACTGCGCCGCCAGCGAGTTCTACCGCGACGGCAAATACCACCTCGAAGGCGAAGGGCTGGTGCTGAGCGCCGAAGAATGGACGCACATCCTGGCCACTTGGTGCGACAAATACCCCATCATCAGCATCGAAGACGGCATGGCCGAAGGCGACTGGGACGGCTGGAAGCACCTCACCGAGCGCCTGGGCAAAACCGTGCAGCTGGTGGGGGATGACCTGTTCGTGACCAACACCCAGATCCTGAAACAAGGCATCGACAAAGGCGTGGCCAACTCAATCCTGATCAAAATCAACCAGATCGGCACCCTGACCGAGACCTTCGAAGCCATCGAGATGGCCAAGCGCGCCGGCTACACCGCCGTCATCAGCCACCGCTCGGGCGAGACCGAAGACTCGACCATCGCCGACATCGCCGTCGGCCTCAACGCCGGCCAGATCAAGACCGGCTCGCTCAGCCGCTCCGACCGCATGGCCAAGTACAACCAGCTGCTGCGCATCGAAGAAGACCTGGGCGACGTGGCGCGCTACCCCGGCCGGGCGGCGTTTTACAATTTGCGTTGAGCCTCAAGGGCCACTGTGCCGGCCGAGCCACACACGCGCAGCCGGCACACCTGAGCGGTTCAGACCCCAGCCACTGAAACACCGCCACCATGCCTCGCCTGACCTTCGACGCCCGCGCCGTGGCCCTGCTGTTGGCGGTTTTGCTGCTGGGGGTGCAGGCGCAGCTTTGGTTGGGGCGCGGCGGTGTGCCGCAAGTGCGCGAGTTGCGCGAGCGCCTGCAGGTGCAAGAAGCGGCTAACGAGCAGTCGCGCCAGCGCAACGCCGAACTCGCCAGCGAGGTGCGCGATCTGCAGGATGGGCTGGAGATGGTCGAGGAAGTGGCGCGGCACGAGCTCGGCATGGTGCGCCCCAACGAGATTTTTGTGCAGATCCGGCGCCCCGAGTCGGCGGCTGGGGCAGCGGGAACGGCGGCGGCGGGCTCTCCCAGCCCCGCAGCTCCAAGTCCGCTACCCGCAGCCCCGCTCAACCGCAGCAACTAAGGCCCAGAATCGGCTCACCCGGGCTGCCCCAGTCCAGCCGCAAACCGGCCTGACAGCTAACGCATCAATCCGGCCGCAAGCCGGCGCGCTGCACCACGCCTTGGTAGAGCTCGAACTCGAGCCGGGTTTGCTCGGCAAACTGCTCGGGCGTGTTGCCCACGATCACTAGGGCGGTGTCCTCAAGGCGCCGGCGCAGCGCCGGGTCGGTCAGCGCACGCATCGTGCTGGTGTGCACGCGCTCGACCACCTCGCGCGGCAGACCACGCGGACCGTGCAGACCAAAGAAGGCCATGCGGTTGACGCGCGGCAAGCCGACTTCGGCAAAGGTCGGCACGTTGGGCAGTTGCGCCACGCGCTGCGGTGCCCCGACCACGATCGGCACCAGCCGGCCACCCTGTATGTGCGGCAGCGCCGAAGGCAGGTCGCTAAAAATCATCGGCACATGGCCGGCCACCACATCCACCAGCGCCGGGCCGGTGCCGCGGTAGGGGATGTGCACCAAGAAAGTGCGGGTTTCAAACTCGAACAGCTCGACCAGAATGTGGTTGATGCTGCCCGTGCCCGAGGTGGCGTAAGACAAGCGGCCCGGGGTGCGCCGAACCTCGCGCATGAAAGATTCGAAATCGCGCCCCGGAAACGAGGGATGCACCGCGAACACGCTGGGCGCCGCAGCGATGTTGGTGATGGGGGTGAAGTCGGTCAGCGGGTTGTAGGGTGTGCGCGGGTTGAAAGCCGGGTTGGCGGCCACCGTGGACACCGTGGCCACGCCCAGCGTGTAGCCGTCGGGGGCGGCGCGCGCGATCTCGGCCGCCCCGATCGAGCCGCCCGCGCCGGCGCGGTTTTCCACCACCAGCGGCTGACCCAGCAGCGTGCTCAGCGGCTCGGAGACCATGCGCGCCACGATGTCGGTGGGCCCACCGGGCGCGAAGGGCACGATCAGGCGCACCGGGCGCGTCGGGTACGTGCGCGCCCAAGACGGGCCACTGGCGGCCAGCAGCGCTGCGCTGGCACCCAAACCGATGATGGAACGGCGTTGCATGGTGCAGGTCTCCTGGATGGGTTTTGGATGCACGATTGTAGGCACAGCGGCCCCATGCGCGCCACTTGCAACAGGCCCCGCCAGCCCCGGACTTACCCTAGCCTCACTGCGCGGGCTCGGGCTCGGGCTCGGTGAACGATGGCGCTTGCCTGTGCCGCAGCGGCGCTATGGGGTCCAGCCGGTGCAGCGGCGCCGACGCGCAATCGGAGTCCCGCTCAGTCCGGCCGCAAACCGGCGCGCTGCACCAGGTTGCGATAGAGCTCAAACTCGAGCCGGATCTGCTCGGCAAACTGCTCGGGCGTGTTGGCCACCACGGTCGCCCCGAGCTCTTCTAGGCGTCGGCGAAGCGCCGGTTCGGCCAAAATGCGCGTCATGGCCGCGTGGATGCGCTCCACCACCGCCCGATCCAAACCGCGCGGGCCGTGCAAACCAAAAAACCCGGTGCGGTTGACCGGATCGAAGCCGACTTCGGCAAAGGTCGGCACATGGGGCAACTGCGGCATGCGCTGCGGCGCAGCGACCACGATGGGAATCAGCCGCCCGGCTTGGATGTGCGGCAACGCCGTAGAGTACACGTCGATGACGATCGGCACGTGCCCGGCGACCGCATCGGCCAGCGCCGGGGCAGAACCGCGGTACGGGATGTGCACCACAAAGGTGCGGGTCAAAGACTCGAACAGTTCGAACTGCAGGTGCAGGATCGTGCCGGTGCCTGCCGTGGCATAGGAAAAACGCCCAGGAGCGCGCCGAATCTCGCTCAAAAAAGACGCAAAGTCATGCCCCGGAAAAGACGGGTGCACCGCGACCACGTGCGAGGTGGCAACCACGTTGGTAATGGGCGTGAAATCGGTGAGCGGATGGTAGGGCGTGCGCGGGTTGATGGCTGGCGTGGCCGACAACAAACCGGCGGTCACTAGGCCTAAGGTGTAACCGTCGGGGCTGGCACGGGCCACTTCGCTGGTGCCGATGGTGCCGGCGGCGCCGGGGCGGTGGTCTGGCACCACCGGCTGGCCCAGCTCCTGCGCCAGCGGCGCGGCCAGCAAGCGTGCGAGGATGTCGGTCATGCCGCCGGGCGGGAACGGCACCACCAAGCGCAGCGGTCGCGTCGGGAAATTGCGCGCCCAAGACGGGCCACTGGCGGCCAGCAGCGCCGCGCTGGCGCCCCAAGCGATGAGGGAACGGCGTTGCATGGTGCGGGTCATTGTTGTGCGGGCTGTGCTGGCTGGGTCGCAAGCCGCGCCGTTTGCGCGCGCCGCCTGCTACATCCCTTCGATTCGACCCGAGGTGTATTTGGGCGCATCAGCCTCTTAGTGCACACCCGTAGGCGCGGCCACCGGCGGCGTGGGGGCAAACAGCTGCGCCGCATCCACGGCATCGAAGCGGTACTGCGCGCCGCAAAACTCGCAGCCGACCTCGATCTGGGCGCGCTCGGCCAGAATCGACTCCACTTCGGCCACCCCTAGCCCATGCAACATGGCCGCCACCTTGGCGCGGCTGCAGCGGCAGGCAAAGCGCGGCACGCTCTGGGCGGCGTCGGGCTGCAGGCGCTGCAAGGGCTCTTGCCAAAACAGGCGCCGCAGCACGGTGTCGGCGTCGAGCGTGAGCAGTTCGTCGCGCTGCAGGCTGGCGGCCAACAAGGCGATGCGCGGGTAATCGTCGCTGCGCTCGAGCGCCTCGCGGCGCGCTTGCGCGGCAGCGGCACCGCTCAGGGCGGCCTCGCTGCTGGCGGGCACGCGCTGGATCAGCAAGCCGGCCGCGACTTGGTCGTTGGCCGCCAACACCAGCCGGGTGTCGATCTGCTCGCTTTGCTGCATGTAGTGCTCGAGCGCTTGGCTCAGGTGCTCGAACGGCGCCGCGCCGCCCCCCGGGCTCAGAGGCACCACGCCTTGGTAGCTTTGCTGGCCGCTGCTGCGCTCTTGCGGCTCGAGCGTCAGGGCGCAGCGGCCACCGCCGTGGCGGTTGACCCAATCAGCCAGCGACCAAGCCGGCGAGCCATCGGCGCGCAACGGCTGCGCTGCCGCCTCGGGCAGGCTGCCCGCGAGCTGGGCCGTGGCGCGAAAGCTGCCGTCGGGCCGGGTTTCGGCCACCGCCAGCCGCACTGGGCCTTCACCCACCAGCTGCAGCTGCAGCGCACCGCTGAACTTGATGCTGGCTTGCAGCAGCAGCGCGGCGGCGCACATCTGGCCCAGCAGCTCGCGCACAGGCTGCGGGTAGGCGGCGCTTTGCGCTTGGCGCTGCAGCAGCTCTTGCCACGCGCTATCGAGGCGCACCCAGAGCCCACGCACTGGCAGGCCCTCAAACATGAAGCGCTGGATTTCAGACACCGCCGCTCACCCCAGCCGCTGCAAGCTGCTGCGGTAGCGGCGCGCGTTCTCGATGTAGTGCTGGGCGCTGGCGCGCAGGCCCTCGATCTGCTCGGGCGTGAGCGTGCGCACCACCTTGGCCGGGCTGCCCAAGATCAGCGAGCCATCGGGGAACTCCTTGCCCTCGGTCACCAGCGCGCCGGCGCCCACCAAGCAGTGTTTGCCGATGCGCGCGCCGTTGAGCACCACGGCCCCGATACCGATCAGCGATTCGTCGCCGATGCAGCAGCCGTGCAGCATCACCTGATGCCCCACCGTCACGCGCGCGCCTATCTGCAACGGGAAGCCGTAATCGGCGTGCAGCACGCTGGCGTCTTGGATGTTGCTGCCCGCGCCGATGGCGATGTGCTCGGTGTCGCCCCGAATCACGCAGCCAAACCAGACGCTGGCCTCGGCCCCTAGGCTGACTTGCCCGATCACTTGCGCGCTGTCGGCCACGAAGGCGCTCGGGTGCACCTCGGGGCGCCATTGGTCGAGTTGGTAGATGCTCATGATGCGCCATTGTAAAGTCAGCCCCGCGGGTGATGCAGCGCGTGCAGTTGTTTGAGGCGCGCGCGCGCCACGTGGGTGTAGATGGTGGTGGTGGAAATGTCGGCGTGGCCGAGCAGCAGTTGCACGGCGCGCAAATCGGCGCCGTGGTTGAGCAGATGGGTGGCAAAGGCGTGGCGCAGCGTGTGCGGCGACAAGGGCGTGTCGATGCCGGCGGCGCGGGCGTATTTTTTCACCAGCAGCCAGAACA
>Ga0208735_100222_pt1 | contig 32400 bp, 30 predicted proteins | sample Subbio12Aug_8Aab_FD_184829 | JGI IMG/M metagenome (GOLD analysis project Ga0208735, IMG submission 184829) | Serpentinite rock and fluid subsurface biosphere microbial communities from McLaughlin Reserve, California, USA - CR12Aug_8Aab (SPAdes) | ecosystem: Environmental > Terrestrial > Deep... | reverse complement strand
CAAAAAGACGCCGCCAGCTAACGAAAACAGTCCGGTCAGGATAAACAGCAGCGACACCCGCTTGGGGCTCCCCGCCTCGGCAGTCACGGCTTTACCGACGGTTACGGCCATAGCAACCCCTCCCTCTCACTCGAGCCCTAAACCCTGGCGCAGAGTATGAACATCGCTCGGCGTCAGGCCCAGTCCGCGCAGCGCCGTTACCTCCTGCGGCGTTAGCGGCGCAAAATCGGCTTCTAGTAGCGCTTCGTTACCCCAGGCGGTGAGGGTATGGTTCAAGACTGCGGCAATGTCGGCATCGCTCAGGTGAGCAAAGCCAGGCATTAGCCCGTTATAGGCCACGCCACTTACCGTAATCGGCCCCTGCAAGCCGTAGAGGATGCTCTTAATGAAGAACTCGCGCCCTCCGTCAACTGCGATCAGCTCCGGCGCATGACCGGCCAGCGGCGGAAAGACGCCAGGGATACCTTGACCGGCGGCCTGGTGGCAGGCCATACAGCTAGCGGCGTAGATCGCTCCGCCATCGGGGAGGGCGACCGCTACCTCAGCGGGCTCGGCCGGGGGCGGCGCCGGGGCGACGGCTGCAAACTCCTCCGGACTCACTACTACCAGTCTGCCCAGCATGTTGTGGTGACCGATGCCGCAGTACTGAGCGCAGATGACTAGGTGCTCGCCCGGCTCCCGGAAGGTGTAGCGCAAGGTGGCCACCTCGCCAGGGATCAGATTGACATTGATGGTGGTGAATTGGACCTGGTAGCTGTGGAGCACATCGCGGCTGGTGAGAAAAAAGGTGATTTCGGCCCCGGCGGGTACTACTACCTCATTGGGAACGAAGCTAAAGGCCTGCGCAATCACTGTTAGCTCAAACTGATTAGGCCCGACCTGAACCAGCCCTGGCTGGGCAAAGCGCGCCGAAGCCAGGATCTCAGCCGGGGGGGCACGGCGCTCCACTGCGGCGATCTGCGCGCCGTGGGTCAAGATGGCGTGAAGGATCAAACCGGTAAAGAGCAGCAGCATGGCCAACGCAAACACCATCCAGCCGCGCTCGAAAATCTCAACCGACTTCTTGTCCATGCGCTAGACCCTGGCGAGATAGATGCCGTAAACCGTAAACCACAAAACTAAAATAGTGGCGGCTAGCACTATTACCACTGCTAACGCGCCCGTTGGCTTCTCCTTCATCCGCCTACCTCCTAATACTTCCCAAAAGCAGTATGGCGGTTGCGCTAGGGCGGCTTCAATAGGGCAAATGTCCCTGGGAACCGCTCCGTTATGACGGTAACGTTAAAGGGGAACCGCGTGTGACAGCCCGCCCGCAGCTACGCAGTATCGCCCTTCCCAGTGAACATGGCGTCTGGGGCTTCTGGCTCGAGCCTTCGCTGCTCGGGCTGCTGCTGGCTCCCAGTTGGGCTGGCCTGGCCCTGACCGGCGCCGCCTTGGCCGCGCTGCTGGCCCAGCACCCGCTTAGCCTGTGGCTGGCCGACCGGCGGCGCGGCGCTTGGTATCCACGCACCCGTTATGCCGCAGCCTTTGCCGGAGCCTATAGCGGAGTAGCAGCGCTGCTGCTAATCGCTACTATAAGCCTGGCCGCTAACGCAGCGTGGCTTACCCCGCTCCTTTTTGCCGTCCCCTTGGCGCTGGCGCAACTCGCCTTCGACGTTCAGCACCAGAGCCGACGCCTGTTGCCGGAGCTGGCCGGGGCTGGAGCTTTGGGGGCCCTGGCTAGCAGCATAGCGCTGGCTGGCGGCTGGCCCGCTGACCTCGCCTGGGCGCTGTGGGGGCTACTGGCCGCTCGCTCGCTGCCCGCCATCCTCTACGTGCGGACTCGGTTGCGGCTCGAGCGGGGCGAAGACCCCAACACTCTGCCGACCTGGCTCAGCCACCTCGGGGCGCTAGCCGCAGCTCTGATCCTTATCACCGCAGAGCTAGCCCCTTGGCTCAGCCTGGTGGCTTACGCGATCCTCTTGGCACGCGCCGGCCTCGGCACCTCGCGTTGGCGCAAACCGGCCCAGGCCAAGGCTATCGGCTTCCGCGAACTCGGCTTCGGCCTCTTGACGGTCGCCACTCTGGCAGCCGGTTACGCCCTCAGCCTGTAGTCGGCGTGCTTGACAGCCTCTTCGCCGCCCCGTATCATCAGAACGGCCGGGCGATCCTGCGATCCTGCGAGTACCCGCAGGACGCAGGACTTATGGTCGGGCGATCCTGCGAATGCTCGCAGGACTTGTCGCGCTCGGGGCCTTAGCTCAGCTGGGAGAGCGCCTGCTTTGCAAGCAGGAAGTCAGCGGTTCGAGTCCGCTAGGCTCCACCACGTGAGGGACGCACAAACTAACATCGGCACTTGACTGGGGTTAACCTTTTACCCTAGTCAACGTTCTGCAACAGGTTGAGCCTCCGCGCCAGGGCGTTGATGACAGGATCGTTCTCAGCTAGCTTCGATCAGCGGACTGCAATTATCCGGGGTCGCCGTGCTAAGCGTCAAAGAGCCGCTGCTCTACGGCAGTTCGCAACCAACCACGATCCTTAAGGTGCTGCCAAGCAATAGCGATATGCTCCTTGGCGAAGAGTTCTGGCTTGCGCTTACTCCAAGCACTTAGCGCAGGTCCAACGTCTTCGAACTGAACGATACCCTCACGAGCGTTCAGCCAGTGCAACGAGGCCAACAGCTCCATGCCATAGGGAGTTTCAAAGCCCTCGATCAGGTCCTTGACGCGCTCGAGCCTTTCCTTGGCGTCCGGGTGTTCATCAAGCACCTTCTGAACATCGCCAAACACACTTGGCACGACCTGAATCTTGGACCTTGTGCTTCGATCACCGTAGCCGGTGGTGTAGTGCCCCTCGAGTCTCTGCAAGACGTGGTTGACAGCCTCCGCATAGGGACCGTAGCCATTTTTAACGAAGTCGAGTTTCAGAGGCTGTCCCGCCTCCTGAAGGAAGTACGCGAGCTTCTGCGCTTCCAGCTTGCCTAGCGAATAACCCGGCTCGCGGTAGAAGTCGATCAATTGCACCATGAGCGCCCGACCTAGGGTGAGGTTAGGCTTCTCACGTGGTTTATTAAGGGTAACGCCATCCGATATCAGGCGGGGCATGAACAGCACTGCTCGCACATCCGGCAACGCTTCAAAAGCCTTCGTGATGCGCGGCTTCACGTCAGACCACGCTAGCCCGCCGTTGCTACACCCGAGCGCGGGCACAGCTATGGAGGTAATGCCGAGTCGCCTCACCTCGTTGACGAGGTCAACCAAACCGGCATCGATATAATCGAGCTTTGAGGGTTGCCGCCAGTGCTTCTTGGTCGGGAAGTTGAGGATAAAGCGCGGCCTGGCATGCTCACCGCGGTCAAAGGTGAGCATCTTGCCGATCTCGACTTGCCCTGCCTTGCAAGCTTGTTCGTAAGCTCTGAAGTTGTCGGGGTACTTGCGCTTGAACTGCAAGGCAACGCCCTTTCCCATGACGCCCACGGTGTTGACGGTGTTCACGAGCGCGTCGACATCCGCGTCAAGCAGATTACCTTGCCTTAGCTCAATCACAACGCACCTCCCCTCTACCTCATTAGTAATTGTATCAGAAGCGCTAGAAGTACCATCTAGCCTCGACCCGAACGGGTCTTCGGATGTTTCTGGGATGGCTAACAAGCAGCGCTTCGACCCGTCCTTGGATGGCAACACTTCGCACGACGATCTCCATCACACAGTCCCACGGAAAGAAGTGATAGACAAGAAACTCCGCCTGCCTCAGCTGCTTGCGCTTCGGGTGCTCGATAGTGTCATTCCAATAGTCGCTTGCCATAATTGCCCAATCGACACGGCTCAGATCGTCTACCCGTTCGTAGAACTGCGAGAGCGCCATGATAGGGTGACCATCGCTAAAGACAAAGGGCAGAGCGTGGTGGCGAACACGTTGGACGCTCGAGCACAAGTACACGATCGGCGTCTGACCACCTCGGTAGCCTGCCACATTATTGCGATAGATGGCATACAGCATGGGTGAGCGCGGTGCAAAGTAAAAGGGCACATAGTTGTGCAGGTTCCCCCCCGGCCCGCAGGTCACGACGCAGCGAAGACGGCGCTCCTGAAGATCAAAGTGCGACATATCCACCTGCGGAACACCCACCCTTAAAGCGCTCTTACTGAAGAGTCCCCCACTACTCAGGATGCCAGTCAGGTTGTCCACGTGCGTTATGTGGTAGATCGGCGTCGGAACAGGATGCCTCATGCCCGGCAAGTCTACCTGAGCGAATGACCATTCTCGCGCCACATGAGGCCCCACATTATGGCCCAAACTTTATCGGCTTCAGCCTGATTTTTCGCATCATACCGTGGGCGCCGGCCCCGGCCCGCTAAGCCAGGGCCGGATCTCCGCCGCGGGCACCGGCCGGCTGAAAAGGTAGCCCTGAGCATAACGGCAGCCCATCCGCTGGAGCGACGCTCGTTGAAACTCAGTCTCTACCCCCTCGGCTACCACCGTCAGATCATAGCTCTGACCTAGGCCGATGATGGCCCTGATAACCGCTGTGTCTTGTGCGGTAGCGGACTCGTTCAACTCAGCGACAAAACCTCGGTCGATCTTTAGGGCCTGCACCGGCAAGCGCTTGAGATAGTTGAGCGAGGAGTAGGCGGTGCCGAAGTCGTCGATGGCGATGTTCACCCCTAGCGCCTGCAAGGCATCAAGGGCGCCAGCGGTCTGTTCGACTTCGCTCATGGCCGCGCTCTCGGTAATCTCGATCTCTAGGTAATGAGGCGGCAGGCCGGCCTCTTGCAGGCGGCGGCGGATCTTCTGGACGATATCGGGCTGTCCTAGCTCCTTGGCCGAGAGGTTGATCGCCACCGGCACCGCCGCTAAGCCCTCATCCAACCAGCGCCTGAGCTGCTGGCAGACCTGCCGCAGCACCTCCTGGCCCAGTTCCAGAATCAGATCGCTCTGTTCCGCTAATGGGATGAAACGACCTGGCGAGAGCAAGCCGAGCGTGGGGTGGCGCCAGCGCACGAGCGCCTCCAGGCTTACCACTTGGCCGCTTAAGACGCTGTCCTGAGTGAAACGAAGGAGGTCCACGCGCGGCTGGTAATGGAGCAAGAACTCCCCGCGGGTCAGACCTTGGCGCATGGCGCTTACTAACTGCACTTGCTCGAGCATCTGCTCGTTGAGCTCGGGGGTAAAGAACTGATAACGGCGACGCCCCTCCTGTTTGGCGCGGTTCAGGGCGACGCCGGCGTGCCGGATCAGCGCCGGCCCGGAGTCGGCGTCGTCCGGGAAGACCGCCACGCCGATGCTGGCGCTGACAAAGATCGGCTGCTCAGCGATGGTAAAGGGCTTACTCATCGCGTTAAGCGCCCGCTCCACCACCAGGCTGGCGTCCTGCGCTGTCGCCAGGCGGTCTAGCAGCAACGCGAACTCATCGCCGCCGAAGCGAGCCACGGTGTCGTCATCACGGAGCACCCCCTTTAGGCGCTGCGCCACCTCGATCAGCAACTGATCGCCTACAGTGTCGCCAAGCGAGCTGTTAATCAGCTTAAAATCGTCAAGATCGACAAAAGCCACCGCTACCGAGCGCTCAGAGCTCTTGGCAACGGCCAAGGCTTGCTCCAGGCGGTCCATCAGCAGGGCGCGGTTGGCCAGGCCGGTCAGAGGGTCGTAGAAGGCTAGGTACTCCAGGCGCTCGCTCAGCGCCTTCTTGTCGGTGATGTCCTCAGCCAGCTTGACAAAGTGCGTAATGGTGCCCTGCTCGTCGCGGATGGGAGCGATGACGGCCTGCTCCCAGTACAGCTCACCGGACTTCTTGCGGTCGGGGAACTCGCCGCGCCAGATCTGGCCGCTGGTAATAGTCCGCCATAGCTCGGCGTAGGTCTCGTCACTCATTAGCCCCGACTTGAGCAGGTTGGAGTGGCGGCCTATCACCTCCTTAGCACTGTAACCCGTCACCTCGGTGAAGCGGCGGTTGACGTACTCGATCATCCCGGCGGTATCGGTCAACACCGCGATACTGGGGCTCTGCTCCAGGGCTTGAGCCTGGCGCATGATGAGCACCTCGCGCGCCTTATCCTCGGTGATGTCTTGCACCACGCCCACCCCACGCAAAAGGCGCCCCTGGGCATCGCGCTCGAACTCGCCCACTTCGCGCAGCCAGCGCACCCGGCCGCTCTTAAGGATGCGATACTCGATGTCGTAACGCGCTCCGGCTAACGCCTGCTGCCAGTTGCGAGCGATCCGCTCACGGTCGTCAGGGTGCTCCACCTGCCTAAAATCCTGATTGCGGAGCGGCCCTGACGGCACCATGCCGTAGAGCTGATAAAGCTCCGGCGAACAGGAGAATAGCTCGCTGTCCGGGTCGTAACTCCAGGCCCCGATAGCGGCCACGCGCGAGGCGGCGCGCAGCAACGCTTCACTTTGGCGTAGCGCCTGCTCGGCAATGCGCCGCTCGGTGACGTCCTGAGCCAATACCAGCCGGGCCGCTCGTCCTGAGAAGCGCAAATCGCTGGAGGTTAGCTCCACCTCGATCACGGCGCCGCTTTTCTTGCGGTGGCGCCAGACGCCGGCCTGCTCAAAACCGCGGGTTGCCTTGACACTCTGCCGCAATTTCGCGACATCCTCCAGCGGGCTGATATCCTTTATCGTCAGGCTCAGAAACTCGTCGCGGCTATAGCCGTAGCTCCGGCAAGCCGCCTCGTTGACGGCGAGGAAGCCCAGAGTGTCGAGATCGTAAACCCACAGCGGCTGCGGGTTGGCTTCAAATAGCTCTTGGTAGCGCTGCTCCCAGACTTGCAGGCGGCGCAACAGCAGGTACAGCAGCCCCGCCGTCGCCAGCATGAAAACCCAACCCTTAACAAGCAGCAGTTGACTCGATACCCCCGGCACCGACGACACCAGCCAGTCGGACAGCAAGAGCCACAGGCTGGCAATCAGCAGGTAGAGCAAAGTAGTCCGCAACGGGTGAAGCTGCTGAATTGCCGACGCGAGCTGCTTGAGCATCATCACACCTCAAACGCCCCGATTGTTGATACTCTCACGCTTTTCGGTCAATGTCAAAGCAAAAGTTCACATGCTGCGTGCTCAGCCCGAGGACCAAGCGGTCACCACATCGCCGAGCAGTCGCCGCCTGAGTGCCCCCGTGCTACTCTATAAGCCATGAACCGCCAGTCAGCCATCCAGCAGATCACTGACAAGCTCGAGCACCTCGATAGTAAGACGCTCGAAGGCTTGCGCGTCCTGGTGGCGCGGCTCGAGCCTCACCTGAGCGCTTCCGGCTTGCCCTACACTGGTGACCCCGAGACCGACGAGGTGCTCGACGACCCCGCGATGGTCGAGCGCATCCTAGCTCACAAGCGCCAGTTTGAGGGGCTCACCCCCGAAGAGGAGGCGGTCAAGCTCGAGGCCATGCGCAAGAGCGGGCAACTCATCCCCTTAGAGCAAGTTCTCACAGAACGCCAGGCGAAGCATTGAGTAGCTACACCGTTGAGTTGACGGTCGCGGCCAAGGATGACCTGGCGGCCATCAAGGACAATCGCACCTACTAAGCGCCCCCGCGCCGGCTGTACGAGCTTGCCACCGAGCCGACTCGGCGAGGTAAACCCTTGACAGGCGAGCTGAAGGGCTACCGTAGTCTCCGCGCCGCCGGACAACGCTACCGGATCGTCTATGAAGTACGCGAGCATGCCCCTACGGTGACGGTTGTCGTCCTGCGGGTACTCGCAGGATCGGCATTCGCCAGGAGGGTGACAAGCGCGACGTCTACCGGCAGGCGCAGCGAAGGCTACGCCACCGCTGAGCCTGCAGACAGCGCGAGCTAGCCATGCAGCATAAAGGCTGGTCTCACAGGCCAAGCTCGGGGCCAAAAAAGGCATAGCTCTGCTTGCCCTGCCCTTTGATGCGATATAGCGCCAGGTCGGCGCACTTAAGCAGCTCGCGGGCAGAAGTAGCGTCCTGAGGGTAGAGGCTGATGCCGCAGCTAGCGCTTATCTGCACGCGGCGGCCTGACAGTTCAAAGGGCTCTTCTAGCACCTTAAGCAGCTTGCTGACAACCTGCTCGGCATCCGCCGCCTGCGCCAGTTCGCTTAGAATTAGGGCAAACTCGTCGCCTCCTAAGCGCGCCAGCGTATCCTCGGCACGAATAGCGCCCAGGAGCCGCTTAGCCAAGCTTTGCAGCAGCAGGTCGCCGGCATCGTGGCCCAGGGTGTCGTTGACGTTCTTAAAGCCATCTAAGTCAAACAGTGCTAGTCCAACCACGGCCTGACGGCGGCGGGCGCGCAAGAGCGCCTGCATCAGCCGGTCATTGAATAGCATTCGATTCGGTAGGCCGGTAAGTACGTCATGAGCGGCCAAGTGTTGGAACCTGGAGCGCTCGGTCTTGAGCTGTGCCTCCAGGGTCAGGCGTTGCAGGGCGACGGCCGCCTGAAGGCTCAGTGCCTGGGCGACTTCAAAGGCTTCCGCGCTAAAGGCATCGGCGCGCTCAAAGTTGTCGAGATTGAAAAAGCCGCCCAGCCCACCGGCAAACCTGATCGGCGTTGAGAGCGACACTTTGATCTCGCCAACACGGCCACCCTTCTTGAAGATCTGCTGCTTCTCAGAATCAAGACGCAGGTTTTCCACCTCATAGTGAATTAGCTCAGGCGCTACTAAGCTGCGCCGCCCCAACTCGCGCTCCGTAAGGCTCATCGTCTGGAGCATGGCCAGATCGTAGCCGATAGCCGCCTTGAAGCGGTATAAGCCGTCCTCGTCGCACATCAGCAGGCTGCCGGCCTGAGCGCCTTGCACCACGGCCAGCGCGCGCTTTAGCAGCAATTGATAAAAGCCTTCGCCCAGCTCTTCGTTTAGCAGCTCGTTGGTAAGCTCTAAAAGCGTCCGGCGCAGCTCGACCTCGCGCCTGAGGGCTTGCACAGCAAGGTAGCGCGCCGTGATGTCGGCACTGCGGAAGGCTGCTGCCAAGACCCGCCCTTGCGCGTCCTGCACCGGGGTAATGCTCACCTCGACCCAGTACTGGCTGCCGTCAAGGCGGGTAGTGAGGCGCTCCGCACGAAACGTCTCACCGGCTAATCCTCGCGCCAGGTCTTGCGGCACCGCCGGGTCTCGCAAGAACGCCTGGCGGACATCGAGGCCGACCTGCGGCGTAATCCCTAACACCTGCTCGATCCGCTGCGCGGCCTCGCGGTTAAAGGCCCTTAGCCGGTAGTCGCCATCAACCAGCAGCAGGGCATCTTGGGTATTATCAAAGAGCGCCCGCAGATTGGCTTCCGAGTGCAGCAGCGCCTCTTGCGTAGCTTTGCGCTCGGTGATATCGGTCATATAACCATGCCACAGCACGCTGCCGTCAGTTTGCGCCTCCGGTGTAGCCTGGCCGTGAAGCCACCGTAGCTGCCCGTCCTGATGGCGCACCCGGAACTCCCACTCCCACGGGCTAAGCTCAGTCGAGGAGCGCTTTAGCACGGCCAGGAGTTCGGCCTGGTCCTCGGGGTGGAGCACCGCCATGACCAGCGTGGCGTCGTTTATTAGCGCTGCGGCCGACAGCCCACAGAGCTGCTCGACGCCGTCACTGAGGTAAGTGAAGCAGCTCCGGTCGTCAGGGTAAAGCCGATACTGATAGAGCACCCCCGGCACCGCTTCGGCGAGCTTGCTAAGGCGGTCATAAACGGCGTTGCGCGCCTCGGCGGCAGCTCCGCGCTGCCAGGCCCCGGCGATCAGATTGGCGGTAGCCTGGAGCAAGGCCACCTCCCCTTCCGACCAGACTCGCTCGCGGCGCACACTGTCAAAACCCATCAGCCCCATCAACCCCTGCGCCCCGCTCAGCGGCACCGCCAGCAGCGATCTAATGGCCTGTGCCTCCAGGATCTCGCGCTCAGCTTGGCGCTCGGTGGGCAGATCCGCCACCCGCGGGATGATGACGGCCTCCCCGCGCCAGAGCCGCTCAAGCCAGGCGCCAAACGCCTCAAGCGGTACCGCTTGCAGGTGGTCTATTTCAGAGCTGATGCCCTCAGCGCACCACTCGTGGGTGTTGGTAAGGAGCTGGCCCGTGATAATAAAAAGGTAAACCCGGTCTACCCCTGTCAGTATCCCTAGTTCGGCAATGGTCTCCTCAATCCCGCGATCCAGTTGCCTGTAGGACAGACCGGCAAAACGCGCCGACAGGCTCAGGAAAAGGGGTTGCAGGTCAGCCATTAGGACTCCCGACGGTAGGGCTCGAGCAGGGCCGAGTTAAGCCCCCGCTCAACCAAGCCAAAATACTTGCTGGTACTATAACAGGTGCGTTCTGACAAAATCCTTACAAAAGAAAGAGGAGTGAGAAAAGAGTAAGCACCAACTGGGACGCTGTCCCTTCGGACTTGAGCCCCTTCACTACCCTTCGCGTTGCTCAGGGCAGGCTGTTCAGGGCAAGCCTGAGCTTATCGAAGGACGCGGCTAGTGGAATCCCTACAACCCACTACCCACTGCCTACCCCCTCCTGACTATCTGACCGCTACAGCAGCCGGTACGGGATGCGCAGAGCGATGTCTTGCGGGTAGTTGCCGAACTGCCGCCCGAAGATGTTGATGCCGCCAACGTGCCGCGCCGTCTCCTTAACACCCAGGCGCACACTGATATAGCGCGCTGGCTCGAGCCTGAGGTCAGAGAGCGTCACCGGCGACAGCTTGAGACCATCGATCCAGCTCCCTTGCGGCGTGACGCGCCACACCTTGAGCAGGCCATGCTGCGAGTTGTGCTCTTCCCACCAGCTCGGGGTCAGCTTGCCGCGCTGCCCGCCGAAATCGGCCGGGCTGGTCCAGGTGCCAATCTCGACACCGTTGATCCACAAGGTGATGTCCGAGGGCCAGTCGTCGTGGTGAAAGGGCGCTTCGGAGCAGAGCTCGAGGCTGAGTTGCAGCCCCTCCGGCTCGCTGTTGGGCGGCAGGCGGTTGGGGAAGCGGTACTCGACATAGCCGTGATGGAACCACAACAGTTGTGCCTCGAGCCGCGCCGGTTCGTAGAACGAGGCGGGGTCGTCAAACAGGCCGATGATGCCGTGCTCGCTAGCTAGCCCGCAGGTCGGCGCCACTTGGCAATCCACATAGGCCCCGATCGGCATGCTCAGCTCCATGGCCTGCCCCAGCGGCGGGCTGCCGTGCGGCAGCCGGACCGTTATGGTGTCAAAAGCGCGGCCACAGACCTTCTGCGAACCGCGCGAGGCGGGCTTGTGGTCGGTTAGGATCAAGCCGGCCTGCTCGAGCGCACTGAGGTGCAAGTTAGCGGTTGAAAGCGGAATGCCGATGGCCTGAGCCACCTCGCTGACATTCAGCAGCCGGTCACCTAGCAGCGTCAGGATGCGCAGCCGCGGCTCCGAAGCAAGCGCCTTTAAGACCGCCAGCGAGCGCTCAGCCTGACCGTCTAGCTCCAGCGTGAGGTTGCGGGGTGGGGACTCAACCATACGGCTCCTCCGAAAACCAGTATTCAAGTATTCAAGTATTCGAGTATTCGAGTATTCGAGTATTCAAGTATTCAAGTATTCAAGTATTCGAGTAGGGGCGACTCCACGTGGTCGCCCTTGGTGGTGAACGATTGTTCATGAGCGATTCCTCGCTGGGGGGATGACTTTGTTTTAGTTTTATATAGAACATTGGCCTCAATATATCCAACATTGACTGCGCTGTCAAGAGTCGGCTTTGGTGTTAGCTACCACCCTACAGCACTTGGCTCTTCTCTTCAAGCAGCTTGGCGCCGGGGGTTGACAAGCGGCACAAGGAGCATTATAGTTAAAGCTGTTTTAAATCATGTTTTCGTGAGGTTATACCTCAGCCCGAGGAGCATGCTATGAACCGCGACAGTTCCCCCCAAGGCAAGCTGTCATGTTAGATAGTTATCCACGACCGCACTTGGCCCGCGAGCAGTGGCTCTCCTTAGACGGGCCGTGGGCCTGCTCGTTCGACGGTACGGGCGACGCTCGACAAGTCAACTGGACTCATGAGATCCGCGTGCCGTTCGCGCCCGAGGCGCCGCTCTCGGGCCTTAATGAGACCGGCTACCATCCGGTGGTCTGGTACCGCCGGAGCTTTAGCCTGCCCCCTGCCTGGCGCTCTCAGCGGGTGGTGCTGCATTTTGGCGCGGTGGACTACCGGGCCACCGTGTGGGTTAACGGTCAGATGGTAGCCCAGCACGAAGGCGGACACACCCCGTTCAGTGCCGATATCACCGATGTCCTGGTCAGCGGCGAGCAGACGGTAGTAGTCAGAGCCGAGGACGACCCGCTCGAGCTCGACAAGCCGCGTGGCAAGCAGGACTGGCTGCTTGAGCCTCACGCCATCTGGTACCCGCGCACTACCGGCATCTGGCAGAGCGTCTGGCTCGAGCCCGTGGCCGCCACTCACCTGGCCGGGGTGCGCTTTACCCCGAGCCTTGAGCAGTTCGCTATCCACACTGAGGTCAGTATCAACGGCCCGCTAGGCGATGGGGTTAGGCTCGAGCTGACGTTGCAGCACGACGGCGCGGTCTTGCTTAGCGACAGTTGGAGTGTAACCGGGCCGGTGGTGGCCAGAACCATGCACCTGAGAGACCCCGGCATCGACGACGCCCGCCGCGCCTATCTGTGGAGCCCTGAAAACCCCGTTCTGTTCGATGTTACCCTGACGCTTAAGCACGGCCAGACCGTGCTTGACGAGGTCGCCAGCTATACCGCGCTGCGCTCAGTAGAGGCGCGCGAGCGGGCCTTTCTCCTCAACGGGCGGCCCTACTTCCTGCGGTTAGTGCTTGACCAGGGCTACTGGGAGGACGGCCTAATGACCGCCCCTAGCCCTGAGGCCATCCGGCGCGATGTTGAGCTGGCTAAAGCGCTGGGCTTTAACGGCGTGCGCAAACACCAAAAGCTCGAAGATCCACGCTACCTCTACTGGGCCGACCGGCTCGGCCTGCTGGTATGGGCCGAGCTGCCCAGCGCCTATAGCTTTAGCCCCCGCGCTGCCACACGGCTGATGCGCGAGTGGACCGAGGCCATCAACCGCGACTACAACCACCCCTCAATCGTAGCCTGGGTGCCCTTTAATGAGTCGTGGGGGCTGCCTGATCTGCCCACCTCAGCCGCACAGCGCCATCTGCTGCAAGCCCTCTACCACCAGACTAAGGCGCTCGACCCCACCCGCCCGGTAAGCGGCAACGACGGCTGGGAGCATGTCGTGAGCGACCTACTAACGGTTCATGACTATAGCAGTAACGCTAGCCTGCTAGCAGCCCGCTACCGCGATCAAGGCAGCGTCCAGACAACGCTCGAGACGTTCAAGCCCGGTGGTCGGAGCATCCTGCTGAAGGAGATGCTCCACTGGGATCAACCGGTGATCCTCTCTGAGTTCGGCGGTGCTCGCTACAGCCCCACTCGCGACGGCTGGGGCTACGATGAAGCCCGCAGCCCCGAGGAGCTGCTGGAGAAGTACCGGGCGCTGGTGGCTGCGGCCAGCCAGCCGGGGCTGGCGGGTTTTTGTTATACCCAGTTTACCGACACCTTCCAGGAGCGCAACGGCCTCCTGTTTATGAACCGTGAGGCCAAGGTGCCGCTAGCAGGCCTGGCTCAGGCGACGCGACAAGGAGGTGGTAGCTAACCCCAAGTCAACTGGTCAGTTAACAATGTGGTGCTAAGCCGTCTTGGAAGCATGTCATATACCACATCGGTCACAAGATTAGCCGCAAAGGAGCTGTTATGAAAAGAAGTTTAGCCGTCCTAGTTAGCCTCATCTTGGCCGCGGTGCTCAGCGCCAACGCCCAAAGCCTACCTCCAGGCTGTAGCGCCGTCTCACTAACCTATTGGAACCCCTTTACCGGTCCCGATGGCCCCTTCATGGGTCGCCTAGTGGACCAGTTCAACGCTAGCCAAACCAGCATCAGCGTCACTATGAACACGCTGCCCGAGTACGGCACTCAGCTCACCACTGCTGCCGCTGCCGGCACGCTGCCCGACGTCGCAGTGATCTGGGCCGATCAGGTCGCAACATTTGCCTACCGCAACGTGTTTAGGCCGATGGACCACATCCTGGACGTCATGGCGCTCGATCCGGCGGACTTCCCGGCGGCGGTGTGGGCCGCTGGCGAGGTCGATGGCCAGCGCTATGCCGTGCCGCTCGATATCCACCCGCTGGTGATGTACTACAACGCCGACCTGCTCAAGCAAGCAGGCTTCGATGAGCCGCCGATGACACGCGAAGCCTTTGAGGCTGCGGCTCAGGCGATGACCGGCGGGCGCGACTACGGCTTCATGATCACCACCGGCTTCCCCATCGAGCAGATCTTCCGCTCGCTGCTGCATCAGTTCGGCGGCAGCGAATTCAACGCCGACGGCACCGAGGCGACCTGGAACAGCGAAGCTGGCGTCAAGGCGCTCGAGTGGTTGCTTAGCGCCCAGCAGCGCTTCTCCGAGGCCAACCTTGAAGTCGATGCCGAGCTCAACGCCTTCAAAGCCGGTGGTGTGGGCTTAATCTGGAACGGTATCTGGCAGACGGTGAACGTCACCGGTGCCGCCGTGATGTTCGACGGTCGCGCAACCGCCTTCCCCCAGATCGGTGACCGGCCTGCGGTGTGGGCTGGCTCGCACCAACTAGCCCTCCCCGTCCAGGCCAATCCCGACGAGTGCCGTGACGCCGCGGTCGGCATCTTTATCAAGTACCTGCTCGATAACTCGCTCGAGTGGTCCAAGGCAGGGCAGATCCCGGCCAGCAATAGCGTGCGCGCCAGCGCCGAGTTCCAGGCCATCGAACCGCAGGCTTCGATCGCTCCGTCGGCCGACGCCGCCATCTTCCCGCCCAGCGTGCCCGGCATCACCGACGCCTTCGCGGCACTCGGCGAAGCGGTCGGCTCAATCATGGCCGGAACCGCTACCGATATCCAGGCTACGCTAGACGCTTCGGTCGCCCGGGCCAATGAGTTGCTCGAGCAGAACCGCCGTACCTTCGGCACCCGCTAACCCTTCCGGTGTGCCGAGCTTAGGCTCGGCACACCCTACAGCATGGAAAGGACAGGCATGACAACTACCCTCACCGCCGGTCGCAAAGGCAGGCGGCGGCCTAATTGGTGGGTTCCTTACCTGTTCATCTTGCCACACCTGGCTTTTTTTGCGCTGTTCATCGGCTATCCCTTCTTTAATGGCCTCTGGATCAGCTTCCATAAGTTTGATTTCCTGCGCCCGGAAAGAACTGAGTTTGTTGGCCTGCAAAACTATCTTGCGCTGTTTACCCCTGGCAACATCAAGTTCAACGAATTCTGGAACGCGTTCTCAAATACTGCCGAGTTTGTTATCTACAGTGTGCCGCCTCTGGTAGTCATCCCCTTGTTACTGGCCATCTTGCTAAACACCAAGACGCCCGGGCGCAACCTGTTTCGCGCCATCTATTTCGCACCGTGGGTGCTGTCTGTGGCGGTGGTGGGCTTGTTGTGGTGGTGGATCTTTCAGAGCCAAGGCGGGCTCATCAACTACTACCTGTGGGAATTAGGTATCCGCCCACCGCGCTGGTTATCGAGCATGCCGTGGGCCTGGATCTCGATCGTGATCGCCACCATCTGGTGGACGCTCGGCTTCAACATGATCATCTTCCTTGCCGCGCTGCAAGATATACCGGGCTATCTCTACGAGGCGGGTGCGATTGACGGCGCAACGGGTTGGCAGTTGTTTTGGGAGATCACCCTGCCGATGCTGCGGCCGGTGATGCTCTTCATCGTCATCATCACCATCATCGCCTCGTTCAACCTTTTCGGACAGCCGTTTTTCATGACCGGCGGCGGACCTGCGCAGCCGGGAGGCGGTGGAGCCACCGAACCGGTGATGTTGCGCATCTACCGCGAAGGGTTTGAGCGCCCCTTTCAGGGCAGCGCCGCGGCGATGTCGTTTGTGGTCGCCACCATCATGATCCTCATTTCGTACGTGCAGTTCCGGATCTTCCGGCAGCGCACCTGACGGAGGTATGCGATGTCAGCTAGCATCTCAACCCGCCGGTCGAAAGCCTCCAGGCTCACCTACTACCGCCTCCGCGCCATCGCCGGGCGGCTAGCGATCTACCTTCTGCTCATCGCTATCGCGCTCTTGGTCATCATGCCGCTCCTATGGATGCTCTCGACCTCGTTTAAGCCTAAACCCGAATGGTTTACCCGCGAGCTTCACTGGATCCCACTCACCTTCACCTGGGAGAACTATCAGGCGCTGCTCAACAACCCGAACACGCCTATTGTGCGCTGGTTCATAAACTCGCTGTTAGTGGCGACCCTTTCGACGTTAGCGACGCTGACCGTCACATCGCTCGCAGCCTACGCTTACGCCCGGATGGATTTCCCTGGCCGCAAGGCGCTCTACACCCTACTCCTAGCCACCTTGTTTATGCCCGGCATGATGTTTTTAATCCCAAATTTCTTAACGATCTACCGGCTGGGGTTGCTCAACTCCTACCTAGGTGTCATCATTCCGGGCCTAGCGGGCGTCTTCGGGGTCTTCTTCTTGCGGCAGTTCTTCGAATCGATCCCTAAGGAGCTCGAAGAGTCAGCCGAGATCGACGGGGCCAGCAAGTTTCAGATCTTCTACAAGATCGTGCTGCCGCTCTCTAAGCCCGCGCTAGCGACACTCGGTATCCTGACCTTCCTAGGTAGCTGGAACGACTTCCTCTGGCCGCTATTAATCCTGCGCGACCGGGCCTTGCTGACGCTACCGCCGGGCCTGCGTACCCTACAAGGGGCCTATACTTCCGAGTACGGGCTGATGATGGCCGGGGCGGTGATCGTGGCGGTGCCGGTCATAGTGATCTACATCTTCCTGCAGCGCTATATTGTGCAGAGTGTGGCCAGCACAGGGCTAAAGAACTAGTGAGGTGCGTTGCAATAGCTGTGGGGAACCGGTCTCACTCTCACTTATTCTTATGTCATCTTACTGCGGGGGTGTCATCATTGAACGGAGCAAAATGCCGTGAACTATCAGCTTTTCTACCGCTCGAAGCAATCTCGAACGCTACACCCGCTATTACTCAGCCTCTTGGGGGTTCTGTTTAGCATGGGCACCTTAGCCGCAGAGCCAACTTTTCACAATCCGGTGTTGCGCACTAACTTTCCGGACCCGCACATCATCCGCGTCGGCAACGTATTTTATGCCTACTCCACTAACTCGGCTAGCCGCAACGTGCCGGTGGCTCGCTCCACCGACCTAGTCAACTGGGACATCCCCAACGAGGCTCTACCTGTTTTCGGACGTTGGGTAAGGCTCGGCGACTCGCGGGTCTGGGCGCCCGAGGTCATGCCGATAGGCGACCGTTTCGTCATGTATTACACCGCCCGTCACCGCGACCTGGATCGGCAGTGCCTCGGGGTAGCGACCAGCGAGCACCCCGACCGGCACTTTCAGGATACGCGTGAAGAGCCGCTGGTGTGTCAGGTAGCCGAAGGCGGCTCGATCGATGCGAGTCCCTTTCGCGACGCGGACGGCACCCTCTATCTGTACTGGAAAAACGACGGCAACCACATCGGGGTGGCGAGCTATCTTTACGTCCAGGAGCTGACGCCAGACGGGCTTAGCCTGGTTGGCGAGCCGACCCGGCTGATCCGCAACGATCAGGCCTGGGAGGGTCGCGTAGTCGAGGCGCCGACGATGTGGCTGCGCGATGGACGCTACTACCTCTTCTACTCGGCCAACTCCTATGCCGGAGTCGAATACGCTGTCGGCTACGCTGTCTGTGAGAGCGCTACTGGGCCGTGCGTAAAGGCGCCCGAGATCCCCATCCTGACCAGCCGCCTGACGCCGCCGCTCGTGATCGGCCCCGGCCACCAGACCATCATTACCGACGACGCCGGGCAGGACTGGCTGGTCTACCACGCTTGGGAAGTGACTACCGCAGGTTTGCGGGGCGGTCGGCGCCTGATGTGGCTCGACCGGCTAGATTGGGTCGCAGGGCGCCCAGTAGTGCGCGGCCCCACCACCGGCTTGCAGCCGGCACCCACGATCCGCACTCGCTAAGCCCAGCACCTCGGCGCATGGTCGCCACTCACCCGGGGTGCCTTGCACGGTGTCGCGGTAGGGTAGCATGACCAGCCCGGTGCGATTATGCACCACCTCCAGGCTGCCCAGCTTGACCAGCGCGGGTAGCATCTGGTCGGCCAGCGCCTTCACCTCCTCGGCAGGGGCTCGGCAGAGAAGGCTTAAGACTGCGGACTGGTCTTTAAGATGCGCCATGATTAGTTAGCAACAAACAGCGCCTTAGGCGGTATCCTGCGCGCAAGCCGCAGGAGCGCCACCAAGTCCGGCGCTGCGGGATCGGCCCGTTTTCACTGGCCTATTCACTGTCATAGTGCCTGCAGGCAGCTTTGTTTTGCGCCTGGCTTCTGTTGGCGAAGCGGTGGGTCGTCATTGAAATTCATAAGGCACCTTCCGCACAAACCACGCGGAGCCTATCAGGGGATTGTCAGAGCAGCGTCAAGCAGAGGCCAGAGTATGGTCAACTGGTACACCTTATGCCATACGACAAGACGCGAATGAGCGTTCCTAACCGCTCGCGTTTTAGCCTTCGGATTGCGGCTTGTAATAACTGCCCCGTACCGGTATACTGATAGCCGGTAGTAGTCCCGACTGCCTTGTCAGGGTGGGTGCGCGGTACCCGCCCTTTTTCATGCCCTAGCCCACTCTTACAAGCGCGTCAGGCTTAGGAGGTTGGCATGGAGCTGACGCAAGCTGCCCAAGCGGTACTGGAGCCCCTCGGCTTTGAGGTGCTCGAGCTGACCGTCAGCGGGCGCGGCAAGCGAACTGTGCTGTTGCGCATCGACCGGCTCGACCGGCAACCGGTAGCGCTGGCTGACGTAGAGTTGGCCTCGCGGGTGTTCGGGCTCGAGCTCGACCGGCTCGATCCGTTCGATAGCCCGTTTAAGCTCGAGGTCGAATCGCCGGGTCCGCAGCGGCCACTGCTTACCGCTGAGCACTTTAGGCGCTTTCAAGGCTTAGCCGCTAAGGTGCAGGTCACCGGCGAAACCTTCAAGGGCGTGATTGGCAACGTCAGCGACGAGGCCGTAACCTTTGCCATCGGCACCGTGCAGCGCACCGTGGCGCTGCGCGATATCGACCAAGCCCGGCTAGCGGAGTGGCCGGAGACCCACCGCTAAGGAGGATTAATGAACAAGGAGTTTATCGACGCGCTAAACCAGCTCGCTAACGAGCGCAATATCGACAAGGAGCAGCTACTAGCCGACTTTGAGGACTCTCTGCGCCAGGCTTATGAAAGCAAAGTTGAGCCCGGCAAGCAGATCGAGGTCGAGGTCAATCCCGATACCGGCGAGATCGAGGTCTTGGTAATCAAGCGGGTCGTCGAGCAGGTCGAAGACCCCAACCTGGACATCGCGCTTGAGGAGGCGCTCAAACTCGATCCCGACGTCGAGGTCGGCATGGAGATGGTGTTTCCGGTCGATTCTGAGCGCTTCACCCGCATCGCGGTGCAGACCACCAAGCAGGTCATCACCCAAAAGATCCGCGAGGCCGAGCGCAACACCGTCTACAACGAGTACAAGGACCGCGCTGGCGACGTGATTACGGCGGTGGTGTCGCGCCAGGACAACAAGCGCAATGTGTTTGTGGACCTCGGGCGCGGCGAGGCGATCATGCCGCCCAAGGAGCAGATCCCCGGCGAGCGTTATATGGTGGGGATGCGCCTTAAGGTCTATCTTGCCAAGGTTGAACTAGGCAGTCGCGGCCCCAGCATCCTGGTTTCGCGGGCCGCTCCGGAGTTGTTGCAGTATCTGATGCGGCAGGAGATCCCGGAAGTTGCCGACGAAACGGTTGAGATCAAGGCGATTGCCCGCGAGGCCGGTCAGCGCTCCAAAGTGGCGGTCACTAGCCGCAACTCCAACGTTGACCCGATCGGCGCCTGTATCGGGCACCGGGGCAGCCGCATCCAGGCTGTAACCGGCGAGTTGCAGCGCGAGCGGGTCGATATCATCATGTGGGACTCAAGTCCGCGCGAGTTCATCCGCAACGCGCTCTCGCCAGCTAAGGTCGGCAATATCGAGGTTGACAACGACAACCACAAGGTCCGGGTGATGGTCGGCAACGATCAGCTCTCGTTAGCCATCGGCAAAGGCGGCCAGAACGTGCGCCTAGCCGCCAAACTGACCGGCTACACTATTGACCTGGTCGCCTCTGAGACCATCTCTGACCTCGATGCCGCCTTGCAGGCCGCCGCCTCCCGCCAAGAGCCGAGCGTCGCTGCCAGCAGCAGCAAGCGGGCCGCTTTTGAGGCGCTCTTTGCCGGCACTACCGTGACTAGTGCCTCGCCCGAGGAACCCGCGAAGGAGTAGCTGCCATGAGGCCCCGGCACATCCCTCTGCGGCGCTGCGTCGCCTGCCGCCGCAGCCGCCCTCAGGCCGAACTGATCCGCTTTGTGCAGCAAGAGGGAATATGGCAGCTCGATGCTACGCGCCGCGCTGCCGGGCGGGGGGCCTGGGTCTGCGCCGATAACCCGAACTGCCACACCCGCAAAGGCTTAGGGAGGTTGTTTCGCAACCAGAGCGAGGCTATGGCTAACGCTTTGGCCGCACGCTACACCGACAGCACTCACAACGGAGGTACGAATGTCTGATAAGGTTCGCATCTACCAACTTACCAAAGAGCTAGGGATCGACACTAAGCAGATGCTTGCCCTGCTCGATTCGATAGGGGTAGAGTACAAATCCCACTCCAGCACCCTCGATAACGAGACCGCTGAGACGGTGCGCCAACTGCTGCATGACGATAGCAGCAAACGGGCCGCTGGCGGCAGCACAGCCGTGGCTGAACCCGCTATCCAACGCCCTAGCGACCCCTTGCGCCCGCCCGTAGTTACGGTGATGGGGCACGTCGATCACGGCAAGACCAGCCTGCTGGACTTTATTCGCAAGGCCAAGGTGGCCGAGGGCGAAGCGGGCGGCATCACCCAACATATCGGTGCCTACCAGGCTCAGACACCGAGCGGGTTAATCACTTTCCTGGATACCCCCGGCCACGAAGCCTTCACCACCATCCGCCAGCGCGGCGCCACCGTCACCGACATCGCCGTGATCGTGGTGGCGGCTGATGACAGCATCATGCCGCAGACGCGCGAAGCCATCGCCCACGCCAAGGCGGCCAAGGTACCGATCATCGTGGCAATTAACAAGATCGATCTGCCACAGGCCAACATCGATCGGGTCAAAAGAGATCTGGTCAAGGTCGAACTAGCCCCTGAGGACTACGGCGGCGACACCATCGCTGTCCCCATCAGCGCCAAGACCGGGCAAGGCATCGACCAGTTGTTGGAGCTGATCTCGCTGGTAGCCGAGCTTGAGGACCTGCGCGCCCCGCAAACCGGCCTGGCTAGCGGTACCATCATCGAGTCGGTCTTGGACAAGCGCGCCGGCGTACTGGCCACGGTGCTAGTGCAGCGCGGCACCCTCAAGGTGGGCGACTCGTTGGTCTCGGGCGAGGTCTGGGGGCGAGTGCGGGCCATGAGCGACTTTAGCGGCGCCCGCTTGCAGGAGGCTGGACCATCTACCCCGGTGCAGGTGCTGGGCTTTTCGGAGCAACCGCACGCCGGCGACCGCGTCGAGGCACTAGCTAGCGATCAGGTCGCTAAGGCCCTGGTGAGCAAGCGTATTGCAGCGCGTCAGGAGCAAGTTGTTCAGCGTGACAAGCGGGCCGTCACCTTGGCCGAGCTGTTCGGCCAGCCGAAGCGGCAGCGGCTTAACTTAGTGCTGCGGGCCGATACCCAAGGCTCGCTGGAGGCCATCAAGGGAGTCTTAGCCCGCGAGTCGGAAGCTGGCGATGAAGTCGAGGTCAACGTGCTGTTCGACGCCGTTGGCGCACCGACCGAGGCCGACCTGCTGCTGGCTAGCACCGCTGATGCCATCGTGATGAGCTTTGGGGTCACGGCGCCGGGCAGCGTCAAGAAGTCTGCTGAGCGCTATGGGATCGAGATGAGAAGCTACCGCATCATCTACGACCTGATCGACGATGTCAAGCGCCTGATTCGTGGCCAGGTCGAGCCGGTCTTTGCCGAGCAGCTCCTGGGGCGGGCCGAAGTGCGCCTGGTTATCAAGGTGCCGCGCTCCGGCAATATCGCTGGCTCCTACGTTACCGAAGGCTTGATCCGGCGCGGGGCCAAGGCGCGGGTGCTGCGCGGCGGCAAGGAGGTCTACAAGGGGTCGATCGTCCAATTGCGGCGCTTTAAAGATGACGTGCGCGAGGTAGCGACCGGCTTCGAGTGCGGCATCAACCTGCAAAACTACGACCATGTGCAAGAGGGCGACCTGATCGAGTGCTACGACCTAGTGGAAGTTAGGGCCTAGCGGGTATGATACCGGCATGATCCGCGCCGCCGTGCGCGCCCAGGGCGCTTATCATTTTGCCGCTCTCCCCTGCCGGGTCAAACTCGATCAGAATGAGTCGCCGTATGAGCCGCCCGAAGCGGTCAAGGCTCGAGCGCTTAAGCTGATTGCGGAAGCCCCGGTCAATCGCTATCCGGAGCTGTTGGCTGACTCGCTGCGCGCCGAGCTAGGCCGTTACCACGGCTGGCCGATGGAGGGGGTGGTGGTCAGCAACGGCTCTAATGTGCTGATCCAGGCCATCGTAACCGCTGCCGGGCTGGGCCAACAGGTCTTGGCGGTAACGCCGACCTTCCCGGTCTACGGCATCCAAGCCCGGCTGCTAGGGGCTGAGCTGATCGAGGTGCCTCTGGAGCAGGGGTTTGCGCTGCCAACAGCCGCTCTGACCGCCCATTTAGCGCGCGGTAGCGGAGTCTTCTTCCTGGCCAACCCCGCCGCTCCGACCGGCAACCTCTATGCCCCTGAGGAGCTGCATACGCTGCTTGTGGCGGCAGGCGAGCGGTGGCTGGTAGTAATCGACGAAGCGTATGGGCAGTTCGCCGGCAGCGACGCGCTGGCTTTAATCAGGCGAGCCCCTCTGGCGGTGAGCCTCCGCACCTTCAGCAAAGCGTTTAGTCTGGCAGGCGTGCGCTTGGGTTACGCACTGGCTCAGCCGGAGGTAGCCCGTGAGCTGCAAAAAGCCCTGCTGCCGTTTTCGATCTCGATGGTGCAGGCCGCGTTTGGGCTGGCGGCGCTGGGAGCCCCGGAGTATGTGGCCTCGCGGTTGGCCGAAGTGAGGCTCGAGCGCGCGCGGCTAGGCCAGGGGCTTGCGGCTCTGGGCCTTACCGTCTTCCCGTCAGCAACTAACTTCCTGCTCTTTAAGGTCGCGGACGCCGCCGCCTTTTACCGCGGACTGGTAGAGCGCGGCGTGCTGATCCGCCGCCAAGACCACCTGCCGGGGCTCATTGGCTGCCTGCGGGTAACGGTTGGCACGCCAGAAGAGAACGGCGCCTTCTTGGAGGCCGCCGCCGAGGTGGTGAGAAGCAGTTATGCGACAAGCCAGCATTGAGCGCATTACCCAAGAGACAACGCTGCGGGTCGAACTCGACCTTGACGCCCCGGTCGGCGGGATAAGCGAGACCGGGCACGGCTTTGTAGATCACCTGCTGGCGCAGCTCATCCGCCACGGGCGTTTTAACCTCACCATTCGCGGCCAAGGCGATCTGCACGTAGATGTTCACCACCTGGCCGAAGATGCCGGTATTACGCTCGGCCAGGCTTTTGCCACCGCGCTGGGCGAGCGCCGCGGTATCGAACGCTACGCCGATGCCTGGGTGCCGATGGACGAGACGCTGGCGCAGGTAGTGATCGACCTCTCCGGGCGGCCCTATCTGGCTTTTGAACCCTACGGCTACGAGGGCGACTGCCACGGCTTTATTGTGCCTCATCTGCGCGAGCTGCTGCGCGGCTTCTGCAACCACGCCGGGGCTACCATGCACGTGCGGGTCATCGCCGGGCGCGAAACCCATCACGTCAGCGAGGCGATCGTCAAGGCCTGGGCCCGGGCGCTCTACCAGGCCACCAGGCTGACCTCCGACACGGTCCCTTCGACCAAAGGGCTCATCTAAAATTATCTGATGACCACGGCCCTCATCGACTACGGCGCCGGCAACCTGCACAGCGTTCACAAAGCGCTGGCTCGAGCCGGGCTGGAGGTAGTCCGCGCCAGCACCCCGGCTGAGGCCGCCGGAGCCGACGCCCTGGTCTTGCCGGGGCAGGGGCACTTCCGCCAGGTCATGGAGTCCTTTTTGGCCTCGGGCTTCGAGCCGTTAGTCAGAGCCCACCTTGCCGCGGGCAAGCCGTTTCTGGGCATCTGTGTCGGGCTGCAACTGTTGATGGAGCGCTCCCAGGAGGCGCCGGGAGTGCCGGGTCTGGGCCTTATTGCGGGAACGGTCAAGCGCTTTGATAATACCGTCAGCGTGCCGCAGATGGGCTGGAACCAGCTTTTTAGCTACGGCCAGCCCGAGCTACTGCGCGGCATCCCGGACGGGAGCTACGTCTATTTCGCTAACTCCTACTACGTAGACTTTGCCGACGACCTGCCCGGAGCCTATACCGACTACGGCCAGACCCGCTTCAAAAGCGCCCTCTCGACAGGGCACCTGCACGCCACGCAGTTTCATCCCGAAAAGAGTCAGGCGGTAGGGCTGGCGATCCTCGGCAACTTCCGGCTCATCGCTGAGCGGCTAGCCGCAAGTTAGCGACCGTCTCCTTCGCTACCCCTTCGGCCCGCAATGCCACCTTAGCCTGCTCCCAGGGAAAGGCCACCTACTTCTCTATCAGGAAAAGGAACTCCTTGTTTGGCTCTTCGGCATCTCGCAGCCATTCGTTAGTCCATTTCATTCCAGCCATGACATTCTTCTTATAGTCAAGCTCAACCACTTCAAGCAGACGCCCGCTTCGGCGCACCACCTCGTTCAGTTCATTCGCAGTAGCCCGCCCACCGGAACTGTAGGATAGAATGATCCACTGAGCATTCGTCATCATGAGCAGACGCTCAATCGCTGCTACCGCGACAAAACGACCGTCTTCACCCCTCCGAAACTCCTCAAACACAGATGCGGCGACTGTATCGGATGTGTCTTTGCGACGCTTGACCTTCCCGAATACTTCTGGTCTGTCATAGAGGCAAATGCTTGTCCACACGTGGTAATAAGAAGTGTAGCGCACTCTGGACGGCGGCATCTTCTCATTGTTAGATCCATATGGTGGATCGAAATAGGCAAGGTCAGCCGATAAATCTCCCACCAGATCAAAAATGTCTCTACGAAAAACCTGGTGGTTCGCGTCAGAGACAAAAATCTGAGGAACCGTAAGATAGAGGCCGTTATAAGAACGGGTGGACCAATCGTTAAGGTACGAGGCGAAATGTCCGATTGTGCTATCCACCCGGTCCAAGGCGAGAATGAGACTCGTAAGAGCAACTGACCTGTCTATCTTTCCAAGCTTTAGGTTTTCGATTTCTTCGCGTATACCATCCAACTTGCGAGTATTGTGCCTTTGCCAGGGTTTCTTAAGACCATCGCTCTGAATCGAGCATCCGCTGTTTGGATCTCCACCATAGTGCTCCGTGAACCAGCCGTCTATTGGGAGGACGGAATTGAGGTGATCAATCAACTCCTGATAATCCTGACGTCGCTTCTCACAAAGTAAATAACAGGTCCCGAACACCTCTGACCATACCGCAATGTCATTGCAGATCACCGTGTAACCGCTCTTGGCAAGCGCTTGGGAGACACGAGTCGTTCCGGAAAATCCGTCAAGAACAGTTTTGGCCTTGGTTTTTTGTACCAGGTCAAGGATGGCAGGCAACAACTTGAGCTTGGAACCAGCGTACTTGATTCCCTCCGTCGGCGGCACATCGACGATGAAATCGTCGAAGAGTGCAAGTTGTTCCGTCATTTCTTTAGTCCTGATCGCTGTTTTAGTAATGCAATGTCCTCCTTGACTTTCTCCAGAGCAGAAGCGTGCCCGGCCTCCGACGACACGAGGGCATGGGAGAAAAGTGCTACCAGCACCTTGTTGTGTGAATAGTCGATCCATTCACCGGTAATGCTGTCGAAGTACTTTAGCCCGTTCTTGGTGTGAGTCCAGAGACCACGTTGTAGAGCATTTGCCGCTGCGTCCCCGTATCGGACTTCGCAGATGTAGTCACCGGCGGCATCGTAGAACCGGTATACGGGATGCCTCCTGCCTCGACCGGTGGATTCCAACACAATACGCCTCGTCGCAGAACGCGCTCGCTCGCTGTCAAACACAAATGTTACAGCGTTGACCCTGCTCATTATAGATGAGTGGAAGCACATTAATGGTTGCAAATGCTGAGAAGGCGGGGTCAGCAAAAATCGCCTCGAGTCGGTTATTATTTGTTATCTCATCGCCCTCTTGGCGCAAGCGCGGAAACATCGAGCCCGTCTTGTCTGTGGAAAGTTGTAGAGGCCCATCTTCATAGGCCTTGAGGCTGACCGGGAACTCGGCCTTGGTAATCTCGTTGATGATTTTGATGTCCTCTTCTTGTGACTTAGCGCGATAGAGATCCTTGCCAACGTGAACCGAACGGAAATCGTACATGTATTGATTGATGAATTCGGCAATCGCGATTTCGGCAAGGTCGCCGTGCGTCTTGTTGCCGATAAGACGCATGGTAAAAATGTTGCTCAGAGTGATGGTGATTGGCATCGGGTGCTTGCTGATCAGCAGCTTCAAACGCCCGGTGAAGTCCTTGTATGGATTAATCGTGCTCATCGTTACCTTCTTTGCTTGCGACCTAACTAGCAATTACGCCGCAAGTGAGGCAGCCCCTCTATTGTACCACCATGTCCAAAACTGACGATGGTCCAGCGCTGTATAAGCCTCCCCTAAAGCAGCTCGAGCCCAAACCGCTCAGCCGAGCGCACAAAGCCAAACCCCTCGAGCGCCTCGCTGGGGATGAGCGACGCTTCGGTTGGCACGAACTCGACCCGGGTGCAGCCCAGCGCCTGACAGGCGCCCAGGGCCTGCTCAAGGAGCGCGTGTGGCACCGCCGAAGCTTGATAAGCACGCGCTACCATCAGGCAATCCACCACCCCGGTCGGCGCCTGCTCAAAGAGGCCCCAGCGCGTCCAAAGCGAGACGAAGCCCAGCAGCGCCCCCTCCTCGGCAGCAACCAGCAGCGTCGAGCCGGGCGTGGAGAGCACCCGCAGCAGGTTGGTATTCAAGGCCGCAGCGACCTCGGCTGAGAGCGGGCGGTCTAACAACTCGCTAAGCAATCCCAAGAGCGCCGGATGATCGCCGGGACGGGCAGCACGCACAGCAAAGGAGGACATGCCGGCATCATAACCGCCGCTGGGCTAGAATGGAGGCACCATGACCAGCCATAGCCACAAACAGCCGCCCATGGAACGAGCCTACCTAGTCGCCAGCGGCGACCTGCGCCTGGCGGCCAATCAGGTCTGCTGGCCGGCCCAGGCCGAGATGGAGCGGCGCCTGAGCAAAGCCTTTGCCCGCGAAGGGGCTACCCTAACACGCGCCCATCCCGTAAACGAAGCGGAGGGGCACGGCTTTATCTCCAGCCAGCGGCAGGGCATGGACGTTTTTATGACTATCGACCCCGACGCGCCGGTGGTAGTGGCCGAGGCCGTCTGGCAGTACAGCCATCACGTTTTGGCCGGACTGCGCAGCCACCGCGGCCCGATCCTGACGGTAGCTAACTGGAGCGGCCAGTGGCCGGGCCTGGTCGGGCTACTCAACCTCAACGGCAGCCTGACCAAGGCTGGGGTGCGCTACAGCACGCTGTGGAGCGAAGAGTTTGAGGACGAGTTCTTCCGGCGCGGCCTCAGGCAGTGGCTGCAGACCGGGCGCATCGACCACGACACCAGCCATGTGCGCAGCCTGGACGTTACCAAGCTCCCGCTCGAGCCCCTGAGCTTGGGCCAACGCCTGGCCGCCGAACTGCGGCACCGCAAGGCCATCCTGGGCGTGTTCGACGAGGGCTGCATGGGGATGTACAACGCTATTATCGACGACGAGCTGCTCAATCCCTTAGGCATCTACAAAGAGCGCCTCAGCCAGTCGGCGCTAGTCGCCGAGATGCGGCGCACCGCCGACGAGGAGGCCCGCGGCGTCCGGCGCTGGCTCGAGGCGCGGGGAATGACCTTTGTCACCGGCAGCGACCCGGTCACCGAGCTGACCGACTCGCAGATCTTTGAGCAGTGCAAAATGTACCTGGCCGCTGTGCGCCTGGCCCATGCCTTTGGCTGCGACGCCATCGGCATCCAGTACCAGCAAGGGCTCAAGGACATGACTCCGGCCTCGGACTTAGCAGAAGGGCTACTCAACAATCCCGACCGACCGCCGGTCTACCACGCCCACACCGGCAAAGAGCTCTATCCCGGACAGGCGCTGCCGCACTTTAACGAAGTCGATGAGGGCTCGGCGGTCGATGCACTGATCACCAACCGGGTCTGGACGGCGCTCGGTTTTGACCCGTCTACTACCCTGCACGATCTGCGCTGGGGTGAGCACTACCAGGGTGACGGTATCGACGCCTTTGTCTGGGTGCTGCTGATTTCGGGCGCGGCGCCAGCCTCGCACTTTATCGGCGGCTACACTGGCGCTAGCAGCGAGCGCCAACCGCCGATGTACTTCCCGCTCGGCGGCGGGACGCTAAAAGGGGTCAGCCAGCCGGGTGAGATCGTCTGGAGCCGGGTCTACCTGCGCGACGGCGCCCTGCAGGTCGATCTTGGCCGGGCGACAGTGCCGCTCTTGCCCCCTGAAGAGACCGCGCGCCGCTGGCAGGCCACCACCCCCCAGTGGCCGATCATGCACGCCGTCCTGCACGGGGTCTCACGCGATCAGATGATGGCGCGGCATCAGGCCAACCACATCCAGGTAGCTTACGCCCCGTCCTCTCAGCAGGCCGATCTGGCGCTCGCAGCCAAGGCCGCCATGTTCGCGGCGCTCGGCGTCAAGGTGCATCTGTGCGGCACCGAAGTCTAATTACGGCACGGGAACGCTTAGCAACCGCGGCATCACCATTATAGCAGGTATCATCTAGATTAGAGCAGGTATCATCTGGTTTGATCCTGCGGGTGCTCGCAGGACTGCGAATCATTCTCCAGGGCGCCTTTGCAGAGATGATACTTGCGCTAAGGCGACTCAGTATTTGTGAAAACCGCTGTAATTGCGTCCGAGACAGGCATACGTCACCTTGTCAGCTAACCAGCTAGCCTAGGCGCTACACTAGAGCATGCCGCACCCCCAGCCTCTGGCCCTCATCCTGGCCGGCGGAGCGCTCACCGTTACGCCTGCGCTGCTCACCATAGCCGCCCAGGCCGAGTTGGTCATCGCCGCCGACTCCGGGCTGCGCCACGCCCAGCCGCTCGGCCTTAGCCCTGACCTAATAGTCGGCGACTTCGACTCGGTCAGCGCTGCCGACCTAGCGCGCTACCCGCACGTCCCGCACCAGCGTCACCCGCCCGAAAAGGACTGGCTCGACCTGGAGTTAGCCGTTGACGAAGCGCTAAAGCGCGGCGCTAAGGAGCTAATCATCGCCGGCGGGCTAGGCGACCGCTTCGATCAGTCGCTGGCGGCGGTGTTATTGGTAGCCCGGCTAAAAGGGCGAGGAGAGCGCGTTTTCATGCACTCAGGCGACAAGCAAGTGCATCTGCTAGTGGGCGCTGAACAACTTACACTTCCCCTGCCCATCGGCCAGCGCTTCAGCCTGCTGAGCCTGGTACCTGAATTGTCGGGCGAAGCCTTGTCGGTCGTCTCCGTTAGCGGCGCCAAGTATCCCCTGGACCGGCACCGGCTCGAGCTCGGCGTGGGCTTGGGCGTCTCCAACGAAGTGGCTGCAACGCCGCTAGAGGTCGTGACGGAGGCGGGGCTAGTCGCTGTTATCGTGGAATAGCTGCTACTTGGGCAGCGCATAGCGAGGGCGGTACAGCTCTCCCGCCAGGGCAACGCTCTCCCAGACTAGGTTTACCACCCCCTCCACAGCGGCAGCTAGCTCACTCGGGGTAGTCCCGAGGTGCTTAAGCGTCTCCTGCGCGCGCGGGCCGAACGACGGCGGAGCGCAGCTAAACTCTGCCACCTCAGCCAGGGCGGTCTTGTCATTGAGCGGATACTTACGGTTTAGGGCAAATAGCGCCAGCATCACTTGGTTTACAGCGCGCGTCAGGCAGGCGGCTGTCCCGTAGGTGTCGGCACGGGCCGCAAACTTGGGGGCAAAGGCCGCCAGCCCAAATTCAGCCGCCCAAAGATAGTCCTGCACTACAGCCCGGCGCAGGGCCTCGGGGTAGTCGGCAACCCGCCACTTTAGCGACTCCAATCGCCCTTCAGGATCAAACAGCGGGATACTCACCTCAATCTCGCCAAGATATGTCCCGCTGAAAAAGCCAAACGGCGGTTGCTGGTCATAGTCAAGCTCATACCGGCCAACCACCGCTTCAGCCATCACCCACTCCAGGCGCTCTATGCTGCGATAGAGCAGATCGACGCGCTGCCCGCCAATGGTCAGCCACGCTCCGCCATTGACCCATCGCCCCCACTCGTAAAACTCCGTTACCACCGGCCGACCGGTGTCGTCAACGGCCTCGGCCAAGTCACGGAGGCTCCGGATCGAGAAGGGGGCCGACTCCGCGTACAGGAGGCCTAGATCGATGTCCGACTCCGGTCGCGCGCAACCGCGGGCATAAGACCCGCCCAGCACCACCGCCCTGACCCCGCCAATCGCGCCGAGCCGCTTGGCTAGCGACAGCACCAGTTCGCGCTGCTCCGGCAAGAGCTGTTTCATGTTTGAGCTTTAAGCCTAACGCACAAGCTAGCAGCTCGCCTGCTAAGAGGGTCGCCAGGTCTCATGGGCGCCACACCTCATCGTAAGGGTGCGGCAGAAGCTCTGACAGCTTGACCGCCCGGTTCTCGCCCAAGATGACCTCGGTCTGCGTGTAGTTGGCGCTATCTATCTGATACATAAACTCCCGACATCTGCCGCAGGGCGGCAATACCACCCCATCACCCCAGACCGCCACGATTTTGGCGATGCCGCTCTCTCCGGCTGTCACCATGGCCGCAATCGCGCTATGCTCGGCGCAAAAGCCGATACCGCTGTTAATGTCGATGCAGACACCGAAGTAAAGGTTGCCGCTAAAGCTAAGCAGCGCGCAGGCCACATCGCCCGCCGTGTTATCACCGGAGAGCTTTCTTGGCCGCAACACCGCTTTGGCCTGATCGATCAGGTGGCGATTGGTGAGGTTCTGCATGGCGCACCATCCTTTCCAGCTCTAGCCTTACCCCCAGGCGGGAGGCGTATCCTACCGCGACGACTAACTCAAGACCACCAGGCCACCCAGAAGCTCACAACTTCGATGAAGGCCCGGCGCAAATACCGGCGACTTATCTCACCACCGTGGCCAGGCAGGCGCAGCATGTGCCCCTTGCGCCTCAAGATACTCGCGCAGCTCCTCATACGCCTCGCACCCCACCGGGGTCAGGCCGTGCGCCAGGATGCTCCGGTGGCGCCGCGCCAACAGCGGCTTTAGCACGGTCTGATAATCACTATAGAGCCGCTGCGTCAGCGTGCCGCTCTTGCCGAAGTAAAGGTCGATATCATAGGCCAGGTTCAGCGCCTCTTTTAAGCCCAGCGTGTCTCTGACGCGGCTCTTCAGTTCAGGCGAGAGCGCTCCGCAGGTGGCCGGGTCTCTTAAGTTAACGCCGTGCCGAGCATACAGATCGGCCTCGGCGGCCAGCTCTACCGCGCGGTAGAGCCGCGCCAGCGCGTCGTCATAGCGGCCCGTCTCGGCGCGCCGCGCAGCGTTAGCTAGCAGCTCAGCCAGGAGCCGGCGGCTGGGCTGGTGGGGGGTGGCCGCCAGTTCACGCAAAGGTACTACCTGCTCATTCAGGGTACTTAAGACCCGCACTTTGCTCCCGTGCCGCCACGCCTCGGCAATAAGCAGCGCTGACTCCAGATGCCCAGCCATGAACTTGAGCGCCTCGGTGTGATGGAAGGTATCCCAGGCCTCGAGCCCCTGCACCACACCGCGCAGGTGCTCGAAGAAGTGCTGCTCGGAAGGGCTTAAAGGTCGCGCCAGGATGCGTGATAGTTGCTCCTGGACATCCTGAAAGCGCCAAGCATTCCAGGCCCTTTGCAACGCTTCCCACTCTCGCACATGGAACCTGGTGGTGGGATCTTCCAACAGCCGCATCTGCTCGGTCCCGCTGCGCACCCGCCCGTACTCGTCACGCTGCTCGCCGCCCACATAGCTAAATGTCACGCCGCGCCCGCTAAGCGCCAGCGCCAGGCCCGCCACCATCGGCTTGGTGCCGCCCGTTAAGTCGGCGGTGATGGTCTGCGCCTCCCAGGCCAGCGCCTGCCGCAGAGCCGCGAGCGCCTGCTGGTAGCTCTCCTTAAGGCTTTCGGGGTCATTAAGCAGCAGTGTGTGGTGCAAAAACTCCCCCTTGAACGCGCTCACCAGCTCGGCAGCCACAGTATGGCTCCCTTGGCTGGCAATGAACACCACTCCGTCGGGGGCGTGATGGGCAAGGGCGGCTTCGATAGGCGCGGCGGTCTGCCCCACCGTGACAATCAGGACGTGACGCGCG
>Ga0208735_100219_pt1 | contig 32591 bp, 31 predicted proteins | sample Subbio12Aug_8Aab_FD_184829 | JGI IMG/M metagenome (GOLD analysis project Ga0208735, IMG submission 184829) | Serpentinite rock and fluid subsurface biosphere microbial communities from McLaughlin Reserve, California, USA - CR12Aug_8Aab (SPAdes) | ecosystem: Environmental > Terrestrial > Deep... | reverse complement strand
CGCCAAGACCGCATCGATGCCGTCGCAGGAGGTGCCCGACATCAGACTGAGGACGTTCATGGGAGGGTAAGGCATCGTGCCTCCGACAGAGCTTCATGAAACGCCGCTCGTAACGACTGAATGCGCTGCCCGCCAAGGCGGCTGGGGTGGATACGGTTGGTTAAGAGCACCCCGAACCAGCCTTGGTCGGGGTCGAGCCATAAGCTGGTGCCGGTAAAGCCGGTGTGGCCGAAGGCCGCCCTGCTGGCATAGCGCCCGGCGCTGCTGCCAGGAGCGCTGAGCTGCCAGCCGAGCGCCCGCCGTGCCCCTGCGGCATCCCTGGCCTGTTCGCGGATGGCCTCAAGCAGCAGCGCCTCGGAACCTAGGCGGGGGTCGAAGTTCAGCCAAGCCTGGGCGTAGCGTGCTATGTCCTGAGCTGGGGCGAATAGCCCGGCGTGCCCGGCTACGCCGCCCATGACGTAGGCGTTCTCGTCGTGGACCACGCCGCACAGCACAGTATTGCGCCAGCCGCAGTCTTCAGTGGCGGCTACCTCACCCGTCACCGGGCCGTAGCTTGTGCGGTCCATGCCCAGCGGCGCGTGTACATAGCGCTCCACGAAGGCGTCTTGGCGCAGGCCGCTGACCCGCTCGATAATGAGCCCTAGCAGTATAAAGCCCAGGTCGCTGTAGACGACCTCCCCCGGTGTATGGGCCAGCTCGCTCTGGAGCACGCTGGCCGCCAGTACCGCGCGGCTGTCGCTCACTGCAAAGAGCGGCTTCCAGGCCGGGAGCCCTGCCGTGTGAGTCAAGAGCTGCCGGATCGTCACCTCGGCCACAGACGGAGTCTGGAACCAGCCAGCGCTAGCAAAAAAGCGCCTCACGGGGTCGTTCAGGGCGATCTCGCCGTGTTCGACCAGGCGCAGCAGTGCCGGCAAGGTCGCTACCACCTTGGTCAGCGAGGCGAGGTCGAAAAGCGTCTTAGCTGTCACCGGCGCTGCCTCGGGCGTACCTAGGCGAGTCACGCCACAAGTTGTTAAAAGAACGACCCTCTCCCGGCTGCCGGCACAGGCTACCGCCCCCGGCACCTCCCCGGCGGCAACGGCGGCTTCGACTAAAGCCTTAGCCTGCTCGGTGTGCATGACCTGACGCTACCACACATAAGGTGTATGCTAGGTTTATGGGTTCCACAAGGACCAACATCGTGATTGACGACGAGATGCTAGCCATGGTCATGCGCCGGTACGGCCTGAGCACCAAGACGGAGGCCGTGGCCCTGGCCCTGAAACGGCTCGCCGGCGAGCCCATGACGCGCGAAGAGGCGCTAGCGATGCGCGGTGCAAAGGCGCTGCAAGGCGTTCCGGAAGACACTCGGCCGCCTTCAGGCGAGTGAAAAGGGTTCTAGTCGACACTTCTGCCTGGGTGGAGTTCGACCGGGCAACCGGCAGCAGCGCCGAGGCCCGCCTGACGGCACTGATTGCCTCAGACGGTCCGGTGGCCGTGACGGAACCGGTGATCATGGAAGTGCTGGCTAGGGCTCGTAACGACCAAAGGGAGCGAGACCTGCGGCGACTCCTCTTGCGCTTCGAAATTACTCGGGCGAAGCCTTCTGATCCCTTTCGACGCAACCACCGACTTCGACAGCGCCGTACGTATCTACCGAACCTGCCGAGCACAAGGGATCACGCCTCGTGGCCTGGTCGACTGCCTGATCGCCAGCGTGGCCATTCGCGCCGAAGCCACGCTCCTGGCCTTCGATCGCGATCTCGCCGCCATCGCCACAAGGCTTCGCCCGACAATTGTGATGCATCTGCACCTCGACGAGGCCAGCCTGAGCGCAATTACTCGGGCGAAGCCTTATTACTCGGGCGAAGCCTTTCAAGTGACAGCCCTCAAACAATCTCGCCTCCGAAATTACTCGGGCGAAGCCTTATTACTCGGGCGAAGCCTTATTACTCGGGCGAAGCCTTATTATTCGGGCGAAGCCTTAAACTCGGGGCGATTCAGCAAGAGAGTTTTGTCAGGTTCAGGTACGCCCCTTTTTGTCCAGCGCCAACAAGGCCTGCCCAAGTATCTCCTCCGGCACCCGGATAATCTCCTTGTGCCGCAAGAAGACTAGCTGCACCTGCGGCGTCACGCCGCGCACCGCCTGAATCGCCTGGAGGTAGACCGCCAACTGAAAGTGATACTGCTCAGGGCTTACCTCCTGGTCGGTCTTGTAGTCCTCTAGGGTCCACTGCTCGCCCACGCGGTAGAGGCGGTCGATGATCCCCTGCCAGACAGTGGTGCCTTGCGGCAACGCCATCGGCAGTTCGGGGTAGTCCTCATCGCGCGCTGCGACAAGCGGGAGCTTAGTGCCGAGCAGGCTCTGGTAGTTCGTTAGCAATTCCTTAACCTCCTGCAAAAGCTCCTGCTGTTCGTCGTAGGCAAAGGGGAACATCACCTCTTGGGCGCGCAAGTTTTCGATATGGACAGGATCTTCGGCGCGCCAGCCCTGGCTGATGGCGTAGTGGACCAGCGTGCCGACGGTAGCGGCGCGGCCGGGGAGCGCCTCACCTTCGTCCGGGTCGGAGATGGGGAGCGGTTCGTGGATAGCCTCTTTGAAGCGTGAAGGGGAGAAGACGGGCGGATAGGGGTGGGGCTTGAAGGCATCGTCGATATACGGGGCGGGGGTAAGTTGGTTGTCGGTTAACGGCTGAGAGCTAACAGCTGCCACTGGTTGATAGGGGTGCGTCTGCAACACGAAGTCGGGGCGGTCGTAGGGCTTGGCGTCGGGGCCTAGCTCCATGGCGGCGAGCACCTTGGCCCAGCCGCCGGGCTTGCCGTTCTTGACACTGCCGGTCATCACCAGCACGTCGCGCGGGCGGCTGGCAGCGACGTAGAAGAGGCGGTAGCCCTCCTGCTCAGCGCGGGCCTCGATGGCCTCGCGGGCGGCCGCAAAGCCATCTGAGCTTTTGTGATGGAGATGGCCATCGTCAGGGGTGAGAATTACGCTTTGCGGAGGGTGATAGGTCGTCCGGCCCAGGTCGAACACCCCGACCACCGGCCACTCCAATCCTTTGGCGCGATGAACGGTCAGGAGCTTCACTCCCTCGCCGCTTTGCGGCACGTCGCCGGCATCGGCCTGCCGGGCAAGCAGCTCGAGCCGGTCCAGCAAGATGGCCAGGTCACCGGGGGGCTGCTCGGCTACGGTGAACAGCAAGGCGTCCACGTTTTCGCGGGCGCGCGAGTCCAAGAACTCCACATAGCGCTTACCGTCGATGAAGGGTTCGCGGATCAAGAACTTAAGAGCCTCTAGGGGCACGCCCGCCACCTGGGCCTTGATGGCCTCATAGCGGCGATAGACCGCCGGGTGGGCTTTGAGCTGCTCCAGCGGCTCATCGGCAGCTAGCACGGCATCGGCCTCGGCTAGCGACAGTTGGGCCCAGGGGCTGCGCAGCCAGGCGCCCAGGCTCACACCCTGCGGGTCGATCCCGACCCGGAGCGCGTGATAAAGATCGCGCAGCTCGAGCCGGTCATAGTAGCCCCGCCCCTGAATGAGCACATACGGCAGCCCGGCTGCTAACAACGCCTCCTCCAGCACCCTTAAGCCGTCGTAGCTGCGGGCCAGCACCGCCATGTCGTTAAAGTCGTAGCCGTGCGCGTCGTGTAGAGCCCGCAGCCGCTCGGCTAACAGCCGCGCCTCCTGCCGCCGCAGATCGGCGATACCGGCTTCGCCCACCACCCAGTGCAGCTCTAGGCGGCCCTGCTTGTCAGCTTGCGGCCCAGCCGGACTCACCTCGGGGGCCTCTTCCGGGCCAAAGCCCTGGCCGCCCGCTGCCAACGTCTCGGTCAGGCGATTAAGAAAGCGCGTCAGCACCCTGGCATGGCGCCGCGTCTGCTGCAACGGCGGGAGAACGACTCCGCGCTTAAGCGCCCGGCGGAAGACCTCCACGTCGGCGTTGCGAAAGCCGTAGATCGACTGTTTGGGGTCGCCCACCACCTCCACGGCTAGGCCGCCCGCCTCAAGCTGCTCGAAGACCTGTCCTTGCAGAGGGTTGACGTCTTGAAACTCGTCAACGAGCACCAGGCGATAGCGACTGGCTAGGCGGGCTAGCAGCTTGGGCGAGCGGACCATCATCAGGGCGCGCCGCTCCACCTCGCTAGGGGGCAGCAGCGCGGCCCCTAGGCGCACCGTAAAGCGCGCATAGGCCGCCTCCCAGAGCTTGAGCAGGGCCTGGTTGCGGGGGTCGGCAGCGGCGGCGAAGCGCTCGGTCAGTGAACGTTGCGAGAATAGCTGGAGCAGTATCTCGGCCTCCGGGCCCAGCAGCGTCCGTGCCGGGTTAAGGCCGTGGCCCGGTTCGGCGGCCAAGAACAGCACCGTCTTTAACTCCTCCTCGAACAGCGCCGTAGCCTCCCACTCGCCTAGCACCGTAAAGTCGGGGTCGAGGCTAAGCAGCGGCGCCACTAACCGCAGCGCTTCGATCAGAAAGCCGTGGATGGTAGTTAGGGTCGCCCCGTCAAGCTCGCGCCGCGCCTCCTCGAAGGCCGGCCGCTCCTCTTCGGTCAGGGTTGCTAGGCCGCCGAGGTAGCTCCCGTGCTCGAGCAGCTCGTAGAGCGCTGCGCCAACGCGCTGGCGCAGTTCGTCGGCGGCTTTGCGGGTAAAGGTCACCCCGGCGATGCGGCGCAGAGGGGTCCCCGAGGCGATCAGCTCCAGGTAGCGCAAGACCAGGCTGGTGGTCTTGCCGGTACCGGCGGAGGCGACGCGGACTTTCATGACTGGATCGGCCTGACCTCAACCCGCAGGTCGGGGGGCTATCCTGCGAGTAAACCGCAGGACCGGGCACCCAAGGCTTCGCCCGGCAATAAGCCCTGCGCACAAGTCGCAGGGTCGCCCAACCATTCCGTCAACACCGGCACGCCGAAGCATCGATCACCATGCTTTCTGCTCGACTCGCTCCGGGATCTTGGACATGACAACCTTCTACTGGCGCCAAGTATAACACGAAGGTTAAGCCCTTCGGCTTCGCTCAGGACAGGCCCTACAGCAGCCCCGCCCCCCCTCGGTCCCCCCCAAGGTTGGGGGGATGAAAGGGGGGGGGCGGGTAGCGCCTGAATAAGCGCACCATAGCCAGCAGCGCGGCGGCCATCAGCAACGCACCGGCAAAAAAGGGCGCACCGGGGATGCTCAGCGGAGCTACCGTGGTGAAATAACCGAACAGTCCGGTCGAGATCAGCGGGGCGATCACGGCGCTGAGACTAAGGAGTGAGGTAAGGGAGCCCTGCACCCGGCCTTGTTCCGAGGGGGGGACCGCCCCAGCTACCAGCCCCTGGATGACTGGAGCATCCTGCGTCCTGCGCACATCCTGCGTCCTGCGCACAAGTCGCAGGATGTGCGCAGGACGCCCAGAGCGGTGAACACAATGACTGCCAGCATCATCCAGCCCTGATAGGCCAAGCCGTAGAGCAAAAATGCCACTGTCGAGATGGTGAGGCCCAGTAGGACGGCCCGCCGCTCGCCAAGTCGGGGGATAATCAGGCGTAATAAAAAACCTTGTACTAAGACGGCCATCACCCCTACTAAGGCCAGCGCCAAGCCGTTTTGCAGCTCGAGCCAGCCAAAGCGGTAGGTGGTGTAAAGCACCCAGACGCTCTCCAACCCGCGCTGGGCCAGCCCTAGCAAGACAAAGGCTACAGCCAGCCCCGCCACGATGGGGTAGATGCGGAGCTGCAATAGGCTTAGCGGGTTGGCCTTGTGCCAGGAAAAGGGGCGGCGCTTATCGGGCGGGAGCGATTCGGGTAGGATCAGTAGCCCATAGAGCCAGTTCAAGAGCGCCAACGTGGCGGCGGCGTAGAAGGGGAGGCGCGGCGAGATTGCTCCCAAGATCCCCCCCAGAGCTGGACCGAGGATAAAGCCAAGGCCGAAGGTCGCACCGACTAACCCGAAGTTCTGAGCGCGGTTTTGGGGGGTTGAGATATCGGCGATATAGGCGTTAACGGTGGTGATGCTGGCCCCCATGACGCCAGAGATTACTCGCGCCACGATAAGCCAGGTTAGATTAGGGGCCAAGGCCAGCAGCAGATAGTTGATACCGAGGCCCAAGAGCGCGATGAGGATGACCGGGCGTCGGCCGAAGCGGTCCGAGAGCGAGCCCAGTACCGGAGCAAAGATAAACTGCATCAGTGCGTAGACCGCCACTAGGAAGCCATAAGTGAAGGCGGCTTGCGCGGCGCCACTGCTGGTTAGGTCGATGACGAGTCGGGGCAAAATGGGGATGATAAGCCCAAGGCCGATGACATCGAGCAGCAGAGTAATCAGGATAAAGGCCATGCCGGCCCGGTGCTGCCTCATAGAACTCCAAGGCTTCGCCCGACAATAAGGCTTCGCCCGACAATAAGCCCTGCGCACAAGTCGCAGGGTCGCCCGACCATTCAGGACGCTGCCAGCGCTTAAGATACCGCACTTGGCAGGGCTCCCCACAAGGCTTTGCCCTGAGGCCTGCCCTGTCCTGCGGTTTACTCGCATCCTGCGGTTTACTCGCAGGAGAAGTGAAGGGGCTCAGCCCAAAGGGTAAAATGCCACGGTGGCAAAGCTAAGCCGAGCGAAAGCCGAACGTAAGGCCCTGGGCGAGTTTTATACCGCCGAGCCGGTAGCGAAGTATCTGGTTGACTGGGCTCTTAGGCAGCCTACAGACAGCATCTTAGACCCAAGCTTTGGTGGCGGGGTGTTCTTGCAGGCGGCAGCGGAGCGGCTACGGCAGTTGGGTGGCAGTATTGACAACATCCACGGTGTCGAAATAGCTGAAGCGGCATATAACCGGGTGGCCCTCTCCTTCGATTTCGCTCAGGACAGGACTATTGGTGAGGCGCGCCTCCATCGCGCCGACTTTTTGGCGCTCACACCTGGCCAATTGGGGCTATTCGACAGCGTGGTGGGCAATCCCCCCTTTATCCGCGCCCCGCGCCTGAGCGCTGCTAGCCGGTCGCTGGCTCTGAGCCAGGCGGCAGCGCAGGGTGTGCGGCTCAGTAAGCGCTCGAGCGTCTGGGCGCCCTTCTTGGTCCACGCCAGCGCCTTTGTCAAGCCTGGCGGGCGCATGGCCATGGTGGTGCCAGCCGAGCTAGGACACGCCGTCTATGCCAGAGCGGTCATCGAGCACTTAACCCAAAGCTTCGCCCAGGTCACGCTGCTCAGCCCTCGCGAGCGCCTCTTTCCCGAGCTGGATCAGGATACTTTGCTGCTGTTGGCAGAAGGTCGAACATCACTCCCTCGGCAAGCCCTGCCCCATAAGGGTTGGGACGGCGCCTCGCTTCGCTCGGGTCGCGGGGTGGTGGTTGGTCAGTGGTTGGATCAAGCGCTAACCGTGGCGAGTGGCGAGTGGCGAGTGGCTATCAGTAAGCCCTGCGCACAAGTCGCAGGGTCGCCTGACGATTACTTGCCAGCTAACAGCTCCTCTCGGCTGGTCGGCGCCTTGCTGCCGGAGCGTGTCTTGGCCCTGTACCAGGAGCTAGCCGTGCAGCCGCGCGTCAGGCGGCTGGGCGCGCTGGCCGAGGTCGGTATCGGCTACGTCACCGGTGCTAATCGCTTCTTTCATCTCAGCCCCGCTGAGGTGGCGCGATGGGAGCTGCCGCCGGAGGCGCTGCGTCCGGCAGTGTGGCGGAGCCGTGCGCTAGTGGGCTTGCGGCTGAGCCGCCAGGACTGGCAAAGGGCGTGTGCTAGCGGTACGGCGGGTTACCTGCTGCAGGTAAACGGCGATCCGCTGAAGCCCTGCGCACAAGTCGCAGGGTCGCCCGACAATTCAGAAGCGGTCTGGCGCTACCTGGCCCACGGCGAGGCAAGCGGCGTGGCGCAGGGTTATAAGGCGCGCGAGCGGCGCTGCTGGTACCAGGTCGGCAACGTCAAGGTGCCCGACCTGCTGCTGGCCGCGATGGGCTTACGGCTAGCGCTGGTGACCAATGAGGCTAACGTGACGGTGCCGAATACGCTGCACGTGGTGCGGCTCTACCCTCACGCCCAGACGACGGCCTTGGACCTAAGCCTAGGGTGGCAGAGCACACTGACGCGCCTTAGTCTGGAAGTAGAGGGGCATGCGCTAGGCGGCGGGTTGCTCAAGCTCGAGCCCAGTGAAGCTAGGCGGGTGCTCGTAGCGTTGCCGGATCCGAGCCCTGTCCTGAGCGAAGCCGAAGGGGAGGCGAGAATGACTTTTGATGAGCTCGAGCCGGAGTTGGATCAACTCCTCCGGCAGCGCCGCTTTAGCGAGGCCAGGGAGCTGGCCGACCAGGCGATACTGCAAGGCGGACTCGGCCTAACGCAGCGAGAGTGCCGCTTGCTGCGCGAGGGCTACCGCCTGCTGTGTGAGCGTCGGCTCAAACGCGCCGCAGCTTTTAGCTAAAGGAAGCGGGGAATTGTCGGGCGACCCTGCGACTTGTGCGCAGGGCTTGTGGGACCCCTACAACCCACATCCCACTACCCACATCCGCAAGGCTAAGGGCTAAGCCCCCATCCTCTCCAATCAAGGCTTCGCCCAACAATTGAGAGGGACGGTGCCGGCTCAGGCGAGCTGCCGGGCCAGCAGCAGCGCTCCTTCAGCGGGGCTATAGTGCGCCGGTTGGAAACGCTCCCTAAAGCGTGCCGGCGCCAGCGCCAGCAGCTCCTCGGCCAAGGCTAAGGCCAGGTTGCCGGTCAGCGAGAAGGGCAGCGGCGGGGTGTTGCGCTCGAGCGAGCGCAGGTGCTGCACTAGTTGTGACAGCGCGCGCTGCTTGAGCCGCCGCGCCACCTCATCGCCGGCTCCAGCGGCCTCCAACACGCGCGGCGCCCAGCTAGCAAAGTCGCCCGGGCCAGCGGTGCGGACCCGCTCGAGCAGATCGTCTGCGGTCGGCCCCCACACTCCCAACACCGCATCGCTAAGGGCAGTAGCCGGGCCGCGGCCGTCCCAGTGCTGCAAGGTCGCTCGCACCGCCTCGCGCCCCAGCCAGGCCCCGCTACCTTCGTCGCCGACCTCGAAGCCCCACCCCCCCACGCGATAGCGTTGCCCCGCACTATCGACCGCGTAGGCGATGCTGCCGGTGCCAACTGCTAGCAGCGCCCCCGCCTCCTGCGCCAGCGCCCCGACTAGCGCCACGTGAATGTCGGGCTCGAGCCTAATCGCTGTGAAGGGGTGCGCCACGCTCAAGAACCGCTCGCGGTCGGCAGCGCGGCCCACCCCGGCCAAGCCCAGGCAGGCGTACACCGGCGCGTACCCCTCGGTAAGCCCTGCGCACAAGTCGCAGGGTCGCCCGACAATTCCGGCTCTCCGTAAGGCCTCAAGGATGGCGCGCCAGGCCGCCTCAGCACCGACGGTGCGCGGATTGGCTGGTCCCCCCTCGGCCCGGCCCAGCACCGCGCCATCGTGCCCTGCCACCACCACCCGGCAGCCGCTTCCCCCGCCATCGACACCGACAAAGAGCCTGTTCATTTAAGCCAACTTGGTGTCGGCGGCGTCGCGCAAGGCGTCGCCGACAAAGTTAAAAGCCAAGACCGAGATGACGATCAGCAGCCCAGGGGTAAGCAGCCAGGGGTGGAGGCGCAAGCTCTCGAAGCTCTGCGCGTCGCTAAGCAACAGCCCCCAGCTCGCCATCGGCTCCCTAATACCCAGCCCCAGGAAGCTCAGCGCGCTCTCGCCCAGAATATAGCCGGGCAGCGCCAAGGTGGCGGCGATCACCAGATACGAGGTCAGATTGGGCATGACGTGGCGCAGAATAATGCGCAGATCGCTCGAGCCCAGCGCCTTGGCAGCCTGGACGAATTCGATCTCGCGGGCCGAGAGCACCTGACCGCGGATTACCCGCGCTAGACCGGCCCAGCCGATCAGCGCCAGCACCGCTATAATCCCCACGTAGATCCAGGTCGAAGGCCACCTTGGCGGGATGATCGAGGCTAGTGCCAGTAGGATCGGCAGGCGTGGGAACGACAGCAGCACCTCGATCAGCCGCTGCAAGGCGGTATCGACCCAGCCGCCGTAGTAGCCGCTGATGCCACCGATCAAGATACCGATGGAGAACGAGAGCAGGATACCGATTAAGCCCACCGTCAGCGAGACTTGCGACCCCACCAGAGTGCGCGAGAACAGGCAGCGCCCGAAGCGGTCGGTGCCGAGTGGGAAGAAGCGGCCCTCGCTGACGCCGAACAGCCGCAGGTCGGTGGTGAACACGCCCAGCAGGCGATAGCGCTCGCCGCGCACCAGGAAGCGGATCGGCTGGGGGTTGCGCTGGTCCTCGACGTAGAGGTTGCGAAAGGTTACCGGGTCGCGCTCGCGCACCATCGGATAGGTAAAGGGGCGCATCAGCCGCCCTTCGTGCAGCAGCAAGATCCGCTGCGGGGGCTGAAGAGGATATTGGCGGTGTTGGGTGGCGATGTTATAGGGGGCGAGAAAACCGGCGAACAGCGCCATGAGGTAAAGAGCAAGCAGGATCACCCCCCCTGCGATGCCGACTTTAGAGCGCTTAAACCGCCGCCAGGCCAGCGCCAGCGGGCTCAGCGACTCGCGCTGCCGCACCTTAGTCATAGCGGATCCGTGGATCGACCCAGGCCAGTGCCAGGTCGGCCAGCAGGTTGCCGAGCATCAAGAACAGGCTGGAGAACAGCAGCATCGTCATAGCCACGAACTGATCTTGGGCCATCAGCGATTGAAAGAGCAGCGGCCCGATGGTCGGCAGATTGAGCACGATGGAGACAATGATGGTGCCGTTAATCAGCTCCGGCAGAGACAAGCCCGCCAGCGATACTAACGGGTTAATAGCGTTGCGCACGGCATGACGGTAGGTCACTGTCCGCTCGCGCAACCCCTTGGCGCGGGCGGTGCGCACGAAATCGGCATTTAGCACATCAAGCAGATTAGCGCGCATCTGCCGCATCAAGACGGCGATAGTGGAAGTTCCAACAGCCAAGATCGGAATCCATAGGTGGTTTAGCAGGTCGATAAGGCGGGCCCATGACCAGGGGGCACCGATAAACTGCGGGCTATTCAGCCCGCCCACGTTGGTCCCGCCCAGGTTCAGCACCAGCGCCACCAGCAATAGCGCCACCAGAAAGTCGGGCGTAGCCAAGCCGATGTAGCCAAAGAAGCTGGCCACAGCGTCGCTGAAGCCATTGCGGCGGGTAGCGACATAGATGCCTAAAGGGATAGCCACCAGCCACGAGAACAGCATGGTCAGGCCGGCAATCAGTACCGTCCAGCCCAGCAGCTCGCCGATAATCGAGGTTACCGGGCGGTTGGCGAAGAACGAAAAGCCGAAGTCGCCGCGGGTAATAATCCCTGTTACCCAGCGCCAATACTGTTCCCAGACCGGTCGATCCAGGCCCAATTGGGCTTCCAGGCGGGCTACCGTCTCAGGGCTGAAGCGGGGGTCTTCGAGATAGCGATCGGTAAAGCGGCCGGGCTGGAGCTGAATCACGCCAAACGACACGATTGAGACCAGCACCAGCGTAGGGAAGACGATCATGATCCGGCGGATAGTAAAGCTCAGCATGACGATAGATCCGTTAGATAAGGGGCTTAAGAGGTGTCTTAAGCCCCAAAGACTTACTCGCTAATGAAGAACAGCGGCACCGGGTTGTAGCCAGGGATAACTCCAAGGCTGAAGATGTAGTTGGCGACTCTATCGTGGACCGCACCGATGCTATTGGGCTTGGCGATCACGATCACCGGCAGGAACTCAGCTCCTAGGCGTTGCCACTCCCGGTATAGCTCCACGCGCGCTTCATGGTCCACCATCCGCGAGCCTTGGTCGAAGATCTCCCAGATCCGCCGCTCCCAGTCTGCCATAGCGTCAAAGTTAGGCTGGCCGCCAGGCTCGGCCGGTTGGGTGGCGCGGTGCCAGTAGTAGAGCGCGCCGCCCGGCTGCCAGATCGGCTTGCGCAGTTCGGGATCGGGCTGATCGCCGAAGCCGATCATGATGGCTTCAAAGTCGCCAGCTAGGCCGGTAGCCAGCAGTTGAGCCACCGGGACCCCGCGCAGGTGAACCCTGACACCCGCCTGGGCAAAGTCGCTCTGGATGATAGTGGCCAGATCGGTCCAGACCCGTGAGTCGGAGCCGTAAGTGAGCGAAAACTCCAGCTCGCGGGTAGGGGAGATGTTGCGCACACCGTCGTTATTAGTATCCACCAGACCCAAAGCCTCGAGCCCTGCGCCGGCAGCTTCGAGGTCGAACATCCGCATCAGGCCGGTGACATCTTCGTGGAAGGTGACATCGGCCGGGGCAGTACCCATGCCGGGAAGCGTAGCTAGGCCGTTATAGACATCTTCGATGATGCGCAGCCGATCGACAGCATGCTCCATGGCGCGCCGGAACTCGACGTTGGCGAAGAGCTGGGCTAGCTCGGGGTCAGCCGCGTTAAAGTTGAAGGCCAGGTGGGGCGTAGCACCGAACAGCGCTACGCTGGCGATCACTCGGAAAGGTTCGCCCGCCAGTTCGCGGCTCTTAAAGTCGGGGAACTGCGCGCCACCGATATTGAGCTGATCGACATTTCCAGCCAGGAATTGGGCCGCTTGCGCCTCGGTGCCGCGGACGATCAAGTACTCGAGCATGTCTAGGTAGGGCAGCGGTGTCCCGGCAGCATCGACCATCCAGTAGTTGGGATTGCGCACCAGCCGCACTAGCTGCCCCGGCACATACTCGGCCATCATGAACGGCCCGGTGCCGACGATGTCGGTCAGGGGGCCGTCGGTCGGCCAGGCGTTGTTAATATCCGCCGGTTGAGCGCCACCTTCGACGCTCAGATGGAGCAGCTTATGCTTGGGCATGATCGGGAAGGAGCGGATCTGTAGGATAAAGACCGGCGAAGGCACCGGCAGCGTCATGCGCACCGTGTGCTCGTCAAGGGCTGCAAAGGTGACTTTGCGCTCTACGCCGTCTACGTTGAAGGTGAACTGCGCCGCGTCGCCAGCTCGAGCCTCGGGGTTGGTGACGATCTGCTCAAAGGTAAAGACCACATCATCGGCGCTAAACGGTACGCCGTCGTGCCAGGTAACGCCCTGGCGCAGATGGAAGGTGTAGACCAGGCCGTCCTCACTGACTTCCCAAGAAGCGGCCAGCGCCGGGATGATCTCGTAGGTCGCCAGGTTGAACGTAACCAGCGGATCGAACATCTGATGGGTCAGGGTCTGGATCAGCGCACTGATCTCGCCGTAGATGAAAAATCGCGGCGGCGTGTCGCCGAGCACCAGGCGCAGCGTGCCGCCGGGGGTGCCGGGCACGATACCGAGCGCGCTGTAGTCAGGGACGACCTTAACCTGTGCCAGAGCGGTCATTAGCAGCGCGGCGAGTATAGTCAAAGCTAGCTTTCTCATGCCTACCTCCTAAGGATCTCAAGCTTTAGGATATACCTATTCAAGACCACCTGCAAGTATCGCAGGTATCGCACTAGAAATCTTAATAACCATTTAAGGGCGCAGGCGAGCGGAGCAAGTAGGCTTAGAGTCACAAGAACGCGGTCAGTTAGCCTAACCGCCAGGGTCGGCGAGCACCGCTTATACCGGCGTCTGTATCGAGGTTCAAGTAGGGGTCAGTTGAGGGCGCGATTCTCAAGGCTTCGCCCAACAATTCTGTCCCTGCGATACCATCACCCTACGCGACCTCCTCCCGGCTGACGTTTTGTGAAGATCGCTGGATTAGCGCATCTTGCGCCACTTCAAGAGTTGGCTGGCCTGATCGCTGTGGCAATGGCTCGGGTAACCCGCTGGGCGTCGCGCACGCAGTCGTTGAGGCCGACGCCGTAGTAGGCGTTGCCGGTAAGGTAGAGGCCCGGCAGCGCCTGCGTGGCCGTCATGATACGCGCTACCCGTGCGCTGTGCCCCACCAGGTACTGCGGGATCCCCTGGGGCCAGGTGACCTGATGCACCAGCTCCGGCGCTTGGGTAAGGCCGAGGCTTAGCCGCAGGTCGTGTTGAACGATTCGCAGCGCCTCGGAGTCGTCGATGGTCACGAAGTCCGGATCGAAGACGCCGCCTCCGATGACCCTTAGCAACACCTTGCCGGGCGGGGCCTGGGTGGGGAAGAGGCTAGATGTCCAGAGGCACCCCAGGATCTGCTGGCCCTCGCCGGGGACGACGAGGTAGCCGAAGCCGTTAAGCGGATGCGGCACGTCCTGGCGATTAAAACCTAGCCCCAGCACCCTAACCCCAGCGTAGGGGATAGCCGCTAGCTCGGCGGCGGCCTCCGGGAGGAGCGGCGCTAACAGGTCGGCGCTCACGAAGGCCGGAGTAGCCAGCACCACCGCGCTTGCCTGGCACTGTTCGCCCGAGGCCAGAGTGAGGGTGTAGGTGCCCGTGTCGCAGCGCCCGCGCTGCGCGTAGTCGCAGCGCTGAAGCCCCACCACCGCCGCGCCGGTGCGGACCCGCTGCCCTAGCTGTTCGGCCAGAGCACGCGTGAGGCGCGCTATGCCGCCGTGCTTGAAGCTGGTTAAGCGCCCGCCGGGGCCGGCCGGCCCGCCAGTGCCCTGGCGGCGCTTGAGCACGGTGGCGAGCAGGGCACGAACCAGACTGCCGTAATCATCTTCGAGCCGGCGCAGCCGCGGGAAAAGCGCCGCCAGGCTGATGGCCTTGGCGTCGCCTGCGGTAATACCTAAGACCATGGCGCGCATAAACACCTCGGCGAACTCCGCGCCGACCCGCCGTTGGGCAAACTCATAGACGGTCTCGTCGACACCGGGCGGGCGTTTGGGGGCAAAAGGTTCACAGAGTAGCCGCGCTTTGGCCCTGCCCGAGACGAGCCGGGTACGCAAGAAAGCCATCGGTGAGGTGGGAAGAGCTTGCAGTGTGCCGTGGTGATAGAGGAAGCGGTGCTGAGCTAGCTCGCCAGCGACCGCTAGCTCGTCCGCTAGGCCGAGCGCCTTAGCCAGCTCAAGCGTCTCGGGGACGTTGGTGAGAAAGCCGTTGGGCCCCCGGTCGATGGTGTAGCCCTGGAGCTGATCGCTCTGGGTAATGCCGCCCGCTGCGGCCTCACGCTCAAAGACGATCACCTTGCGGCCTTGTCGGTTGAGGTAGTAGGCGGTAGCCAGCCCGGCGATCCCCCCGCCGACGATCGCTACGGTCACCTCACACCGTCCTTGAGAAGCTGGGCTTGGAGCGTTTGGCACGTAGATACTTGTCAAAGACCATCGCCACGTTGCGCGGGAAGAGTCGGCCCAGTGGGGTTGCGGTGAGGGCTTCGGGGGTGTTCGTGACGAAACCTTCCCCGTCCAGTTGAGCCAGAGCGTCCTGCTCCTCGGCGAAGTAGTCGTCGAAGCGGACGCCGTAGCGCCGCGTTAACTCACCCTTGTCTACCTTGAAGTTGCACATCCACTCGCGGATGGCGTGCCCGCGGATGATATCGTCCTGCGAAAGCAGGTAGCCGCGCTCAATAGGGAGGCGCCCTTCGTCGAGGGAGCGGTTGTAGCGGCTCAGCTTCTTGTGGTTCTGGAAGAAGCCGCCGACCAGTGCGCCGATAGCGGATAGGCCGAAACCGAGCAGTGCCGTGGCCTTGGCGGTGGTGTAGCCCATGAAGTTGCGCGCTAGGCGCCCCTGCCGCTGTGCTAAGGCCAGCTCGTCGCCGGGCAGCGCAAAGTGGTCCATGCCGATGTCCTGATAGCCCGCTGCTAACAGCCTTTCGCGGGCAGTAGCGAGCAGCTCGAGCTTAGCTTGTCCTTGCGGCAGAGCCTCTGGTGGCAGGCGCAGCTGGTGAGGCTGTAGCCACGGCACGTAGGCGAACGAGTAGATGGCCAGCCGCTCCGGCTTTAGGGCGATGACCTGGGCAATAGTGCGGGCAAATGAGGGGGGTGTCTGATAGGGGAGCCCGTAGATGAGGTCGCAGTTAATCGAGTTAAATCCCACCCTTCTGGCCTCCGCTAGGAGCGCCTGGGTAGCGGCAAACGGCTGCTGCCGAGCAATGGCCGCCTGCACCTGCGGATCGAAGTCCTGCACCCCGACCGACAGGCGATTGAAGCCCTCTTCCGCTAATACCTCGAGGTGCGCCGCACTAGTGACGCGCGGATCGACTTCGACGGCGATCTCGGCATCATCAGTGAAGGCAAACAGCTCGCGGTAGACCGCCATCAGCTGTTTAAGCTGCTGCGGGGTGAAATAGGTAGGCGTACCGCCGCCGAAGTGAAGCTGCTGCACGCGCTTACCCTCGCCCAACTGCTGTATGACCAGCCGGATTTCCCGGGTGAGGCGGGTTAAATAAGGCTCGGCGATCTCCGGGCGCGGGCTGATCACCACATTGCAGGCGCAATAAAGGCAGCGGGCGCGGCAGAAAGGGAGGTGGGTGTAGAGCGAGAGCGCCTCGTCGTCGGCAATCTGGCGCAGCGCGGTCAGGTACGCCGCCTCGTTCACGCCGCTATGGAACTCGAGCGCGGTCGGGTAGGAGGTGTAGCGCGGTCCTGGCCGGTCGTAGCGGTGCAGCAGCGCGGCATCGACCACCGGCGGGGCAAGGGCCATAGCCGCCAGCATAGCCGAGCCTGCTGCTAAAAGTGTCACAAAATTCTCTCGCCTGCTCGAGCCCTGCCTCAGAGCCAGTCGCGGGGCTGATAGCAGGCCAGCGCGGCTGCTTCAGCGCTGCCCACCTCGGGCCGGTAAGCGAACTGCCAGCGGGCGTAGGGCGGCATTGACATCAGGATGGCTTCGATATCTCCTTGGGTCTGCAACCCAAACAGCGTCCCCCGGTCGTAGACCAAGTTGAATTCGACATACCGCCCGCGCCGGTAGAGCTGCCACTCCCGTTCGCGTTCGCCGTAGGGGGTCTCCTGGCGCCGTTCGACGATGGGCAGGAAGCTCGGCAAGATAGTGTCGATGCCGTCTTGCACGAAAGCGAAGTCGGCCTCCCAATCGCCCTGGCCGGCAGGGGACAGTTGATCAAAAAAGATCCCGCCCACGCCGCGCATTTCATGGCGGTGCTTGAGGAAAAAGTAGCGGTCGCACGCCTCTTTGAGCTGCCGGTAGTCAGCTTGGTGGTGGCGGTCGCAGAGCGCCTTGAGCGTCTGGTGGAAGTGGATGATATCTTCCTCAAAGGGGTAAGCAGGCGTCATATCGGCGCCGCCGCCGAACCACCAGACCTCGCTGCCGCCGACTTCGAAATAGCGGTAGTTGGCATGAAACGCCGGGATGTAAGGGTTTGTCGGGTGCAGCACCAGACTGAGGCCGGTAGCGAAAAAGGGTCGGCCCTCGCTGGCGGGGTGCTGTTTGGCCAGGCTCGGCGGCACCGCGTCGCCGTAGACGGCAGAGACGTTGACTCCTGCGCGCTCAAAAACAGACCCACCCTCGAGGATGCGTGCCATTCCACCACCTCCGCCAGGGCGCTCCCAGGTGTGAGACTTGAACTTCGCCTGACCGTCAAGCGCTTCAAACGCCGCGACAAGTCTGGCTTGGCCAGCTTGCATCAGGTGGGTGACGCGTTCTTTACGGTTCACGGACTCTCCTCGATCAGAGTGAGCGGGAGCACGGTGGCGTAGGTCTCAAAGTCCTTGTCGGTCGTCAGGATCGGCAGCTCGTGGTTGATCGCCTGGGCGCAGATCAGGAAGTCCACCGCGCTCCCCTGAATGCCCCCTCAAGGCTTCGCCCAACAATTGCGACAGAGGTTGTAGCATTGGGCTGCCAGAACGTGATCTCGAGTTGTGGCGAGGAGGTCCGGCAGTCCGGCCAGCGCCTCCCGCAGGTGCTCAAATTGGCTCTGCTCGCCAATGCCCGAGAGGAGCTCTTGGCGGATGATGCCGAGCAGCTGCACCCTGCCTGTCCGCAGGTAGCGCTCGAGCGCGAGGATCTGCCAGCTACCTCGCGGCGCCTTGCGGCGCAAGAAGAGCGACCAGACCGAGGTGTCGACGATGACCTTCACTGGCGCTGGCGGAGCTGCTGGTAGTCGTAATCGTCGTCGTAATCGATCTGCCCTTGGAGCTTAAGCACATCGAGCTGCTTTTGGTGCTCAATGAACGCCTTGAGCGCTTCGTTGACGGTCTCCTTCTTGGGCTTGAAGCGCCCCAGCCTCTGCGCTTCACTCAGCAGCTTTTCGTCGATGTGGAGGTTCGTCGCCATACGACTATTCTACACAGACCCTTGTGTACTTTCAGCAACTGGGTCGACCTGCCACACTGAGCGATCAGGAGGCTGAAGCTTCGCGCACCTTGACGCGGTCGTAGCGCCTTACCAATTCAACTAACTGCGCCACGCTATCGGGATCCGTCTGCCTCATGATGCCGTGCCCCAGGTTAAAGATATGCGGCCCGCCGAGCCCTTCGCGCAGGACGCGCTCGGCCTCCTGTGCGATGACCCCCTTGGGAGCCAAGAGCACAGCGGGATCGAGGTTGCCTTGCAGGGTTTTGCCGCCGAGCAGGGGCCGCACCTGGCTTAAGGGCGCCCGCCAGTCCACGCTTACCACTTCGCAAGGCAGCTCCTTGATCTCGCCGTAGAGGTGCAGCGCGTCCACGGCCAGATAAAGACGCGGAATCCGGTAGGGCGCCAGCGCTTCGAAGATGCGCCGGTTGTACGGCTTGGCGAAGGCGCGGTAGCTGCGGGCGTCGTGCAAGCCCGCCCACGAGTCGAAGAGCTGAATCGCCTGGGCGCCTGCCTCAACCTGCATCGTTAGATAGCGGATGCTGACTTCGGTCAGTTTGTCGAGCAGGCGGTGCGCAGCTTCGGGCTCTTGGCGCAAAAACCCTCGAAACGCCTCAAAATCCTTGCTGCTGCCGCCCTCGATCATATAAGTAGCCAGGGTCAGGGGGGCGCCGCCGAAGCCGATCAGGGGCACCGGGCACGCCTCGCGGATGAGCTTAATAGCCTCGGCCACAAAGGGAGCGATCTCATCCTTGCCGGGCACGCGCAGCGCGTCGATCGCCCTCGCCGAGCGTACCGGCTCGGCGAAGACCGGGCCGGGGGCAAACTCGATCTTGACCCCCATCGGCGGCAAGGGGGTCATAATGTCCTGAAACAGAATAGCGGCGTCCAGGCCGAAGCGCCGGAGCGGTTGCAGGGTGATCTCGCAAGCCAGCTCGGGCGTGCGGGCCATCTCCCAGAAAGAGTGCTTGGCCTTGATCGCCCGGTATTCCGGCAGGTAGCGCCCGGCCTGGCGCATGATCCAGATGGGGGCGCGCTCGGTGTTGTGGCCGTTAGCAGCCGCTAGGAACAGACTGGTGTCAGTCATCGACTTAGTACCCCTTTACGTCCCGTGCTGCGCGTAGTCGCAGCATCTCAAGGACATCTGTGCTACCCTTACGGAAAGGACTGAGGATTCTCGGTCGGCAAAGAGCCTCGGTGAAGATCGGGGCTCTTTGCTTTTATGGAAATAGACGATGTAGGGCACGCAACCTCCTCACACCCACTGCTCGAGCTTCAGGTCGGGGATGCGCCCGAACTCGCTTAAGTTGTTGGTGACCAGCGTCGCACCGAGGCTCAGCGCATGGGCCGCGATCAGCGTGTCGAGCGGGCCGATGGGGGTGCCTTGGCGCTCGAGCCCTGCCCAAAGTCGCCCATACACACCGGCTGCGTCAACACCGAAATCGAAAATGTGCAAGGGGGCGATGAAATAATCGAGTGCCACCAGATTCAACTCAACCCTGGCGCTTTTCTCCATGCCGAACTTGAGTTCGGCCACGGTGATGCTTGAGAGGCCTAGGTTGTCAGGATGCTCCTTTTCAAAGCGCTGCACCAGGTGCTCGAGCTGCCTTTTCATAAGATAGATGCAGATGTTGGTGTCAAGCAAGTAGATCATTCGAACCAGTCGCGTTTGTCAGGCTCGGTGGGTTGTTGGCGACCGTCTGCGAAGATGTCGTCGCTGAACATTTCGAGGCTTTTGCGAAAGCGGTCCCAGCGGTCATGGTAGGGAGTCAGGATCACCTCGTCCCCCTCTTTGCGGATGTACACCTTATCCCCCTCAAAGCGGAACTCCTTGGGGAGCCTGACCGCCTGGCTGTGGCCGTTCCTAAAGAGCTTCGCCGTTTTCATGATCACAGTATATACTATATGTCTATACTTTGCTTGCAATAGGCCGGCCTTCCGGGGTGAACCGGTAGCCCACCCCCCATACGGTGTGGAAGTAGCTGGGGCTGCTCGGATCGGGCTCAAAGAGCTTGCGCAACCGCAGGATGAAGTTGTCGATAGTGCGGCTGCTAGGGAAGGCATCGTCGCCCCAGACACGGTCGAGGATGTCGTCGCGGCTGACTACCTCGCCCTGCCGCTCGGCCAACAGCCGCAAGATAGCCAGTTCGCGCTCGCCCAGCATCTCGCTGCGGCCATTAGCCAGGGTGGCTGTCCAGCGCCGGAAATCGACGGTATGCCCGCCGAAGGTAAGCTCGAGCGGTTGATCGTTCGACCAACGCCGCCGCCGGAGCATGTTCTTGACCCGCAGCAAGAACTCCGGCAGGTGAAACGGTTTGGCTAGGTAATCGTCGCCACCAGCCGCTAGCCCCTGGACGCGCTCCTCGGGTCGGCCCTTGGCGCTGAGGAATAGAACCGGTGTCTGGTCGCCGCTGGCGCGCATCTGGCGGCACAGCGCATAGCCGTCGAGCTTGGGCAGCATGACGTCCAAGACCACCAGGTCGGGGGAGGCAGCACGCCAGCGCGCCGCACCTTGTTGGCCATCAACGGCTACTTCCACCTGATAGCCTTCGGCCAACAGATTATCGGCCAGCACCTCGGCCAGGGCCGCTTCGTCTTCAATGACTAGGACTCTCATAGCCTCCTCCCCGCACCACGGGCTCGTGCTCGCCCTGCCGCTCGGGGAAGACCACCGTAAAGCGCGTGCCACGCCCCGCCTCACGGTTAGGCTCGCACTTCACCCAACCGTTCATCGCCTCGACGATGGTCTTCACCAGGTGTAGGCCCAGCCCGATCCCTTGCGAAGAGCGGGTCATCTCGCTGCCGATGCGGTAGAACTGCTCGAAGACGCGCTGGCGCTCGCTGTCGGGCACACCGATGCCTTCGTCCTCCACCTGGATCATTGCTAGATGGTCGCGCCGCGTTAGCCTGACGCTAACCGGCTTCTTGGCGTCAGGGCTGTACTTGACGGCGTTATCGAGCAGGTTGTTCATCACCACATTAAAAGCTGGCGTATCCAGCGATACCCACAGCGGCTCCGGGCTGTAGCTCACCCGTAAAGTGGCGCCCCGCGCCTCCAGGCCGGCTCTGACCCGGCCGATCACCCCCTGCATCACGCTGTTAAGTTCGACCGCCTCGAGCGCTGGCGCGCTCTCAGCCTGCTTAAGGCGCGCGCTGGCTAGCACTTGCTCGCTGGTCTGCTCGAGCCGCGTCAGCTCGCGCTCCATCCGTTCCAGATAGCTCCGCTGCTTGTCCGGCGGCAAGGGGCGGTAGAGGACCGTTTCGATCAGCAGGCGCAACGTGCTCATGGGCGTCTTGAACTCGTGGGTAATGGCCGAGAGGAAGTTCTGCTGGCGGCGCTTTAGCTCGCGCTCGGCACGCAAGCTGCGGGCGATGATGGCCAGGCCGGAGATAACCACCAGCACGAAGAACGGCCCTTCAAAAACGAGCATCCGCAACCGGCCCTGCTGCTGCTCGGTAAAAGACGCTATCGCTGCGGGGTCAACCTTGAACCCCTCCGCGCCAAGGCGCAGGTGCGGGTACTGCGCTATCCGCGCCTCGGCCAGCGCGGGGTCGCGCTGCAGCAGTAGGTTGGCTAGCTCGGCGTCGCGCTGCCAGGCGCTTAGGGTAGTTTGGCTCAGCTCCTGGATAATACGGTGTTTGAACACCAGCCACCACGCCACCTGCGCCACCACGAAGACGATGATCACCACGAAGGCGATACGGGTGACGGCCTGTAAGGAGACGACTGGCTGCTTCATCGCCCTTACTCTAACCACCCTTGAGATAGCGCCTCTAGGGTGTAGTAACTGATAATAATATCGGCCCCGGCCCGGCGGATGCTGAGCAGGCTCTCGGCCACCGCCGCCGGCTCAGCACAAGCGCCCGCCGCCGCCGCGGCTTTGAGCATGGCGTACTCGCCCGACACCTGATAGGCCGCCACCGGCAAGGTCGTTTGGGCGCGTACTGCGGCGATGATATCGAGGTAGGGGAGAGCCGGTTTGACCATCAGCAGGTCGGCCCCCTCCGCCTCGTCCAAGGCTGCCTCGCGCCGCGCTTCACGGGCGTTGCGGGGGTCTAGTTGATAGGTTTGGCGGTCGGTTGGGGGTATCATCCCGTTATAACGGGATGATACCCCCTGGGGTGCCGAACCCGCCGCTTCACGAAACGGCCCATAAAAGGCCGAAGCGTACTTGACGGCATAAGACAGGATGCCGACCTCCGTAAACCCTTGGGCATCAAGCGCCTGCCGGATGGCAGCCACCCGCCCGTCCATCATGTCCGACGGCGCCACCAGGTCGGCACCGGCCTCGGCATGGGCCAGCGCCATCGCTGCTAAGCCGGCCAGACTGAGATCGTTATCGATCACTACACCGCGTGCCGTGGGGTGCAGCAGCCCGCAGTGGCCGTGATCGGTATAGGCGCACAAGCAGACGTCGCTGGTAATCACCAGATCGTTGCCGAAGGCGGCGCGGGCGGCGCGGATGGCTTGTGCCACCGGGCTATCGGCAGCGGCAGCGGCCTCGCCACCGGGCGTCTTGAGGTCGTTGGGCACTACGCCAAACAGCATGACCGAGCGCACGCCCAACGCTAGTGCGCGCTCGAGCTGCCCCAGCAGCCTGTCCACGCTGTAACGCGCTACGCCGGGGAGGGCGGCGATGGGCTGCACCTCGTGACTCCCTGGCACCACAAAGAACGGCGCTAGCAGCTGCTCGGGCCTAATCGTGGCCTCCGCCACCATGGTGCGCAGAGCTGCCGTGGTCCGTAACCGGCGTGGACGCTTAACCATGAACATCCTCCAAGGCTGCTAACACTGCCGTCACTTCGGGCCGCGCCGCCTGTACGTACGGCCAGCCTAGCTCGCGGATCGCTGCGCCGGTACTGGGGCCGATGGCTATTAGGGTGGCGCTGATGCCGACCTCCTCGGGGAGAGCTTCGACCGCCGACGGGCTGGCCAGGATCACCGCCTGCACTTCGCTCGCCGCCCACGGCAGCAGCCGGGTGCGGTAGATGACCACCGGGCTCACCGCGAAGCCCATTTTTTCCAATAGTACCGGAAGTGTCGGCAGCGCCCGGTCGCCGCGCGGCAAGCCCACCGGCGAAGCGGCCAGCGGGCTGGCTAAGAACGCTTCGGCCAGCCCCTCCGCGGTGGCCGGTTGGCCGATGAGCGTGACTTCGCCGCCAGAGCCTTCGATCAACTTGGCAGTCTTGGCACCGACCGCGCCCAGGCGCGCCCGCAAGCCCGCAAGCGGCAACGTCAGCGCCTGCCACGCCTCGACTGCGGCCGGGCTGGTAAAGAGCAGCCAGGGGCCGGTCAGCAAAGCGGCGGCCCGCTCTCTCACCGCCGCGCTCAGCAGCGGCTCGGTGCGGATCAGCGGGCTCCGGACGACCTGGTAACCGTGCGCGGTGAGCGCTTGCTCGAGCCCCACCAGCCGCCCCACCGACTGGGTCAGAGCGACCTTCATCGCTCCGCCAAGGCGTCAAGTGCCAGGTAGGCGGCCCCTTCGGCGGTAGGGTGCCGCACCGCAACGCGCCGCCCTTCAAACCACGCGAGCAGCTCAAGCTCGCCCTCGACGCGCCGCGCGTGCGCCCCCAGCGCCAGTTGACAGCCCGCCTGCATAGCTGCCATCAGACCGCGCTCGGCGGCGATGGCGGGATAGCCGCGTGCGTCGTGCAGCTCGGTAAGCAGCGCTGCTAGCGCCTCATCGTCCCGCCGGAGCTCGAGGGCTAACGCCCCCTGGGCCGGGGCCGGTATTAGCACCTCGGGCGCCAGCACCACCAGCGCTAGATCCGGCAGCTCGAGCGCCAGGCGCTGCAAGCCTGCCGCAGCCAGCACGATGGCGTGATAGTGGCCGTCGCGCAGCTTCTGGATGCGGGTCAGCACGTTGCCGCGCAGCTCTGTGAGTACCAGATCAGGCCGCAGCGCCCGCAGCTGGGCCTGGCGGCGGATCGCGCTGGTGCCCACCACCGCGCCGCGCTTCAGAGGGAGAGGCGTAAACCCTGCATCGTAAAACTCGGGGCGGATTACGAGCACCTCGCGCGGATCGGCGCGCTCCGGCACCGCCGCGACCTCCAGGCCGGGGGTCTGCTGGCTGGGGAGGTCTTTGTAGGAATGCACTGCCAGATCGGCACGACCGGCTAAGAGCGCCTCCTGTACCGCTTTGGTAAAGAAGCCCGTCCCCGCCATGGCGGCAAAGGGCTGTTGCTCGCGGTCGCCCTGGGTTTCGACGAGGACCAGTTCAACCCGCTCTCCTAACGCTGCGAGTCGCCCCTCGACCCAGTGGGCCTGCTTGATGGCCAGCGCACTCCCGCGCGTCGCTAACCGGATCACGCCAGCCCCGCTTCGCTTAAAAAGGTCTGCGCCGCCTCCAGGCCGTGCGCCCTGGCCAGCGCCCGCAAGCCCTTGATCGGGATGTGGGCGAACCTGTGCGCCAACCGCGCGGCGTCTTCTGGCGGGAGCGACTCGGCAATAGTGGCCAGATATTGGTCGCGCAGCTTTTTGATCGACGGGCCAAGCTGCCGCTCGAGCCACTCCAGCAGCGCCTGCTCGAGCTCTTCATGCACCAGCTGCTCGGCCAGGGCCAGCCGGTCGGTTAAGGTCGCCCGCCGCCGTGCCCCAGCCGCTTGCAGGCTGTCAATATCGAGCACCCTCACGCCATGCCGCTCCGCCGCGCCCACGGCGACGTTGCGCGGCACGCCCAGATCGACGATGATTTTAAGCCCGGCAAGCCTGTCGAGCATCGCGCCGTCGATCAGCTCCCCGACTGGCGTTGCGCAGACTAGCCCCGCCACGCGCGGCGGACTCTCCTGAAACGCTTGCAGCACCAGGCAGCTCCCGCCGCACTCCGCCGCCAGCCGCGCCGCCCGCTCCAGGCTCCGGTTGACCACAATCAGCTTAACCGCCTCGGCCGCCAGCGCTTTAACCACCAGGGCTCCAACCTCGCCAGCCCCCAGAATCGCCACCGTGGCCTGCGGCGGGAGGGCCGCTAGCAGCTCCGGTTTAGCCAGGCTAAAGAGCGAGGTGTTTAAGGGGGCCAGCGGCACCTCGCGCCTGATCCGCTTGGCGATGCGCAGCGCGGTGTGAAAGGCAAAGGCCGTGAGCGGCCCCACCGCGTTATCGGCCTGGGCGGCAGCGAACGCCTCGCGCACCTGTTTCATGATCTGGTCTTCGCCGAGGTTAAGTGAATCGAGCGAGGCAGCAATGCGCGCGAGCTGCTCCATGGCCGCCTCACCCTGATAGGCGTAAGGTTGCGCCGTGACCCCCCGTGGCGTCAACCGGCGGCGCAGCTCAGTCAGCGATAACCCTTCAGGGAGGCTGGCGACCACGTCCCAGCGGTTGCAGGTGCTAAGGAGCACCGCATCCGGCAACCCCAGCGAGGCACGCCCAGGAAAGGCCGCCTGCCACCGCTCGAGGGCCGCCGCACCGCCTCGGCGGTGCGACACGCCGATAAGCACCAGGCGTTCCACAACTTTTTATGATAGGCGCTAAAGTGTGGTGGAGGTGTCACGGAAGTGTCACCCCCAGGTAGATCATGTAGCCAGGACTCAAGTAGTTCAGTGAGGTTGCCATGCAGTCCAAGCCCATCGCTCTAGCCCTAGACCTGCTGCACCAGGGGCAGGAGGGGGAGGCCCGGCGGGTGCTATCGGGCTTTGAGCCCGGTTCCTTGGAGGAGGAAGCCGAAAGCCTGGCCCTGCAGGGCTTCGTGGCCGCACGGCGGGGTGACCTTCAGGCCTACCGCACCCTGACCCTGGAGGCAGCCCGCCGGGCCGAAACTCCCCTTACCCTCTATCACCGGGGCCTGGCCCTGCCACCCCGGGAGGGCCTCGCCGTCTTGGAGGCAGCCCTGCGCCTCTTCGACGTAGCTCCAGAAGACACGGCCCGGCTCCACCTGGCCCTGGCTGTGACCTTAGAGCGTCTGGGCCGTCAGGAGGCTCTGGCCCACGCTGCGCTAGCGCGGCTTCAAGCCCCTTCCCCCTGGACGCTGCTCCACCACCTGCGCCTGGAGCTGCTCTTTGGCAGGATGGCGTTAGAAGAGGTAGAACAGCTGGCCGTCCGGCTGCTCCCCCATCCCACTAGGGGAGTGCGCCTACTGGCGGGGCACACCCTGGTGCTTCTCCACCTTTTGCAGAATGAGCGGGAGCAAGCTGGAGAGGTACTGTTGGCTCTCCTCCCCAGTTGTGGCCCCGGCAGTTTTCCCAGCTTTCTGGTCGAGGGCGTTCTGGCCCTGCAAGGGCGGCCCGAGGTCCAACTTCTCCTGGAGAGTGCAGCGGCCTTTGTACGGACTAGGGAAGACTACGGCTTGCAGTGCCTGGCCGAGGGCCTTCACCTTTTTCCTCAGGTTGCAGCCGAGCCCTTCCTGCAGGAGGCCGCGCTACAGTTACAAGACCATGATGAGCTGCAAGCCCTGCGGGCCCAGGCTCACCTGGCAGCCCTGCTGGGCCAGCCGCTAGCCGAACCCTACCGAGCTCTGGCCAAGGCCCTGCGCCCAGAGGCCAGGCCACTTTTTCTACCCCCCGGCCTGCTGGAGTCCCGGCCCTCCCTGCAGGTCCTGGGGGAAGGGCGCTTGCTGAGCTTTCGCCACCTGCGCTTGCGGGGCCTGGAACTTTTGGTGCTCCTGCTGGCCCGGCGTGAGGGTTGGCCGGGAACAGCCCTGGCCCAGGCCCTCTACGGCGAGGCTAACCTCCCGGCCCTCAGGGTAGAGGTGTACCGGCTGCGGGCGGCGGGGCTGGAGGTGCGCGCCCGCCCCTACCGGCTCCTCACCCCCCTGGATGCCGACTTTCTGGAGCTTAGGGAAGTCTTGAAGTTCGGCAACCTCCACCGCGCCGTAGAGCTCTACCAGGGCCCACTCCTGCCCCAGAGCCAGGCCCCCGGGATCGAGGCCCTCCGCTTCGAGCTGGAGGAGGCCGTGAGGTCTAGGGTGCTGCGCGCCACAGACCCTGGCCTCCTTTATGCGCTGGCGCAGCGCCTGGAGGACGATCTGGAGCTCTGGGAGGCCACGCTGGAAACCCTCCCGCCCCAGGATGCCCGCTACCCAGCAACCCTGGCCTGGGTGCGGCGGCTCAGGGCCGAGTATCTGGCTTAGCGTGGTGCCCCTGCTGGGCGCTGGGGGGCAGGCAGTCGGGACTCTTGCAGGCGTAGGTGGGGCTTGGTGCTAAGGCCAGCAGCCCCAGGAGCAGCAGGATCAAAACCTTGCGCATACTTTAAGCGTAGCCGGAAGAAGGTTACCTGGCGGGGCCAAAAGTTACCTTGAAGCTAAAAAAGATTACCGCAATAAGCGCCGGATTGGTAACCTAGCCCGTGCTAGGGTGAGCCTGTCCCGAAAGGAGGGATCCACATGATCGCAGTGCAAGAAGTCAAGGTCGGCAGCCGGACGCGGCAGGTTCAGGTGAGGCCCTTTGCGTGGAATCTCCATGCTCCAACCCATATGGAGTGGACCTTGGACGGGCGGCTCCTGGTGGTCGAGCGGACCACCGGCAAGGTTAAGGACGCTACCCAGGGTGGCGACATGGCAGAGGCTAAGCCCTTCGCCTGGGGCCTCGAGGGGCCCGCTAGCATGTGCCCTCTGCCAGATGGACGGGTACTGCTCTCAGAGTTCTGGAGCGGCCGGATTATAGACATATCACAAGGTGGTGACGCTGTCTTGATGCCTGTTTTTGCCGACGGCCTGATACGACCCTACGGCCTGACGTGTCTGCTGGGCCGCGACGGGGGCTCGCCAAGGATCTTCGTCGGAACCTCCGACCAGACGTCCGCCCTGGCCGACCTAACCGGGAGTATGACTGAGATTGACATAAGCAGTGGCAAAGCCAAGAAATTCATCACCAACATACCAGCCGGCAGCAGGTCGTCGGGAGCGGAAGGTTTTGCCCCTCCTAACAGCTGGCCTAGCGACTGGACCCTTTACGCAGAAAGGTGTAACAAGGCGAAGTGGCCCACCAAGATAGAGGGGCCGGGGGACTATGAGCAACTTGTCATCGCAAGCTCCAGCATGGGGCGCATCCTGGTTTACCCTGTTGAGAACGGTCCAGGCGACGCGCTTAGCCTGGCTGCCAAGTACACCGTAGCTTACGATACCGGGGAGCTAGGAGGCATCATCGCCCACCCTGAAAACGGTCTTCTATACGCTACCGAACCAATGGCAGGCAGCGTCCTTGCTGTTGACCCCCGAGACTGCCGGGCTTACACCTTTGATCCTCCCGTCGTGAGAGGACTTCCTGATCCGACCTGCGTGCGCTTTTCGCCCGACGGCGAGCGGATGCTGGTCTGCTCTCCTACTAACGGGGTCATCTGGGAAGTCCGGGGCTTTGCAGCCTAGCCGGTAACCTTGCATCCGGCCAACATCTACACTGCTGCCGCGGGGCTGCGGCTCTTCGGCGCAGGTTTTTTCTACTTCGTCCTCTTTGTCCTGGTGGCGCTGGCGGCGCCGGGGCCCTTCGAGGCCACCCTGGCCGCTGCCGCACTTCACCTGGCAGGCTTTCTGGCGCTGCCCCTAGGGGCCGTGGGCGACCGGATCGACCGGCGGCGAGGCCTGGTAGGGGCAGCCCTGCTGCAGAGCCTGCTCACCTGGTCCCTGGTTTTAAGCCAAGGGCTGGCACTCTGGGCGCTTTACCTGCTAATCTTCGTTTTCCAGGCCATAGACGCCTTCAGGGGGGTCTTGGGAGGCGGCGTGCTGGCTCGGCTGGTGCCTCGGGAAAAGCTGGAGGAAGCCATCGGGCGTGTGAATGTGGCTCATCATGTCGGCGACACCCTCAGTGGCCCTGTGGCCGGGTGGCTTTTCACCCGCGCCCCAGTCCTGATCCCCCCAGTAGGGGCGCTCTGCCTGCTGGTCTCCGCACTGCTTTACCGGGCTTTGCCCCCTACCCCTCCGCCCAAAGCCCAGCGCTTCCAGATGAGCGAGGTGCTGGAGGGCCTGCGCTTTCTTCTGCAACACCCAAAGCATCGCCGGATCCTGGCCGAGGACGGCCTGCTAAGCCTGGTCTACTCAGGGGTGGGGGCCATGCTGGCCTTCTGGGTGCTGCGCTCTTTGGGGCAGAGTGCCTGGGTGCTGGGGCTGACTGAAACCGCCTTTGGGCTCGGAGCGGTGGCGGGCAGTCTGCTGATAAGCCGGGTGCTGGCCTGGGGGCGGGAACGGGCCATGCGCTTGGGGCTCTTTCTGGGCGGGGCCTGCCTCTTTCTCCCAGCGCTGCTGCACCTCTGGTACTTTTGGGCTCTGGGCCTCTTCCTCTTCGGCCTGTTCGTCCAGTTTTTCACCCTGCCGGCGACGGCCTTGCGGCTTGGGGATGCCCCGGATGAGCTGCGGAGCCGGGTCTCGGGCAGCGTGATCTTTCTGAGCGACATCATGCACTTGATCGGCGCCTTGCTCTCCGGTGTGCTGGCGGCTTTCAACCCCTGGCTTCCGCTCTATCTCTTCGGGGGAGTTTTGCTGGGGCTGGGTCTGCTGAGGCGGTGAGCGCAGCGGCGCTCCGCTTCCTCACCCCCCCAGCCCTGCGCTTGCGGTTGCCGGAGGAATAAGATGGGAGGGAGGGTCTATTCGTCGGCACGCAGTAACGTCAGAAGCCGCGCGGGTTGACGAGCTGCACCGGGCTTCGTGTCACGACGTCGAGTAGATCCTGGCTGACTGACAGCCTGGTTTTGCTAATGGCTAACAGCTATCATATAACCATGACCCGTTCAGCAGAGCTTTACTCCCGTGCGCAGCGGCTCATCCCCGGCGGCGTCAACTCGCCGGTCCGGGCCTTTGGCAGTGTCGGCGGCACCCCGCGCTTCATCGCTAAGGCTTACGGGAGCCGCCTGTGGGATGTTGACGGCACCGAGTATATCGACCTGGTCGGCTCCTGGGGGCCGCTGATCCTAGGCCATGCTCACCCGGCAGTAGTAGCGGCGGTTACGCAGGCTGCGCCAGAGGGCCTCAGCTTCGGCGCGCCGACCGAGCGGGAGGTGGCGCTGGCCGAGGCGGTCCTGAAGCGCTACCCGCTGTGCGAGCAGCTTCGCTTCGTCAACTCCGGCACCGAAGCGACCATGAGCGCCCTAAGGCTCGCGCGGGGTGCGACCAGCCGCGACAAGATCGTCAAGTTTGCCGGAAACTATCACGGCCATGCTGATAGCCTGCTGGTGGCGGCGGGCTCGGGCGCCATGACTAGCGGCGTGCCCTCTAGTGCGGGCGTCCCTGCCAATATCGCCAAGCACACTTTAGTGGCCGAGTACAACGACCTGGCCTCGGTCGAACGGCTGTTTCGCGCCTACCCCGACGACATCGCCGCAGTCATCTTCGAGCCGGTAGTAGGGAATATGGGGGTAGTCAGCCCGAGCCCGGACTTTTTGAGCGGCCTGCGCCAGCTAACAAGCCGCTATGGGGCGCTGCTGATCGTCGACGAGGTGATGACCGGCTTTAGGCTGGCCCGCGGCGGGGCGGTCGAGCGCTACGGGATTGAACCCGATCTGGTCTGCTGGGGGAAGATCTTAGGCGGCGGGCTGCCGGTCGGTGCCTACGGCGGACCGGCGGCGCTGATGGCCCACGTCTCGCCGCTGGGTCAGGTTTATCAAGCCGGGACGCTCTCCGGCAACCCGCTGGCGATGGCTGCGGGCCTCGCGACCTTGGCGGTGATCGACGCTACCCCCGATCTCTATGAGGTACTTGAAGCGCGGGGAGCACAACTGGCAGTGGGCCTGGCCGAGGTTGCGGCAGCCGCTGGGATGCCGGTCGTCATCAACTGCGTGGGTTCGATGCTGACGGCGTTCTTTACCGACCAGCCGGTTACTGACTACACCAGCGCCCTGGGCAGCGACACTACGCGGTTTGCGCGCTTCTTTCACGGGCTGCTAGCGCGTGGCGTCTACTGGCCGCCTAGCGCTTTTGAAGCAGCCTTCCTCTCAATTGCCCATAGTGCCGCCGATATCGAGGCGGTTATAGCTGCAGCGCGGGCAGCGTTCAGCGAGCTTTAGGGCGTCCTCCGGCTGAGTCTGACGCTGGGTGGTATGGTGGTGTGGTGTACCCCGCGCAGCTCCTGATTACCCCCAAGCCCCCCCTCGATGCCGAGCTGGCCGTCCCTGGCTCAAAAAGCCTCACCAACCGGGCGCTCCTGGTCGCGGCGTTGGCCGACGGCGTCTCACAGCTTAGCAACTGCCTCGTTGCCGAAGACTCGGTAGTGATGATCGCGGCCTTGCGGCAGTTGGGCATTCCCGTAGTAGCGAGCGGCACGACCATCAGCGTGGACGGCCAGGGCGGGCGGCTCGCCGCGAGCGCTGAGTTGGACCTCAAGCTTTCGGGCACCGCGATCCGCTTCCTAACTGCGCTGGTAACTCTTGGCAGCGGGCGCTACCGCTTGGACGGCAACGCCCGCATGCGCCAGCGCCCCATTCAGGACCTGCTCGACGCCCTGGCACCGCTGGGGGTTAGGGCCTGGTCGGAGCTAGACACCGGCTGCCCGCCCGTGATCGTCGAAGCTAGCCGCCTGCGCGGCGGCCTGACCCAGCTAAAGGGCGACAGCTCCTCGCAGTACCTCTCGGCGCTGCTGATGGCGGCCCCCTATGCCGAGGGGCCGATCACCATCGCGGTTACCGGCCAGTTACAGAGCAAGCCGTTTGTCGCTATGACGCTGGCGCTGATGGCCGAGTTTGGCGTGCCGGTCAAGCGCGAGGGCTATGAGCGTTTCTTGGTTACCCCGCAGCGTTACCGCCCGCGCCACTATGCCATTGAGGGTGACGCCATGGCGGCGGGCTACTTCTGGGCAGCGGCGGCCATTACTGGCGGGCGGGTCAAGGTCACCAACCTGGGTAGCCGTTCACACCAGGGCGACCGGCGCCTGGCCGAGGTGCTTAGGCTGATGGGCTGTCGCGTCCAGGTAACCGAGACTAGCACCGAGGTGATCGCTCCGGCGGACGGGGTGCTGAGGGGCGGCGTCTTCGATCTCAACGATATGCCCGACCAGGCCCAGACGCTGGCGGTGCTGGGGCTGTTGGCGGACCGCCCAGTACGGATTAATAATGTCTGGAACCTGCGCATCAAGGAGACCGATCGCCTGATGGCCATGGCCACGGAGCTAGTCAAACTCGGCGCCAAGGTCGAGGAAGGGCGGGACTATCTGGTGGTACATCCGCTGGCTTCACCCACTTTTCCCGAAACGGTGATGATCGACACCTACGGCGATCACCGCATGGCCATGGCCTTTGCCATCCTGGGTCTGCGCTTGGGGCTCACTATCGCCGACCCGGCCTGCGTGGCCAAGACCTTTCCCGAGTTTTTCGAGGTCTTAGCAGCGCTATGATGGGATTGATGACGCAGCGCCCCGATACCAGCTCGGCCTGGATAGTCACCATCGACGGCCCGGCGGCCTCCGGCAAGTCGAGCGTGGCGCGGCGGGTGGCCGAGGCATTGGGTATCCCTTACGTGTCGAGCGGTCTGCTATATCGCGCCGCGACCTATCTGGTGCTGCGCGAGAAGGTGCCGGCGGACGATGAGGCGGCCGTTATGGCGCTGCTGAGCCGCCATCGGCTCCGGCTTGAACCGGACAACCGGGTCTGGTGCAACGACCAGGAGATCAGCGCAGCGCTGCATACGGACACCATCGATGCAGCGGTCTCAGCCGTCTCGCGGCACCCAT
>Ga0208735_100213_pt1 | contig 33149 bp, 38 predicted proteins | sample Subbio12Aug_8Aab_FD_184829 | JGI IMG/M metagenome (GOLD analysis project Ga0208735, IMG submission 184829) | Serpentinite rock and fluid subsurface biosphere microbial communities from McLaughlin Reserve, California, USA - CR12Aug_8Aab (SPAdes) | ecosystem: Environmental > Terrestrial > Deep... | reverse complement strand
CCCCCCCGTCGTTTGATCTGCATCAATGACTATCATTCTCATTTTCATGATAGGATGCGCGTCGACCATTGATTCCCGCTTCCCCGGCCAGCCAGCCCGACGCCAGCCATGCCGATCATGACAGAAAGGTTCGACATGACGCGCAGGACAACCCCGCCGCTGGCGTTCGCCCTCCTCTTCGCCCACTCCGCCGTCCATGGGGAGGCGACGCCGCTTGCCACGATCACCGTCACCGCCAAGGGCTATGCGGCCGAGGAACTCGAAACGCCCGTCGCCACGACCGTGCTCGACCGCGCCGAACTCCTGCGCAAGAATGCCCAGAACGTCGGCGAGGCGCTGCGCGGCGAGCCGGGACTGGCCGTTGCCAGCGACGGCGCGCAGGGCCAGAACCCGGTGATCCGCGGCCTCAGGCGGGAAAGCGTGGTGCTGCTGGTCGATGGCATGCGCTTGAATTCTGCCCAGCCGCAAGGCGCGATCGCTTCCTTCATGACGCTGGGGCTGGCCGAGCGGCTGGAAGTCGTCAAGGGCCCGGCCTCGGTGCTCTATGGCACCGGCGCCCTGGGCGGCGCGATCAACGTGCTGCTGCCGCAGGCGAAATTCGAGCCGGGCGCCGGCCTCGATGCGACCGCCAGCTACGACAGCGCCAGCAGCGGCGTGCGCGGCGCCGGCATTGCCAACTTCTCGCGGGGCGACCATGCGCTGATGGCTGGCGCCTCGGCGGCGCGCCTCGGCGACTACCGGGCGCCGGCCGGCAAGGTCGACCTGACCGGCTACGACAGCGATGCGCTGATCGGCCAGTATCGCTTCCGCATCGATGCCGCGCAGCAGTTGCGCGTGTCGCTGCAGCGCCAGACCGACAAGGATGTCTGGTATCCGGGGTCGAAGCGGCCGCACCCCGCCCAGCCGTTGGTGGTCGGCAACACCATCGTCCGCTCGCCGGAGCAGGAGCGCACGCTGGCCGAGCTCGGCTACGGCCGCAAAGGCTCGGGCGCTGCGCCGCTCAATCTGGACGTGCGCGTCTGGCGCCAGGAGGTCGAGCGCAACATCTGGTCGTATAGCGATCTGCAGCGCGCCGACAAGGCCCGCACGAAGGTCGAATTCGCCACCGACGGCATCGACGCGCGCGCCGACTGGCTCGCCCACCCGCGGCATCTCCTGTCCTTCGGCGTCAATGCCTGGCACATGGAGGCCTCGCCGGAGCGCCATCTCGCCAATCCGCCGCCCGGTTCGCCGTTGGTGCGCAACGTGCCCTTCACGAACGGCCGGATTTCGGCCCTGGGCTATTACCTCCAGGACGACATGCGGTTCGGCAAGCTGAACGTGCTCGCCGGCCTGCGCCACGACACGGTGAAGGGTAATGCCGATTCGATCAACAACGGCGCGGTGACGGCCGGGCTCGAACGCGAGGACAGCGCCACCTCCGGCAGCCTCGGCCTGATCTACGCAGCCGCCCCGCTGCTGCGTCCTTTCGTCAACCTGTCGCGCGGCTTCCGCGCCGGCGAGATGCGCGAGCGCTTCGAGGCGTCGCCGCGCGGCGACGGCTATCACTATCTCGGCAATCCCCAGATCCGGCCCGAGACCGCCACGCAGTTCGAGCTGGGCATCAAGGGCGCGAACGCCGACTTCAACTACTCCGCCTCCGTCTATCGCAACCGCATCAGCGACTACATCACCGGCCGGCCGACCGGCGCCACCATCGGCGGCCTGCCGGTGAAACAGACGGTCAATCTCGGCGAGGTCACGATCAGCGGGGCCGAGGCCAGCGCGCGCTGGCAGTTCAGCCGCGACCAGTGGCTCTCCGCCGGTTATTCCCGCCTGCGCGGCGAGAACAAGGATTTGAACGAGCCGCTGTTCCAGATGCCGGCGGATGAACTTTCCCTTGGCTGGGAAGGCAAAGTCGGCGCTGGCTGGACGGCGGATGCCACCGTGCGCCTCGTCCGCCGGCAGGATCGCGTCGCCACCGCCTTCGCGCGCGGCACCGAGAATGCCACGTCGGGCTTCGGCACGCTCGACCTCGGCGCAACCTGGGCCTATGCGAGGAACCAGTCGCTGCGCCTCGCGCTGAAGAACGTCGGCGACAAGGCCTACCACGAACATCTGGCCGAAGGCGTGTCGGGGCAGGAAATCAAGGCGCCGGGCCGCAGCCTGCAACTCGTGTGGCGGGGCAGGTTCTGATGGGACGCTTCCTGGGGACCGCCTGCTGCCTGTTCGCCGCCCTTTTCGCCGCTGCGGCCCAGGCGCAGGATCAGGCTCGGGCCAAGCTGCCGAAACTGGTGCTGGCCGGCCCCTACGCGGCCGTGTCCTACCCGCTGATCCACCTGGTCGAGAGCGGCGCGCTGAAGGACGTCGCCGAGGTCGTCGAATTCCGGCCGTGGAAAGACCCGGATCATCTGCGCGCGCTGGCGCTCGACAAATCGGCACCGGCGGACTTCGTCGCCATGCCGACCAACGTCGCCGCCAACCTGTACAACCGCGGCGTCAGGCTGCAACTGCTCAACGTCTCGACCTGGGGCGTACTGTGGCTGGTCTCGCGCGAGAACAAGCTCAAGACGCTGGCCGACTTCAAGGGCAAGGAAATCCTCATGCCCTTCCGCGCCGACATGCCCGACATCGTCTTCCATGCCCTGGCGGAAAGGCAGGGCCTCGACCCGAAACGCGACTTCCGGCTGCGTTACGTCGGTACGCCGCTGGACGCGATGCAGCTGCTGATCACGCGCCGGGGCGATCATGCCCTGCTGGCCGAGCCGGCGGTTTCCGTCGCGTTGAGAAGGACGAAATCCTTCCCGGTCAGCGTCGTCGCGCCCGAGCTGTTTCGCAGCGCAGACCTCCAGCAGGAATGGGGCCGCGTGATGCAGCGGCAGGCGCGCATCCCGCAGGCCGGCATCGTCGCGCTCGGCCGTGCCCTCGGCGACGCGGCGCTGATCGAAAAATTCCAGCAGGCCTATGCCGCCTCGCTGGCCTGGTGCGAGCAGCAGCCGGATGAGTGCGGCAAGCTGGTCGCCGGCCGGGTCGAGATGCTCACGCCCGAGGGCGTGGCCGATTCGGTGCGCGCCGACAACGCGGCCTTCGTGACGGCGCAAGACGCCCGCGCGGAACTGGAATTCTTTTTCGGCGTGCTGCATGCGCGCGAGCCGAACCTCGTCGGCGGCAAATTGCCCGACGCCGGGTTCTACTTGAAGTGAGCTTCCTGTATCGGTGGTTTGCCGGCATTCCCGCCTACCTGTGGAGCGGCTGGGGCGCGCTCGCCAGCCTCTTCCTGCTGGTCGCCGGCTGGGAGGCGGTCAGCCTCGCCTACGGGCCGCTGGTGCTGCCCGATCCGGCGGCCGCCTTCGACAGGCTGTTCGCGCTCATCGACAGCGGCGCGGCCGGGACGGAACTGGCCCTGACCGCGCGGCGCGCAATGACGGGGTTGGCGCTGGCCATCCTGGTCGGCAGCCTGCTGGGCCTGCTGGCCGGACTGTCGCTGACGGCCTCGATGCTCGCGCGCCCCATCGTCACGGTGTTGCTCGGCACCCCGCCGATCGCCTGGCTGGTGCTGGCGATGCTCTGGTTCGGGGCCAGCGACGGCACGCCGATCTTCACCGTGTTCGTGGCCTGCCTGCCGGTCATCTTCATCGGCGCGCTCGCCGGCACGCGCACCCTCGACCACCACCTGAAGGACGTGGCGACCGTCTTCCGCCTGCCCTGGCGCATGAAGCTCGTCGATCTGTATCTGCCGCACGTCGTCTCCTACCTGTTTCCGGCCTGGATCAACGCGCTGGGCAATGCCTGGCGGGTGGTGGTGATGGCCGAGCTGCTCTCGTCGGCCGACGGCGTCGGGGCGTCCCTGGCCGTGGCCCGCAGCCAGCTCGACATGGACGCCGCGCTGGCCTGGATCGCCGCCGTGGTGCTGACGCTGCTGGCGGTGGAATACCTGCTGCTCGAACCGATCAAGCGCGAGGTCGAGCGCTGGAGGCCGGTCGAGCATGTCTGAATTGCGGCTGACCGGCCTTGCCCACGCCTATGCGCTCAAGACGGTGCTCGAAGACATCGACCTCGTCCTGCCGGCCGGGCGCATTCTCGCTCTGGTCGGCCCGTCCGGTTGCGGCAAGACCACCTTGCTGCATCTGGCCGCCGGCCTGCTGACCGTGCAGACGGGCGAGCTGCGCAACGGCTTCGGTCGTCCGGCCGCGATCTTCCAGCAACCGCGCCTGCTGCCCTGGAAGACGACGCGCGACAACATCGCCCTCGGCCTCAAGGCGGCGGGCCTGCCGCGCGCGGCGTACCGGCGACGGGCGGACGCGATCGGCCGCGCGGTCGGTCTCGACGGCGATGCGCTCGACCAGTTTCCCCACCAGCTCTCCGGCGGCATGCAAAGCCGCGCGGCGCTGGCCCGCGCCCTGGTGCTGGAGCCCGACCTGCTGCTGATGGACGAGCCATTTTCTGCGCTCGACATCGGCCTCAAGGCGCAGCTCTACCGCCTGTTGCTCGACCACCAGGCGGCACGCGGCGTGGCGGTGCTGATGATCACCCACGATCTGATGGAAGCGGTCCGGCTCGCCGACAGCCTCCTCGTCATGGCGCCCGATCCGGGCCGCATCGTGCATCGCTTCGACCTGGGCACGCCGGCGGCGGCGCGCGACGACGATTTCGTGCACCGGACCACGGCCGAATTCCTGCGCCATGGCGACGTGCGCGCCAGCTTCGGTCTCGCTCCGCGGGTCTCCCCTGCCGCGACGGCGTGTCCGAGGGAGATCGGGACAAAAGTCGGCGCTGGCGGGACGGCGCAGGTCTTGCCGATGCCCGCCGGGCGCAAAGGGCTGGCGTGCTGAGGGCGCGCCTGAGCGGCGTGAGCGGCCTGCGGCATCCGCTGTGGATGTGCGGGCTGCGTCCCTTCTTCCTGTTCGCCGCGCTGTCCGCCGTGCTGCTGATGCTGCCATGGCTGGGCTTTCTCGGCCACGGCCTGCCGCTGCCGGCCGTGCCGGGCGGCCCCTTCGTCTGGCACGGCCACGAACTGCTGTTCGGCTTTGCGCTGGCGGCGATGGCCGGCTTCTTGCTCACCGTGGTGCCCGAATTCGCCGGCGGGGATGAATTCACCCCGACCCAGGTGCGGCGCCTTGCCGCGCTCTGGCTGCTCGGCCGAGTGGCGTTCTGGTCGTCGGGGGTGCTGGGCGCCGGCGCGCTCGCGGTCTCGGCGACCGCGCATCTGGCCCTGCTGGGCGGCCTGGCCTGGCTCGCCGCGCCCCGGCTGTGGCGCGATCCACGGCGCAAGCACCTCGCCTTCCTCTGGGCCCTGGCCGGCCTGGCCGTCTGCATCGCGGGCTTTTATGCCGACGCCCTGCAGGGCGGGCATCCGGCGCGCTGGCTGTATGCCGCACTCGGCGTGTTCATGATGCTGATCGTCGTCGCGCTCTCGCGGGTCTCGATGCGGATCATGAACCACGCCATCGAGGAGGCGGGCATCGTCGGCGTGGAGTATCGCGCCCGCCCGGTGCGGCGCAACCTGGCGATCTTCTGCATCGGCTTCTTCACGCTCGCGGAATTCTTCCTTCCGGGCACGCGACTGTCCGGCTGGCTGGCGCTGGCCGCCGCCGCCGCGCTGTTCAATCTGATGAACGACTGGCACATCGGCCGCGTGCTGTTCCGTCGCCGGCCGCTGATGCTCTACGGCGTCTATGTCTTCATGGCGACCGGCTACGCGACGATGGGACTCGCGCTGGTCTTCGAGACGGGGGCCGCCGGCGCCGGTCGCCATCTGCTCGCCGTCGGCGCCCTGGGCCTGGCGATCTACGCCGTGATGAGCATCGCCGGTCGCGCCCACTGCGGCCAGCCGTTCGAGACGCGCCTGTGGATGCCGCTGGGCGCAGCGCTGCTGGCCGGCGCGGCCCTGGTGCGAGCCCTGACGGCCTGGCCGGGGGCCGACATTCTGACTCTGTGGCTCGTCGCCGGCCTGTTGTGGGTCGCGGCTTACGGCCTGTTCGCCTGGCATATGGCGCCGCTGTTCCTCGCCGCGCGCACCGACGGGCTGCACGGCTGCAAGGGAACGGCGATCCCCTGAACCCTGGGCAAGGCGTCGCATTGTCGGAATTCACCTTTTTTGGTATCGTTCAGAACGCATGTGTAGCCAATTGGAGCTGGTATGACCAACACCCTGACCGCCGCGACCCTCAAACGGCGTGGCATGGCAGCCATCGAGGAGGGGTTGCGGCATGGCCCCGTTCACATCCTCAAGCGCAGCAAGCCGGCCGCCGTGGTGCTGTCGGCCGAGGAGTACCGGCGCCTGTCTGGCGGACAGCCCGCCAACGCATCGGGCCTGACGGCCATGCAGTGGCTGCTGAACCTGCCCGCCACGGGCAGTCGCAGCCAGCAGGACATCGACAGCGCTCTGGCCAACGACCGAAGCTGGTGATCGGGCGAGCGCATGTGGGCCTTCTTCGACACCAGCGCACTGATCTATCTGATCGAGGGGCGCGAGCCGCTCGCCACGGCCGTGCGGGATCGCCTCGCGGGCTTGGTGGCTCGGCACGATGGCGTGGGTGTGGCGCTCAGCCGCTTGACATGGTTGGAGGCTCGGGTCGGGCCCATGAAGGCCAATGACGCCGGCACCTTGCAGCGCTATGACGACTTCTTCGCCCGCCCTGACTTGCGCTGGGTGGAAATGACCCGCGATGTGGTGGAACTGGCTGCCGCAGTGCGTGTGCGTCATAGCCTGCGGACACCCGATGCGCTGCAAGCCGCGTGTTGTCTGCAGTTGGGTGCAAAGCACTGGCTGCTGACGGGCGATGCCGCGTTTGAGCGCGTGGAGGGGCTGAACGTGGTGCTGTTGCGCACCCCCCAGGCACCACCATGACCGAACCGACCAAGCACCTGCCGGACCCGAGCCCACTGCGCCACCACTTCCGTGAGCTCGCCCCGGCGCACCAGCCGCACCGGCAGCACCTGGGGCAGGGTCTCGGCGAAACGCCGCCATTGCTTGAGGCTGCAGCTGCCGCCCACGGGCAGAGCGGACCCCGGCAAGCCGGGCTTGCCCTGTGCGAGCCCAAGCGCCCCGTCTTCAAGCGGTTGCGGCGTCCCGTTCGCGGTGCTACAGTCCCCGCTCGAGCATCATTCCGTTAGCCAGCCTGCCGCGCGCTTCTGCGCGGCCCGCGAGCCAGGGAGTTCAGAGCGGATTCGCCGTGGCCCACCAGACGACTGATTCCTTTCCGTCCCCCCGTTCAACCGTCCCCGATCCGTGGGACGTCGTCGCCGCGTGCGCGCCCCATTTGTGCATCGCCCATCAAAGCGCCGGACGGGTGCGCCTCAGGCTCCTCGCTCCCGGCATCGACGCCGCCGCCGTGCGCCGCGCGGACCTGGAGCGGCTGCATGCCGCGTTCCGGGCGATGCCGGGGGTGCGCGAACTGCGGATCAACCCGCTGGCGCGCTCCTGCCTCATCGCCTACGACCGCGAGCTGATCCCCGACACCGCCTGGCCCGACCTGTTCGCCCAACGCCGCACGCCGGCGGCCCTGGCCCTCCTGGGCCTGCTGCACACGGCCGCGCGCGCTTGCGGACTTTCCCCCACACCGAAAGGAGATGTGTCATGACCCCCTTCCTGCCCTTCCTCGCCGGCCTGGCCGCCGGCGCTGCCGTCGTCGCCGCCTTGCGCAACGAGCGCGCCAGAACGGCGCTCGACTCCGCCGGCGGCCATGCCCGCAAGGCCGCCGGCGAGGCGGAAAGCGCCGTGCGAGCCGCTGCCCGGTCCGGCCTTTCCCTCCTCCGCGGCACGCCACCGGAGCCGCCGTCTGCGGCAGACCCGGCCGCCCAGCCCCCGCCCGCCGAAAAACCGGCCCGGCCGACACGCTCGAGGAAAGCGCAGGCCGCCCCCGCGCCGGACGCGCCCAAACCCCGTGCCCGCCGTATGAAGAAAGCCGGGGCCGAATCGTGACTAACCCGGCCTCAGGCACGCTGCCCAGACACTTTCTGCGCGGCGTGGTTGCCACCGGCCTCCTGGCCGCCTTGCAGGACAGGCGACGCGGCGCCGATCTGCTGCGTTCCGCCCTGCTCGGCGGAACGGCGCTGTCGGCAGCGGTGGGGGTCGAGAATCTGGTCTTTGACAAGGAGAGAAAATTGGGCAAGAAAAAGAAGGGCTTGAAGAAGGGTGGGCTGGCGGGGCTGGATCGCGCGCAGATCGAGGCCCTCCTCGCGCAACGGGAACCGACCGGGCTCGCCGCGCTGACCGGCAGCCAGCAGTTCCTGCTGGGCGCCCTGATCGGCGCGGGTGCGGCCTATGTGCTCGCCGACGAGGCGCTGCGCGCGAAGCTGATCCGGGGCGGGCTGGAGCTCTATACGGGCGTGCTCGGCGGCATCGAGGAAATGAAGGAGCAGGTAGCCGACATTCAGGCTGAGATGGCCGGCGGGATATCCGTCACGGGCGGGCGCGACGCCGGCTAAGCCTACATCGCTTCATGAGTCGTTTCGCCGAGTTGTCGGTCGTTCATCGCCTGCCGCAGCGGGTTCGCTTCCGCTATCGACTGGGCGCCGGCTCGGCGCCCGATGCGCGCAACCTCGCCCGCACGGTCGAGAATCTGCACGGCGTGCGGGCGGCGCGCGTCAACGTGCGGGCGTGCGCGCTGGTGGTGGATTTCGATCCGGAGGAAACCCATGCCGAGAGACTCGCCGCAGCGATCCTCGCCCTGCCGGCGACGTCGCCTGTAACGCCCGAGCGCGACGACGACGCCAAGGCGCTGGCCACGGTAGCGGCCAGCGGCGCCTTGCTGCTGGGCAGCAACGGGCTGCCTGCGGGCCTGCGCCTGCCCGCCACGCTCGCCGCCTCGCTGCCGCTCTATCGCGCGGCCCTGCGCGACCTGTTCGCGCAGGGCATCAACTCGCATGTGCTCGAAGCCCTGGCGGTGGGCATCTCCACCGGCAGCCGCGATTACGTGGCGGCCAACACCACGGTGTTCATGCTGGCCCTGGGCGAATATCTGGAAAACTCGATCGCGCGGCGCTCCGACGACCTGCTGAAGGACCTGCTGCGTCCCGACACCGGCCTGGTCTGGGTCGAGCGTGAGGGCGTCGAAGCGCAGGTCGAGGCGAAGCAGGTCTGCGTCGGCGACACGGTGATCGTCGGCGCCGGGGCGACGATTCCGGTGGATGGCACGGTGCTCGGCGGCGAGGCGCTGGTCAACGAAGCCGCGATGACCGGCGAAAGCGCGCCGGTGACCCGCGCGCGCGGCGACGCGGCGCTCTCCGGCACGGTGATCGAGGAAGGCCGGCTGCGCATCTACGCCGAACACGTGGGGCGCAAGACGGCGGCGGCGCGCATCGCCGATTACGTCGAGCGCTCGCTCACCGCGAAAAGCCGGGCGCAGCTCAACGCGTCAAAGCTCGCGGATCGGCTCGTGCCCGGCGTGCTGGGCCTGGCCGGCGCGGCGTGGCTCTTTGCCGGCGACTGGCGCCGCGCGGCCGCCGTCTTGCAGGCCGACTATTCCTGCGCGCTCAAGCTCGCCACCCCGGTGGCCTTCAAGTCCTCGCTCTTCGCGGCCGGGCGTCTCGGCATCCTCGTCAAGGGCGCCGACGTGCTGGAGCGGCTGGCCGAGGCGGATACCTTCGTCTTCGACAAGACCGGGACGCTCACCACCGGCCGTCTCGCGGTGACCGACTCGGTCGCCTTCGATCGGCACTACTCTCCCGAGGATCTCATCGATCTGGCCGCCTCGGTCGAAGAGCACTATTTCCACCCGCTGGCGCTGGCGGTCGTCGAAGCGGCGCGCCGGCATCAGGGTCGCCATTTCGATCACAAGGAAGTCGAGTTCATCGCCGCCCACGGCGTGGCCAGCCTCATCGAAGGCCGGCGGATCGTCGTCGGCTCGCGGCATTTCGTCGTCGAGGACGAGGGCGTGCCGCTATCGGCCGCCCAGCAAAGGCGCGTCGACCGGCTGTTCCGGGCCGGCAAGACCCTGCTCTACATCGGCTTCGGCGGGCGGTTGATCGGCGTCATCGCCCTTAAGGACCGGGTGCGCGAGGGCAGCGCGGCCACCGTCGCCCGCCTGCGCGCGCTGGGCGCCCGGCGCATCCTCATGCTCACCGGCGACCACCGCGACCGCGCCGCCGAACTCGCGCAGCAGCTCGGCCTCGACGGTTTCCACGCCGAGCTGCTGCCCGAGCAGAAGGCGCAGATCGTCGCGCGCCTGAAGGCCGAGGGCGCCCAGATCGCCTTCGTCGGCGACGGCATCAACGACGCGCCGGCGCTGGCCGGCGCCCAGGTCGGGATCGCCATGGCGCACGGCGCGGACATCGCGCGACTCAGTTCCGATATCGCCCTGCTGGAAGACGACATCGAGCGCGTGGCCGACGCCAAACAGATCGCCAACGCGACCCTGACCCTGATCGACCGGAATTTCAAGTTGACCGTGGGTCTCAATACGGCGATTCTCGCCGCCGCCACGGCGGGCCTGCTCGCACCGGTGTCGGCCTCGCTGCTGCACAACGGCGCGACGATCGGGATTCTGCTGGGCGCCCTGCGCGGCGGGCGGCGCGCGCTCCCGGACCGATGACTACCTGACGAGGTGACGGCGGTGCACCCAAAGATGCACCGCGAGCGCATGCAGGAACAGCACGCCGGTCAGCCAGTGCCAGCGCTTGTTGCCGAGAGCGGCCAGCGAGAGTGACGCCGCAAGGCCGACCAGCATAGCGCGCTTGGCCCAGCGATTGGCGCGCACGCGCGGCGTGCCGCCGTGACCGCGGGGTCGGGTCGCCGTCGGGTCGGCGCCGACTTTCGCGGCATGCCCGGCCAGGGCCCTTTCCCCTGCCGCGACCAGGCGCGCTTCGATGCGCGCGGGTGTCAGCCGTGTCGCATCGTAGCGCACCAGCAGGCTGCCGGTGCGCGGATTGACCTCCACGCCCTGCACGGCATCCCAGCGTTCGACCCGCCGGCACAGAAGAGGAAGCAGGCCGGCAGCGCGCGGCACGGCGAGGCGCAGACGGAGGCGACCGGGAATGGATGAAGCGACGCGGATCATGTGACGACCTTTGGATGTGACGAGATTGATGATAGCAAAAATCGCTTGACAGAATAAATGAGAACTATTATCGTTATCAAAGCTGCAACGCCGTTTTGCCTTCGCCCTTTTTCTCACCCACTTTCTCGCTGGAGCGATCATGACCATCCATCTCGATGTTGTAACCCCCGCGGACCAGCCGCCCGCGCGCCTGGTGGCCGGCGCGCTCGCCCACCTGGCGCGCCACATGGAAACCGGCTGCACCCGCTCGGCCTATCTGGCGGCGATGCTGCTCGAGAAGATCGCCAACGACCCCGAGGCCGACGATCATCTGCGCCGCCACGCCCGCGAGCTGGCGGACATCATCGAGCTGACGGACCTCCTCGAACGCGAGGACAAGCCGGCTGCCGCAGCGAGGGGAGCGCCGGCGGCGCAGCCCTCGCCTGCCCGGCTGAACGGAATTTTCATGGGCACGTTCTGATCCGCAGCCGCCATGACGAACGCACTGACCGGGATGATCCAGGCGGCCTTCGGCGGCGAGGCCGACCCTGCGCAGCATGTCGAAACGCCCAGGCGCAGGAAGGTCTGGCAGATGCCCGCGCGCTGGCACTGCCCGCTGATCGGCACCTGCCTGCCGGTGGCCGAGATGCGCAAGCTCGCCGCGCGCGCCGGTTTCGACGAGCGCGCGATGAACGACTACACGCTCCATGTCGCCGTCGTGAGCAACTGCGACAGCCGCAGCCAGATCGCCGAGACGCTGCAAAAATTCTTCGAGAAGCGTTATGCCGCCGCGGTTCAGCGCTTCGGCCGGCTGAAGGACGAAACGGCGGTGCTCGAACTCTGGCGCAATGCGATGCTGTCCGGCGACGACCTCGTCGGCGCGCTGTGGGCGGCATGGAGTCATGGCGCCCTCACCGAAGAAGGCGGAGCGAAAATCTATGGCGACATCCACATGCTTTCGCATCAGGTCGGCGCCTCGGCGCGGGCCGACCTGCGCCGCCTGGAACAACTGAAACAGGAAAACCACCATCTGCGCAACGAGGTTGCCGCGTTCAAGATGGGCCTGGCCGTCGCCCAGCGCGAAAAAGACCGGGCAATCGCCGATCTGCAGCGGCGCCTGGGGTTGGCCGAGCAGCAGGCCGCACTGCTGGAACGGCGCGAGATCGAACTGGCCGGGGCGCGCGCGGCGGCGCGCGGCTACGACGATCTGCGCGCGCGGGCCGACGCCATGTGCCAGCGCATCGAGACGCTCGAGGAGCGCAACGCGACGAACGCGCGCCGCGCCAACGGGCTCGAGCTGCGGCTCGCGGACGCCCGCAAGGAGATCGTCGCCGCCGAGACGGCGCTGGAGATGGCGCTGGGCGTGGCTGGGGCAGCCGACTGCCGCGGCATCTCCGGCGCTGCCGGCTGCGGCAGCAGCTGCACCGCCGAGGCTGCGCTGCTCGACCGGTGCGTGCTGTGCATCGGCGGGCGCACCCGCCTGGTCGAAGGCTATCGGCGCCTGGTCGAAACCCAGGGCGGCCGCTTCCTGCATCACGATGGCGGACAGGAGGAAAGCCTGCATCGCCTCGACGCCATCGTGGCCGGGGCCGATGCCGTCGTGTGCCAGAGCGGTTGCGTGTCCCACGCGGCCTACTACCGGATCAAGGAAGCCTGCAAGAAGCTCGGCAAGCCCTGCGTGTTCGTCCAGTCGCCCGGCATCGGCAGCTTCGCGCGCGGCCTGGCCACCCTGGGCGCGCCGGATCCGGCTGCCGGCACGACGACGACGCGCCCGTCGCACTGAGCAACTCCCGGTGGGGCTTTGCCGCCGGCCGCTCGAGCCGCAACCCGGTTCGCCCGGCCGGCGGCCCTTTTCGCCGTGGCCGGGGCAGGGTATAGGGGCCTCGTAGCGCTGCGCCGACGACGAAAAAAAGCCCCGGCAAGCCGGGGCGGTAAGGAAACGCGAAGGATCGTACTACTTCGCGAAGGGGGTCGGGCGCGGGGTCTGGTCGGTCGAGGGCGGCAGGATCGGCAGCGCGAACTTGGGCTGATCGCCGGTCAGGGTCTTCAGGAAGGCGACGACCTGGGCGTTCTCCTGGTCCGAGTATTTCCTGCCCAGTTGCAGGCGGCCCATGACGTCGACCGCTTCCTTCAGCGTCCACACGGCGCCGTCATGGAAGTAGGGATAGGTCATGTCCACATTGCGCAGGGTCGGCACCTTGAAGTTGAAGCGGTCGGCATCCTTGCCGGTCACGGCTCCGCGACCCTTGGTCACGTCGGCGGGACTGAGCGACTTGTAGGGTTCGACGATGCCGAGTTTCTGGAACGAGGTGCCGCCCAGCGCCTCGCCGTAATGGCAGGCCACGCAGCCGCTGTTCTTGAAGAGATTCCAGCCGGCCAGCTCGTCGGCGTTGAGCGCCTTCTTGTCGCCCTTGAGCCACTTGTCGAAACGCGAGTTCGGCGTTACCAAGGTTTTCTCGAACTCGGCGATCGCCGTGGTGACCTGATCGATGTCGATCTTGTCCTTGCCGAACACTTTCCTGAATTCGGCCCGGTAGGCGGGAATCGATTCGAGCACATTGACCGCGAGATCGTGGGTGAAGGCCATCTCGCCGGGGTTGGCGATCGGGCCGCCGGCCTGCTCCTTGAGGTCGGCTGCACGGCCGTCGCGGAACTGGGCGACGTTGAGGCTGGAGTTGAGCACGGTCGGGGCGTTGATCGGGCCCTGCTGCCAGTTGTGGCCGATCGAGGTCGGAATGTTGTCGGTGCCGCCGCGCGACAGGTTGTGGCAACTGTTGCACGACAGGAAGCCCGATTTCGACAGGCGCGGCTCGAAAAACAGCTTCTTGCCCAGTTCCGCCATGCCTTTGTTGATGTTCTTGGCCGGCTGCACCGGCTTGACCAGGGTTTCCGCCGCCCCGACGACGGAAGCGCCGGCGAAGGCGCCGACCACCATCAGGGATGCTGCGAGCGAGCGTGTTTTCATGTCGATACTCCCTTTCGTTGGAAATGATGCGGTATAAGAGGACCTCACCGCAGCGCAATATATCCATACAAGCAAAGTGGATGTTGACGCAAGTCAATGATTATTAAGATAAATATAGCTTTTGACTATTCTTCGCATAGCCTTTTCCTATATCGACAAGCATGAAACTGTCCGCACTCCGTTATCTGGTGGCCTTCGCCGACGAGGGCAGCTTCAGCCGGGCCGCCGAACGCTGTCAGGTCAGCCAGCCGACCCTGAGCGTGGCCCTGCAGAATCTGGAAGCCGAGCTCGGGGTTGCCCTCATCGAGCGCGGCAAGGGCCACGTCACCCTGACCGACCTGGGCCGGCAGGTGGTCGGCCAGGCGCGCAGAACCCTGGAAGAAGTGCGCCGCATCGAGCAACTCGCCCAGCTCGGCAAGGATCCCCTGCAAGGCAGTTTCCGCCTCGGCGTGATCCACACCATCGGCCCCTACCTGCTGCCCGAGCTGATCGCGGCGATGAAGCGAACCGCCCCGGACACGCGCCTGTTCATCGAGGAGAGCATGACCGCGCTGCTGGCCGATTACCTCAAATATGGCACGGTGGACGCCGCGATCATCGCCTTGCCCTTCGACATCGCCGGCATCCGGACACAACCGCTCTACGACGAAGCTTTCGAGGTCGTCGTGCCCAGGGGCCATCCCTTCGCGCAGCGCGAGCGCATTTCCACCGCCGAGGTGCGCGGCGACGACGTGTTGGTGCTCAAGGCCGGCAACTGTTTCCGCGAGCAGGTGCTCGACGCCTGCCCGGAAATCAGCCATGCCGACGGCCCGACGCACGAGGGGCATTCGATCGAGACCGTGCGCTGCATGGTCGCCTCGGGCTACGGCATCTCGGTGCTGCCGGCCGGCGCGCTGGGCGGCATCTACCGCAACGAACTGCTGGTGTCGATCCCGTTCGAAGAACCCGCCCCTTCGCGGCGCGTGGCGCTGGCCTGGCGCCAGGGTTATACCCGGCCCCAGGTGATCGAGGCGATCCTCCTGGCCGTGGGCAGGATCGAGAACCCGAGCTACCGCCGCCTGTGCTGAAAGTCGGCGGCGGCGGGACGGCGCGCGGAGGTGCTAAAGTGCGCCCTCCCGCATCGATTCCCATGCCGTGCGCCTCTTTCGCCTAGCCAAGATCGCCCGTGTCGGCCTGAAATTCGGGCTCGACCGGCTGATTCTCGAACACGATCCGACCGGCCGGCTCGCGTGGCCGCTGGAACTGTTCGACCGCCTCTATTTCTGGCGCGACCGGGCCCAGTTGGGCAGACCGCCCGGAGCGCGACTGCGCGAGGCGCTCGAAACGCTGGGACCGATCTTCGTCAAGTTCGGCCAACTGCTATCCACGCGCCGCGACCTGATGCCGGCGGACGTCGCCGCGGAACTGGCGCTGCTGCAGGATCGCGTCCCCCCCTTTCCGCCCGAGGAGGCCATCGCCGAGATCGAGGCGGCCTTCGGCAAGACGATCGACGCCATCTACGCCCAGTTCGAGCGCACGCCGGTCGCCTCGGCCTCGGTCGCGCAGGTCCATTTCGCCACCTTGTTCGATGGCCGCGACGTCGCCGTCAAGGTGCTGCGACCCGGCATCGCGCCGGTGATCGCTCACGACATCGGGCTGCTCGACAGCTTTGCCGGCCTGCTCGAACGCTTCTGGAGCGACGGCAGACGCCTCAAGCCGCGCGAGGTGGTCGCCGAGTTCGCCAAGCACCTCGCCGACGAGCTGGATCTGATGCGCGAGGCGGCCAACTGCTCGCAGCTGCGGCGCAACTTCGCCCACGCGAGAATTCTGCAGGTGCCGGAGGTGTTCTGGGACTACTGCACCCATTCGGTGATGACGATGGAGCGCATGCGCGGCATCCCGATCAGCCAGATCGACCGCCTGCGCGAGGCCGGCGTCGACCTCAAGCAGCTTGCGCGCGCCGGCGTCGAGATCTTCTTCACCCAGGTGTTCCGCGACGGCATCTTCCATGCCGACATGCATCCGGGCAACATTCTCGTCTCCACCGCGCCGGAAAGTCATGGCAGCTACATCGCGCTCGACTTCGGCATCGTCGGCACGCTCACCGACGTGGATCAGAGATACCTGGCCATCAACTTCCTCGCCTTCTTCCGCCGCGACTACAAGCGCGTCGCCGAGGCCCATGTCGAATCCGGCTGGGTGCCGCACGACACCCGCGTCGACGAGCTCGAAGCGGCGGTGCGCGCGGTATGCGAACCGATCTTCGACCGGCCGCTCAAGGAAATCTCCTTCGGCCACGTGCTGTTGCGCCTGTTCCAGACCTCGCGCCGCTTCAACGTCGAGGTGCAGCCGCAACTCGTCCTGTTGCAGAAGACGCTGCTCAACATCGAGGGGCTCGGCCGCCAGCTCGACCCCGACCTCGATCTCTGGCAGACCGCCAAGCCCTTCCTCGAGCGCTGGATGAACGAACAGGTCGGCCTGCGCGGCCTGATCAACCACCTGAAGCGCGAAAGTCCGCAGTGGGCGTCGCTGCTGCCTGCCCTGCCACGTCTGGCGCACCGGGCGCTGACGCAGGCCGCCGCGCGCCAGGCCGACGCCGGCGAGGAACTCGTCCGTCTGCGCGAGGCGACCGCCGCCAGCCGCCGCCTCGCCATCGCCGCCTGGGTGGCGGCGGTCGCCGCCTTGCTGCTCGCCGTGATGCAATTTTTCTAGCCACTTTTACCGGAGGCTCGCCATGCTGCTGTGGTTCGTCATTTTCTATCTGATGATTTCAATCGCCATCGGCCTCTACGCGGCAACGCGGGTGCATAACGCGCGCGACTACATCGTCGCCGGCCGCAGCCTGTCCTTCCCCTTCGTGCTGGCGATGGTGTTCGCCACCTGGTTCGGCGCGGAAACCGTGCTGGGCATTTCGGCCACCTTCCTCGACCAGGGCCTGCGCGGCCTGATCTCCGATCCCCTCGGCGCCGCGCTCTGCCTGGTGCTGTTCGGCCTGATCTTCGCGCGACCGCTCTATCGCATGAACCTTCTCACCCTCGGCGACTTTTTCCGCGTCCGTTACAACCGCCGCACCGAGCTGATCCTGTCGCTGTGCATCGTGGTCTCCTACCTGGGCTGGCTGGGCGCGCAGATGATGGCGCTCGGCCTGGTCTTCAACGTGCTCACCGACGGCCTGATCTCGATGCAGCAGGGCATTGTCATCGGCGCGGCCGTGGTGCTGGTGTATACCCTGTTCGGCGGCATGTGGTCGGTGGCGCTCACCACCTTCGTCCAGATGATCGTCATCGTGCTCGGCCTGCTCTACGTCACCTGGCTGGCCGGCGACATGGCCGGCGGCTTCGGTGTCGTTCTCGAGCGCGCCGCCGCCGACGGCAAGCTCGCCTGGCTGCCCACTCTCGATCCGATCGACATGCTGTCGTGGATCGCCGCGCTGGTGACCATGATGCTCGGCTCGATTCCGCAGCAGGATGTGTTCCAGCGCGTAAACTCCTCCAGGAGCGAGCGCGTCGCCGTCTGGGGCACGACGCTGGGCGGGGCAGGCTACTTCTTCTTCGCCGCCGTGCCGCTGTTTCTCGCCTACTCCGCCCACCTGATCGATCCGGACATGGTCAGGCGCCTGATGGCCGAGGACACCCAGCTGATCCTGCCCACCCTGGTCATGACCCACATGCCCTTCGTCGCCCAGGTGGTGTTTTTCGGCGCACTGCTCTCGGTGATCATGAGCACTGCCTCGGGCACCCTGCTGGCGCCCTCGGTGACCTTTTCCGAAAACGTGCTCAAGGGGTTCTGGCAGGACATGAGCGACCGCCAGCTGCTGCTGGCCACGCGCGCCACCGTGGGGGTCTTCGCCATCCTGGTCACGCTCTACGCCGTGACCTCCGACGCCACCATCCACCAGATGGTGCAAAGCGCCTATCGCGTCACCCTGGCCGGCGCCTTCGTGCCGCTCGCCGCCGGCCTGTTCTGGCAACGCGCCAACAACCTGGGCGCCCTGCTGGCGATGATCCTCGGCCTGGGCACCTGGCTGCTCCTCGAACTGTTCGGCACGGCAGGCATCGTCCAGCCGCAGATCTACGGCCTGGCGGCGGCCGCTCTCGGCATGCTGGTCGGCGGGCTGGTCGGCCCGCGCAATCCGCACTGGCCGCAGGCCGGCCACCATCACGCCGCGGCGGCCACCCACCACATTCCATCCAGATAGGCGTATGCTGACGGCTTTACAACGACGCTGGGAGATATGCCATGAAGATGACACTTGCCGCCGCATTCGCCGCTCTTGCCGTCCAGTTTGCCGCCCTGGCTCCGGCGGTCGGCGCCGAGGAAAAGGCGCTCACGCCGCAGCAGCAGCGCATGAAGGATTGCAACCAGCGGGCCGCGGGCATGAAGGGCGACGAACGCAAGGCCTTCATGAAGGAGTGCCTCGCCGGCAAGCCGGCTGCGGCGAACGACGGCCGCACCGCTCAGCAGGAAAAAATGAAGAAATGCAACGCCGAGGCGACCGCCAAGGGACTCAAGGGCGACGAGCGCAAGGCCTTCATGAGCGCCTGCCTGAAGGGCTGAATTCGATCACCCGCGGCGGCGCGGCGCCGACCTCCTCTGCGTCGAAGGCCGTGTCGCCGTCCGGCTCGGGACGGCCGCTGGGCCCGAGACCGGCGAAGTCGTAGAGCCGCGCATCCATCAGATGCGAGGGCACCACGTCGGCGAGGCTCCTGAACATCGTCTCGATCCGGCCCGGGAAGCGCTTTTCCCAGTCGCGCAGCATCTGCGCGATCTGCTGGCGCTGCAAGTTGGGCTGGCTGCCGCACAGGTTGCACGGGATGACGGGAAATTCGCGCAGGCGCGCCCATGCGGCCAGATCCTTTTCCGGACAGTAGGCCAGCGGCCGGATGACGACGTGGCGGCCGTCGTCCGAAACCAGCTTGGGCGGCATGGCCTTGAGCTTGCCGCCGAAGAACAGGTTGAGGAACAGCGTGGCGAGAATGTCGTCGCGGTGGTGGCCGAGCGCGATGCGGGTCGCGCCGAGCTCGCCGGCGACGCGATAGAGCACGCCGCGGCGCAGGCGCGAACACAGTGCGCAGGTGGTCTTGCCCGGCGGCACCACACGCTTGACGATGGAATAAGTATCCTCCGCGACGATGCGGTAGGGCACGCCGCGCCGCTCGAGATAGGCCGGCAGCACGTCGGCGGGAAAACCCGGCTGCTTCTGGTCGAGATTGACGGCGACCAGTTCGAAGCCGATGGGCGCCCTGTCGCGCAGGTCGAGCAGGATGTCGAGCAGGCCGTGCGAATCCTTGCCGCCCGAAAGGCAGACCATCACGCGGTCGCCCGCGCCGATCATCTGGTAGTCGGCGATCGCCTGGCCGACCCTCCGACGCAGGGACTTTGCCAGCTTGTTGGCCTCGTATGCGGGTTTGCGGGCCTGGCGGGAGGTGGCCATGGTCAGCGCGCCCGCAGGTCCAGCTCGATCGTCTTGGCCGCCTGCGCGCCTTGCGCGACGGCGCTGACCACGCTGGGAAACACCGGGTTGCAGATGTCGCCAGCGGCATAAACGCCCGCGGCGCCGGTGCGGCACCGGGCATCGACGACCAGATAGCCTTGCCCGTCGCGCCGCAGGCTGGCGCGCAAGTCGCTGGCCGTCACGGCGAGGAAGCCGGTGTCCGGCGCGTAGCCGGCGAGCACGTGGATGCGGTCCGTCCTCAGCTCCGCCGCGCCGGCAGGGGAGCGCAATGCAACGGCTATCCCCGCGGAGTCTGCATCCAGCCCGACGATGTGCGCCGCGGCATGGATGCGGCAGGCGCCTGCCGCCGCCGCCGCGTCGACCCTCTCGCGCAGATGCCGCTGCGCGCGCGGCGCCGAACGCAGCACCAGGTCGACGTGCGCGCCGCGCTCGGCCAGCAGCCGGGCGTTTTCGTAGGCGTTGTCGCCGCCGCCGACGATCACCACGCGCCGCCCGGCGCAGCCGGCGAGGTCGGCGAACGCATAGGGGCCGTAGAAGATGCGCCCGGCCGGAACCGCGGCGAAGCCGGGCGCCGCCGCGAGCACCTCGGCGCCCCGATAGCGCGTCCCCGTCGCGATCAGCAGCGCGGCGCAAGTCGCCTGCCGGATGGCGCCATCCGCCGTCGCGTAGCGCAGCGCGAATGCGCCCGCCCGCCCCGAGATTTCGCCGACCCGGCAGCCGGTGATCGGCCGCACGCCGAACTGTGCGGCATGGGCGACGAAACGCTCGACCAGCTGCGGGCCGGTCAGCCCGTCCTGCCCCAGCACCCAGTCGTTGGGGAGGAAATTGAGGTTCTGCATGCCGCCCGGCGTCGGCTGCGACTCGATGAGCCACGGCTCGAAGCCCAAATGCTTCAGCCACAGCCCGGCGGACAGGCCGGCCGGGCCGGCCCCGAGAACGACGACGGCGGGCGGGTGCGCCGGCTCAGACAATCGCGCAGGCCTCGGCGAAGGCCAGCCGTGGGCTGCGCGGGAACAGTTTCGTCGCGTCGCCGTGGCCGAGATTGACGAGGAAGACCGACTTCACCGGCGTGCCGGCGAAAAACTCGGCATCCACGCGCGCCTTGTCGAAACCCGCCATCGGGCCGCAATCGAGGCCGAGCGCGCGCGCGGCGAGCATCAGGTAGGCGCCCTGCAGCGCGCCGTCACGCAACGAGGTTTCCTCGATGGCGGCGGCGTCGCCGACGAACCAGGAACGCGCATCGGTATGCGGGAACAGGCGCGGCAGTTTCTCGTAGAACTCGAGATCGCGCCCGACGATCGCCGTCGCCGGCGCGGCCATGGTCTTGTCGACGTTGGCCGGCTGCAGCGCCGGCCTGAGGCGCGCTTTTGCCTCGGGCGAGCGGACGAACACGAAGCGCGCCGGGCAGCCGTTGGCCGCCGTCGGCCCCCACTTGAGCAGGTCGTAGAGCGCGGCGAGGGCGGCGTCGGCGAGCGCGCCCGGCAGGAAGCCGTTGTGCGAGCGGGCGGCGGTAAACAACTGGGCGAGGCTGTCTGGAGCGAGGGGAACGGCCATGGCGGCCTCCGGTTCAGGATGAGGGAGGCGCAAGTATACCGAGAGCCCGGGCCGCCGCCGCCAGGCCGAAGCCGGCGGTGACCGCCATCGACGAGCCGTAGCCCGCGCAGGCCAGCCCCGCCGCGCCGTCCAGGCAAAAGTCGGCGCCGGCGGGACGGCGGATCGGTTCGTCGGAATACACGCAGGGCACGCCGAACATCCGTTTCGGCTCGCGGGGAAAACCGTGCGCCCGGCGCAGCGTCGCGCGCAACTTGGCGGCCAGCGCATCCTGCGCGGTGCACGCGAGATCATCCACCCGGATGCGCGTCGGATCGGTGCGCCCGCCCGCCCCGCCGGTGGTGATGACCGGCAGGTCCGCCGCCCGGCAATGGCCGATGAGCGCGGCCTTGGCGCGCACCTGGTCGATGCAGTCGAGCACCAGATCGACCGGCGCGCAGGCTTGCAGCAGCGTGGCGACGTTCGCCGGTGCGATGAATTCCTCGATGCCATTCACCGTGCAAGCGGGGTTGATCTGCGCGATGCGCTCGCCCATCGCCTGCACCTTCGCCCGGCCCAGCGTGGCCTCCAGCGCATGCGCCTGGCGGTTGAGGTTGCTTTCGGCCACGTGGTCGAGGTCGATCAGCGTGAGCCGCCCCACGCCGGAACGGGCCAGCGTCTCCACCGCCCACGAGCCGACGCCGCCGATGCCGATCACGCAGACATGCGCCTGCGCCAGCCGCGCCAGCGCCCCCGCGCCGTAGAGCCGCTCGATGCCACCGAAGCGGCGGGAAGCGGATAGCCCGCCCGTCACAGCCGATCCAGCGGGCTGGTCACCCCGCGTCCGCCCCGGTTGAGCACGTGGGTGTAGATCATCGTCGTCCTCACGTCGCTGTGGCCGAGCAGCTCCTGCACCGTGCGGATGTCCTGCCCGCTCTCCAGCAGGTGGGTGGCGAAAGAATGGCGCAGCGTGTGCGGCGTGGCCGGCTTAGGCAAACGCGCGGCGATCACCGCCTTTTTCATCGCCCGCTGCAGCAGCTTCTCGTCGACATGATGGCGTCGCACGCGGCCGCTGCGCGGATCGACCGAATGGCTGCCCGAGCAGAACACGAACTGCCAGCCCCATTCCATCGGCGCGTTCGGATACTTTTTCGCCAGCGCGTCGGGCAGCCAGACTTCCGCCTTGCCGTCGCGCAGATCGTCCTCATAAACCACCTGCCGCCGCGCCAGATGATCGGCCAGCGGCCCCGCCAGCGCCGCCGGCAGCATCGTCACGCGATCCTTCGCGCCCTTGCCGGCGCGGATCACAATCTCGTGGCGGCCGAAATCCGCATCCTTCACCCGCAGGCGCACACACTCCATCAGGCGCATGCCCGTGCCATAGAGCAGCCGCGCCATCAGACCATACACCCCGTCCATGCGGTCCAGCACCGCACGCACCTCGGCGGGAGTGAGCACCACCGGCAGGCGCTGCGAGGGCTTGGCGCGCGTGATGCCGTCGAGCCACGGCAGATCGACCTCCAGCACCTCGCGGTAGAGAAACAGCAGCGCCGACAGCGCCTGGTTCTGCGTGGCGGCCGCCACCTGGCCATGAACCGCCAGATCGGACAAAAACGCCTCGATCTCCGCCGCGCCCAGCTCGCGCGGGTGGCGCCTGCCGTGAAACCGGATGAAGCGTTTTACCCAGAAAACATATTGATCTTCCGTGCGGATGCTGTAATGTTTCGCCCTGATGCGCGCACGGACTTGATCGAGCAGCCTGGGAGCGGGCGCATCGGGTGCCCTGACAGGTGTTCTATCTGCAGCTTGCATGATATGACTCGTTGAAAAATAACAAGATATGTCGTCTTACATGAAATTTAGGCAGCGGGTCGAGTGGAAATATACACCGGAACCTGCGTTCACATTACGTTGGGCACCAGGAGGCTGAGCGATGTGGTTGTACCGAGTAATGTCAATGAGCAGAGATGGAACCGGTGGCATCTTTTACGATGCCACATCTTCATTGGCAGATGCCGTGCGAATGGCGGAAGTAATACAACGCCGTGAGCCTGCCCACGACGTTACAGTTGAGGGCGAATACTGGCCGCGCCTCAATTGGTTTCAGTTCCAACGGCATCGCATTCTTGGCACACACGAAGGTTTTGGCGTTAACTTCAAGACGAAGTACGGCCTTGAAATTGAGCAGATCAAGACTGTTTGGCCAGTTGAACAGGTAGGCTAAGGGGACAAGATGCCTTGGGAGAACATCGGTAGCGTGGGGAACGGGCAAATGCCGCAAGACCAGGCATGGATACTTTTTTGCTACGACCTCGCCATCTCATATCTCCAATTTTCATGTGGTGACCCACCTCCCGGAAGCAAGGTCGGCGTCATGTGGCATGAGCACGAGCTTGGCGATTACCCGTCAGTTGGTGTCTATTTCGATTACGACGCTCCATGGGATTTCATCCATCGGTGTGAATCTGAATTGGAACGTTTCGATTCGGGCGTCTCATGGACCGACATTCAACCCCAAGAAGAGTATGACGATGATTTCGAGGAAGAGAACTCTGACACAGCGGATGTTCCGCAAGAACCCACACTTGAGTTCTCAGAAAACTTTGATCTGCAATTCGAGATAGACCGCTATTTCAACAACACATCAATTGCAGCAAGTGCCCAACCTGTCGCGGCGATTCTTATGGGGGGTGTCGCTACAGGCAAGACGACCATGCGAAATCAGCGATTTGCCACCGGGTACGTCTTGATTGACGCAGTCGACATATTTCTTGGTCTTAGTCGTGGCGCGGTTCTTGACTTCCCGAATGGTCTCGAAGAACAAATGAATACCGTTGGCGTCGCGGTTGCAAAGCGGGCATTGGTCGAGCGGCGGAACATTGTTACCGAAATTATTGGCGCCGACTTTGAACCGACCACGATGTTGATTGAATCACTCAAGGCTGTTGGGTACAAGGTTGAACTGATGGCGATTACCTGCGACCTTGAGGAATCAATGCGTCGAAACATGTGCCGCGATGACGATGCCATTTCCGCCTACTACGCCGAACCATATCAACGCAGTTGGATTATTGATGCATGCCACGAAATCACTGGTGCCCAACCCATCATTCCACCGGACGCTGCGCGATGAAGCCGCGCAGCGCCGGTGAATTCAGACGTTGGGCGTCTTCTCTACGTACTCTCCGCGACCTCTCGCATTTAATCCCGAATTGGGTTATCCGATTATGGGATTTACCATCGCCGCATGGCGAAATCATTACACACCCCAGAATATGAGCACTTTCGGACACTGCTGGTTGCGGCCCGCGAGAAGGCAGGACTCACCCAAGCAGAGGTTTCCGCAAAACTAGAACGTCCGCAATCGTTCGTTGCCAAGTATGAAGGGGGCGAGCGCCGGTTAGATGTTGTCGAGTTCGTTCAGGTCTGCACCGCTCTGGGTATCGACCCCCACGTCGTTCTGCGCGCAATGCAAAAAAAGGGCGGCGTATGAATACCCAACAAGTCATAGCGCTCGCCCGTGACTACCTGCGCGGGCTAGCCGGGCACGAATTCGACGTATTGGAAGTGACCAAGCCAGTTTCGCCAGAAGCTGCGGTCAACCTTGCCAAGATCATTTCAAAACTATCGCCCCTGGTCGGCAACCTGATTGAGTTCAACAGTTGCGAATATCTCAACGACCAAGAAGGCTTTGCCGAATTCGGCAAGTGGCAACGGCAAGACCCCGGCTTTCCCGATACGATTTTCGCGGGTAATGTCACACCGACACCCGGCTTTGAAATAAAGGCATGGTTCCCGCTCGCTACAGAAATCACGGCGAGGTTCAAGGACAGCCAAAACCATTTTGCGCAAGACCAAACCTATGTCGCCATGCTGGCCTGGCTGCCGGAATTCCTGATTTTCGGAAAGCCCACCATCATCGACATCGTCGTCGTGTCTGGCGCATCTGTAGCGAAGGCGCGCGACGATCACTACCACAACCCGCCCGACTACTTGGTACTTGAACCTGGCGACACCACATCGCGCACCAGCAACCTACAGCAAACCAACACCAACGGGTACAAATTTCAGGGTACCCCCGAGCAACTCAGAAAGGCGCAAGCTCTGGTTCGGCGTTGGGGCGGAAATGGTTCCGTCTATCTGCCCACGGTCGCCTATCAAGAGTTGCTGCGAGAATTGATTACGCGTTTCCCATACCGGCTGGACACGAATTTCGCCAAGATGGATCGTATCGTTCACCCGGAGATTGAGGCATTCAAAAACCGCGTTTATGACACCGAGTTTCACGGACATACGATTGGCGCGTGGAATCGCCTGTTATCGAAAGGCGATGAGAATGTCATCCGACAGGAGCTAGCCGAACGCTTCAATATCCGCGATGAAGGCCAGCCCGTCGTCGAATGATCTAAAAAAGCTGTGTCTGCTGGAAACGGCTTAGACCAAGCTGGAAGTAGGTCGGGTCAAGTTCCCCAGCGAACGCTTTGCGCCCAGTCAGTTTCGCAGCCAGCGATGCCGAGAACAATCCACCGAAGGGTTCCCAAACAACATGCCCTGCATCGCTCGATGCTTCGATAATTTGGCGCATGAGATCCAGCGGTTTTTGATTCAGGTGCGCGGCTTTGCCGCTGATTTCTGGCACTACCACTCGCTCTGTTCCCTTGAGAGGATTGCGCTCCCATACGTTCGTAATTCCCATCGGGCAATGGAAGATTGAGCGCATGGCTGCCCATTCCACCAAGGTCATGGGGCGGACACCGTCGCGTGAAAAGTAGGGGCGGCCTTCAGGCTTGCCATGTTCGTTGGCGAAGCGCGCCATCTTGTCGAACATGTCTGGCGGTGGGTAGTACCACAGGTGCCCTTGGTCGAGGTACTTGCGCACGGCCACGTCGGCGACGCCGCAAGCCTCGTTTGCCTTCCTGAACGGTAGGCCGGTTCGCTTCCATTCGCGGTAGAGCCAGCGTTGCAGCGTCAAGCCGTCGAGACGCGGTTCAAAGGCGTACTGCACACACATTTCGGTGACCACGGGGAAGCGGCGTATCTTTGCAGTGTTCACGTTACCCGCAATGTGTGCCTTGCCCTTGTTCCACACATTGGCGTTCACATAGCGCCAACCGTGGCGTTCCAGCACAGGATGTGTGACCGCCCATCCAATTTCTGAGTTCCAAAACCAAAGCGTGGTCTGCCCCGTCGCCTGCTCGCTCCATGCCTTAATATGAGGTGCATACCATTCCGCGACCCCAAGATGATCTGATGTATCGCCCTCGAAGCCGAGAATCCCGTAAGCGCCATCCGAAACAATGACGTGGGGCGTTGCCCAGTTCGCATAATGGTCGAGGCTGTTGCCTAAGTAGAGGGCCACGCTACCATCTGTCCAGCGGTCGGTAACCGGGGTTGTAGTTAGCGTTACTGCCTTGCCTCGTCCAACGGTGCTGGTCGGAGTATTCTTGCGCTGCTCGACAAGCATCTTTTCAGTCATGGTTACCATCTCCGTTATCCCGTTTCGGGATATTGTACGCTTTCGGAAGTCTATTGCAAGTGACCGGCCACACGCCCAACCCGGCAGTCCACACGGACGCTGCGCGATAAAGCCGCGCAGCGCCGGTGACTTCTACGTTGGGCCTTTTTTAACCAAGGAGATCGCATGTTCAAGAAGTTTGCAGTTGCCGCACTTTCCATTTCATTGCTCACGCTCAGCGGGTGTCAATCGACCGGCCCGAAATACCAGAATGTCCGCTCCTATAGCGAAGGTTTAGCCCCGGTGCAGGTCAGCGGCGGGAAATGGGGCTTCATCAATGAAAAGCAGGAATGGGTCATCCAGCCGAAGTTTGAAGACGCAAAGGAATTTCAAAACGGAAAGGCCGCTGCCAAGCTAAACGGTAAGTGGGGGTTCATCAACAAGCGCGGCGAGTGGCTGTAACGCGCTCATTCATTCCGTGCTTCATTGCCGGGCGAAGCACAGCAGTTCAACTATCCGGCGCTACTTATGAAGGAAACCAACATGGCTAAAGGTGGTGGTGGCAAATCAGGTGGTGGAAGTAAGGGCGGCGGGAAGGGGGGCACCGCAATGAACCAAGCTGCGGCCTCTCGCATTCAAAGCTCAACGGCCAAGGGTTCTGGTGGCGGCGTGCCTGCGGGTAGTTTCGCGTCGCGTGCGCAGTCGGCTGCGGCCACCAATTCTGCCGCTGGTGGTAAGGGCGGTAGCTCGGGTGGCAAGAAGTAAAGGCCCAACCCTGCGGTGCAGGGGACGCTGCGCGATAAAGCCGCGCAGCGCCCCTGACCTTGAACGTTAGGCATCATGAGAGCACTATCGCCAGGAGAAGATATGGAGATCATTATTGCCGTTACCGCCGGTCTGTTTTCATTACTCGGAGCTTTTGCGGGAGCCGCTCTAGCGCGGCGCACCGAGTATGAAAAGTGGCTTCGCGAAAATCGCTCTGAAGTGTTTGCCCATTTCTTGGAACTGCTCTTCGAAGCACAGAAGAACGCTACTGATGCTATGTATGACAATTCGATGGAACAGCTTGCCCAAGACATAAAGGTTACAGAGGCATATCGCCCTGCTCTCGACTACGCGAGGGTTGTCTGCCTTTACCTGCCGAAAGAGAAGCGAAAGGAATTTCGTGGACTTGCACAGGAGTTCTGGGCGTTGCACAGCACCCGTGGCTTGGGAGATTCGCGACACCTGAAAATGCCGGAGAAATTGGAGGCCATACAAAACATTTTTGAGGAATGCCTTTGATGGCTAGCCTAGCTAGCAAAAATATTCGGGGCAATGAGCCGCCAAAATAGGAGCCTTCGCACCATGGTCAAAGCTGTACTGTTCGCATCGCTTATTTCTTTATCTCTCGTCGCCGTTGCGCAGCCAACGCCCGCACAAGTCCATGCCGCCGTAAAGCAAGCCGGAGGGCCTGAGCGTCTCCTCGCTGAGATCGCTCGACAGACCGCACAGAGTCTGCCGCAAATGGCCAACAAGAATCTGCAGTATCAATCCGTCGCCGCGAATGGAAGGAGCCTTTCGTACAAGGCAGTGCTTGTAAATGTTGAAACGAAGCGAGGGCAAGATATTGAAAGCCTGAGGCAACAGAGCATTAGTTTCTTCGTCTGTAGTTCACCAACACTCGGGGTACTGATCAATCAATACGATGTAGAAGTTACTTATTTCTACACGGCTCGCAACACTGAATTGTTGTTTCAGCACTCGCTAAATCGTAGAAGCTGTGATGGGCGTTAGGCAACTGGAGATTACTCGATAATGAACTCTGATCCCACTACTCAAGCCGCTCATAAACCTTCCGACATCTGGCTAATGAAGATATGGACCTATGTTGTTTTGCCTATATTTCCTCTGGGAATTCTGGGCTTTTCTTTCTTTGGCGAAGATTCGCGAGGGTCACTCAACGGTGAACAATTTATTTTTGTAGCCATCTGTGTTGCACTAATCTATGGTCTTCATAAAAGACAGAAATGGGCTTGGTACTTTAATTGGGTCGGAATATTGGCCTTAGCAGCAATACCACTTAAATTTGGCGCCGTAGGTGGTGCATTAGGTGGACTTTGGATTTGGTGGAATTATTCGGCATGGAAGCGCCTCAAGCAAAGTTTCGCCTAACACTGCGCTCCAAGGGACGCTGCGCGATAAAGCCGCGCAGCGCCCCTGAGCTTGGACGTTATGCATTTCTCACCGGAGGAAATATGAACCGAATCATTCTCGTTGTTGCATGCGCTTCCCTATTAAGCGGCTGCGTCGGTAATCCCATAAAGAGCTACGACAATCTGACCCAAAATACCGCCTCAGAATTGAACACCCATATCGGCGGACAGGTGTTCAAGGTGGATCGTTCGACAGACCTACCGAATGCCTTTGGCAAAGCCGATATTTTCGGTGGCAAGGTGAACAAGGGCTACTCCGAGCTTCGATACCAAGGCGTCAGAGACAACAAACTTGTATTTCGGCTTACTGAAATTGAAACAGTAACAAACGAAACAACCATGAGCCGCTACGGTGGAGGTGACACGACGTACGTCGACTCTTCAAGCCGCCTGCGCGGAAATCGCGTTCAAACAACTGGAACTATTACTACGGTGTCCGGCCCCCAAGGAAGCACAGAGATGCTTCCACCAAATACGACTGAATTCTTCGTTGACCCATCGAAAAAGAAAGAAATCACCATTGCTGGTGTTCGCGTTCTTATCCTCGATTACGACGACCATTCACTACGCTACATGCTGGCCAAGTGAATCGAATTTCATCCGAAAGTCGGCGCTGGCGGTACGGCGAAAAGTTTGCGGGTCTATGCATAACCCGGCAGTCCACACGGACGCTGCGCGATAAAGCCGCGCAGCGCCGGTGACTTCTACGTTGGGCCGCACAATTGCAGGAGGGGACAATGAAATCGCTCAAGATCGTCGCATTTTCATTTCTTCTGGCAGGGTGTGCCGCATCGCCGACACCACCCGTGGCATCGATGCCGCCCGTCAGGGCAAGCGCAGGTACTGGAATTGAAAATGCCAAAGAGTTTAATGGCGTCGTTGAGAGCTGGGGAAACACGGCACCTTCCTCTTCCACTCTCTCCGTGTGGATTCAGGATATACGTAACACAAACTACATTTTGTTCCAGATTCGAGTGAACCTTGATACGTATCGGTTCGCGCTATCCCGCGATCACATCGTAAGTTTGATTGATGCCCTTGATAATTACGAAATGATTGTGCGCCAAACAGCGGGGGAGAAGAAATCTGATATCGGATGGCTCTACCGGGCAGATGTGAAAATGAAGCGTATGGGCGAAGATGCAAGGGATGATCGGTTCATCGTTAATGTCGAGCGTGCTGAGAAGTCGGCAGCTGTGTTATCGCTCACCTTTGATTCTTGGCTTCTCAGTTTTGGCGGCCCGTCCTCACCCGCGGAGCGTGCCTACAAAGCGATGGCTCTTCCACCGGAGGCGGCGGCCCGTTTGCGCAAAGTCCTCGGCGAGTTTGCGAGCCAGTTATGAGAAGTAGTGTGGCCCAACACTGCGCTCCAAGGGACGCGCCGCGAGCGGCGCGTCCCTGAGCTTCGACGTTCGACCCCACAAAGTCGCGGCACTTGATCTTGGTGATGATCCGATGACCGTTGCGCGTCTTGAGTTCTGTCTTCGGCCTCGCCACTATCCCTTCGGCCTGAAAACTGCCCCACGTCGAAACGATACCGGCCTTCGCCGCAGCAATGGCGTCATGCAGCGTGCCCTCTCCGATGATCGGCACTACGTCAAGCCCGAGCTTCTGCGCTACGTCTTCAACGTCGGCGCGTTGCAGCCACCACTCGCCGACCTTGCAATCGAAAAGCACAAAATCTTGGTCGGCCCGGTAGTTCCCGCCGCCCTTCTGAATCTTCGCTCCGTAGCCCTCTCCGTACAGACAGGCGTCGCAACCGAAAACCTCCTGCATCCTGGTCGCGAGCGGCAAGAACCGTTCATTCAGCCGCGACACCAACTGCGCCGGAATCTGCGCCGAGTCCGTCTTTCCGCCGAAAGTAACGCCGCCGTCCTTGAGCATCACCCGAATGTTCGTGCCGTCCACCTTCTCGGTGAAGACCCAAGTGTTCCCGGCCAGAAACTCGAACTCTGGCAGCGTCCATTGCCCTTCCAGAAGCGTCTTTCCATTGCGTTCCATGTCGCGCTTGAACAGCGTCTGAATCTTGTGGTACTCGTTCATTTCTTTCTCCGTAAGTTGTGTGGTCGAACCCATCATTCCAGGGGACGCTGCGCGATAAAGCCGCGCATCGCCCCTGAATTCAGACGTTAGGAGCTTCTATGTATCAGCCACCCAAACCTCGGTGCAACAACTGCGGCAATCAGGAAACGGTCGAACGAAAGCGTTCCTTTCTCGGCTTTGGCAAGTGTGTTTGCTCAATCTGCGAATCGAAGTTTGCAGACCCATTGGTTCCGTTGAGCAAAGGCTATCGCATTGGCTATTGGGTCATGGCCATCGGCCTGACTCTTGCGTTTCTCCCGAAGCTCCCACGTTTTATTGGCGAGGTTATTGGCTCGGTCATGTACTACCCCAGTGCGCTGCTAACTACTTTGATAGAACAGTGGCCCTTCCTCCTCTTCATTACGGGTGCGGTTATCGCCCTCAGAAAAGACGCAGTCATTCGGAAACGCATCCGCCTGGAGGAAAAGGCAAATGCCTCAGTTCAAGGTTGAGCTTACGTTTCAGGGAAAGTCATCGCCCGATGCTGATCCCTCGCTGACCGTTGAGGTGGAGGCCGACGACGATGTCGAGGCTCTGCGCAGCGCAAACGCCGAATTGAAAATCCGCCATCCCGAGTTCAACTTCTCGTCGGTGTGGTGCTGGCACATTGAGCGCCTCGATTCACCCCGCTCCTAACATGGCGCTCGACCTCGCTCCCTTCGGTCGCTGGACGCTGCGCGATGAAGCCGCGCAGCGCCGGTCAGCTCTACGTTAGCCAAGACATAGGAAGCGCAGATGAGCAACATCTTCAGGTACGACAAGCCACACGAATCTGAGTTGATCGCACTCTTAAAATCTGAGCCAGATTGGAACTCGTTTACCGGCCCAGACTCCATAAATGCGTTCAAGAATGCATTACTAAGCAGTGAAACTTATGTTTACAAAATCGAAAGCAAGATTTGTGGGTATCTCCGCGCCTTAGTTGATGAATTCGGCATTTATGTAAGCGAGCTCTATGTTTCGCCAAGCCACAGAAAAAATGGTTACGGAAAAGAACTACTGAAAAAAATCAAGCAAGAGCATCCGAATCAAGACGTTTATGTTTTTTCTGATGAAGACCTTTATTACGAGAGGCTCGGCTACAAGCGTGTTGGTTCGATATTTCAGCTGTAGCCAAGTTGAGCTTCCCCCGAAATTTCGTCTTCCAGGAGAACAGGTAGGATGACGAAGAAGGAGGAAGCTGATGTTCAAGATTCCGAAGCAGGAATACACGGCCGAGTTCAAGGAACTGGCCGTCAAGCGGGTGAAGTCCGGGCAAGGGGTGGGGCCGGTGGCGCGGGAACTGGGGCTGGTCGAGCAGACGCTGCGCAACTGGGTCAAGGCCGCCGAGCGTGGGCAATTGAATCCGGCGGGCGCCAAGATCATCACGCCGGAACAGATGGAACTGTCGCGGCTGCGCGCCGAGAATGCGCGGCTCAGGATGGAGTGCGAAATCCTAAAAAAAGCGACGGCGTACTTCGCGAAAGATGCGCTGTGAAGTACGCCTGGATCGAAGGGCAGCGGCGAGCCTACCCGCTGCCGGCGATGTGCGCGACGCTGTCGGTCAGCATGAGTGGTTATCAGGCATGGAAACGCGGCGGTAGTCCGAACCGCAAACGGCTGACGGATGCGCAGATGCTGACACTGATTCGAGCCATCCATGCCGAACTCAAGGGCGCCTACGGCAGTCCGCGTATGGTTCAGGAGATCCGTGGCCGAGGCTTTCCTGCCGGCAAGGAGCGTGTCGAACGCCTTATGCGCGAGAACGGTATTCGTGCCCGGCACAAGCGGCGCTTCAAGGCGACGACGGACTCGAAGCACAGCCTGCCGATAGCACCGAACCTGCTGGACAGGAACTTCACGCCGGCAGCGCCGAACCAAGTCTGGACGGCCGATCTGACCTACATCTGGACGGCAGAGGGCTGGCTCTACTTGGCTGTTGTTCTCGATCTGTTCAACCGGGAAGTCGTCGGCTGGTCCTTGAAGCCGCGAATGACGGCGGATATCGTTATCGACGCACTGACCATGGCGTGGTTCCGCCGGAAGCCGGCACCGGGGCTGATTCACCATTCGGACAGAGGAAGCCAGTATGCCAGCCACGCCTTTCAGGCGCGGCTGAAGGAATACGGAATGGTCTGTTCGATGAGCCGCAAGGGGAACTGCTGGGACAACGCGCCGACCGAAAGCTTCTTCAACAGCTACAAGAATGAGCGGGTGCATGGCACCCGCTACAAGACGCGAGCCGAAGCCATTACCGACGCCTTTGATTACATTGAGCCGTTCTACAACCGCAGGCGCAGACATTCCACGCTCGGCTACGCCTCGCCACATCAATTCCTGAACGAGTGGATCAGGCGTCAGCATGAGCAAGAATTGGCGGCATAATGCCGTCGGGTTGGATGACGAAAAACCGAGGGAAGCTCATTCGGCGCTCATTCGTCTGCGTTTCGCCCATCACGGACGCACCTCTCCTGCGGTCAGCAATACTCGTCGCGCCATCCACAGATTCGACAGCGCAAAGAGCGTGGTCAGTTGGGCCGTGTTCTTGGCC
>Ga0208735_100209_pt1 | contig 33879 bp, 38 predicted proteins | sample Subbio12Aug_8Aab_FD_184829 | JGI IMG/M metagenome (GOLD analysis project Ga0208735, IMG submission 184829) | Serpentinite rock and fluid subsurface biosphere microbial communities from McLaughlin Reserve, California, USA - CR12Aug_8Aab (SPAdes) | ecosystem: Environmental > Terrestrial > Deep... | reverse complement strand
ACGGATGTTGTTGAACAGCCCCTTTCTCAGCCCTTTTGCGGTTTTGGTGGCCTTTCTCTCCAGGTTGCGACCATGGCCGCGTAGGCTGCCTCTGCCTGTGCGACGAGCTCCATTTCTCGATGGCGTATTTCCTTGATCCAGTAGTCTCGGCCGGGACCCGCTGGCCCATGTGCTCTGGCAGCGCCGGCACGCAGTTCAAGCTTTCGCATCTTCATGGCGACAAAGGCGGGCCGAGCCCATCTGTAGGGTGCCTCCTTGGTCAGCAACTGCCAGATCAGGTTTGCGATCTTGCGCGCGGTGGCGACCGCCGCGACGTTGAGGCCCTTGCGGTCCTTGATCCGGAGAAAGAAGGCTCGCAACGGTCCAGGAACCGACGCTGCCGACCATGCGGCTTCGATCAGCATAGTTCTTGCGACCGCGTTTCCCTGCTTCGAGATGCGGCCATGGATTGCGCCGCGATCGCCGGACTGGCGCACCCGCGGGGTCAAGCCAAAGTAGCTCGCAAGCCTGTCAGGCGTCTGGAACCGGGAGATGTCGCCAATGGCGGCGATCACCGCCGTGGCAACCACGGAACTGATGCCCGCGATGGTCATTAGCTTGCGCGTGCGAGCGTCGTCGAGCGAGATTTGGGCCATGGCACTATCCAGCTTTTCCAGCTTGCCGTTCAGCCAGTCCAGTTCATCAAGATGGCGGGCGAGGAGGTCGCGCTCTGCCTTGGGCAACGGAGCCGTCGAGAGCCAGTCCCGGCCGCCCTTGCCGAACAGATGTCCCGAGTATTTTGGCACGAGATTGGCGTGGAGAACGGCCTGAACCCGGCTCTTCACCCGTCGTACCGATCGAACGAGCGCCGCGCGCTCCGACACGAGACGACGCAGGTTCAGGGTATCGTCATCCGCGGCCCAGACCTCTGGCAAGAAGCCGGCGGCATGAAGCTGCGCCAGGATCTTTGCGTCCACCTTATCCGTCTTCACGCGCGCGTGGGCGATGGCCTTCACCTGAAGTGGGTTCGCGATCACGACCCTGGCCACGAACGGCGTCAGCAACCTTACGATGGCCGAGGTGTTCCCAGTCGCCTCCAGGATGACTTCGTCATCTTTTCGAAGCTTCTGCCCAAAGGCCACCACAGCGTCGTAATCGAGTTCCATCCGGAATTCTGCCGTGACCTTGCCCCGATCAAAAACCGCAACCTGCGCAAAACTTCGATGCACATCCATTCCGATCGACCGCATTCAAAACCCTCCCTGTTGTTGATGGGGGAGTGCGCGGGCTGTGCGACATCTACGGATACGCGCTCGCAGCGCAGACGGGATAGTCGCAGGGGCGGCCAGATAACAACGCGAGCTCGCAGCTCAAAGTCAATTCGGCCTGCCCGTTTCTTCGCACTCCGACGCCCCTGTCCCGACACGGCAACTCTACCATGACAAAGTCAAAGCCGCAGCCCGTTTGAGGAGCGCCGATAACAACATGCCCGATAACAACGCCGCCGAACGCGGCATGCGTGCCATCGCCCTCGGCCGGAAGAACTACCTCTTCGTCGGCTCCGAAGCGGGAGGCAAGGCTGCAGCCATCGCCTACACCGTGATCGAAACCGCCAAGCTCAACGGCACCGATCCCAACGCCTGGCTCGCCGACACCCTCGCCCGCATCCCCGACTACAAGATCACCAAAGTCGATGACCTGCTGCCCTGGAAGTGGAACCAGTAGCGGTCAGCCCGGACGGTTACGAAGCAAGAGGGCGCGAAGTCCGTAGAAAATCAGAGAAGACCAAGATCGGTCTAACTTGCCGAGCGTCGACCTGTCACCTTCGGCATCGGGTGTGGGTTCGCCACGGCCAAAACCGGCCCATTTCGTCGGCCGTCCATCTTGCCAAAACGCATGCTCACGGCAGTCAGGGCAATCTGCCTTCGATCGATGATCGCTTGCAGCGTTGCAAGCGAGAACCCTTCCGGCAGATAGTTGACGATCCCGACATCCGGGTTGTCGTGCCCCATGATGTAGCGGCGCGCGGTATCAGGGACTCCGTCGGCGACCAAATCCGTATGGAAAGTCGTGCGCAAGGCATGGAAGTCCATGCGTGCGTCGTAGATGTCGTTGCATTTTCGGTAGTAGGCAAAGCTCTTGGTAAAATTCGCCGTGTAGGTCTCCTTGGCTGTCTTCGCGCGCATGGCGCGGGGAAAGAGGCGCTGTTCGCCCAGCTTGCGCTGATGCGCGACGAGGTCAAGGAATCCAAGCTCCACCAACTGCGAATGGATCGGGACGAGCCGCCGGGCATTGCTGCTTTTCAGGCTCTGCCCGGTGCCCTTGACGATGTCGATGTAGGGAATGCCGTCAGTTGTGCGGATATTGACGCATTGCAGCTGCAGGATTTCCTCGCTGCGCAGGCCGAGGAGCCGCGCGATGAGCGGAGCCCAATAGAGCTCGTCATCGATGCGGGTCTTGGCAGATGTCCAGGTTTTGGTGCGCAGGAGCGTGGTGAACTCGTCGCCCCACAACTTCCGTTGCGTGTCCGGCTGGTTTTTCTGCAATTTCGCCAAGGTCTTGTCCTTCAGGACATAGCCGCGGAAGCGGTTTTCCGGGATGAGACCGAGGCTGACGGCGTGATTGAACGCGGCCGCGAGCGTCATCTGATGCCGCTGCACCGTGCGCGGAGACAGGCGACGGATGAGATCCATGCCGGATGCGGCCGGGCTTTGCCCTGAGCGGGTGGTTAAGAGCTTGTCAGCCGCCCGCCGGGCAAGGGCGGTTGCATCTTTCCGGTCGGCTTCCTTGACCAGGTCGGTGATGGGCTTGCCTCGATCGGCTGACGCCTTCCCGTGCGTCTTCGGGATCCGGAACAGAAGACTGACGAACCGCTGCCAGTCCGGACCGGTCACCTCCGACATGCGCTGGTCGCCGAGGATGTCGGCCAAGATCCGTCTTGTCGATTTCGTTGTGTCGGAATTCCGCAGGAAGCTTTCCCCTGCAGAAACCTCGACGATCTGCAGCGCGTCCTGCTTGATGATGCCTTGCGACATCGACGCGAACCAGATGTCAAAGAGCTCAAGCAAGGTTGGCTCGGCGGCAAGGGGCAGGGCAGCCTCGCTGTAACGGACCGTGCAGGACGCGTCCGAGAAGATCACTGGGTCGGGCAGCGGGCTGGGGGCGACCGCCGTGGAGACGCCTGCACCCATCTGCCCGTCTGGCTCGCCTGCGGGGGTGTCCTCTCCCGACGCAGGGCAGAGGAGAACGGAAGCGAGGTCGTCGGTCGGGGGGCGGCGACGCGTGGCAAAGGCCGGCATTTGCAGCGGACCTGAAACGGGCGAGACCGTGGGTTTCGCCGCACTGCAGAGCGGACCACTCCCGGTCAGGGCCATGCGAAGAAAGGGCTGGGTCTCGGTGAAAATCCCCTGCGCGCGCCGCTCGCGCTCCTCGCTGACTTCCAGCATCAACCGGATCATCCGGTCGGCAAGCACCGGCATGTCTGCGTCCTCGCCGGCGATCTCCAGACCAAGATGGCGCGCCGTGGCCTCGACTGCCCTGAGGCCCGGATCCCGCTCACAGGTGAAGATCGCGTCGCGCAGCGAGGCGCGGATGGCGGCTTCCACTTCCAGGGCGGCGGTCGCCGCCGCACGGGTGCGCGGACCGGTGTGGGCCCGCAGCCGGTCGGCCGTCTCGATCTCGAGACGGGCGTAGGTCACCAGCAGTCTTTCCATCACGTCGGGCGACACATCGATCTCTGCGCAAAAGCAGATGTCGGAGATCGCGGTGATGCGACGGGCGACAGCTGCGGCTTCGCGAAGGACATGTGTGCGCAGCGGAAAACAGAAAAACGCCGGGTTGAACCACGCTCGCGCGGAGATCGGAACGCGGCGGCGCCAGTAATAACCCGTGCGTCGCTGTTCGAGATGGGGTTGAAGCCTGGCCATGTGGTCCTCCGGGTTGGAGGTGCCTTGCGTCGGGGGCCGGGCGATCTGCGGGAGCTTGCGGCAGTCGTTTGTGCAACGGCTGTGCAAACTTTTGTGCAAAACAACCCGGTTCCCCCCAAGGGGCCCGGATTTATCCTGCAACATCAACGCTTTGCGAAAGTAATGGCTCCGGCGGTAGGGATCGAACCTACGACCAATTGATTAACAGTCAACTGCTCTACCGCTGAGCTACGCCGGAACACGGGCGGGTCTATAGCAAGGCCGTCCGGGGGCGGCAAGGGGCAAATGGCGGGAAACTTGTCTTGGCCTCAAGGGCGGGAAAACCGGGCGTCGGGGCGCAGGTCCGGGGCTGCCGAGACCAGGTTTCGTGCTTCCAGATCAATCAGATGCGCCAGCACATTGCGTTCGGCCGCTGGCAGCAGTTGCGCCGGGGTGCCCAGATAGACGCGGCGGGTCAGCTCGGGGATGTGCGTCGCTCCGTGTTGCAGGGCCAGAAGGATCTGGGCCTCACGCTGGCGGCGATGGGCGGCAAGCTCGGCCAGGCGCGCGGCGGGATCGGTGATGGTGTCGCCGTGACCCGGCAGGAAGCGGCGCCAATGCCCCGCGGCCAAGCGGTCGAGCGAGGCCATGTAATCCGCCATGTCGCCATCCGGCGGCGAGACGATGGTTGTCGACCAGCCCATGACATGGTCGCCGGAAAACAGGATATCCCCAAGTGCCAGGCTGAGATGACCGCCCAGGTGACCTGGCGTGTGCAAGGCAGTCAGGCTCCAGTCCGGGCCGGAAAGTGTCTGGCCATCGGCAAGCCGGTGGTCGGGGTGGAAGTGCAGGTCCAGCCCCTCGCCCTGCGCCGAAAGGCTGGGGGCGAGGCGGTCCATCCGTGGACTGCGGCCGTCCCTTGCCGTGCCGAAGGCATGGATCGCCGCGCCGGTTGCGGCCGACAGGGGGCGGGCAAGAGCGGAGTGGTCAAGATGCGCATGGGTCACGACGACATGGCTGATGCGCTGACCCGGCCCGACCGCCCGAAGAATCGCGTCAAGGTGGCCCCGATCCTGGGGTCCGGGGTCGATCACGACCAGGTCCGTCGCCCCCACCAGCCAGGTGTTCGTCCCCTGTCCGGTCAGGGGCGAGGGGTTCGGGGCCAGAAGCTGTCGGATCGGCGGGTCGCTGGTCATGGGCTCGTGGCTTTCCAAGTGGGGGCAGGGCGGATAGGCTGGCAGGCGATGTCGGTCTTTCAACGTATCCTTCCCAGGGGTCTTTACGGTCGCGCGGCGCTGATCCTGATCGTGCCGATCGTGGCGCTTCAGCTGGTCTTTTCGACCGAATTCATCCAGCGCTTCTATGAAGACGTGACCAGCCAGATGACGCAAGGTGTTGCGATCGACCTGGGCTTCCTGCTGGACCAGATCGACGCCAGCGCCGACCTGGCCGAGGTCCGGTCGCGGGTCGTCCCGATGGCCGAGGCGCTGCAGATCACGGTCACGGTCCCGGCCGGTCCGTCCGCGCCGGTGCAGGACAGGCTGGCCCTGTTCGACCTGTCCGGCGGCACGATAATCTCAACCCTGCGCGAGCGGCTGCCGACGCTGGTGGCGGTTGATCTGACCGGCGAGAACCGGATCGTCGTGCTGCGCTTCGACAGCCGGTTCGGTCCCGTGCAGGCCGAGGTCAGCCGCCGCCGGATGTCAGCCGCCAATCCGCACCAGTTGATCGTGCTGATGATCTTCGCCTCGATCCTGTTGACGGTCATCGCCTACGTCTTTCTGCGCCGCCAGCTGCGCCCGATCACCAAGCTGGCCGAAGCGGCGGCCGAGTTCGGCAAGGGGCGCATGGTCGACTATCGCCCACGCGGGGCGCAGGAGGTGCGCGAGGCAGGGCGGGCCTTTCTGGACATGCGCGGCCGGATCGACCGGCAGATCGAGCAGCGGACCCTCATGCTTTCGGGCGTCAGTCACGACTTGCGCACGCCCTTGACGCGGATGCGCCTGGCGCTGTCGTTGATGCCCGAGGACGCGGAAGTTGCGGCGTTGCAGGCCGATGTCGTGCAGATGGAGCGCATGGTGGACGAGTTCCTGGCCTTTGTCCGTGGCGATGCGATGGAGGGATCCCAGCTTGTCGACCCCGTGGCGCTGATCCGCGGCCTGGTCGAACAGGCGGGTGCAGGCGTGACGTTTGCCGGGGTCGAAGGCGTGCCCGAGCCGGTCACGATGCGCCCGCAAGCCGTCGTGCGGGCGGTGGAGAACCTGATCTCGAACGCCAGGCGCTATGGCAAGCGGGTCGAGGTGCGGCTGACGTTCCTGGACCGCAGTCTGCGGATCGCGGTCGAGGATGACGGTCCCGGCATCCCGGCCGGTCAGCGCGACGAGGCCTTGCGTCCGTTCACACGACTTGATGCGTCACGCGATCCGAACCGGGGCGCAGGGGTCGGGCTTGGGCTGTCGATCGCCTCGGACATCGCGCTGAGCCACGGTGGCGCCTTGCGGTTGTCGCAAAGCGCCACGCTGGGCGGGCTGAAGGCCGAGCTGGTCATCGCGCGCTAGCTATTTCGAGGCCCCGACCACGATGATCCAGTGCAGCTTGTTGTCCGGAGCCGGGCTGACCGCGATGCCGACGCCGACTTCGCGCGCCTTGCGCAGCAGGATGTTGTCCTTGTGCTTGGGCGAGTTCATCCACCACTGGACGGCACGCGTCCCGGAGGCAAAGCCGCGTCCGGTATTCTCGGCGGCGGTGCGGAAGGCGTAGCCGGCCTTGCGCAGCCGGGTCTTCAGGGTGCCCCCGTCCGACGAGGTGTGGCTGATCGACTTGCGCCTTGCGTTGTCGCAGGCATGGCCCTGTGCGGCCTTGTCCAGCTTGGCCGACAGCGCCAGTGCGGGCAAGCCGCGTGCCTGGCGTTCGGCGTTCAGATTGCTCAACAGCTCCTGCTGCATCGCGCTGGCATTGGTCGGAACCGTGCAGCCGGCCTGGGCCGCGGCGGAAAGGCACAGAAAGGCAGCGGTGGCAGCGACCGCAACGGTCGAGAAAGTCGGCATGTCTGGTCCCCGGTCAGTGGCACCTTTGCAGTTTCAGGATCAGTTGGGCCAGATTCGGGCAGAATGTGGCGCAAACCAAGAAATACGCGAGAAAGCTGCCCCCGGTCACTCAACCCTGGGCCATGTGAGCGGAGTGTTGCTGTGCACCGGCGCAAACGTGAGAACTGTTGCAGCCGGTTCGTGGCATGGTGCGACGCGGCTGGAGGATGGCATGCTTGATGGAATGATCCGCGAAGTGATCGACGCGCCGCTTGACCGGGGCGGACGCTGGCTTGCGGCGCGAGGAGCCTCGGCGGATGCGGTCACCCTTGTCGGTCTGGCGCTGGGGCTGACGGGGGCCGCGCTGGTGGCCTTGGGCTTCAGCGGGCTGATCGTGGCCCTGCTGGTGCTGGCCAGCCGTCTGGCCGATGGGCTTGACGGGGCGGTGGCCCGGGCGCGGGGCAAGTCCGATTTCGGGGGCTATCTCGACATCGTCTGCGATTTTGCCTTCTACGGGGCCATTCCCTTGGGCTTCGTGCTGCTCGATCCAGCTTCGAACGGGGCGGCGGGGGCCTTTCTGCTGGCGGCCTTCTATGTCAACGGCGCGACCTTCCTGGGCTATGCGATCCTTGCCGCCAAGCGCGGGATGGAGACCCGGTCGCGGGGCGAGAAGTCGCTCTATTTCACCGCCGGCCTGCTGGAAGGGACCGAGACGATCCTGTTCTTCCTGCTGATCGTGCTCTTCCCGCAGCTCTTCGTCCCCGCGGCCTGGATCTTTGGCGCGCTTTGCCTGGTCACGGCGGCCGCGCGCGTGGCGCTGGCCGTGCGGACCTTCCGTTAGCCCATCACGGCCTCGCGAAAGCGGAAGAAGCCATGCGTGGCATGGGGCCAGGCCAGCCGGTTCAGCGCGGCCTGCACGCCCTGGCAGCAGGCTCCCCAGATGCCGGGCCGCAGTTCCAGCCACCCCTTCCAGTAGGTGCGCCACCAGACCTCGGCCAGGAACTTTTCGGCCCCGCGCGGATGGGCGCGCAAGGTGGCGTCGATCACCTCGGCCTCGGTCAGCAGCCGGTGCCGCAGCCAGGGCGACAGGGTCGAGACATGCGGGTGCCCCGCCAGGTCCAGATTGCGCAGCGCCGCATAGTCGCGCCCCGCGCGCGGCAGAAAGGCGGTCAGGCGGTCAAGACCGGCCAGGCGGGACGCTGTGAACATCTGTCGGGGTCTAGCCCGTCCCGCCAGCGTTTCAAGCCTGCATCACCGCTTTGGCAATTCGCCTTGACCCGCCCTTGCAGCCCCCGTGTCACCCAACTAAGACTCTGGCAATACATTCGACGATATTCCTCGGAAAAGACAGAAGAGGCAGGCACCGATGCGCGATCCCGTTGAGCACTACATGAACACGCTCGTCCCCATGGTCGTCGAACAGACCAGCCGCGGGGAACGCGCCTACGACATCTTCAGCCGCCTTCTGAAGGAACGGATCATCTTCCTGGGCGGTCCGGTGCACGACGGCATGTCCAGCCTGATCTGCGCGCAGCTTCTGTTCCTGGAATCGGAAAACCCGTCCAAGGAAATCAGCATGTACATCAACAGCCCCGGCGGCGTCGTGACCGCGGGCCTGTCGATCTATGACACGATGCAGTACATCCGCCCGAAGATTTCGACGCTGGTGATCGGGCAGGCGGCCTCGATGGGCTCGCTGCTGCTGACGGCGGGCGAAAAGGGCATGCGCTTCAGCCTGCCGAACAGCCGGATCATGGTCCACCAGCCCTCGGGCGGCTACCAGGGCCAGGCGACCGACATCATGATCCACGCGCAAGAGACGCTGAAGCTGAAGCGCCGCCTGAACGAGATCTACGTCAAGCACACCGGCAACGACTATGACACCGTGGAAGCCGCGCTTGAACGCGACAACTTCATGTCGGCCGAGGATGCCAAGGCCTGGGGTCTGATCGACCAGATCCTGGAAAGCCGCGGAAAGGCCGACGATACGTCGAAGTGACGCCCCATTCCCGTCGGATGGTCCGGCGGGTTTTTCGGATTGTGGTGCCTTGGGGGTTGGCCTAAACTTCCACCAAGGCACCGGCCCCGCGAACCGGGGACAAGCTTAGAGGACTGCGGATGGCGAACAACACCGGCGGCGACAGCAAGAACACTCTCTACTGCTCGTTCTGCGGCAAGAGCCAGCATGAGGTGCGCAAGCTGATCGCGGGTCCCACGGTCTTCATCTGCGACGAATGCGTCGAGCTTTGCATGGACATCATCCGCGAGGAGACGAAGACCACGGGTCTGAAATCCTCGGACGGGGTGCCGACCCCGCGCGATATCTGCAAGGTGCTGGACGATTACGTGATCGGCCAGATCCACGCCAAGCGCGTGCTGTCGGTGGCGGTGCACAACCACTACAAGCGGCTGAACCATTCGTCGAAGACCGACATCGAGCTGTCGAAGTCCAACATCCTGCTGATCGGCCCGACCGGGTGCGGCAAGACGCTGCTGGCCCAGACGCTGGCGCGCATCCTGGACGTGCCCTTCACGATGGCCGATGCAACCACGCTGACCGAGGCCGGCTATGTCGGCGAGGATGTCGAGAACATCATCCTCAAGCTCTTGCAGGCGTCGGAATACAACGTCGAACGGGCGCAGCGCGGGATCGTGTACATCGACGAGGTGGACAAGATCACCCGCAAGTCGGACAACCCCAGCATCACCCGCGACGTCAGCGGGGAAGGGGTGCAGCAGGCCCTGCTGAAGATCATGGAAGGCACCGTCGCCAGCGTCCCGCCGCAGGGCGGCCGCAAGCATCCGCAGCAGGAATTCCTGCAGGTGGATACGACGAACATCCTCTTCATCTGCGGCGGCGCCTTCGCGGGTCTGGAAAAGATCATCGCGCAACGCAACAAGGGCTCCGGCATCGGCTTCGGCGCCGATGTGAAGGGCCCCGAGGAACGCGGCGTGGGCGAGCTGTTCAAGGAGCTGGAACCTGAGGATCTGCTCAAGTTCGGCCTGATCCCCGAATTCGTCGGTCGCCTTCCGGTGATCGCCACCCTGACCGACCTGGACGAGGCCGCCCTGGTCACGATCCTGACCGAACCGAAGAACGCGCTGGTCAAGCAGTACCAGCGCCTGTTCGAGATCGAGGGGGTCAAGCTGACCTTCACCCCCGACGCGCTGATCGCGATCGCCAAGCGCGCGATCAAGCGCAAGACCGGGGCACGCGGCCTGCGCTCGATCATGGAGGACATCCTTCTGGACACCATGTTCGAACTGCCGGGCCTGGATTCGGTCGAGGAGGTTGTCGTCAAGGACGAGGCCGTGAACAACGGCGCCAAGCCGATTCTCGTCTACACCGAGAGCAAGAAGAAAGAGCCGGTCAAGGCTTGAGGTTCCGGCACAACGGACCTACGGCGGGCCCTGCGCCCGCCTTTTCCATTCGGGCGGGATTGGCCGGTACGGTGTCGCGGCCTGGTGCTTGACCCTAGACCTCGGTCCGGCTTTCCGCCATATGGGGGAGGACGAACCTGGAGGCCGCCCATGTATTTCCTCAAACGCCTGCTGACCTGGTGGAACAGCCAGACCATCGGCACTCAGCTGTTCACCGCCCGCAAGGGTGTGCGCGTGGGCGAGGATGACGCGGGCAACATCTTCTACCAGACCGCCGACGCCAAGCGGCGCTGGGTGATCTACAATGGTGACATGGAGGCTTCGCGCGTGTCGCCCGACTGGCACGGCTGGCTGCACTACACCTGGGACGAGCCGCCGACCAAGCAGCCTCTGAAGCACAAGGCCTGGGAAAAGCCGCACCAGGAGAATCTGACCGGCACGGAAGCCGCCTATGCTCCGCCCGGCTCGATCCGCCGCGTGGAACCCGTCGCGCGCCGCGACTACGAGGCCTGGCAGCCCGAGTGATGGCTTACGAACGCGCAGAAATCCTGGCCGGGGCGGCGGTTCTGGCGGTGGCAGTCGGCTTCACGCTTTACGCCGTGCAAGGGGCGGGCGTGATCAGTCAGCCGTCCGGCTATCCGCTGACCGCAAGCTTCCGCTCGGTCGAAGGCGTCAGCGTCGGCACCGATGTGCGGCTGGCCGGAGTCAAGGTCGGCACTGTCACTGCCCTGTCGCTGAACCCCGAAACCTTCTTTGCCGACGCCACCATCTCGATGCGCAACGACGTGGCGATTCCGGTCGATTCCACGCTTCTCGTCTCGTCCGAGGGGCTTCTGGGCGGCGTCTTCGTCGAGGTGCAACCCGGCGGCGCCCTCGAGGTGCTGGAACCCGGCGGCGAGATCGAGGACACCCAGGGCGCAGTCAGCCTGATCAGCCTGCTGATGACATTCGCGGGTGGTGGCGGGGGCGGCGGCGGCGGGGGCGACGCCACCGCGGACACGACGGCCACACCATGAGAGCGCTGGCCCTGATCCTGGCGCTGGCGCTGCCGGCGTCCGCGCAAGAGCAAGCCGCGCCATCCGCCGCGCCCGAGTTCACCGACTCGCAGGGGGCAAGCCTCCGCTTCCTTGACAAGCTGACCAGCGAGACCGGCGATGTCGAACTTGGCGTCGGACAGGCGGCAAAGTTCGGGCGCCTCGTCGTCCAGCTGGACAGCTGTCGCTATCCGACCGCCAACCCCGCCTCGGACGCCGAGGCGCATCTGACGATCCGGGAAGAGACGACGGACACCCAGCTTTTCGCGGGCTGGATGCTGGCCTCGTCCCCCGCGTTGTCCGCGCTGGATCACCCGCGTTACGATGTCTGGGTGCTGAACTGCGTCCTGCCGGAAGCCCCCGCCGAAGCCCCCCCCGAAACCCCGGCGACCGAGACGGGCGCAGGCGAATAACCCTGCGGATCGAAGGTCGCGGGCTGCCCCAGCGCCGCGGCAAGCCGGCGATGGTAGTCCGCCCTCGGGATTTCGATGCCGCCAAGACTTGCCAGGTGCGGCGTCAGAAACTGCGTGTCAAAGAGCCGGAACCCGCCGGCGCGCAGGCGGTGGACCGCGTAGGCCAGCGCGACCTTCGAGGCATCCGTCGCGCGGCTGAACATGCTTTCCCCGAAGAAGGCGCCGCCAAGCGTGACGCCATAGACCCCGCCGACCAGGTCCGGCCCCTTCCAGACCTCGACACTATGCGCAAGGCCAAGCCGGTGCAGCTGAAGGTAAAGCCGCTGAATCCGGTGGCTGATCCAGGTCTCGTCCCGCGCCGCACAGGCCTCGACCACGGCGTCGAAGGTGGTGTCGGTGGTGATGCGATAAGAGCCTGACCGGATGCGCTTGGCCAGGGACCGCGAGAGGTGAAAGCCGTCCAGCGGCAACACGCCACGGCGGCGCGGGTCGATCCAGTGGATTTCCGGATCGTCGCGGCCGTCCGACATCGGAAAAATGCCCATCGCATAGGCGCGCAGCAGGATGTCGGGGGTCAGGTCTTCGGTCAAAGGCTTCTCGGGCACTTACAAATTCCTTCGAAGGAATTTGCAAAAGTCTTCGAAGACTTTTGCGGTAGGGCGCCCAGCCGGGCGCCCCGTCGATCAGGCGAACTTTTCGGCCAGCCACTTTTCCAGCCAGTGGATGTTGTAGTCGCCGTTCTGGATGTCCGGTTCCGCCAGAAGCATGTGGAACAGCGGGATCGACGTGTCGATGCCGTCGATGATCAGCTCGGACAAGGCCCGCTTCAGACGCGCCAGGGCCTCGGGCCGGTCGCGGCCGTGCACGATCAGCTTGCCGATCAGGCTGTCGTAATAGGGCGGAATGCGGTAGCCGTCGTAGAGGGCGCTGTCCATCCGCACGCCCAGGCCGCCCGGCGCATGGAACTGGGTGATCCGGCCGGGGCAGGGCGAGAAGTTCGGGATCTTCTCGGCGTTGATCCGCACCTCGATGCAGTGCCCGTTGATGACCAGCTCGTCCTGGCGGAACGACAGGCCCATGCCGCTGGCGACGCGGATCTGTTCGCGCACCAGATCGACCCCGAAGATGCCCTCGGTCACCGGATGTTCGACCTGCAGGCGGGTGTTCATCTCGATGAAGTAGAAGTTGCCGTCTTCGTACAGGAACTCGATCGTGCCCGCGCCGATGTATTTCAGCTTCTTCATCGCGTTGGCGCAGATCATGCCGATCTCGCTGCGCAGCTTCGGGGTGATCGCCGGGCCGGGGGCCTCTTCGAACACCTTCTGGTGGCGGCGCTGCAAGGAACAGTCGCGTTCCCCCAGATGCACCGCGTCGCCCTTGCCGTCGCCAAAGACCTGGATCTCGATGTGGCGCGGGCGCTGGAGGTATTTCTCCATATAGACTTCGTCGTTGCCGAAGGCGTTCTTCGCCTCGGACCGGGCGGTGCGGAAGGCGATCTCCAGCTCGGTCGCGTTCTGCGCAACCTTCATCCCGCGCCCGCCGCCGCCGGCGGTGGCCTTGATGATGACCGGATAGCCGATCTCTTCGGCGACGGTCTTCGCCGTCTCAAAGTCCGGAACTCCGCCGTCCGAGCCGGGGACGACCGGGATGCCCAGCTCCTTGGCGGTCACTTTGGCAGTGATCTTGTCGCCCATGATGCGGATGTGTTCCGCGCTGGGTCCGATGAAGGTCAGGCCGTGGTCTTCCAGCGCCTGCGCGAAGGCGGCGTTTTCCGACAGGAAGCCATAGCCCGGATGCACGGCTTGCGCGCCGGTGATCTCGCAGGCCGAGATGATCGCGGCCTTGGACAGATAGCTTTCCGAGGACGGGGCCGGGCCGATGCAGACGGATTCGTCCGCCATGCGGACATGCATCGCGTCGGCGTCGGCGGTGGAATGCACGGCGACGGACTTGATCCCCATTTCCTGGCAGGCCCGGATCACGCGCAGCGCGATCTCACCCCGGTTGGCGATCAGGATTTTCTCGAACATGGGTCCGCCCTTATTCGATGATCATCAGGGGGGCGCCGTATTCGACCGGGTGGCCATCCTCGACCAGGATCCGCTTCACCGTGCCTGCGCGCGGGGCGGGGATGTGGTTCATCGTCTTCATCGCCTCGATGATCAGGACGGTCTGGCCTTCGACGACCTGGGCACCGATGGTCGCGAAGGGCGTGGCGCCGGGTTCGGCGGCGAGGTAGACCGTGCCGACCATCGGCGAGGTCACCGCGCCCGGATGCTGGGCGGGGTCTTCGCTGATCGCCGCGACCGCCGGGGCAGCCGCAACCGCAGCCGAGGCATGATGCGCCACCGGGGCAGGGGCGGCGGCGACAGTCACCACGTTCGACTGCTTGACGACCCGGACATCCAGGCTGTCACCGACGCCATATTCGCGCTTTACCGACAGTTCGGTCAGATCGTTCTTGTTCAGAAGCTCGGCAAGCGCCGAGATGAAGGCAACGTCGGTGTCGGTGTTCTGCTTGCTCATCGGGTCCTCTGTTCTTCTCTGCCCTGGGCGCGCGCGGGTGGGCCAAAGCCCCCCGCAGTCTGGTATGCGGCGCTTATACGCGACCGGGCCGGGGCTGAAAAGCCGCGAAAGCGTTGCGGCTGCCAGCCGCAGATGCCTGAAAATCGGGCAAGCGTCAGGAAAAATGCGGGTCGGAAAATTTACCGTTTGATAAAAAAAGCGTCCTGTGCCAGCCTTTCCAAAACCAAGCCCAGGGGAGGACGAGACGTCCCATGACGAACAGCCCGCTGACGCCCGGCATCGTTCCGGGTCGCCTGCCAGCCGACGCCTATTGCAGGAACTTCGCCGACCACGAGCCGCCGCTGGACCCGCACGAGGCCAGGGTCGCGGCGGACCGCTGCTACTTCTGCCATGATGCGCCCTGCATCACGGCCTGCCCGACCTCGATCGACATTCCGCTCTTCATCCGTCAGATCGGGACCGGCACGCCCGAGGCCGCTGCAAGGACGATCTGGAGCCAGAACATCCTGGGCGGCATCTGCGCCCGCGTCTGCCCGACGGAAACCCTGTGCGAAGAAGCCTGCGTGCGCGAGGCCGCCGAGGGCAAGCCGGTCGAGATCGGCCGGCTTCAGCGCTTTGCCACCGACGTGGCGATGGCCAGGGGCCTGCACCCGTTCACCCGCGCAGCCGCGACGGGCAAGCGCGTCGCGGTGGTCGGGGCGGGGCCCGCGGGCCTGGCCTGCGCCCACCGGCTGGCGATGCACGGCCATGACGTCGTGATCTTCGAACGTCGCCCCAAGGCGGGGGGCCTCAACGAATACGGCATCGCCAGCTACAAGGCGACTGGCGGCTTTGCGCAGAAAGAGGTCGACTGGCTGCTGCAGATCGGCGGGATCGAGATCCGCACCGGCATGGAACTGGGGCGCGACATCAGCCTTGACCAGCTGACCTCCGATTTCGACGCGGTCTTCCTTGGCATCGGCCTTGCAGGCGTCAACGCGCTGCGGGCAGCGGGCGAGGACCTCGCGGGCGTCCGCAACGCCGTCGACTTCATCGCCGAACTGCGCCAGGCCAGTGACGTCGCGACCCTGCCCATCGGACGCGACGTGGTGGTGATCGGCGGCGGCATGACCGCCGTGGACGCCGCCGTCCAGTCGAAGCTGCTGGGCGCCGAGAATGTCACCATCGTCTACCGTCGCGGCCGGGACAAGATGTCCGCCTCGGGTCACGAACAGGATCACGCCGCCCAGGCCGGGGTGCGGATCATCCACAACGCCGCCCCGGTCCGCATCCTTGGCAACGGCAGTGCCGAAGCGGTGGAATTCGCCTATACCTCTGATGGCCCCAACGGCCTGACCCTGTCCGCCGAGACCTTCACCCTGAAGGCCGACCAGGTGTTCAAGGCCATCGGCCAGACGCTGACCGGCGCGCCCGGGACGCTGCCCGTCGCGGGCGGCAAGCTGGCTGGCCCGGCGGGCAAGGTCTGGGTCGGCGGCGACTGCGCGGCGGGCGGCGAGGATCTCACCGTCACCGCCGTCGCCGAGGGCCGCGACGCCGCCGAGGCGATGCACATCCAGCTCATGGCACTGTAATGGCTGCGCACCTCCCTTGCTTTATCCGGGGACCCGGGCCAGAAGGGGCTCCGCAAGAGGTGTCCCCTGGAAGAGTTCGCACAAAGTATCATCGCCTTCATCGAACAGAACCAGGCCTGGTTTCCGTTCATCATGGTGCTTTTCGCGGCGGCCGAGACCACGGCCTTCCTGTCGCTGCTCATCCCCTCGACACCCGTGCTGGCCGCCGTCGGCGCGCTGGCCGCGACCGGGGCGCTGTCGTTCACCGCGCTGTGGATCGGGGCCACGATCGGGGCGCTGATCGGTTCGACCTTCAGCTACTGGCTGGGTCGCCGCTACGGCGCGCACATCTTGACGATGCGGCCCTTGCGCGACCACCCGGACTGGGTGGAAAAGGCGCAAGCCAACTTCGACAAATACGGCCCGGTGACGATCTTCATCGGCCACTTCACCACGATCTTTCGCCCGGTCGTCTTTCTGATGGCCGGGATGAGCGGCATGACCCTGCCGCGCTTCATGTTCTGGAACACGCTTGGCTGCGTGGCCTGGGCCTTCATCGTGCCGAAACTCGGCCATGTCGGCGGCGATCTCATCGGCTGGATCTGGTCGCTGTTCTGACCGCCCGCCCGGCTTTCCGGCATGGTGGGCGCATCGCCCACCCTACATCCCCCGCATCACTCCCAGCGTGCCGCAAGGAGGCTTCTCATGGCTGACCTCAGCTCGAATTTCATTGGCATCAAGTCGCCGAACCCGTTCTGGCTGGCCTCGGCCCCGCCCACGGACAAGCAGTACAACGTCGAGCGTGCCTATCAGGCGGGCTGGGGCGGCGTGGTCTGGAAGACGCTTGGCGCAGAAGGTCCGCCGATCGTCAACGTCAACGGCCCGCGCTACGGCGCGATCTGGGGGGCGGACCGCCGCCTGCTGGGCCTGAACAACATCGAACTCATCACCGACCGCCCGCTGGAGGTGAACCTGCGCGAGATCAAGGAGGTCAAGCGCAAGTGGCGCGACCGCGCACTGGTCATCAGCCTGATGGTGCCCTGCGACGAGGAGTCCTGGAAGGCGATCCTCAGCCAGATCGAGGATACCGAAGCCGACGGGGTCGAGCTGAACTTCGGCTGCCCGCATGGCATGGCCGAACGCGGCATGGGATCGGCCGTGGGCCAGGTCCCCGAGTACATCGAGATGGTCACGCGCTGGGTCAAGCAGTACTCCCGCATGCCCTGCATCGTGAAGCTGACGCCCAACGTCACCTCGATCCTGCCGCCGGCGCTGGCGGCAAACCGGGGCGGTGCGGATGCGGTCAGCCTGATCAACACGGTGAAGTCGATCACCAACGTCGACCTCGACCACTTCTCGCCCTTCCCGATGATCGACGGCAAGGGTTCGCACGGCGGCTATTGCGGCCCGGCGGTCAAGCCCATCGCGCTGAACATGGTGGCCGAGATTGCCCGGCATCAGGAAACCCGCGGGTTGCCGATCAGCGGCATCGGTGGCGTCACCACCTGGCGCGACGCGGCCGAATTCATGGCGCTTGGCGCAGGCAACGTGCAGGTCTGCACTGCGGCAATGACCTATGGCTTCAAGATCGTGCAGGAAATGATCTCGGGCCTGTCGCAGTACCTGGACGAAAAAGAGATGGCGATGTCCGACCTGGTCGGTCGCGCGGTGCCGAACTTTGTCGAGTGGCAGCACCTGAACCTGAACTATGTCACCAAGGCGCAGATCGACCAGGATCTCTGCATCTCCTGCGGGCGCTGCTATGCGGCCTGCGAGGACACCAGCCACCAGGCCATCGCCATGTCAGCGGACCGGGTGTTCACGGTGAAGGACGATGAATGTGTGGCCTGCAACCTGTGCGTCGACGTCTGCCCGGTGGACAACTGCATCACCATGCGCGAACTGCCGAAGGGCAGCGTCGACCCGCGCACCGGCAAGGTTGTCGGCGATTTTGCCGACTGGACGACGCACCCGAACAACCCGATGGCCCAGGCGGCTGAATGAGCAAGGCTGCGGTCGACCTGGCCGCAGCGCGGATCGCAGAAGCAGCCCGGCAGCAGGCCGGGCCGCTGATCGTCGCCATCGACGGGCGCAGCGGCACGGGGAAGTCCACCCTGGCCAAAGCCTTGTCCAGGCGGCTGCCCGCCGTGGTGATCGAGGGCGACAACTTCCATGCGGGCGGCACCGGGATCTTGGGCGATCCGGCAGCGGCGCGTGCCGCCCGCTGCATCGACTGGCAGGCACAGCGCCCGGTGCTGTCCGCTCTGCGGAAGGGTTTTCCAGCCCGCTACCATGCCTTCGCCTGGGAGAGGTTTGACGGCTCAGCCTGCGCGGGCGCGACAATTATCGACCCGGCGCCCATCGTCATCCTGAAAGGGGTCTACGCCGCCCGACCCCAGCTTGTGCGACCTTCTTCACCTTTGCATCCTTGTCCGTGTTCCCGAGGCGCAGCGTCAGGCCCGCCTGATCGCGCGAGAGGGCACGCTGGGACCCTGGGAACTGCAATGGCACCAAGCCGAAGCCTGGTACTTTGCCCACGCTGCACCTTTGGCCGCTTTCGATCTGGTGCTGAACCTGGACCAGGCTGGTGCCGGACCAGGCTGGACACGCCCTAGGGCAGCGGCAGGGGGCTGAGACCCGCCGCGATGCTGGCCCTGATATAGGCGTCGCGCGCGGCCTGGGCGGCGACGGCGCGGGCCTCGGCTGCGGGATGGTGACCCTCATCCCGTTCGGCAAGGTCGACCGCGATCTGCGCGGCCAGGCCCGAAGGCTGATGCACCGCCTCACGGCGGAAGGTATCGGTCACCGGAGGCGCACTTTGCGCGGCCGCCACGCTGATGGCCCGGTCCGGGACCTGCTGCGATGCGTTTGGCTGAACCGGCGTCAGCGACCGGATGGATGAAATCAGGTCCATGATCGACCCCCATGTTGACCCCCTGAAGGACAGGATAGCTCAGGTTGTGCCGCGGGGCATCGGCGAAATGCCTAAAATGCCCTGGACCGCAGATCCAACCCAATCCAGCGGATCAAGATAGCCTCGTAATTAACTGATTAAATGAAGATAAGCACTCATCCCGCCATGCGCGTCATGGTGTCAGCAGCCGCGTGAAGAGGGTTTCCAGAAAGTCGCCGGCTTCGGAATAGGGATCGTGACCCGGGCCCAGGACCGCCCGGACCTGCACCTCGAAGTCCGCGTAATGCTGGGTCAAGGCCCAGATCGAGAACACCAGATGCACCGGATCGACTCGGGCAATTCGCCCCTCGTCCATCCACCGGGTCAGGATCGCAGCCTTTTCCTCGACCAGGCGCCGCAGGTCGCCCTCGATCGCGGCCTGCATCCGCGGCGCCCCTTGCAGGATCTCGCCCGCAAAGAGCCGGCTTTCCCGCGGAAAGTCCCGCGCCAGGTCCAGCTTGCGCCGCACATAGGCCAGGACCTCCTGCAACGGCTGGCCGGCCGGGTTCATCGCGCGCAACGGGTCCAGCCAGGTGTCCAGCAGCCCGGTCAGTAGCGCCTTGTGGACCTCTTCCTTCGAGGGGAAGTAATACAGCAGGTTCGGCTTCGACAGCCCGGCCACCTCGGCGATCTGATCCAGCGTGGCGCCGCGGAAGCCGTGCAGCGAGAACACCTCAAGTGCGGCATCCAGAATGACCTCGCGGTTGCGTTGCTGGATGCGAGATCGGGGGCGGGGCGTGGGCGACATGGGTCCTGCGACGCGGCTGCGGACCCCTTGGATACCGCGGCCTTGCCTGCCAGGTCAAACGCTTCGCCGCAGGCCGCCCTCTTGCGCGCAGAGCGGCACCGCTGCCCCGCCTTGCCCGGATCGCAGGCCCGGCAGCCGCGGCTTCGGGTCCGTGCGGTTACTGCACCGCCTGCATGATGCCCCAGGGCAGCAGGGTGAACATCGCGGTGATGAGAAGGAGCGCTCGCTTGAGGCCGGTAAACATTGCAGTCTCCCTGAATTTCATCACCTCAAAGCTAGGCAGCCCCGTGACCCAAACAAGCCCGTGACCGAGACAAGCGCCTGCGATGAAACGTCGCAGCCGCCACCACCGGCCCGCATCGGCCCGCACCGGCCCGCGCGGTGGGGGGCTTATCCAGCCAGCAGTGCCTTGATTGCCCGCACGACCAGCTTGTGATCCTCGACCTGCGGCAGGCCCGAGACGGTCGCGACCGCCACCACGCCCACGCCTGCGACCCGGATCGGTACCGCCCCGCCGCTGTCGGCATAGTCCGCCCCGGACAGCCCGTGCCGGTCCAGGGCCTCGTTCTTTGCCCGGTTCCGCGCCGCGACCAGCAGCGACGGAAGCTGGAACATCAGCGCCGTGTTCGACTTCCGCTGCGCCCACAGATCGTTCAGCGGCGCTGATCCCGGCAGACCTGCGTGGAACAGCACCCGATCCGCCGTGCGGATGTCGATGACCACCGGCAGGCGATCGGCCTGAGCAAGATCGACCAGGATCTGCCCCAGCCGCAAGGCCGACGCCTCGTCAAAGCGCGGCAGCTCCAGCGTGGCAAACTCTGCCTCAAGCGCGGCTATATCCATCTTCATCCTCTAGATCGCCCCGATCCCGCGCAGGACCATATCCCTGACGCTGGCCTTGGCCTCGCGCCACTGCTTGTCGGTCAGGGGCTTGCCGTCGTTCAGCGTCTGGATCTGATGCCCGAAGTCGGCATAGTGCTGGGTCGTGGCCCAGAGCATGTAGAGCAGATGCCGCGGGTTGACCGGTTGCATCTTGCCCTCGTCGATCCAGCGCTGGATCACCGCGATCCGCCCCTCGGTCCAGTCGCGCAGCGTGGTTTCCAGATAGTCCTGGATCACCGGCGCGCCGTGCATCACCTCGGACGCCCAGACCTTGGAGCCATGCGGATGGGTGCGGCTGATGTCCATCTTGGCGTCGATATAGGCGCCGATCCCCTCGACCGGGCCGGGCGCATTGTCAAAGCTGGAGGCGGCATCCAGCCAGATCTCGAAGATCTGCTGCACCACGCGGCGATAGAGGTCTTCCTTGGTGGCGAAATAGTAATGCAGGTTCGCCTTCGGCAGCCCCGCCATGTCGGCGATCAGCTGCATCGTGGCCCCCCCGAATCCGGCCTCGGCAAAGACCTTCTCGGCCGCCTCCAGAATGGCCCGTTCATTCTCGCGCCGGATATCCGTGCGGCGGCCGGGCTTCAGGCGTGAAATCTGGGCGTCGCCGCTCATCGGTCCCCGGATTTTTGTTGACCGTATGGTCAGGTTGTGCTGCGCTTCACCTTGACCATACGGTCAGGAAACGAGTCGCGGCAAGGGGCAGCATGGCCCCGGCGCGAACAGGGAGCGTTCGATGCCACCTACCGGGGACAACCTGCGGATCGATCCTGCGCGCCTGTGGGACTCGTTGGAAGAGATGGCCAGGATCGGCCCCGGCGTGGCGGGCGGCTGCAACCGGCAGACCCTGACCGATGCCGACAGCGAGGGGCGGCACCTTTTCCAGCGCTGGTGCAAGGCGGCGGGGATGTCGATGGGCGTCGACACGATGGGCAACATGTTCGCCACGCGGGCGGGAACGGACCCCGACGCGCTGCCGGTCTACATGGGCAGTCACCTCGACACCCAGCCGACGGGGGGCAAGTATGACGGCGTGCTTGGCGTCCTGGGCGCGCTGGAGGTGGTGCGGACCCTGAACGACATGGGTGTCAAGACCCGGCACCCGATCGTGGTGACGAACTGGACCAACGAGGAAGGCGCGCGGTTTGCGCCGGCGATGCTGGCGAGCGGTGTCTTTGCGGGCATCCATACCGAGGACTATGCCAAGTCCCGCCGCGACATGGACGGCAAGGTCTTCGGCGAGGAACTGGCGCGGATCGGCTGGGTCGGGGATGAACCCGTCGGCGCCCGCAAGATGCATGCGATGCTGGAGCTGCACATTGAACAGGGCCCGATCCTCGAGGCCGAGGGGAAATCCATCGGCGTCGTCACCCACGGCCAGGGGTTGTGGTGGCTGGAGATCACGCTGACCGGCAAGGACGCCCATACCGGCTCCACCCCCATGCACATGCGGGTCAACGCAGGCCTCGGCATGGCGCGGATCACCGAACGCGTCCACCAGATCGCGATGAGCCACCAGCCGAACGCCGTCGGCGCGGTGGGGCAGGTGAAGGTTTTTCCGAACTCGCGCAACGTGATACCGGGCAAGGTTGTGTTCACGGTGGATATCCGCAGCCCCGAACAGGCCAAGCTCGATGCGATGAAGGCCGAGGTCGTCCGAGCCGCCCATGCGGTGTCTGCTGAACTGGGGCTTGGGTGTGAGATCGAGGATGTGGGCCATTTCGATCCGGTGACGTTTGATCCGGGCCTGGTGAAGATCGTCCGGCAAGCGGCGGAAAAGCTGGGATATTCCCACATGGACATCGTCTCGGGCGCCGGCCACGACGCCTGCTGGATCAACCGCGTCGCGCCCACGGTGATGGTGATGTGCCCCTGCGTGGACGGCCTCAGCCACAACGAAGCCGAGAAGATCACCCCGGAATGGGCCGCGGCGGGGACGGATGTGCTGCTGCACGCGGTGCTTGAGGTGGCGGAGGTGGTGGGGTGAGGGCGGGCAGGACACCCGTCCCGGGCTTGACCCGGGACCTCCATTTTCACCCTGCGGTGCCGTCTGCCAGTGGAGGCCCCGGATCAGGTCCGGGGCGGGATTCACCTTTGTTTAACCGTGGCGCGGCAAGCTGCGTTCATGGCGCATTTCGTCTATATCATGGCCTCTCGGCCCTGCGGCGCGATCTATATCGGCCGCACGGGCAACCTCGCCGCGCGTGTCGAGGCGCATCGCGCCGGAGCGTCGGTCCATACGGCGAAGTACAAGATCCGCACGCTGGTCTGGTTCGAGGCACACGAAGACTTCGGTGCAAGCCTTCAGCGCGAACGCGCCATCAAGCGCTGGCCGCGCGCCTGGAAGAATGCCCTGATCGCCGAGCGCAATCCGCACTGGCAGGATGTAACCGCGCACATTCCGGTCTAGCATCGGCAGTCGTTCGTGCCAGGCGCAACCAGAGGTCCCGGGTCAGGCCCGGGACGGGTATCCGCTTTTCCAACAGGAGCCGCACATGACCACCATCATCAAGAACGGCACCGTCGTCACCGCCGACCTCACCTACAAGGCTGACGTCCGCATCGAGAACGGGGTGATCACCGAGATCGGGCAGGCGCTCCGCGGCGGGACGGAGCTTGATGCAACCGGCTGCTATGTCATGCCTGGGGGCATCGACCCGCATACGCATCTGGAGATGCCCTTCATGGGCACCTACTCGGCGGATGATTTCGAAAGCGGCACCCGGGCGGCCCTCAGTGGCGGGACCACGATGGTCGTCGATTTCATCCTGCCTGGGCAAGGCCAGGACCTGATGGACGCGGCCAAGGCCTGGCACAACAAGTCCACCCGCGCGACCTGCGACTACTCCTACCACATGGCCGTCACCTGGTGGGGCGAGAAGGTCTGGCAGGGAATCGAGGACTCGGCCAAGGCCGGGATCACCAGCTTCAAGCATTTCATGGCCTACAAGGGTGCCTTGATGGTGAACGACGACGAGTTGTTCAACAGCTTCCGCCGGGTCGGCGATGTGGGCGGCCTGGCGATGGTCCATGCCGAGAACGGCGATGTGGTGGCGGAACTGACGGCGAAGCTTCTGGCCGAGGGCAACACGGGGCCTGAGGGTCACGCCTATTCCCGCCCCCCGCAGGTGGAAGGCGAGGCGACCAACCGCGCGATCATGATCGCCGACATGGCCGGGGTGCCGCTTTATGTCGTCCACGTCTCTTGCGAGGACGCGCATGAGGCGATCCGCCGGGCGCGGGCGGCCGGCAAGCGGGTCTGGGGGGAACCCCTGATCCAGCACCTGACGCTGGATGAGTCCGAATACTTCCACCCCGACTGGGACCACGCCGCGCGGCGCGTGATGTCGCCTCCGTTCCGCAACAAGCAGCATCAGGACAGCCTGTGGTCGGGTCTGATGTCCGGCAGCCTTTCGGTCGTCGCCACCGACCATTGCGCCTTCACCACGGAACAGAAGCGTTTCGGGCTGGGCAACTTCGCCAAGATCCCCAACGGGACCGGGGGCCTTGAAGACCGGATGCCCATGCTCTGGACCCACGGCGTCGGGACGGGTCGGCTGACGCCGAATGAATTTGTCGCCGTAACCTCAACCAATATCGCGAAAATCCTGAATTGCTACCCGAAGAAGGGCGCGGTTCTGGTCGGGGCGGATGCCGACCTGGTGGTCTGGGACCCGGAAAAGACCAAGACCATCGCCGCGGACAGGCAGCAGTCCAAGATCGACTACAACGTGTTCGAGGGCCACCGGGTGAAGGGCTTGCCGCGCTTTACCCTCACTCGCGGCCAGGTGGCGATCCACGACGGCGAAGTGCGCACGCAAGAAGGCCACGGGCGTTTCGTCGCGCGTGAGCCCCGCCCGGCGATCAACCGCGCGCTGACCCAGTGGAAGGACCTGACCGCGCCGCGTCCGGTGGAGCGGACGGGAATCCCGGCGACGGGGGTGTAAGGGTGTCAGGGCTCCCCTTGTTCGCTTTCCTCGTCGTCCCGTTTGGTGGGGGTGAAAGCGATGACAGGGGTGTCAAAATAGACCTCTTCCAGGTCCTCGGGGGTGGGAGCAAAGGCGAGGGTCGTCTGCAAGGCGTGCGTAAGCATGGCGGTCCTCCTTCTCGACCCGAGGTGGGGGTGGGGCTCGGCAGGTGCAAGTATTGCAGCGGCGAGCAACGGGAAAGTGAAGGGGAGGCGGCGTGAAGGACGCAACGAGCCAGCCGGTGATCGAGGCGAAGGGGCTGAACCTGGTGTTCCAGACCGCCGACGGTCCGGTTCAGGCGTTGAAGGATGTGAACCTGGCGATCAACCAGGGCGATTTCGTCAGCTTCATCGGGCCAAGCGGGTGCGGGAAGACAACCTTCCTGCGGGCCATCGCGGCGCTGGAGCATCCGACCGGCGGGACCTTGACGGTCAACGGCATGACCCCGGACGAGGCGCGCCGGAAGCGGGCCTATGGCTATGTCTTTCAGGCCGCCGGGCTGTATCCGTGGCGGACCATTGCGGGGAACGTCAGATTACCCCTTGAAATTATGGGATTTTCCAGGGCCGAGCAGGACGAGCGGACCGAGGCCGTGCTGGACCTTGTCGAGTTGAAGGGGTTCGGCAAGAAGTTCCCCTGGCAGCTTTCCGGGGGCATGCAGCAGCGGGCCAGCATCGCCCGCGCCCTGGCCTTCGATGCGGATATCCTGCTGATGGACGAACCCTTTGGCGCGCTCGATGAAATCGTGCGCGACCGGTTGAACGAAGAGCTGCTGAAGCTTTGGGCGCGCACCGGGAAAACCATCGGTTTCGTGACCCATTCGATCCCCGAGGCGGTGTATCTGTCGACCAGGATCGTGGTCATGTCCCCTCGTCCGGGGCGGATCACCGACGTCATCGATTCGCCGCTCCCGAAAGAGCGCCCCCTGGATATCCGCGACAGCCGCGAGTTCATCGAGATCGCCCACCGGGTGCGGGAGGGGCTGCGGGCCGGGCATCATGACGACTAGGTGGGCCAAAGCCGCCGGGTGGACCACAGTCGCTGGGCGGACCGGAGTGTTCGCGTATCGACCGCGTATATACAACCCGTATGCGGCGTATATACGCAAAGCAGGAGCAGCGGCATGACTGCCATGACCTTCGTCTGGCTTTCTGGGGCAACGGCGGTCTTCGTGGCCGCCAACGCGATCCTCAAGGTCTATGCGACCAAGGGTCAGCTTCCGATCCTGATCGGGGCGCTGGCATTGTTCTGCATCGGCAACTGGCTGATGGTCCAGGTGATGAAGGCGAACGGGCTTGGCCTGGCCATCGCCCTGTCGGCGATCTTCCAGCTGGTTGCGATCGCGGTCCTGGCGATCTTCGTCTTCGGTGAACGCCCGACCAGCCTGCAAATGGCCGGCATGTTGCTTGGGATCGTCGCAGTGGCGATGATCGCCTGGCCGACGGGGGCCAGGGCATGAGCCGCGCGCTGCCCGTGCTGACCGTCCTCGCCGGCATCGTCGTCCTGTGGTACGCGGCCGCGGTCTTGATGAACGCGACCTGGGTCCACGACCAGGCCGAGCGGGCGGGAACGACCGTGACCTGGGCCGAGGTGATCCCGCAGACGATGACGCAGGACCGCCCGCTGCTGCCGCCGCCGCATCAGGTGGGGGCAGAGCTGTGGCAGGGGCTGTTCGGGCAGGCTGTCACCTCGAAGCGCAGCCTTGTCTACCACGCCTATGTGACCTTCAAGGGCACGATGATGGGCTTTGGCCTGGGGATCGTCGCCGGGGTCCTGCTGGCGATGGCGATCGTCCGCTTCCGGGTGATGGACATGAGCGTGATGCCCTGGGCGATCATCAGCCAGACCGTGCCCATCGTGGCCTTGGCGCCGATGATCCTCACGCTGTCCAGTCAGCTGGGACTGGAGGGGCGCGACCTGCCGAAGGCGATCATCGCGGCCTACCTGTCGTTCTTCCCGGTGCTGGTCAGCATGGTGAAGGGGTTGCGCAGCCCGGACCAGATGCAGCTTGATCTGCTCAAGACCTATGGTGCGGGCGAGACGGCGACCTTTCTGAAGCTGCGACTTCCAGCCTCGATGCCGTATTTCTTCGCCTCGCTGAAGGTGGCGGTCGCGGCAAGCCTGGTCGGGACCATCGTGGGCGAATTGCCGACCGGCGCCATCGAGGGCCTGGGCGCGCGGATGCTGATCGGCTCGCAGTTCGGCGAGCCGCTGATCATGTGGGCGGCACTGTTTGCGGCGGCGATCCTGGCGGGGCTTCTGATCCTTGTCGTGGGCTTCGTCGAGAGGGCGGCGCGCAAGCGGATGGGGGTGCCGCTGTGACCGCGCTCTGGCTGGCACTGGGGTTCTGGCTGGCGGCCTGGGCGCTGAACGTCTGGCTGGCGGGCAGCCGTCTGTCGCAGACCGGGCCGGGCCGGGCGCTGGTGCCGCTGATCTTCGGCGCGACGGTGCTGGTGCTGTGGGAGGGGCTGGTGCGCGGCCTGGGCGTCGCGCCGGTCATCCTGCCCGCGCCCAGCGTCATCGCGGCCAAGATCGCGGTGGAACTGCCGGTGCTGTGGCAGGACTTCACCCAGACCATCCTGAAGGGGGCGATTCCGGGCTTCCTGATGGGCGCGGGGGCGGCCTTCCTGACCGCCATCGCCATCGACCGCAGCCCCTTTCTGCAGCGCGGCCTGCTGCCCGTCGGCAACTTCGTCGCGGCCCTGCCCATCGTCGGCCTCGCGCCGATCCTGGTGATGTGGTTCGGCTTCGACTGGCAGTCCAAGGCCGCCGTCGTCGTCGTGATGGTCTTCTTCCCGATGCTGGTGAACATCGTGGCGGGGCTTCAGGCCAGCGAGCGGATGCAGCGCGACCTGATGGCGACCTGGGGGGCAAGCTACTGGCAGGCGCTGTGGAAGCTGCGCCTGCCCGCGGCGATGCCCTTCATCTTCAACGGGCTGAAAATTGCATCGACACTGGCCCTGATCGGGGCCATCGTTGCCGAGTTTTTCGGCAGCCCGATCTATGGCATGGGCTTCCGCATCTCGACCGAGGTGGGGCGGCTTGGCCTTGACATGGTTTGGGCCACGATTGCGGTCGCGGCTCTGGCGGGGTCGGTCTTCTACGGACTGATCACGCTGATCGAACGGTGGGTGACATTCTGGCACCCGTCGCAACGGCATTAACAAGAGCCCCGAGAGCGGGCGCAACACGGGAGAGACGAAGATGAAGAAACTGATGACGGCGGCCTTTCTGGCGGCGATGGCCACCAGCGCCAGTGCCGAGGATGTGAATCTGCAACTCAAGTGGGTCACGCAGGCCCAGTTCGCGGGCTATTATGTCGCCCAGGCCAAGGGCTTCTACGAGGAAGAGGGCCTGAACGTCACCATCCTGCCAGGCGGCCCGGACATCGCGCCCACCCAGGTGATCGCGGGCGGCGGGGCCGACGTGATCGTGGAATGGATGCCGGCTGCACTGGCCGCGCGCGAAAAGGGCCTGCCGCTGGTGAACATCGCCCAGCCCTTCGCGCGTTCGGGCATGATGCTGACCTGCCTGAAGGAAACCGGGATCACCTCGCCGGCGGACTTTGCCGACAAGACCCTGGGTGTCTGGTTCTTCGGCAACGAGTTTCCGTTCCTGTCCTGGATGTCGCAGCTGGGCCTGGCGACCGACGGCTCGCCCGGCGGTGTCACGGTCCTGAAGCAGGGTTTCAACGTTGACCCGCTCTTGCAAAAGCAGGCGGACTGCATCTCGACCATGACCTACAACGAATACTGGCAGGTCATCGACGCCGGGATCACCGAGGACCAGCTGGTGACATTCAAGTACGAAGACCAGGGCGTCGCCACGCTGGAGGACGGGCTTTACGTGCTTGAGGATCGCCTGGCCGACCCGGCCTTCCAGGAGACGATGGTCAAGTTCGTTCGCGCTTCGATGAAGGGCTGGAAATACGCAGAGGCGAACCCGGACGAAGCGGCGATGATCGTGCTGGAAAATGACCAGACCGGCGCGCAGACCGAGACGCACCAGAAGCGGATGATGGGTGAGATTGCCAAGCTGACCGCCGGTTCCAACGGCGCGCTGGACGTCGCGGCAGCAGAACGCACCGTGGCAACCCTGATGGCTGGCGGCTCGGACCCGGTGATCACCAAGGCGCCGGAAGGGGCCTGGACCTCTGTGATCACCGACAGGGCGCTGGCGCAGTAATCGCTAGACTTGTCTGCATCTGGCGGGCGCGGCCACGGGGTCGCGTCCGCCTTTTCTTTACGGTTCCGTGGTTTCTGGTCCCGTGAAAGGGGACAAGGATGAGGTGGATCGTGGCGGGTCTTGTGACCCTGGCGCTGACATTGTTCGCAACCGTCTGGTGGCAGGGCCGGGCCGGGCCGACCGGCTATCTTCACGATGCCACGTCGGCCGAGGCAGAGGCGGCCTATTGCCTGGCGGTGGTCGAACGGATTTCCGAGATTACCTGGGGCCAGGGTGATCCGCGGCTGGAAACCCATCTGGACGAACAGGTTGCCTTCTGGCGGCCCCGGGTCGGTGAGCGACCGGGTGCCGGCCGGGTGGCGCTGGCGCGTGACAGCACGGCCCCCGGCGTGAACGAGGGCGCGCATCTGCATCTTGCCGTCCAGGACTGCGCGCTGCGGGCGGTCAGCTTCTACGGCCACCGCTTCGCCAGCTTCGACCAGGGCAGCGGCGGTCCCGCCGATTGACAAGGTTCTGTAAATCGGCCCTCCTGCGGTAAAGCTGTTTTACGGACCCGCGACCATGCCGCCTTCCGCCCTCTCTGGCACCAAGTTGCGCGAACGCCGTCTGGCGGCGGGGTTGCGGCAATCGGACGTGGCGGCGGCGGCCGGGATCTCGGCCAGCTACCTGAACCTCATCGAGCACAACCGCCGCAAGGTCACCCCCGAAGTGATGGAGCGGCTGGCCGATGCCTTGCAGATCGACCGCGCTGCGCTGACCGAAGGGCGGGAGGCCACGCTGGTCGAGGATCTGCGCGCCGCGGCCGCCCGCGGGGACACCGAGGTCGAAGTCGAACGGGTCGAGGATTTCGTCGACCGCTTTCCGGGATGGGCCGCGCTGATCGCGGCGCTGGATGCGCGGGGCCGGGCGCTGGAACGCGCGGTCGAGGCGCTGAACGACCGGATGACCCACGACCCCCACCTGTCGCAATCGCTGCACGAGCTTTTGTCCTCGCTCTCGGCAGTGCGGGCGACGGCGGCGATCCTGGCCGAGACGCCGGATCTGGAACCGGAGTGGGCGCGGCGCTTTCACCACAACCTGCATCAGGACAGCGAACGCCTGGCCGCAGGGGCCGAGGCGCTGGTGGGGTTCCTGGACGCAGGCCAGGCCATCGAGGAGAAGGGCATCGCCGCCCCGCAGGAGGAAGTCGAGGACTGGTTGCGCAGCCGGTCCTGGATCCTGACCGACGCCGAACTGGCCGGGGGTCTGGAGGAAGAGATCGGCCGCCTGGCCTCGACCGCGGCGCGCAGTCTGATGCGGGCGCATGTGGCGCGGGCCAGAAGCGACGCGGCACTTGTGCCAGAGGCCGGCTTTGCCGACGCCCTGGCCGAGATCGGGCCGGACCCCATCGCGCTGGCCGAACGTTTCGGCACCTCGCCGCTGGTGGCGATGCGGCGCCTTGCCGGTGTGCCGGGCCTGCCGACCGGACTGGTCGGCTGCGACGGCTCTGGCACGCTGACCCTCCGCAAGCCTGCCACCGGCTTTCCGCTGCCGCGCTTCGGCTCGGCCTGTCCGCTCTGGCCGCTCTATGCAGCCCTTGGCCGGCCGATGCAGCCCTTCGAGGCGCGGGTGCAGATGGCCGGGCAGAACGACCGTCGTCACCGGGTCATCGCCTGGGCCGAGACCCGGCATCCGCAGGGCCTGCGCGGGCCCGAACTGCGCGAGGCGGCGATGCTGATCCTGCCCGACGACGGGGCAGGGCCGGTGCTGCCCGTCGGGTCAAGCTGCCGGGTCTGTGCCCGGGGCGACTGTCCGGCCCGGCGCGAACCCTCGATCCTGGCGGCAGAGGGCATCGGCTAGACGCATCCGGTGCAGTCTTGCCGTCCCAAGGCTTTGACAGGCGACCGGCTTTGCGCCGATACTGTCACCAAGGGGCGGGAGACCCCCGGGGGGAACCATTGACACAGCATGTGCTCCTCATCGAGGACGAACCCAACATCGCCGAGGCGATCCGTTTCCTGCTGACCCGTGACGGGCTGCGGGTCAGCCATGCTGCCGAAGGGGCCGCTGCGCTGCAGATGGTGTGGCAGGACCCGCCGGACCTGATGATCCTCGACCACATGCTGCCGGGCATGTCGGGCCTGGAAGTCCTGACGGCGGTCCGCGCCGACCCGAAAAGCCGCGACCTGCCGGTGCTGATGCTGACCGCGCGCGGCCGCGACCGCGAGATGGCGCAAGAGGCAGGGGCGGATTGCTTCATGACCAAGCCGTTTTCCAACGCCGAGATCCTGGCCGAGGTCAGGTCGATGCTGGGCCAGCCGCGACGGGGCGGCTGATGCGCCGGCCCAAGCCCCCGCTGTTTCTGGCCCGCGCGCCCTATCGCCGCCGCAGGCTGCGCGATGCGGCGCGGCTCTTGCCGGTGGTGGGGATCTTCCTGTTGCTGCTGCCCCTGCTCTGGACGCCGGACTCGCGCGTGGCGCTGCGGTCGGGCGACGTGATCTACTTCTTCCTGGTCTGGCTGGGGCTGATCGGCGTCGCCGCGGCCTTCGCCCCCGGACTGCGCGGCGGGGACGGCACCGACGACGAGGAGGACTGAGGTGCCCTTCAACCTTCTGGTCCTGTCCTGCCTGCTTTACGTGGCCTTCCTCTTTGCGGTCGCCTTCCTGGTCGAACGGCGGGCGGCGCGGGGACGGCTGGGCTGGCTGCGCTCGCCCCTGGTCTACACGCTGTCGCTGTCGATCTACTGCACCGCCTGGACCTTCTACGGTGCCGTCGGCTATGCCGCGCGTTCGGGGCTGGAGTTCCTGACGATCTACTTTGGCCCGACGCTGGTCTTCATCGGCTGGTGGTGGCTTCTGCGCAAGCTGGTGCGGATCGGGCGGCAGTATCATGTCACCTCGATCGCCGACCTGATCTCGTCGCGCTATGGCAAGTCCAACCGGCTGGGCGTGATCGTGACGCTGATCGCGGTGATCGCGGCGACGCCCTACATCGCCTTGCAGCTGCAATCGGTGGTCCTGTCCTTTGGCGTCTTCGCCAGCGCCGCCCCCGACGGCTCGCGCCCGCTGGACCCCGGGCAGACGGCGGTCTGGGTGGCGGTGGGGCTGGCGTTCTTCACCATCCTCTTCGGCACACGCAACCTTGACGCGCGCGAGCAGCACCACGGCATCGTCACCGCGATCGCGGTCGAGGCGGTGGTCAAGCTGGTCGCGCTTCTGGCCGTGGGCAGCTTCGTCGTCTGGGGCATCGCCGGGGGCGTGGCCGAGGTGATCGCCAAGATCGATGCCGCCGATCTTTCGGCCTGGCAGGTCGAGCCGGGGCGCTGGACCGGCCTGATCTTCCTGTCGGCCGCTGCGGTCATCACCCTGCCGCGCATGTTCCAGGTCATGGTCGTCGAGAACGAGGACGAGGGCCACCTGGCCCGCGCAAGCTGGGCCTTTCCGCTTTACCTTCTGGCGATGAGCCTGTTCATCGTGCCCATCGCCGTGGTCGGCCTGGAGCGGATGCCCGCCGGCTCGAACCCCGACATGTTCGTCCTGACGCTGCCCCTGGCCGAGGGGCAGGGGGCGCTGGCGATGCTGGTGTTTCTGGGCGGGTTTTCGTCGGCGACGTCGATGGTGATCGTCGAATCCATCGCGCTGGCCACGATGATCTCGAACCATGTGATGATCCCGCTCTGGCTGCGGCTGCGGCCGGGGGCGGCGGCGGCGGATGACCTGCGCTCGGTCGTCCTGATGGCGCGGCGGCTGGCAATCGCGATCGTGCTGGCCCTGGGCTATGGCTACTACCATGTCTCGGGCGGTTCGGCGGCGCTGGCGGCCATCGGTCTGGTCGCCTTTCTGGGCGTGGCGCAGGTGTTGCCGGCGATGCTGGGCGGCATCTTCTGGCGCGGAGCGACGCGGACCGGCGCGCTGCTGGGCCTGCTCACCGGGCTGGTGGTCTGGGCCTACACGTCGTTCCTGCCCTCGTTCGGCCCCGGCGCGGCCCTGTCCGAGGCGGTCTTCACCCAAGGGCTTTTCGGCCTGTCCTGGCTGCGGCCCCAGGCGCTGTTCGGCACCCAGACGATGGACCCGATCACCCATGCGCTGTTCTGGTCGATGGCGCTGAATGTGCTGACCTTCTGCCTTGGCTCGCTTTTCACCTTCCCCGGCCCGGTGGAACGGCTGCAGGGGGCTGCCTTCGTCAATGTCTTCGAAGGCTCGGTCGGGCCGCAACGCTGGGCGCGGGGCCAGGTGGACCCCGAAGCGCTGCTGGGCATGGCGCAGCGCATCCTGGGCGAGGAGACGGCGCTGAGCTTCTTCCAGGACGCGGCCCGCTCCCAGGGCAAGGAAGGCTTCCTGCCCGATCCGACCCCGACGTTCCTTGACCAGCTCGAGACGCGGCTTTCGGGTTCGGTCGGGGCGGCGACGGCGCATGCGATGATCAGCCAGCTTGTCGGTCGCGCGACAGTGACGGTCGAGGACCTGATGGCGGTGGCCTCCGAATCGGCACAGCTGCTGGAGTATTCCACCCAGCTTGAAGCGCGCGAGGCCGAGCTGACCCGCACTGCCGGCGCGCTGCGCGAAGCCAACGAAAAGCTGACCCAGCTGTCGCTGCAGAAGGATGCGTTCCTCAGTCAGATCAGCCACGAGCTGCGCACGCCGATGACCTCGATCCGGGCCTTCTCCGAGATCCTGACCGATGGCGACCTGCCGCCCGAGGCGGTGATGCGCTACGGCAGGATCATCCATGACGAGGCCAAGCGGCTGACGCGGCTGCTGGACGATCTTCTGGACCTGTCGGTGCTGGAAAACGGCTCGGTGCAGCTGAACCTGGGCCTGGCCAGCCTGCAGGGGATGATCGACACCGCGCTGACGGCCGCGCGCCAGACCCGACCGGACCGCGACTTCCTGGTGGTGCGCGACCTGCCGTCCGAGGCGATCTATCTGAAGACCGACGCCGACCGGCTGACCCAGGTCTTCATCAACCTGATCTCGAACGCCCGCAAGTATTGCGACGCCGCCCGGCCCGAGCTGCGGATCGTGGTCCGCCAGCGGGCCGGGCGGGTGACGGTGGACTTCATCGACAATGGCAAGGGCATCCCGAAGGACAGCCAGTCCCTGATCTTCGAGAAGTTCGCCCGTCTCACCGACGCCAACCGGGCGGGCGGGGCGGGTCTGGGCCTGGCGATCTGCCGCGAGATCATGACAAGCCTGGGCGGGGCGGTCGCCTATCTGCCGGGCCAGAAGGGGGCCGCGTTCCGCGTGACGGTGCCTTTGCGGCTGGAGCGGCAGGCAGCCTAGGGCCGACCGGCGTTAACCCCTTGTAAGGGAAGCCTGCGCTAGGGTGTCGGGCGAGGGACAGGGCC
>Ga0208735_100207_pt1 | contig 33996 bp, 36 predicted proteins | sample Subbio12Aug_8Aab_FD_184829 | JGI IMG/M metagenome (GOLD analysis project Ga0208735, IMG submission 184829) | Serpentinite rock and fluid subsurface biosphere microbial communities from McLaughlin Reserve, California, USA - CR12Aug_8Aab (SPAdes) | ecosystem: Environmental > Terrestrial > Deep... | reverse complement strand
ATCCAAGCCGCCGGCGCGGCACGCTTGGCGCGGTTTTGTTCGCTATCTTCGCCCGCCGCATGCTGCTCCCATGCACTGTCCGCCAGCATGTGGCTGACCTGCGATTTTTGCGTGGGAAGGCAGGTCTTGGTCGTGTACCAGGTCCGCATCGCCCGCGTCGAACCGATCGGCTGCTCTTCGTCGAAAATCTTTGGCATGTTTATCCCCAGGCGCGGGTCAGCAGTTCGTCAAGAGCGGCGACGATGCGGTCGCCTTCCCCCGCCAGCGAAACGACGAATTCGCCGAGTTGCTCGTTGGCGACCGATGCGATATCCAGGGGATGCAGGACGACAGCCACGTTTTCGATCTCGAATATCGGGTTCAGGTGCGGGTTATTGACCGTTCCAAGTACCGCAAGCCGTACCAAGGGTACGGCCACGCGGCGTCGGTAGGCGTCAAACAGGGCGGATTGCACCAGCACCACATAGGGAATCGCCTCCCGCTGCCTGCCAGCATTGCGATGGACATCGAACTGAGCCATGGCGATGCCTTATAGCGTCGAATGTTCGTCGGCAAACGAGCCGTGTCGGGCATTGAATTCGTTCCAGGCAGCCAAGCTTGCCGCCACGGCGCCGACTTTGTCATTGCTTCGCTTGAGGTCGGCCAACTCGCGCATATCGTGTTCCGAGACGACATACGCCACAGTGCGACCGCGGCGGGTCACCTCGATGGGCTCACGCTGCGCCCGATCGATCAGTTCGCCAAACCGGCTTTGCGCTTCGACGGATGTGACGGTAATCATGACAAACTCCCTGTTCTATCCAATGTATCCATAATAGTCATTTCACGGATATTTTCAAGAGAGCCTGGCGAGTTGTTCGGGCGTCGACTGAGTAAAGCGCGGCGGGACGACGCCGCTTAACGCGGCGAAAAAACAGCAGTTGATTGGATGTCTTGAGTTTTTTGTCCTTGACACCCATAATCTGGTCATCCATCTAGTTAGCAGGAGTGACGTTATGCATACATGGCCAGTTCAAGACGCAAAAGCACGTTTCAGTGAATTACTCAACGCCTGCGTTAACGAGGGGCCGCAGGTAGTGACCAGGCGCGGGTCGGAAACCGCCGTGCTCGTGCCGATCGCGGAATGGAGACGTTTGAGCAACGCCGCACGTCTTTCGCTCAAGGCCTTGTTGTTAGCCGATGCGCCCCGTGCCGATCTTGTGTTGCCACGGCGCGGGCATGCAAAACGGCGGCCGGCTGTTGTGCTGTAGCCCATGTATCTCCTCGACACCAACGTCGTTTCGGAGCTACGCAAGCCACGCCCTCACGGAGCAGTCGTGGCATGGATCGAAGCCACTGCCAATGCGGATCTTCACCTTTCCGCCGTTACGCTCGGCGAAATCCAGGCAGGCATTGAAATTACGCGCGGGCAGGATGCGGTCAAGGCAGCGGAACTGGAGGCATGGGCCGAGCAGGTCGCGGCCAGCTACAACGTCTTGCCCATGGATGCGGCGACCTTCAGGCTATGGGCAAAATTGATGCACCGACAGTCGGGTACCGTTTATGAAGATGCAATGATTGCGGCCTGCGCGCTCATGCATAAGCTTACGGTTGTCACCCGAAACAGCGGAGACTTTGCGCACTTTCAAGTGCCGTTGTTCAATCCATTCAAAAAATGAGATCGATCAGTCAGGGTGTCGAATAAGTAGCGAAAGTCGGCGCAGACCGGCCGCGCGCCGGCTGCGGATCGCCAGCACGAACACCGTATCGACATAGAGCGATCCGGCCGATACCTTGTCGAAAAATTTTACAAATCCGCATCCATTCATGGGTGAACGAATTCTCAAGGGCCGTATTACTGATTGTATTTAATGAGATATTTATAGTAACAACATCATGGGAATGGTATTTGCTTTGCGTTGATGAGGATGAAATTTCTTGACGAGTGGAGGATATATGAGCAGTACAACGACTGTGTCTGCTGTCTCACTGGCGTGCGCATTGGCTGCGTCCGCCGCGCTGGCCGCGCCGATCAACGTCGCGCATCTGTATGGCAGCGCAACGGCGAATCAGACTTATGACACCGCGTATGCGGCGAATGCCATCGACAATAACAACGCAACGCGTTGGGTTGCGCCGGATCACGGCACGCCCTGGCATCCAAACTGGCTCGTCGTCGATCTGGGCGCGCCGTTCCCGGTTGAGGCCATCGATCTCTTTTGGGGGCAGCCGGGTGGGTATCCCGGATTTACCACGGTCTACAGTCTTTTCCATGGGATGGACGGCGCCAACTGGTCACTGATCGGCTCCGGCACCTTCGTCGAAGGAGGAGATCTTAATCAGATCAGCGCTCAATACCCGTTTTCTCCCGACCAGAGCATGCGTTACGTGAAATACGAGGTAAACGGCGGGAGTCACTGGTCCAGCATCGCGGAAATCAGGGTTTGGTCTGAAAGTCAGGGGACCGTGCCAGAACCCGCTTCGCTCGCACTGCTGAGTGCAGGATTGCTGGGCATGGTTGCTTTACGACGCAGGGCGGTTCGGTTTTAACTCCGCCCCCGGCCACCAGTATCCTCAAGGCCCCGTCTGGTTTTCCGCCGGTCGGGGCCTTGTCTTTTACGGCCCCCCCCAAGTCTTTACCTTTACCAGCACCGAGTTTTCAGGCAGGCTCTTAGACCCGTTCCGCCAACCCGTTCCGCCGAGGATCGAACGGTTATCTTGCCTCGAAGCTCGCTTCTTCGACGATGACCTTGTAGATATAGCCCGAACCGAAGTCCTTGTCGGTGCGCACGATGCCTTTCGCCGTCACGACATCGCCGACTTTCACCGCATTCGGGCTGGTGATCAGCACGTCGTTGGTCTTGGCCGCGGCCGATCCCGATCCGTCGCGCAGATGAATCCAGTTTTTGCCCATGATGCCGGCGTTGTACTTGACGACCTTGCCGCGCACCAGCACGGTCTTGTCTTTCAGGCTGGCGGCCTGGGTGATGATTTCCGCCACGGTTTTTGCGTTCGGCCCGCCGGCCTTGGCGACCTTGGCATCCGGCGCAACCGGTGCAATCGGCGCAACCGGCGCATCGGCCGGCCTGGCCATGCCGGCATGCGGATTCGCGCCGGCCAGGTTGCCGAAGACGATGGTCTGGAAAGTCCTCTTCATCGCCCGACTTTCGAAGTTGTTAAGGACCATCGCGTTTTCGATCGTGACGGCGGCCCCCTTCGTGACGGGCGCCCGGTTGATCGCCGCCCAGGTTTCCCCGTCCCGTGTCTTGAGGCGCAGGTAAGTGTAGCTTTCGACTTGCTGCACCTCCAGCACTTCTCCCCTGAAGACCGTCGGCGCCTGGGTGGTGGAACGATCGGCCGCCCAGGCAAACGGAGCGATGAGGACAATCAGAATCGACAACAGGTTTTTCATGGTGCATGCGCTCCCTGGGTTTGATTTGCGTTTTGAATTGCGTCGCCGCCGGGTATGAAAAACCGCTCGCGCAGACCTTCCAGTCCAAGCTGGCTCAACAATGCCTGCAAGCGTTCCGCGGGCACGCGGCCGGGGCGGTTTTCCTGCCGGGCGACGATCAGTTCGTTCTTCATCGAGTGCTCCCAGCCGACCAGCTCGGTGACGCTCACCTCGTAGCCGTGGGCCTGCAATTGCAGACAGCGCAGCACGTTGGTGACGTGGCTGCCGAATTCGCGCGTATGGAGCGGATGACGCCACAGCTCGGCGAGGGGATCGGCCAGCGCCTTCTGTTTGTTGCGGCGCAGGAGGGCGGCGACTTCGGCCTGGCAGCAGGGGGCCAGGACGATGAGAGGCGCCTTGCACTGCAACGCGAAGCGGATCGCGTCGTCGGTAGCGGTGTCGCAGGCATGCAGCGCCGTAACGATATCGATGCGCGCGGGCAACTCGCCGGCCTCATGTGCACTTGCAGCATCGAGGCGATGGAAGCGCATCCCGCCGAACCCCAGGCGCGCCGCCAGGGCGACCGATCTTTCCACCAGTTCGGCGCGGGTTTCGATGCCATGCACCGCGATGGCGCCCGCGCCGTTCCGGGCGAACCGGTCGTAAAGGAGGAAGCCGAGATAGGACTTCCCCGCGCCGATGTCCGCCAGACGCACTTCCGCCTGCTTGCTCTTGATTTCATTTATTAATGGGCCGATAAATCCGATCAGGTGATTGACCTGCTTCAGCTTGCGCCGGCTGTCCTGGTTCAGCCGGCCGTCACGGGTCAGGATGTGGAGTTCTTTCAACAGAGCCACCGACGACTCGGTGGGGATCGCGTGTTTTTCTTGCATCTTGCCTGCCGCTTGGTGGTAATCTGCTGCGTTGCAGCATACCCTGCATCCTATGGGGCCTGACCACAAGTCTATCTCCTATGAACTACGAACAGCACTACCTCACCTCGCTTTTCGAGCCGAAGTCGATCGCGGTCGTCGGCGCCTCGGAAACTCCCGGCGCGATCGGCGCCACCCTGGTGCGCAACCTCATCGACGCCGCCTATCCGGGCAAGCTGTTCTTCGTCAATCCCGGCCTGGACCGGGTCTTCGGCCAGAAAGCCTATGACTCGGTCGAAAGCATTCCGCAGCGTCTCGATCTCGCCGTGATCTGCACGGACGCCGACGCCGCCCCGGCCATCGTCGAGGCCTGCGGCCGCGCCGGCACGCGCAATGTCATCGTGATCTCCGGCGGGTTCGCCGAAATGGGCCCGCGCGGCGCCGGCCTGCTGCGCGCCACGCTCGATGCCGCGCGCCGTCACAACGTGCGTCTGCTTGGCCCGAACTGCATCGGCGTGATGCGCCCGGGCAGCTGCGTCAACGCCACGTTCGCCAACGGCAGCGCCAATCCGGGCACCATCGGCCTGATTTCCCAGTCGGGCGCGCTGTGCACCGCCATCCTCGACTGGGCGCTGCCCAACAACGTCGGCTTTTCCAACGTCGTATCCCTCGGCGCCGAGAGCGACATCGATTTCGGCGAGGCGCTCGACTTCATGGTCGCCGATCCGCGCACCGAGAGCATCTTCCTCTATATCGAGGGCATCAAGAACGCGCGCCGCTTCATGAGCGCCTTGCGCGCCGCCGCGCGCTGCAAGCCGGTGCTGCTGATCAAGGTGGGCAAGCACCCGGCCGGCAAGCAGGCCGCGTTCTCGCATACCGGGGCGCTGGTCGGCGCCGACGACGTCTTCGACGCCGCGCTGCGCCGCGCCGGCGTGGTGCGCCTCGGCAAGGTCGGCCAGATGTATGCCGCCGCCCAGGCGCTGTTCTCCCATTTCCGGCCGCGCGGCAACCGCCTGATGATCGTCACCAACGGCGGCGGCCCGGGCGTGATGGCCGCCGACCACGCCGCCGACATCGGCATCCCGCTCGCCGCGATGAGCGACGCAACGCGCCAGCGACTCGACGAGACGTTGCCGCCGACCTGGTCGAAGGGCAATCCGATCGACCTCGTCGGCGACGCCACGCCCGAGCGCTATGCCGGCGCGATCTCCGTCTGCCTCGCAGACGACGGCGTCGATGGCGTGATGGCCATCCTGACGCCGCAGGCGATGACCGATCCGACCCAGACGGCGCGCACGGTGATCGAGGTGGCGCAGCAGACCGACAAACCGATCGTCACCTGCTGGATGGGCGAGGAACAGGTGCGCGAGGGCCGCCTGCTGTTCAAGGGCGCGGGCATCCCCTCCTTCCACACGCCCGAACCGGCGGTCGAGCTGTTCTCGCACATCTCCAACTACTATCGCAACCAGCAGCTGCTGATGCAGACCCCGGCATCGATCTCCAATCATGTCGCGCCGCGTCTCGAGTCGGCCCGGCTGGTGATCGAGACTGCGCTCGCCGAGGGTCGCAAGGCGCTCAACGAAATGGAATCCAAGGCGCTCCTGGCGGCCTTCCGCATCCCGATCGCCCAGACCGTGGTGGCGCGCTCGCCCTCCGAGGCGATGGTGCTCGCCGAGGAGATGGGCCTGCCGGTGGTGATGAAGATCGACTCGCCGCACATCACGCACAAGAGCGATTCCGGCGGCGTGCGCCTCAATCTCAACTCGCTGGCCGCCGTGCGCGACGCCTACAACGAGATCCTCGACGAGGTGAAGAAAAACCGGCCGGATGCGATCATCCACGGCATCGCCATCGAACCGATGATCCAGAAGGCGAACGGCCGCGAGCTGGTCGTCGGCATGACGCGCGACCAGGTTTTCGGCCCGACCATCCTGTTCGGCCCGGGCGGCGCAGGCAGCGACACCGACAGCGGGGAGCGCGCGGTCGCCCTGCCGCCGCTCAACCGCTTTCTGGTTGCCGACATGCTCGCCTCGACCCGCGTCTCCGCGCGGCTGGGCGAGTTCCGCAACATGCCGCCGGTCAGCATGGAGGCGCTCGAAGCCGTGCTGCTGCGCGTCTCGGAAATGGTGTGCGAGCTGCCGTGGATCCGCACGCTGGACATCAACCCGCTGATCGTGGATGAGCACGGCGCGGTTGCGGTCGATGCGCGCATCGCCATCGACAACATCCCGCTCACCGCCGGGCGTTACGATCACATGGCGATCCACCCCTACCCCTCCCATCTGACCACGCAATACCAGGCGCCGGACGGCAGGACCGTGACGATCCGGCCGATCCGGCCGGAAGACGCCGATCTCGAGCAGGAGTTCGTGCGCAAACTGTCTGCCGAGACGAAGTATTATCGGTTCATGAACACGCTCAAGGAACTGTCGCCGGCCCAGCTGGTGCGCCTGACCCAGATCGACTACGACCGCGAGATGGCTTTCGTCGCGCTCACCGAGATCGACGGCGAGGAAGTCGAGATCGGCGTGGCGCGCTACGCGACCAATCCGGACGGCGAATCCTGCGAGTTCGCCATCGTCGTCGCCGACGACTGGCAGGGCAAGGGGCTGGCGCGCCGGCTGATGGGCGTGGTCATCGAAACGGCGCGCTCGCGCGGCCTGAAGTACATGAACGGCGACTTCCTCGCCGAAAACCGCCGCATGATCCAGTTCGTCACCAGCCTCGGCTTCGCGCTCACCCCGCATCCCGAGGATTCCGGCCTCAAGCGCGGCGTGCTGGCGCTCAACTAGGCGCCCTTGAACGCCGTCGCGCAGAAGTCGGCGCTGGCGAGACGGCGCCTGGGCTGGTTGTGCCTGCTGCTGGGCCTCGCGGCTGCGGTCCAGTCCGCCGCCCTGCGGGCCAACCCGCTCGTCGAACGCCTGGAAGCCGCCCTGCCGCATCTCCGTCAGCTTGGCGACGACGCCGCGACGCAGGCGGCGTGGAGCGAAGCGCTGCCCCCGTTCGGACGCAAGCTCGCAGCCGGCAAGACCTGGGCCGGTCTGCCGCTGCTGATCCGCCGCTTGGTCATCCTCGGCGACCTGCCGGCCGACACCGCCGTACCGGGCCGCTACGAGGGCGCAGTCGTGGCCGGTGTCGTCGCCTTCCAGCGCCGCCACGGTCTCGATCCCGACGGCGTGATCGGCCGTGAAACGCTGGCGCAGCTGGAAGTCTCCCCGGCGCGGCGGGTGCGCCAGGTCGAACTGAATCTCGCACGGCTCGCCCGGCTGCCGGCCGCGCCGCGCTGGCTGCTCGTCAATGTGCCGGAGTTCGCGCTGCGCGCCTATGCGGGGGACGAGGAAATTCTGCACATGCGCGTCATCGTCGGCAGCGCGCGCCAGCGAACCCCCACGCCACGATTCGTCGCGCCGATGCTCTTCATCGAATTCAGCCCCTACTGGAACGTCCCGCTCTCCATCGCGCGCAGGGAGACCATTCCCAGACTGCGCAGGGCGCCCGACCATTTCGCAGCGCAGGGCTTCGAATTCTTCGACCGGCAGACGGGGGCGATCGCCACCTTCGCCGAAGATCACCTGCAGGCCGTGCTGGAGGGCCGGCTGCGCCTGCGCCAGCGGCCGGGACCGCACAACGCGATGGGCGGCATCAAGTTCGTGCTGCCCAACGAGGACGACATCTTCCTGCACCACACGCCCGCAGTCCGCTTGTTCGACCGCACCCGGCGCGATTTCAGCCACGGCTGCATCCGCGTCGAGGAACCGCTCGCCCTGGCGCAGTTCGTCCTCGCCGGCCAGCCGGAATGGGACGAGGAACGCATCCGCGCCGCGATGTCGAGCGGCCGCTCGACCACCCTGCGCCTGGAACAGCCGCTGCCGGTGGCAATCGCCTACCTCACCGCGCTGGCCGGGGCGGATGGCCGGGTCCGCTTCTTCCCCGACATCTACGATCTCGACCGGCTAGAATAGCGCGATGGAGCAGATCACCCGTCGCAGCTTCCTGCGCAGCGCCGCGCGCCTGGCCGTCGGCGGCGTGGCGCTGTCCTTCGCTGCCCATGTCGGGGCGCATGCCGCGGCGTCTCCCGCCTCGCGCCGCCTGGCCTTCAGCCATACCCATACCGGCGAGCGGATTTCCCTGGTCTATGCCGTCGGCGACCATTACGTCCCGGCAGCGCTGGCCGCGCTGAACCGCTTCCTGCGCGACCATTATTCGGGCGCGGTCGGCCTCATCGACCCGCTGCTCTTCGACCAGCTCCATCACCTTCAACGGGAGCTCGGTCGCGCCGATCCCTTCCATGTCATCTCGGGCTACCGCTGCGCCGCAACCAATCACAGACTGCGCACCGCGCGCGGCGGCGGCGTGGCCAGGCGCAGCCTGCACATGGACGGCAAGGCAATCGACGTGCGCCTGCCCGGCGTGTCGCTCGCCGAACTGCGCGACGCCGCGGTGCAGCTCAAGCTGGGCGGCGTCGGCCACTATCCGGGCGGCCAGTTCGTGCACCTCGACACCGGCCGCGTGCGGCACTGGTAACCCGCATCCGACGCGACAATTAATGCGCGCCCCGGTCCGGAATCGACGATGAACACAAGCTTGCCGCAGGCATCGGGCGACCCGCCGGATGACCGCCTGCGCAGTCCGATCTGGCATTTCACCCATCCTCTGGCCCTCGCGCTGACGGCTGTCCTGTGGACGCTGCTGGTGCTCTTTTCGCTGTGGACCCAACGCGAACAGCTCAACCGCACCGCCCAGGAGCTGGCGCGCATCGATGCCATCGCCAACCTCCGGAAGGACATGGCGATCCGCAAATGGGCCACCGATGTCGGCGGCGTCTTCATCCGGGAAAACCTGGCTCCGGACATAGACATGTTAAGCGAGAACGAACGCCTGTTCGGGGTGCGCTCGACCGGAGACGTCTTCAAGCTGGTGTCGCTCACCTCAATGCACATCCTGCTGGGCATCCAGAAGGTCGGCAATGCCGAATACGGCAGCAAGGAGCGCCTCACCTCGCTCCAGGCGCTCAATCGCGACAACGCGCCGGACGAATGGGAACACGATGCCCTGAAGAAGCTCGAGGCCGGCTCCCAAATCGTCGCGGAGGCGATGCCGAAAACCAAGGGCCACGGCCTCATGCGCGTCATGATCCCGATGCGCATGGACGAGGAATGCCTGCAGTGCCACCGCAACACCCTCATCCCGGTCGGCGGCCTGCGCGGAGCCGCCGCCGTTTCCGTCGACCTGAATACCTACTGGTCGGCCCAGGAACCCGCCTGGCGCACCATCCGGTACTGGCACGTCGGCATCTGGAGCGGCGGCCTCATCTTCATCTTCACCTACTGGTATTTCCTGCGCCGCCGCGCGCGCGAATTGACGGCGCACGCCGCAGAGCAGCAGGAACATGCCGCTGCCCTGCACCGCCACAAACTCCGCCTGGAGGAATCCGAGGCGCGCCTGCGCGAGCTCGCCGCCTTTCTCGAGACGGTGCGCGAGGGAGAACGCACACGCATCGCGCGCGAACTGCACGACGAACTTGGCCAGGCGCTGACGGCCCTGCGCCTCGATCTCGGCTGGCTGCGCGGAAAGTCCGGCGGCACGCCGCTGGCCGAACGCGTCGGCGCCGCCCTTGGCGTCGTCGAACAGAGCATCGTATCCCTGCGCAGGATTTCCGAAGACCTGCGGCCGGCGATGCTCGACAGCCTCGGCCTGGTCGCCGCCATCGAGCACCATGCCGCGCGGTTCTCCCAGCGCAGCGGCATCGTTTGCGAGGTGGCGACGAACCGCGAGGAATTCGAATTGCCCGACGATCTGGCCACGGCCATCTTCCGGATCGTCCAGGAAGCGCTAACCAATATCGCCCGCCACGCCGATGCCCGCACGGCGATGATCACGGTAGATGAAATCGCGACTGGCATTCGCGTCGAGATTGCCGACGACGGCAAGGGTTTCGATGTCGCGTCGCGCACGACGCGCTTCGGTCTGCTGGGCATGCGCGAGCGTATCGCCATGCTGGGCGGCCAGCTGGAGATTGAAAGCGCTGCCACGACCGGCACGCACATCCGCGTCTGGCTGCCCCAGCGCCAGGAGCCGCAGCCTTGATCAAGGTTCTCATTGCCGACGACCACACCATTCTGCGCGCCGGCCTCAAGCACATGCTGTCGGAGTACCCGGACATACGCGTCGGCGGCGAGGCGGGCAACGGCCTCGAAGTGATCGCCATGGTGCAGGCCGAACCCTGGGATGTCCTGATGCTCGACATGACCATGCCCGGCAAGAGCGGGATCGAACTGATCAAACAGATCAGGTCGCTCGCCCCCAAACTGCCGATCCTCGTGCTCAGCATGCACAAGGAAGACGTCTTCGCCGTGCGCGCCCTGAAGTCCGGCGCTTCCGGCTACCTGTGCAAGGACAATGCCGAGGATCAGCTCGTCGCCGCGCTGCGCAAGATCGCTGCCGGCGGGATGTACATCACGGCGGCGGCCGCCGAGAAGCTGGCGCTCGACGCGCGGCACGGCGACCGGGCGGATGTCCCGCCGCACACGCGACTTTCCGACAGGGAATACCAGGTCTTCCAGGCGCTGGCCGGCGGTGCGAGCGTGAGCGACATCGCCCATAAGCTCAACTTGAGCGTGAAGACCGTCAGTACCCACAAGACCCATGTGATGGAAAAACTGGGCTGCGGCAGTCTCGCCGACCTGGTGCGTTACGCCATCGAGCACGATCTGCTCGCGGGCGGCACGAACTAGGAATATTCCTAGCCCCAAATCAGCCTGCGCCGATTCATTTGCGCCGCCATCCTGACTAGGATGCGGGGGAGCGGCGTTTTGCCGCGCGCGGCAAAACGCCGCAGGCCGCGTCCGCACCGCGGGGCGGCGATCCTTCACTTTTTACGGGAGGCAAACATGAAACAATTAAGACAGCGCTGGATGCCGCTCCTGCTGATTGCCGGATTGGGGCTGGGGGCGGCAAGCGCCACCGCCGCGCCCGAATCGCTGCAGGACGTGATGAAGCGGCGCGGGCTGAACCCGCAAGACCTGCTGGCGGCAGCCAAGACCTATGTGCCTACCGGCAAGCGCGACGAATTTGTGGTGTTCAGCTCGGGCGGCCAGTCTGGACAAGTCATCGTCTATGGCATTCCCTCGATGCGCATCCTGAAGTATATCGGCGTGTTTACGCCCGAGCCCTGGCAGGGCTATGGCTTCGACGAGAACTCGCGCAGCGTCTTGCGCCAGGGCCGTATCGACGGCAGGGACATTACCTGGGGCGACACCCACCACCCGGCGATTTCCGAGACCAATGGCGAATACGACGGCCAGTTCCTCTTCATCAACGACAAGGCCAATCCCCGCATCGCGGTGATCGACCTGCGCGACTTCGAGACCAAGCAGATCGTCGTCAACCCGGTCTTCAAGTCCACCCACGGCGGCGCCTTCGTCACGCCCAATACCGAATACATCATCGACGCCGCCCAGTATCCGGCCCCGCTCGAGAACCGCAAGTTCCATCCGCTCGAGGAGATGAACGAGAAGTATCGCGGCGGCGTGACCTACTGGAAGTTCGACCGCAAGGCGGGCCGCATCGACCCGAAGCAGTCGTTCTCGATCGAGATGCCCCCCTACTGGCAAGACCTCTCCGACTTCGGCAAGGGCCCGTCCGACGGCTGGTCGTTCACCAACTCCTTCTGCTCCGAACGCTACGTCGGCGGCATCGAGAAGGGCCGCCCCCCGTACGAGGCAGGCTGCTCCGCCAAGGACACCGACTACCTGCACGTCGTCAACTGGAAAAAGGCCGAGCAGGTTTTCAAGGCCGGCAAGACCAGGAAGATCAACGGCCACGACGTGATCGCGATGGACACCGCCGTCAAGGAAGGGATCCTGTTCCTGATCCCCGAGCCGAAGTCGCCGCACGGCGTCGACGTCACCCCGGACGGCAAGTTCATCATCGTCGCCGGCAAGCTCGACACGCACGCCTCCGTCTATAGCTTCGAAAAGATCCAGGCCGCCATCCGGGCCGGCAGGTTCGAGTCGAAGGATCCCTACGGCGTCCCGGTGATCGGCATGAAGGATGCCCTGCACACGCAGGTGCAACTCGGTCTCGGCCCCCTGCACACCCAGTACGACGCCAAACCCTGCGTCGCCTACACTTCGCTCTACGTCGACAGTCAGGTCGCCAAGTGGGACTACTGCGCCGGCAAGGTGCTCGACAAGATCTCCGTCCATTACAACATCGGCCACCTGATGACCATGGAAGGCGACTCGACCAAGCCCCAGGGCCGCTATCTGGTCGCGCTCAACAAGCTGGCGATCGACCGCTTCGTGCCGGTGGGCCCGCTGCATCCGCAGAACCACCAGCTGATCGACATCAGCAACGACAAGATGCAGCTCCTCTACGACATGCCGCTGCCGCTGGGCGAGCCGCACTACGCCGTGGCGATCGCCGCCAACAAGCTCAAGCCGGGCGTACGCTACAAGGTCGGCACCGACAGCCGCACCGACAGGCCCCATCCGGGGGCCGTCCGCGCGGGCGAGCAACGCATCGAGAAAAAGGGTAATCAGGTCACGGTCTATGGCACCCTGATCCGCTCGCACATCACTCCCGAGACCATCGAGGTCGATGTCGGCGACGAGGTCACCATTCACCTGACCAACCTCGAGCGCGCCCAGGACGAGACCCATGGCTTCACCGTATCGACCTACAACGTGCATGCCTCGGTCGAGCCGGGCAAGACCGTGACGGTCAAGTTCAAGGCCGACAAGGAGGGCGTCTATCCCTACTACTGCACGGAGTTCTGCTCCGCCCTGCACCTCGAGATGATGGGTTACCTGCTCGTCAAGCCGAAGGGCTGGAAGCCGACCAAGGTCGGCCTGGCCAAGGCCCACTACACCGAGGCCGACTACAGGGCCACGCTGAAGAAGGTCGCCGACACCCAGGCGGTGATCGATTCCGTGGTCGGCTACATCACCTCGGTGAACTACAAGGACTTCCCCGATGTCGTCGCCATGGTCGAGGACGCCACCGACCAGCTCGGCCGCATTCCGGATGCCAAGGCGCGCCACGAGGCCGCCGCCGCCAAGAAGGATTGGGAGCAGGCGAACCTCTGGGCCGAACAGGTCTGGCAGTTCCAGGTCAAGGCCGCCGATCTCGGCCTGCGCGCCAAGACCTATCTCGAACAGAGCGGCGCAAGGAAGACCCGGTAAGACGACGTAATCAGTCAACTAATTTGATCTATTTCAAGGAAAGCCCCGGACGGGTTGTCTAGCATCAGGCCCGTCCGGGAAGCGAACCGAAAAAAAGGAGTTCACCGATGAAGAAAACCACGCTGCTCGCCGCCGCGATGACTTGCGCCGTCGGCGCGCAGGCCGCCGACGGCGCCAAGCTCTACATGGAAAAGACCTGCGTCGCCTGCCACGGCAAGGACGCCAAGACCCCGCTCTTGCCGACCTACCCGAAAATCGCCGGGCAGAACGCCGCCTACGCCGAGCAGCAGATGAAGGACATCAAGAGCGGCGCCCGCGCCAACGCCCAGTCGGCCGCAATGAAAGGCGTGATGCACCTCGTCAGCGACCAGGAAATCAAGATTCTGGCCGGCTGGCTCTCGAAGCAGAAGCCCTGAACTCGGCTCCCTCAACGCACCCGCAAAGGACGCAGCAATGAAGACACTGATCGCCCTGGCTATCGCCGCCGCCCTCGTTCCCGGCGCCGCCCTGGCCGACCCGCGCAAGGCGCCGAAGGCGGCCGGCATCGAGTCCCGGGACTACCAATGGGCCAGGATGGAAGGCGAACTGAAGGAGGCGCTCGCCAAGAAGGGCGACGTCAAGCGCGGCAAGGACACCTACGAGGTCTGCGGCGCTTGCCACCTGCCCAACGGCGCCGGCCGCCCGGACGGCACCTTCCCGCAGCTGGCCGGCCAGCACACCACGGTGCTGATCAAGCAGATGGCCGACATCCGCATGGGCCTGCGCGACAACCCGACCATGTACCCCTTCGCCAAGGAAATGACGGACCCGCAGGACCTCGCCGACACTTCGGCCTACATCGAGAGCCTGTGCATCCCGACCGACCACGGCAAGTATGAGGGCAAGGATGCCGCTGTGCAGATCGCCAGGGGCAAGGAGCTTTACGAGAAGCAATGCCTCGAGTGCCACGGCAAGAACGGCGAAGGCGACAAGGCGAAGTTCTATCCCGTCATCGCCGGCCAGCACTACAAATACCTGCTGCGCCAGATGAACGAGATCCGCGACGGCCACCGCCGCAACGCCAACCCCGACATGGTCAAGGTGATCAAGCCCTACACCAACGACCAGCTGGTGGCGATCTCCGCCTACCAGGCCAGCCTCTCGATGCCCGGCTCGATGTGCAAGCCCAAGGCCGGGGCGAAGAAGAAGTAAGGAATATGGCAATTCCTCCGCTGCGAGAAGACCATGCCAGCCCATGACAGGATCGTCGGCGGCCTGACCCTGATAGCCTTGGCGGCCATGGTCATTGCCTATTTCGCCCCGATCTGGTGGGTCTCGCTGACCGCCCCGAACTATCCGCCGGACGCCTTCCCCGACGGCATCCGGATTCACTTTCATTTCGACGGCGTTTACAACGGCTGCCGGGCGGCGCGCCAGGGCAGTCGCCAGGCGCAGGAGATCATCGAGAAGGATCTCGACCACACGGTCGAGCGCTGGAACCCCGTTCTGGACCCGCAAAAGAAGGCGCTGGACATGAAGGCCGAGGGGCTGGACTGCGTCCATGAGATGAACACCATCAACCACTACGTCGGCATGTTTCCCATCGCCACCGGGGCGCCGGTGGAAAAGCCGCTGGCGAAATTCTTTTTCGGCTTTTTCGCGGTCATGCTGGTCGGCTTCGCGATCCGCGCGAAGAAACTTCGCCTGGCCGTGCTGTCCGCGGGCTTCGCCGCCGTTGCCGCCTGGATGCTCGTCGATCAGTATGCGCTGGGCAACCTGGCCGGTCATGTCGAGGAATACATGCGCGAGACCGGCACCTTCTTCAAGGAACCCGAGCGCATCCGGGCCTGGGGCGACAATGTCGCGCTGGTCACGCACATGGTTATCGGCCTCCTGATCGCCGCCATGATCGTCGTCGTCGTCGGCGTCGCCAAAATACGCGGCTTCGAACTCCTGCTGGCGCTGGCGCCGGCCCTGCTGCCGGTCTATTTCGTCATCACCTATGCCGGCTGGCTGTGGTTCTTCGGTCATAACCTGCACCCCTGGGGTGCATTCACCGTCAAGCCGTTCATGCCCACCGTGTTCGGCGAGGGAAAAGTCGCACAGTTCTCGACCTTCTCCTACCCGCACTGGGGATATGGACTGCTGGTGGTCGTGTTCCTCTGTCTGATGCTGGCGCTGCTGTTGCGCCGCAAACAGCTGCGCCAATCCAACGGGGGCTGACGTGGCGGGTGGCTGGCGCAAGTGGGTTCCCGGCCTTCTCCTGGGCGCGTCGTCGCTGCTGGTGACGGCCCAGACCCAGGACGAGATCGGCTGGCGCGGCGACCATGAAGCGCCGAGCGCCGTCGCGCCGGGCGCGCCGGCCGATCTGTCCACCGCGCCGCGTGTCGGAGTCGACCGGCCCAAACCCACCTTTCCCCTGTTCGAGCGAAACCGGCGCATCTGGAGCCTGAAGCCCTTCCAGGAGCTGGTCGATGCAGCGCCGGAAGGCTCGGTGCTGATCCCCCCGCCCGGGCTCTATGCCGGGCCCGTGGTGGTGAAAAAACGTCTCGCCATCGATGGGCGGGGGCAGGTCAGCATCGACGCCGGCGACAAGGGCACGGTATTTTCCCTCGAGGCCGACGACGCCGTCGTGCGCGGCTTGCACCTGACCGGGTCGGGCTCTTCGCACGACACCGACGACTCGTGCCTCGACGTGCGCGCTCACCGCGCGTTGATCGAGGACAATCGGATCGACAACTGCCTGTTCGGCATCGACCTCAAGCAGTCGAACCGGAGCATCGTGCGCAACAACACGGTGCGTTCCAAACCCTATGATCTTGGCCTGCGCGGCGACGGCCTGCGGCTGTGGTATAGCAACGACAACCTCATCGAAGGCAATACCGTCGCCGATTCGCGCGACATGGTCGCCTGGTATTCGCACCGCAACGTCTATCGCAGGAACGTCGGACTGCGCAGCCGTTATTCGATCCACTTCATGTTCGCCAACGACAACATCGTGGCAAACAACGAGTTCCGCGACAACGCCGTCGGCATCTACTTCATGTATACCCAGGGCGGCGGCGCGCGCGACAATCTGATCACGCACGCCAACGGCCCGGCCGGCATGGCCTTCGGCTTCAAGGAGGCCTCCGATCACTTCATCGAGAACAACGAAATCGTCTATTGCGCCATCGGCATCGGTTCCGATCTCTCGCCCTTCCAGCCCGGCACGACGATCCGTTTCCGCAACAACCGTCTGGCTTACAACGGCATCGCCGTGCAGCTGACCAGCGAACTGGGCGGCAATGTTTTCGCGGACAACCTGTTCGAGGGCAATCTGACCGACATCCATCAAGCCGGCCGCGGTCAGGGCGGCAAGAACCAATGGTCCGGCAATTTCTTTGACGCCTATCAGGGCTTCGACCGGGATGGCGACGGCTACGGCGACACGCCGCACGAGGATTACGCCTACGCCGACCGGATCTGGATGGAAATGCCGCCGGCGCGCTTTTTCAAGACTTCCCCGGTCATGGAGCTACTCGACTTTCTGGAGCGTCTCGCGCCGTTTTCCAGCCCGGAACTGCAGGCGCGCGACCTTCGTCCGCGCCATGCCAAGCCGCAAAGGAAAGCCGGGTGAACGACGAGAAACAAGTCGGCAAGCCGCCTCTCTCGAAAGAACGCCGACAGCAGGCCCGCCGCCGCGTGTTGCGCACCCTCCTGCTTTCGGGTGGCGTCCTCGGCGCCGCCGTTTCCGGCTACCTCCCCGTCGTGTATGCGCGCAAGGCGCGCCTGCGCCCGCCCGGCGCGCTCGATGAAAAGGATTTTCTCGCCAGTTGCATCAAGTGCGGCCAATGCGTGCAGGTCTGTCCCGTCGCTGCCATCAAGCTTGCCGACCTCGTCGATGGCTTCGGCGTCGGCGCTCCCTACATCGACGCTCGGGCGCAGGCGTGCGATTTCTCGTGCGATGCGGTGCAGTGCATCCTCGCCTGCCCGACCGGCTCGCTGACTTACGACAAGCCCGATTTCCTGCCGGTGCGCCCCGGCGCCCAACTGGCCGCCAAACCGGTGTTCATTCCCAAGCAGAACGACCCGGAACCCACGCTCAACCTCAAGGAACGCATGGGCGTGGCGCGCCTGACGCGGCCCGGCACCTGCCTGGCCCTGCAGGGCAAGGGTTTCAAAGGGCAGGCGCGCGGGCCGGAATTCGAGGGCATGATGCGCTACATGGCGGTGGATCGCTGGAAGCCGATCCCGATCCGCGACCATCCCTACGATGTCGAGGAATGCGACCTGTGCGTGCGCGAATGCCCGATCAAGGGCGCCATTTCCATCGAGCTGGTCTATATGCCCAACGGCACGCAGCGCAAGTCGCCGGTCGTGCACGAGCCCTGCGTCGGCTGCGGCGTCTGCGAAATGATCTGCCCGGTCGAACCGACCGCCATCGAAATCGTCGCCCGCGAGGTGTGGAGATCATGACCACCCCGCTCCAGCAACGATTTGTCGACCAGATCCTCGTCATGCTCGGCAAGGCGCCCAGGAAACCGCGACAGGCCGGGGATTTCACCGAGCGGGCGCTCAAGGCCCATGAACTCAAGCGCATGACCAACAAGACGGATCTCGCGGCCGTCAGGGCGGCGCACCGGGCGAACGAGCGCAACCACAAATGGCGCAACCGCCGCTGGGCGACGCTGATCTGCGCCAACCTGCTGTTCGTCGTCTCGTTCTATTTCGACATCAAGATCCTCGAAGGTGCGCTCACCGCCTCGCGCTTCATCGGTTTCCATCTCATCGACCTCAATTCCGCGCTGCAGGTGATGCTCGCCCACAAGCACATCACCACCAACCTGCTGATCGGCGCCGGCACGGTGCTGGTGCTGTGGATGCTCGTCGGCGGGCGCAGCTTCTGTTCCTGGATCTGTCCCTATCACCTGCTCGCCGAGTGGGCGGAAAACATCCATCTCTGGCTGGTGAAGAAGAAGCTGGTCACCGACACGCCGATCGACCGCCGCCTGCGCACCGTGTTCTGGATCGTCTTCGCCCTGCTCGCCGTCGTCACCGGCTACACCGTCTACGAATCCATCTCGCCGACCGGCATCGTCTCGCGCGCCCTGATCTACGGTTCCGGCCTGCTGGCGATGGTCTGGGTGCTGGCCCTGCTCGTCTTCGAAGTCTTCTTCGTGCGGCGCGCCTGGTGCCGCCATGCCTGCCCGATCGGCCTGACCTACGGCATCGTCGGCATCGTCACGCCGCTGCGCGTCAAATACACGCTCGCCGGCTGCTTCCATGAGGGAGATTGCCGGAAAGTCTGCCTGGTGCCGCATGTGCTCGACACCGTCATCAAGGGCCGCGCCGTCGATACCGAAGTTCCCATCGGCCCGGACTGCACCCGCTGCGGCCTCTGCGTCGATGTCTGCCCGACCGGCTCGCTCAAGTTCGACGTCAAGGGCCTGTCCGGCCTGGCATGAAAGCCCACCCACAATCGACGCCATGATCCGTTGCGCAAACCTCGCCAAATCTTTCCGCCGCACGCGGGTGCTCGACGGCGTCAATCTCGACGTCGCGTTCGGCGAACGCCTCGCCCTGATCGGTTCCAACGGCGCAGGCAAGACGACCCTGATCCGCTGCCTGCTCGGCGAGTATATCCACGACGGCACGGTCACCATCGACGGCCGCTCGCCGCGCACCGAACGCACCGCCGTGCTCGGCGCCATCGGCTTCGTGCCGCAGCTGCCGCCGCCCCTGAAGATGCCGGTCGGTCAACTGATCGAGTTCTCCGCCTCGCTGTCGAACGCCGACCCGCAGCAGATCGACCGCATCGCCGAGCGCCTTGGCCTGCCCATCGATGCGGTCCGCTCCCGTCCCTTTAGCCGGCTCTCCGGCGGCATGAAACAGAAGATTCTGATCGCGATCGCCCTCGGCCGCGATGCCAAGCTCCTGATCCTGGACGAACCGGCCGCCAACCTTGATCCGGCGGCCCGCAGGATCTTCTTCGACCTGCTCGCCGAACGGCAGCGCGACACGACGATGCTGATCTCCAGCCACCGCATCGACGAAGTCGCCGCGCTGGTAAACCGCGTCATCGAGATGGACCTGGGCAGGATCGTGCTCGACGACAAGGTCGCCGACGACGTCTCGCTCTCCGGCCGCTTCGCCTGCCGCCTCGTCGCACGGCGCGCCGACGCGGCGCTCGCCAGATCGCTGGAAGCCTGGCATTTCTCCGCCGACGCCGCCGGCCTGGTCTGGAACGGCGAAGTCGCCGGGCCGGATCGGCTGCGCTTCATCGGCGTCTTGTCGCGCTATGTCGCGCTGATCGACGATCTCTCCCTGCGGGAGGTGACAGACTGATGGGCATCGACCGTCGCCGTTTCCTCGGCGTGTTCGCCCTGGCGCCGCTCGCCGCTTCCCTCGCCGCCTGCGGCGAGAAGGGCGACTGGCCGGCAGGCATGCAGCCGATCCAGTGGGATCGCGACACCTGCGTGCGCTGCAACATGGTGATCTCGGATCGCCGTTTCGCCGCTCAAATGCGCGGCGGTGAAAAGAACGCCACGTTCAAGTTCGACGACATCGGCTGCCTGGTGTTCTGGATGCGCGACAAGGCGGGGCAGTTTCCCTGGATGGGCGACGCCGCCACCCGCCTGTGGGTGGCCGAATACAATCGCGACGCCGGCGCGCCGGTGCGCTGGCTCGATCCGCGCGCGGCGCACTACCTTCCCGGTCGGGTCTCGCCGATGGGCTACAACATGGCGGCGGCGCCGCAGCTCATGCCCGGCAGCATCGATTTCGCGGCGATGCGGCAGGGCATCCTGGCGCTCGGCAGGTAGGCGGAGGGAAGACAATGAAGCAACTCTGGCTCACCGCCCGTCTCGACATCGTCGAATCCCTGCGCGCGCGCTGGTTCCTCATCTACACCGGCGTGTTCGGCGGCATCGTCGCCCTGCTGTTCGTCTTCGGCCTCACCGAATCGCGCGTGCTCGGCTTCATCGGCCTGTCGCGCCTCTTGGTCACCTACATCCAGCTCACCCTGGCGATCCTGCCGATCTTCGTCCTCATCACCACGGTGCGCTCGGTGGCGGGGGATCGCGAGGCCGGCGTGTTCGAATACCTGCTTTCCCTGCCGGTCGGCCTGGGCGCCTGGTTCTGGGGCAAGATTATCGGCCGCTACCTCGTCGTCTTCGCGCCGGTTTTCCTTGCCATGCTGGCCGCCGTGCTCGTCGGCCTGCTCAAGGGCATCGAGATTCCCTGGGGAGTTTTCGCCTACTACACCGCTCTGATCGCCGCCATGGCCGCCTGCTTTCTCGGCCTGGGAATGCTGATTTCATCGATCGCAAGAACCACCGACATGGCCCAGGGCATGGCCTTCATGACCTGGCTGACGCTGCTGCTGTTTCTCGATCTGATCCTGCTCGGCGTGATGATCCAGGGGCGGATCGCGCCGGAGATCGCCATCGGCATCGCCCTGGCGAATCCCCTGCAGGTGTTCCGCACCGCCGCGCTCGCCCTGTTCGATCCGCAGCTCATCGTACTCGGCCCGGCGGCCTGGGTGATCCTCGACAATTTCGGCGCGACCGGCTACCGGATCTTCGCGCTGGTCTATCCCGCCCTGCTCGGACTCCTCGCCGCCGGGCTCGGCTACTTCATCTTCCGCCGGGGCGACCTGCCATGACCCGTTTCCTGCTATGCCTGCTCATGGGACTGGTCGCGCTCGCCGCCCGTGCGCAGGACAGCGCGCCGCTGTTTGCCGCCAGCCTGCGCGACATCGACAATCGCCGCATCGCCATCGCCGACTTTCGCGGCCAGCCGCTCCTCGTCAATTTCTGGGCGCGCTGGTGCGCGCCCTGCCGCGTGGAAATCCCCGAACTCTCGGCCATCGCCAGGACCCACGGCCCGAAGGGCCTGAAGGTGATCGGCATCGGTCTCGAAGACAACTCCCCGACCGTGAAGGACTTCGTCAAGGCCTACGAGATGGATTATCTTCTGCTGTTCGCCCCGGCCGAAGGGATCGCGCTGATGCGCGCGCTCGGCAACGAACGCGCCGGCCTGCCCTTCACGCTGGCCGTCGACCGCAACGGCCGCGTCGTCCTGCACAAGCTCGGCCCGGCTGCGCGCGCCGATCTCGAAACCGCGGCCGCCGCCGCCCTCAGGTAACCGCGAAGAGAACCGTCCATGCCCCCGCTGCTCGAACCCACGCTTGCCGCCTTGCCGTCACCGCTCCTGCGCTATTTCGTGGCGACGCGCCCGGCGTTTCTTTCCGTCACTTTCGTCGGCTGCCTGCTCGGGTTCGCCGTGGCCGCCGGCGCCGGCATCGCCCTCGATCCGCTCACCGCCACGCTCACCCTGCTGCTCGCCCTGCTCGCCCACGCCGGCGCCAACGTGCTGAACGACTACTACGACGCCAAGAGCGGCTGCGATGCCGCGAATGACGAACGCGTGTTTCCCTTCACCGGGGGCAGCCGCATGATCCAGAACGGCGTCCTTTCGCTAGCGGCAACCGGGGGCTTCGGCTACGCTCTGCTGGCCCTGGTGGCGCCGGCGGGCCTGTGGCTTGCCGCCGCGAGCGCTCCCGGCCTGATCGGCATCGGCCTGGTCGGCCTCCTCGTCGGCTGGGCTTATTCGGCGCCGCCGTTCCGGCTCCAAAGCCGCGGCCTGGGCGAATTCGGCATCACCGCGGCCTGGCTGCTGATCGTCATCGGCAGCGACTTCGTCCAGCGCCACGAACTCTCCCTCGCGCCGGTCGCCGCCGGCCTGGGGTTCGCCCTGCTGGTGGCGAACATTCTGTTCATCAATCAGTTTCCCGATGCAAAAGCCGACGCGCAGGCGGGCAAGCGCACGATCGTGGTGCGCCTCGGCGTGCAGCGGGCGCGCCGGGGCTACGCGCTGATCGCCCTGCTTTGCTATGGCTGGGTAACGACGATGGTCGCGCTCGGCCGCCTGCCCGCCGTTGCGCTGATTTCCCTGCTGCCTGCGCTCGCCAGTTTCAAGGCGGCAGGCAACCTCGCCGCGCATGCCGCCCGGCCCATGCAGCTCGTCATGGGCATCAAGCTGACGATCCTCGCCGCCGCCCTGCACGGGCTGCTGCTCGCTGCGGCCCTGATCTTCGCCGTCTGAGATTCTCCCCCATGCCGCCCCGCTCCATGCCCGCCGCCCGCTTTACCCTCTCCGCCCTCCTGCTCTGCTGCTACGCCGCTTCCGCCGGGTCTGCTCTCGACGACAGCCACAAGGACAGCGGCGAGGAAATCAATGCCACCTGCGCCGCCTGCCACGGCGTCCTCGGTCAAGGCGGCAAGCAGGGAGAATATCCGCGCCTCGCGGGGCAGCGCGCCGCCTATCTGGAATACTCCCTGCGCCAGTTCCGCAACCGCGAGCGGATCAATATCCCGATGCTGCCCTATGCCAATGAACGCGAGCTATCCGATGACGACATCAAGGCCGTTTCGGCCTATCTCGCGGCCATCGTGCTGCCCACCCGGCCACCCGAGTTCAAACCGACTGACGATGCCCTGACGCGCCTGCGCGCCATGGAAAACGTCATGATCGTGCCGAAGCTGCCCGGCGACCTGGCGAACGGCAAACGTCTCTACGACGCCGAATGCGCCTCCTGCCACGGCAGCGGCGGCCGCGGCTTCGGCCGTTTCCCGATGCTGGTCGGCCAATACACGAACTATCTGAAGCGGCAGATCGACATCTATCTGCGCAAGGAACGGCCGCATCTCGGCGTCAGCAAAGAAGAAGCGGAAGACGGCCTTTCCGCCGGAGACGGGCTCGGCGCCCTCGGCAGACTGACGGCAAAGGATATCGACGACATACTCGCCCACATCACCCACTTGCAGGATGCCCAGCCATGAAGACCGCCGCCTTGACCGCCGCCTGGATCGTTCTCGCCGGGCTCGTTCCCGCCGCTCATGCCGTCGAACTCGACGAAGCCGCGCGCAACCGCAGCGTCGACAGCCTCGGACGAATCAACGGCCAGGCTCTCGCCTGCGGTTACCTTCGCTTGAGCCATCGCGTCCGCACCATAGTCATCGCGCGCCTGCCCAAGACGCGCGAAATCGGGGAACGTTTCGAGAGAGCGACCGGCGCGGCTTTCCTCGCGCAGGGGGCGGCCGGCGCCAGTTGCCCTCAGGAAGTCGCCCTGACGATCGAGGCGGACTCCGTCGCCAGACCGCTCGGCACGCCTCCTACCCACTCGCTCGCCAACGTCATCGAACCGCCGGCGCCCGATCTCAACCCGCGTTACCTGCTGCAGGCCACCCACGGTCGCGCCATTTCGGATGGGGACTTCCCGCGCCATTTCCAGCTGATCGCCTTCGGCTACACGTTCTGTCCCGACATCTGCCCAACCACCCTGCTGGAAATGGCCGAGGTGATGAAATTGCTCGACGCGAACGCGCTCCATCTCCAGCCGATCTTCATTTCGGTGGATCCGGAGCGCGACTCGCTGCCGCAACTGCGCGATTACCTGAAGTTCTTCGACTCCCGCATCGTCGGCGCCACCGGCTCGCCCGAACTGGTGCGGCGCGCCGCCGAGAACTTCAAGGTACGTTACGAAAGGGTCGCCGCGCCGGGGGCAGGTCCGCTCAACTACGCGGTGGATCACTCTGCCGGGATGTATCTGCTCGCCCCGGGCGGGCGCTTCGTCGCCAAGTTTCCCTACGGCATGGCGGCGGCCGAGATCGCCGCCCGCGTGGGCGAAGCCGTCGAGAACCACTTCCCCAAGCAGTCGCGACAACCGAACCGGTAACGCCGGCGTACGGCGCCGCGTATTTCAGGGCCGACCGGAGACCGAAACGCATCGCCCGCCTGACCCACCCATAACCCGCCATGAACTCGCCGAAGCAAGACGACCGCTGCCCGTGGTGCGGCAAAGATCCGCTCTACGTCGCCTACCACGATCACGAATGGGGCGTGCCTTGCCACGACGAGCGCACGCTGTTCGAATTCCTCATCCTCGAAGGCGCGCAGGCCGGGCTGTCGTGGCTCACGATCCTGAGGAAGCGCGCGAACTACCGCCGCGCCTTCGACGGCTTCGACCCCGCGAAGATCGCCCGCTACGGCGAGCAGGAGGTCGTGCGCCTGCTCGGCGACGCCGGCATCGTCCGCAACAAGCTGAAGATCGCCGCCGCCATCGACAACGCGCGCGCCACGCTGGCGCTTTACGAATCGGGCGGGCGCCTCGACGAACTGTTCTGGCGCTTCGTCGATGGGCGGCCGGTCGTCAACCGCTGGAAAACGCTCGCCGAGGTGCCGGTTTTCACGCCGACGGCCGAGGCGCTGTCGAAGGAGTTGAAGCGCAGAGGCTTCCGCTTCGTCGGCCCGACGGTGATCTACTCGCACATGCAGGCGACGGGCATGGTGAACGATCATCTCGTCACCTGCCCGCGCCACAAGGCGGTTACAGCTTGCTGAATTCCAGCCGGCCGCCCTTCGCGTCGACACGCACCCTGTCTTTCGCGCCGAACCTGCCCTCGAGGATCGCCTTCGCCAGCGGATTCTCGATGCGCTCCTGAATCGCCCGCTTCAATGGGCGAGCGCCGAACACCGGGTCGAAACCGGCTTCCGCGATGCTCGCCAGCGCCTGGTCGGTGACTTCGAGCGACATCTCCAGCCGCGCCAGGCGTTTCTCCAGATACTGCAACTGGATCTTGGCAATGCCGGCGATATGCTTCTCGTCGAGGGCGTGGAAGACGACGATCTCGTCGATGCGGTTGACGAATTCGGGCCGGAAATGCGTCTTCACCTCGCCCATCACCGCCAGCTTGATGATCTGATAATCGTCGCCGCTCATCTGCTGGATCATCTGCGAGCCGAGGTTGGAGGTCATCACGATCACGGTGTTCTTGAAGTCGACCGTGCGGCCCTGGCCGTCGGTCATGCGGCCGTCGTCGAGCACCTGCAGCAGCACGTTGAACACGTCCGGGTGCGCCTTCTCGACCTCGTCGAAGAGGATCACGGAGTAAGGCTTGCGCCGCACCTGCTCGGTGAGGTAACCGCCCTCCTCGTAGCCGACATAGCCGGGGGGCGCGCCGATCAGCCGCGCGACCGAATGCTTCTCCATGAACTCGCTCATGTCGATGCGGATCAGGTGGTCTTCGGCATCGAAGAGGAAGCCGGCCAGCGCCTTGCACAGCTCGGTCTTGCCCACGCCGGTCGGGCCGAGGAAGAGGAAGGAGCCGTAGGGTCGGCTCTCTTCGGACAGGCCGGCGCGCGAGCGGCGGATCGCGTCGGCGACGAGGCGCACCGCCTCGTCCTGGCCGATCACGCGCTCGTGGAGCTTTTCCTCCATCTTGAGCAGCTTCTCGCGTTCGCCCTGCATCATTTTGCTGACGGGGATGCCGGTGGCGCGCGAAACGACCTCGGCGATCTCTTCCGCACCGACCTGCGTCCTCAATAGCTTGTTCGGCGCCGTCCCGCCGGCGCCGACTTTTTGCTGTGCTGCGTCGGCCGCCTTCAGCTGGGCTTCAAGCTGCGGCAGCTTGCCGTATTGCAGCTCGGCGAGCTTGTCGAATTGCCCCTTGCGTTGCAGGTCGGCAATCTCTCCGCGCAGCTTGTCGATCTCTTCCTTGACGTGCTGGGTGCCCTGCACCTGGGCTTTCTCGGCCTTCCAGATTTCTTCCAGGTCGGAATATTCCTTGTCGAGCCGGCCGATCTCGGCCTCGATCAATTCGAAGCGCTTCTTCGAGGCCTCGTCCTTTTCCTTGCGCACGGCCTCGCGCTCGATCTTCAACTGGATCAGGCGACGGTCGAGCTTGTCCATCGCCTCGGGCTTCGAGTCGATTTCCATCTTGATGCGCGCGGCCGCTTCGTCGATCAGGTCGATGGCCTTGTCCGGCAGGAAACGGTCGGTGATGTAGCGGTGGCTCAGCTCGGCCGCGGCGACGATGGCCGGGTCGGTGATGTCCACGCCGTGGTGGATTTCGTATTTTTCCTGCAAGCCGCGCAGGATGGCGATGGTCGCCTCGACGCTCGGCTCGTCGACCAGCACCTTCTGGAAGCGGCGCTCCAGCGCGGCATCCTTCTCGATGTATTTGCGGTATTCGTCGAGCGTCGTCGCGCCGATGCAGTGCATCTCGCCGCGCGCCAGCGCGGGCTTGAGCATGTTGCCGGCGTCGATGGCGCCCTCGGCCTTGCCGGCGCCGACCATGGTGTGCAGCTCGTCGATGAAGACGATGATGCGACCTTCGTCCATGGCGACTTCCTTGAGCACGGCCTTCAAGCGCTCCTCGAACTCGCCGCGATACTTCGCGCCAGCCAGCAGCGCCGCCATGTCGAGCACCAGCACACGCTTGCCCTTGAGCGTTTCCGGCACCTCGTCATTGACGATGCGCTGGGCCAGGCCTTCGACGATGGCCGTCTTGCCGACGCCCGGCTCGCCGATCAGCACCGGGTTGTTCTTGGTGCGCCGCTGCAATATCTGGATCGCACGGCGGATCTCGTCGTCGCGGCCGATCACCGGGTCGAGCTTGCCCCGGCGCGCGCGTTCGGTCAGGTCGAGGCAGTATTTCTTGAGCGCCTCGCGCTGGCCTTCGGCTTCCTGGTTCTCGACATTCTGGCCGCCGCGCACCGCCTTGATCGCATCCTCCAGCGACTTGCGCTGGGCGCCCGCGTCCTTGAACAGGCGGCCGGTTTCACCCTTGTCCCCGGTCAGGGCCAGCAGGAACATCTCCGAGGCGATGAACTGGTCGCCGGCCTTCTGCGCCTCCTTGTCCGTCAGATTGAGCAGATTGGTCAGGTCGCGGCCGATCGAGACCTCGCCGCCATGCCCCGTCACCTGCGGCAGGCGGTCGATGGCGGCGTCGAGCGCCTTCCTGAGCGGCGGGACGTTGACACCGGCGCGCTGCAGCAATGAGGTCGTGCCGCCGTCCTCCTGATTGAGCAAGGCCAGCAGCAGATGCTGCGGCTCGATGATCTGGTTGTCGTGACCGATGGCGATGCTTTGGGCGTCGCCGATCGCCTGCTGAAACTTGGTGGTGAATTTGTCGAAGCGCATGACTGACTCCTCAGTGGGGTTATTGCCCAGATTGGGATAGCCGCAGCGTTTTCAACTGGCGCATAATTCGCCCCAAAAGGGAGGCAGGAGATGACTGGCAGGACCAAACAGCCCGAACTGGCGGCGTTGCACGCCCGCAAGACCGGCAAGGTCATGACCGCCCGCGAGGCGGTCGACCTGATCCGCGACGGCGACACGATCGCCACCGGCGGCTTCGTCGGCATCGGTTTTGCCGAAAATCTGGCCGTGGCGCTCGAAGAACGCTATCTCGAAACCGGTGCGCCGCGCAACGTCGGCCTCGTCTATGCCGCCGGCCAGGGCGACGGCCGGGAGCGCGGCCTCAACCACCTCGGCCACGACGGCCTGGTCGGCCGCGTGGTCGGCGGGCACTGGGGGCTGGCCCCGCGCATGCAGGAACTTGCCGTCGGCAACCGCATCGAGGCCTGGAACCTGCCGCAGGGCGTGATCACGCACCTGTTCAGAGATATCGCCGCCGGCAAGCCTGGCACGCTCACGCGCGTGGGGCTCGGCACGTTCGTCGATCCGCGCTTCGGCGGCGGCAGGCTCAACGCGCGCACTACCCGGGACATCGTCCGGCTGATGGAGATCGATGGCGAAGAATGCCTGTTCTACAAAGCCTTTCCGATCCAGGTCGGTTTCATCCGCGGCACCACCGCCGATCTCGACGGCAACGTCACGATGGAAAAGGAGGCGCTGACCCTGGAAGCCCAGGCCATCGCCATGGCGGTGCGCAACTCGGGCGGCATCGTCATCGTCCAGGTCGAGCGCATCGCCGAACGCAACACCCTCAACCCGCGTAACGTCAAGATCCCCGGGGTGCTGGTCGACTGCGTGGTCGTGGCCGAAAAGCCCGAGTATCACATGCAGACCTTCATCGAGCAGTACAACCCGGCCTTTTCCGGCGAGATCCGCGTGCCGCTCTCGGCCATCCCGCCGATGACGATGGACGAGCGCAAGATCATCGCCCGCCGTGCCGCGCTGGAGCTGAGGACGGGCGCCGTGGTCAATCTCGGCATCGGCATGCCCGAGGGCATCGCCGCGGTCGCCGCCGAAGAACGGATCGGCGAGCGCATCACGCTCACCGCCGAGCCGGGGGTGATCGGCGGCATTCCCGCCGGCGGCCTGAATTTCGGCGCCGCCACCAACACCCAGGCGATCATCGACCAGCCGAGCCAGTTCGATTTCTACGACGGCGGCGGGCTCGATCTCGCCTTTCTCGGTCTCGCCCAGGTCGATCGTCAGGGCAATCTCAACGTCAGCAAATTCGGCCCGCGGCTCAACGGCGCCGGCGGATTCATCAACATTTCACAGAATGCGCGCGCAGTGGTGTTCGTTGGCACATTCACCGCCGGCAACCTGGAGGTCGCGGTCAATGAAGGTCGGCTGCACATCCTGCGCGAAGGCAAGGCGCGCAAATTCGTGCAGGAGGTCGAGCACCGCACCTTCAGCGGCGCCGAAGCCTGGAAGCGTGGCCAGTCGGTGCTCTACATCACCGAGCGTTGCGTCTTCCGCCTCGGGGCCGACGGGCTGGAACTGACCGAAATCGCCCCAGGCATCGATCTCGAGCGCGACGTTCTCGCCCACATGGATTTTCGCCCCGTCCTGGGCGCGCCGCCGCTGCCGATGGATGCGCGCATCTTCCGTCATGAGCGCATGGCGCTGGCCGTCAAGTAACGAATTCTTGCCTCCCTTGAGTAAAAGTTACTGATGACGTGATACATTGAGGCGATGGATGCCAACGGGAGACGAAAATGACTGGGAAAGCGGAGAACCTCAACGAAATCAATCGCAAGAACATGGAAGCCGCCATACGGCTGGCCCAGATGTCCATCGAAAGCTCACAGCGCATGATGGTCTTGCAGAACGGTCTGGCGCGCGATCTGTTCAACGAGGGCATCGAGAACGCCCGGGCCCTGACCGCGGCCAAGGATCCGGCCGAGATCCTGCGCCTGAGGACCGAGTACGCCCAGGCAACCGCGCAGAAGATGCTGGCGGCAGCGCAGCAGGTCGCCGAGATCGGCAATGAATCCCGTGTCGCTTTCTCGCACATGCTCACCGAGCAGCTCGCCTCCGGCAGCCAGGAAATTGCCGACGCGTTTCAGGGTTTTTTCAAGAGCCTGCCGGGACAAAATGCCCACATGATGGACATCATGCAGCAGGCAATAGCGAACGCCAACGGCGCATTCGAACAGATCGCCCGGGCGACGACCGCCGGGCTCGCCAGCGTGGCCGAGGCGCAGCCCGCCAGAACGGCCAAAAAGAAGTAGGCGCGGCGCTACTTCCAGCGGTCGGCGGCGCGATCGTCCGATTCGCGCGCGTCGACCCAGCGGGCGCCCGCGGGAGTTTCTTCCTTCTTCCAGAACGGCGCCCGCGTCTTCAGGTAGTCCATGATGAACCCGCAGGCCGCGAAGGCGTCGTGGCGATGCGCCGAGGCGACGGCGACGAGGACGATGCGCTCGCCCGGCAGCAGCTTGCCGACGCGATGGATCACGCGCACGTTGCGGATCTGCCAGCGCGCCCGCGCCTGATCGACGATCCCCGCCAGCGCCTGCTCCGTCATGCCGGGATAGTGCTCCAGCGTCATCGCGACCACCGCCCCGTCGTGTTTGTCCTGCCTGACCAGACCGACGAAGCTGGCCACCGCGCCGGCATCGACATCGCCCGCCGACAGCGCGGCAACTTCGGCGCCGACATCGAAGTCGGCTTCCTGGACGGTAACGGTGTTCATCCGCCGGTCACCGGAGGAAAGAAGGCCACCTCGTCGCCATCGGCGACCGGCGCCTCCATGCCGCACATCTTCTGGTTCACCGCGCAGCGCAGGTTCTTCGCGGTCAGCAGCGCCTCGTGACGCGCGCCAAGCACGGCGAACAGGTCGCCGACCGTGGCGACGCCGGCCGGCAGTTCGATGTCCTCCGCGCCCGCACCGATGGCCTCGCGGAGATTGGCGAAATAGAGCACTTTCAACATGTTCTGGCTATAGCAAGTCGGCGAAGGCGAGATAGCGCACCGGATCGCCGGCCTTGAAGGTCCGGTTCGCCGCCACATCGACCAGCCCGTCGGCCCAGGCGCAGGAGGTCAGCACGCCCGAGCTCTGGTTCGGATACAGCTCGACGCGGCCGTCCGGCGCGATGCGCGCGCGCAGGAAGCTGCGCCGGTCCTCGAGCTTGCTCCAGTCCGACGCCGAGACGAGCTGGCGCGCCACGGGCAAGGTGGTCGCCATCCCCATGCGCTTGAGCAGATACGGCCGCAGGAACAGCAGGAAGGTGACGAAGCACGAGACCGGATTGCCCGGCAAGCCGATGAAGGCCGCACTGGATGCCGTCCCGCCAGCGCCGACTTTGCCGAAGGCCAAAGGCTTGCCCGGCTTGATGGCGATCTTCCACAGCGACAGCGCCCCCTCGGCTTCCACGGCCGGCTTGACGTGATCCTCCTCGCCGACCGAGACGCCGCCCGAGCTGACGATCAGGTCGTGCGCGCTCGCCGCATCGCGCAGGGCACGACGCGTGGCTTCGAGGGTATCCGGCACGCGGCCCAAATCGGTGACGACACAGCCGTAGCCTTCGAGCAGCGCGCGCAGGAAATGCCGGTTCGAGTTGTAGATGCCGCCCGGCGGCAGGGGCTGGCCGGGTTCGGTGAGCTCGTCGCCGGTCGACAGCAGCGCGACGCGCAGGCGGCGTCTCACCGGCACCGTCGCCATGCCGATCGAGGCGGCCAGGCCGATTTCCGCCGCACCGATGCGCGAGCCCGCCCGCAGAACCGCAGCGCCGGACATGATGTCCTCGCCCGCGCGCCGGATGTTCTGTCCTGACTTCGGCACCTGATTGACGATGACCTGACCGTCGGCGCCGTGCTCGCAAAATTCCTGCATCACCACGGCGTCGGCGCCCGCCGGCACCGGCGCGCCGGTGAAGATGCGCGCCGCCGTGCCCGCCGCCAGCGCATGGCCGACGCTGCCGGCAGGAATGCGCTGCGCTACCGGCAGCGCGACGCCGGCGTGCGCGCAATCGGCGCAGCGCACCGCATAGCCGTCCATCGCGCTGTTGTCGAGCGGCGGCACGGTCACATTGGCAGCGACGTCCGCGGCGAGGATGCGGCCGCGCGCGACCGACAGGGGCGCCGGCTTGCTCTCCTCGACCGGCTGCGCGGCGGCCAGCAGGTGGTCGAGGGCTTCTTCGTAACTCAGCATGGGCGATCCAGATAGTCGAGGATGAACTGGACGATGGCGTCCGGGTCGTTGAGGTCCAATTGTGGCAAATGAGCCGGCAGCGGGCACTCCAGCGGCGCATCGGTGGCCACCGCGACGACGCTCTTGTTCTCCGGCCAGATCGGCGGCCGGCCATGGGCCGGGCGATGGATTTCCAGCTTCGAGATCGGCGTCTGCTTGAATCCTTCCACCAGGACCAGGTCGCAGGGCGACAGCACCTTGAGCTGCTCGTCGAGCGTCGGTTCGGCAGCGCCGCGCAGTTCGTGCATCAGCACCCAGCGCGTGTCGCAGGTCAGCAGCACCTCGCCCGCGCCGGCCGCGCGATGGCGATGGGAATCCTTGCCCGGCTGGTCGACATCGAAGTTGTGGTGGGTGTGCTTGATCAGCGACACGCGCAGGCCGCGCGCGGCAAAGCGCGGAATCAGCTGCTCGATCAGGGTCGTCTTGCCCGAACCGGAGTAACCCGCAAATCCGAACACTTTCACGTTTCGATCACCTTCGCGAACCCGCCCCCCGGCGTCCTGAAATTCGTCGTCTGCCCCTGATACAGCCGCGCGGCCACCAGTTGAACCGCGCCACGATACGCATAGTTGCGGATGTCCGCCTTAAGTTCAATCAATTCGCCGTCGACTTCATGGCGCACCGTCGAGGGCGGCGCGAAGGCCTGCGCCACGTAGTCGCCGGCAAGGATCTCGTCGAACACGCGCCTGGTCAGCTTGTCGCCGCGATACGAGCCCTTCGAGCCGTAGCCCGCCGCCGGCTTGAAGAACAGCTGTTTGCGCCGCTGCCAGAAATCGTCGGCGCGTTCCGCCGTCACCGCCTCGGTTTTCGGGATGCCGGCCAGCAGGACATGGCGCGTGTCGTCATCCACGTCCCACTCCGCCAGCAGCGCCTCGTCGGTCAGCGCGATCAGGTTCTTCTTGTCGGCATAGCGCGCATGCAGGGCCGGGTTCGGCGAAATCGCCACGCCCTGCCGCCAGGCCTCGCGCAGCACCGCGTGCGCCGGCGCGGCGAAAGCGAAATCGGTGAGCCGGTTGTAGATCAGGTCGAGCTTCGTTTCCTCGTGCCACAGGTTGCCGTGACAGAGCATCAGCTCAGCCGGATCGCAGATCAGCGTCGTGATGCCCTGCGCTTCGAGCAAGGCCCGGAAGCCGAGGAATTCCGGGTAGAGATACTGGCCCGCCGGCTGCTCATCGACGATGGCGAGCGCCTTGAGTTCGCGCGGGCACTCGGCGCGGAACATCTCCACGTAGGCAGCCAGCACGTCCTCGCGTCCGGCCTGCAGGGCCGCGAGCAAGCCGCCGCCCGCGTTGGTGTTGATCTCGATGAGCTGCGGGCCGGCGGACGTCAGATGAAAATCGTAACCCATGAAAACGCCATGCACCGGTTCGGGCGCCGTCCCGCCAGCGCCGACTTTCAGTGCAATCGCGCGCTCGACGGCGGCGATCACTTCCCGCATGCGCGCCAGATCGCCCGCGCTCACCGGCACGGTGGCGGACGAAAACAGGTGCGGCCGTGCGGCAAGGAGATCCGCCAGCAGTTCGGATAATTTCACCGTGCGGAGTTTACCGCGCTCGCGCCGCCCCGCCAGCGTCGGCAGAGACGCTCAGAGCGCCGAGGCGTTACTGAACCAGAGGTACGCGAGCGAGGAAGCCGGGTGCGCCGCGCTACTTACGCCTCGCCAATCCCAACGCCAGCAAACCCAATCCGAGCAAAGGCAACGTGGCCGGCAAGGGCACTTGCCCCCCTCCGTCGCGCACCAGGAAAGTCTCTGCAAAAACGCTCTGAGAGTTCGTTGCAAAAGGCGCCCCCCACACGTAACCACCACTCTGGGTGATATCGCCCGCATCGCAATGCGAGAACATGTTCGAGAAATATCCAGAAGCGCAAATGCTTCCCGCACCGGTTACAAATGCGCTGTGGAGGTCATTTACGCCAGTGAAGCTTGCAATCCACTCGGCCGCAGAAGGAAGCCTGAAATTCCAGTTCAACTCGACCGCAGAACCTGCGCCCCAGCTACCGTCAGCTGCAACCGGAGATGCCCAAACCCACTCATACGCACCTCGATCAACGACCAGGCTATCAGGAACTGGGGTGCTGATGAGGGCCGCGAAACTGGGGCCTGACATCAGAATCGCCCCACCCAACGCCAGACCCCGCAGTTGTTTTGCAAAGTTTTGCATCACTCGATCCTCCTCTTGGAAAGCATGCAACGAGGACAAAGCAAATAGCAAGCCACAACTTCAACTAATTGTTTTATTTAATTAACAAGGGTCGCGGTAGGGACGCCGGTTACCCGACGCCCCCCGCACAGATCCCTGCGAGCGGAATTACCGCACAAGGCTCCTGCCTTGGGTGAGTAACGCCAAATCGCTGTTCAGGATAGGGATGAGTATGGT
>Ga0208735_100206_pt1 | contig 33999 bp, 31 predicted proteins | sample Subbio12Aug_8Aab_FD_184829 | JGI IMG/M metagenome (GOLD analysis project Ga0208735, IMG submission 184829) | Serpentinite rock and fluid subsurface biosphere microbial communities from McLaughlin Reserve, California, USA - CR12Aug_8Aab (SPAdes) | ecosystem: Environmental > Terrestrial > Deep... | reverse complement strand
GCACGTTCCCGCGGCGCGCGATACACCTCGACCAGCCGGCGCGCGCAGGCCGCGGTGGTCCACTCGCGCGCGAAGGAGCGCGCCGCGGCCGCCATCGCCTCGCGCTGGCGCGGGCTGGCGAGCAGCGCCGCCAGTTGCGCGCCGAACGCCCGCGGTTCCTGGGGCGCCGGCAGCGCGCCGCGGCGCGGCTCGACGATCTCGCGCGTGCCCAGCGCGGCGAAGGCGAACACCGGCAGACCGGCGGCCAGCGCTTCGAGGAGCACCAGCCCCTGGGTTTCGGTGCGCGAGGAGAACACGAAAACATCGGCCGCCGCGTAGCAGGCGGGCAGCTCGTCCTGGCGATCCAGGTAGCCGACGAAGCGCACCTGCGCGCCGATGCCCAGCGCCTCCGCTTGGCTGCGCAGCGCCGGCAGCGCCGGCCCCTCCCCGGCGATGACGAGCAGCAGTCCCGGCATCCGTTCGAGCGCGTGCGGCAGGGCGTCGAGCAGGAAGCCGACATTCTTTTCGTGCGCCGCCCGACCGACATAGAGGGCGACCGGCGCGTCCGCAGGAATGCCGAAGCGGGCGCGAAAGTCGGTTCTGGCGGCACGGCAAACTGCACCGAAATGGTCCACGGGGATGCCGGTCGGCACCCGGTGCACCGCCACCTTCACGCCATAGGCGGTGAGCGTGTCCTGCATCGCGCCGGAAGGCACCACCACGGCATCGAGCGCGTTGCACTGGCGGCGCGCGACAACGCGCGCCAGGGCGCGCAGCGCGGCCGGCGGCAGCGCGGGCACGTAGTTGTGCAGATACTCCTCGAAATGGGTGTGGTAGGTGGCGATGCAGGGCAGGCCGCGGCGTCTCGCGTGGCCCAGGCCGGCGTAGTGGGCCGCGAAAGGCGTTTGCACATGCACCAGATCGCAGCGCCAGCGGCCCAGATCGTCCAGTGCGCGCCGCAGCGCCTTGCCCCGCATCAGCCGGTCTTCCGGGTCGAACGGCACCCGCCGCGACGCCACCCGCACAATCCATTCGTCATGTTCGTGCCCTTGCGGGTACGCCGGGGCGACGAGCCGCACCTCCACATCAAGTTCGGCGAGCGCGTTGCGGAAAGACTCGATGGAAGTGGACACGCCGTTGATGCGGGGGAAAAAGACATCGGAAATCATCAGGACGCGCATGACCCGCTATCCTCGCGCGCGCTTGTTGCACGCATATTTCAGTTCGACCCGCCGGGGGCGGAATTTTCGCTCGGGATTGCCGCCGCGCCGTTTCATGAAGCCCCCGGTTGCCGGATGCCCATTTCCTGCAGCGCCGCGCCGATCGCGTCGACCGCGCGCCGCATTTCCGCCGCGCCGATCGCGCCGATGCAGCCGACGCGGAAGGTATCCACGGTGGTGAGTTTGCCGGGGTAGAGTATGAAACCGCGGTCGCGCACGCGCCGATAGAACTCGGCGAAGTCGTAGGCCGCATCGGGTGGTGCGTGAAAGGTCACGATGATCGGCGCCTGCACCATGTCATCGAGAAATGTGCGCAAGCCCAGGCTGCGCAGGCCGCCGACCAGCGTGGCGCAATTTTCCGCATAGCGTTCGAGGCGCGCGGCCTGGCCGCCCTCTTCCTTGTACTGGTCGATGGCCGCGCGCAAGGCGGCAACCACGTGGGTCGGCGGGGTGAAGCGCCATTGCCCGGTTTTCTGCATGTAGGCCCACTGGTCGTGGAGATCCATGGCGAGCGAATGGCAGTTTCCCTGCGCGGCTGCAAGCGTTTCCCGCTCCGCGATGACGAAGCCCATGCCCGGCACGCCTTCGAGGCACTTGCCCGAGGCGGCTATCACGGCATCGATCGGCATCGTCTGGAGGTCGACGGGAATGACGCCGAAGACGCTCATGGCGTCGACGATCATCCGGCGACCGTGGGCCTGCACCACCGTGGCGATTTCGGCCAGCGGGTTGAGGATGCCGGTTCCGGTTTCGCAATGGACTTGCGCCACATGCGTGATGCTCGAATCGGCGAGCAGTGCGGCATCGATGCACTCGGGATCGGCCGGCTCGTCTTCGGCAAAATCGAGGACGAGCGCCTTTCTGCCCAGATAACCGAGAATGCGGACGATGCGCTGGCAATAAGCGCCATTGTTCGGCACCAGCACCTTGCCGGTTTTCGGTATCAACGTACCCAGCGCCGCCTCGACGGCGAAGGTGCCGCTGCCCTGCAGCGGCACGCAGACATGGGTATTGCCGGCTTGGGCGATGTCCGCGAGATCGCGGCAGACCGAAGCCGTCAGCGCGTTGAAGGCGCCATCCCAGGAACCCCAGTCAACCAGCATGGCTTCCTTGGTAACGCGGGTGGTCGTCAGGGGTCCCGGGGTGAGCAGGATCGGTTCGGGCATGTCTTGTCTCCGGATCACGGCAGGATGGCCGCGCGCAGCACGCGCTGCGCGGCGGCATCCGCCATGGCGTCGCCGACACGTTCCAGCGGATACTGGCCATCGACGAGTTCATGGAAGGGAAAGCGCACGCGATTGGCGACGACGAAATCGAGCGCCTCGATCAGGTTGCGCGGGTGGTAGTTGTGGATGCCGCGCACCGTCAGCATCTTTTTCAGGATCAGGTTCGCGTCGAGCGTGACCATGGCCTGCGGATTCACCACGCCGCCCAGCACATACGTGCCGCCGATGCGCAGCAGCTCGATGCCTTGCAAAATGGCCTGCGCTGCGCCGCAGACTTCGATGGCCACGTCGGGGCCTGCGGGGCGGCACAGCGCGAGAATTTCCTGCGGCAGCTCCGCCTTGTCCAGCGCGGGATCGAGCGCGAGGTCGACGCCGAAGCGGTAAGAACGCGCCCGCCGGTCGGCATCGCCGTCGAGGCCGATCACCGCCTGCGCGCCGCGTGCCTTGGCGATGGCGGCGCCGTACAGGCCGAGCAGGCCGAGTCCCTGCATCACCACCGTCTGTCCGATGCGGATACTGGCCGCTTCGGTGACGGCGATCATGGTCGCCACGCCGCAATTGAGCGGGGTCGCCTCGGCATCGCTGAGCACATCGGGCAGGCGCAGGATCCAGGAGCGCGGCACGATATAGCAGTATTCGCCGAAACCGCCGTGGTGATGCGGGGCCTTCGTTGCGGCCATGTGCCCGTATTTGTCGACGCCGGGCGACTTCTGCGGCAGGTCGAGCACCGCGGTGTAGTAATTGTCGCCCGGGATGAAATATTCGCTCCAGGTGATGCGGTCACCGACATGCAGGGGGTCGCCGCGCATGTCCTGCTTCACATCCGCGCCCAGGGCGACGATGTCGCCGATGATCTCGTGGCCCAGCAACCCCGGGCAGGGGCCGGGGCGATGTCCCTGCCAGGTGTGGATGTCCGAACGGCAGATCGTGGCCATGCGGTTCTTGACCAGCACTTCGCCGGGGCCGGGCGGACGCAACGGGTAGTCGACGAGACGGAACGGTCCGTTGGGGACATCGTAGACAGCGACGCGGCCGCTGGCGGGCATGCTCATCTCAGCGTTGCACGCCGTTGATGGCGTATTCGAAGATCTGGCGGCTGTTCAGGCCTTGTACCGCGCGCCGTTGGAACTCGGCGCTGACGGGACGGCTCAGGATGAAGGGGACGCGGGCCTCCGTGGTCGAACCATGGCTGCGCAGCCGGGCGTCGGCCAGCTTGGACAGATCGTGATCCGCCACCGCAGCGCCGATGACGGTATTCACATCGCCGATCACGGCGACATCGCCCTCGCGGTCCGGCGGCAGTTCGAAGCGCTGGCAGACCGTTTCCCGGTCGAGCGCCGCGGCGATGCCGGGCATGTCCTTGACCAGATCGATGATCGCCTGCGGCGTCGCCTTGCCGCCCAGGCACCAGACGCGCACGAAGCCGCCGAGCGCGCCATGGTGCCGCACGAAGGCGTCGGTGATCGGGCAGATCACCCGGGTGTCGCCTGGGCCGAACTTGCGGTCGAGAATATCCTGCAGGTAGATCACGTTCGGCTTGCCGCGGGCGTTGGATTTGTCGTTCATGCCGTGATCGGCGGTCAGGGCAACGGTCGCGCCGCGCGCGGCGAGCTTGCCGAGCAGGGCATCGATGCGCCGGTAGAACTCGTTGGCGACCGGATCGCCCGGCGCGTGCTTGTGCTGGATGAAATCGGTCAGCGAGAGATACATCAGGTCCGGGCGTTCCTCTTCGAGGAGCTTGACGCCGGCCTCGAGCACGAACAGGGAAAGGTCCATCGAATACATGTCCGGCAAGGGCATGCGGACGTACTTCAATACATCCTCGATGCCGTTCTCCATCAGCGTGCAGCGATCGGCTTTCTCGGAAGAGAAACTGATGTTGCCACGACTCATGTCGAGATTCTTGCCGAGCTGCTTGCGCAGCTTGTCCTTGGCCGTGATCGAGACGACCTGCGCGCCGGCATCGGCGAACTCCGCGAGGATGGTGCGGCTGCGCAGCAGCTCCGGCCCGGTCATCACCACCGCTTCACCGGTACGGGCATCGAGGTAGTAATTTCCCGAGATGCCATGCACGGCGGGCGGCGCCCCGGTGATGATCGACATGTTGTTCGGACAGGTGAAGCTCGGCACCGTGCCGTCGGCTTGCGCATTGAAACCTTCCTGCATGAAACGGGTGATGTGCGGGATGATGCCATCGCGCAGTCCCTGTTCGAGATAGGCGGGATCGCCGCCGTCGATGCAGACGACGACGGTGGGATGGAGCGGCCAGTGATAGGTAATGCCATTCAGTTTGACGGTTTTCATGATGCGGTCAGATTGCCCATTGACGGATGCGGGCGGAGACGAGATCGATCAGGGTGACCGAGACGATGATGATGATCAGCACGGCGGCGGTCTGCGCGTATTCGAAACCGCGGATCACCTCGTGCAGGATCACGCCGATGCCGCCGGCGCCGACGATGCCGAGCACCGAGGCGGAACGGACATTCGATTCGAAGCGGTAGAGCGCATACGAGATCCACAGCGGCAATACCTGCGGAATCACGCCGTAGAGGATTTCCTCCAGCGCATTGGCGCCGGTGGCGCGCACGCCCTCGACCGGGCGCGGATCGACCGCCTCGACGGCTTCGGCAAACAGTTTCGCCAGCACGCCGGTGGTATGCACCCACAGGGCCAGCACGCCGGCGAACGGGCCAAGGCCGACGGCGACGATGAACAGCATGGCGAACACCATTTCGTTGATGGCGCGGCAGGCATCCATCAGGCGGCGCATCGGCTGGTAAACCCATCTGGGCACGATGTTTTCCGCCGACATCAAGCCGCAGGGAACGGCGCAGACAATCGACAGCACGGTGCCCCACACGGCGATATGCACCGTGATGATCATCTCTTCGAGATAGATGCGCCAGTCGTGGAAATCGGGCGGGAAGAACTCGCCGGCGAAAACGCCCATATTGCCGGAGTCTTGCCACAGGTCGAGCGGGCGCATGTCGGCGCCCTCCCAGGACCAGATCAGGACGATGAACAGCGCGCCCCAGGCCAGGGTGGTCGTCAGATTGTGCGACGGTGGAGCCGGCGCTACGGCGCGGGTGGTGGGCGGAGTCATGGCAGGAGGCAAAGAGGCCGGCCGGCACGGAAAGCCGACCGGCGCCGGGATAACGGCTTACTTCATCTGCCTGGCGAGATCGGCCAGCTTGGCGTCGATCTCGGCCAGCTTCGCCTTCTTGTCGGCCGCGGCCATGTGGGCGTCGCCCTCGAACTTCTTGCGGTCCCTGAACAGCTCGAGCTGACGGATCGGCAGCAATTGGGCGTTGGTCGAGACCTGGAAGCCCTTCAGGCGATACAGGTTCTTGAGGATTTCCCTCTCGCGCTCGTTCTTGCCGTAGCCGACCGCGAAGTCCTGGATCCTCTTCTTGAGGTCGGCCGGCAAATCCTTGCGATACACCAGCGGGTCGCGCGGAATCAACGGCGAGGTCCACAGGATGCGGATCTGGTCGTGCCACTCCGGCTTGGTTTCCTTCATTTTGGTCATCATTTCGCTGTTGCTGGTCGCGGCATCCACCTGCCTGTTCAGCACGGCAAGGAAATTGCCCTCGTGGTTGGCGGGACGCGTAACCCTGAAGGTTGTTTTCGGCTCGAGGTTGTTCATGGCGAACACATAGTAACCGGGCACCAGGGTGCCGGAAGTCGACTGCGGATCGCCCATGCCGAAGCTGTAGTTCTTGCCGTTCTGCAACAGTTGATCGAGCGAGGTAATGCCACTGTTCTTGTGGGTGATCACATAGGAATAGTAACCGGGCGTGCCGTCGAGATCGACGAACTGGACGAACACTTCGCCGTTGGCGCGATCCACCGCATCGATGGCCGCCTTGTTGCCGTACCAGGCGATCTGCACCTTGTTGAAGCGCTGCGCCTCGATGATGCCGGTATAGTCGGTGGCATAAAAGCCATTGACCTTGATGCCGATGGCTTTCGACATGTCTTCGAGGAAGGGCTCCCACATCTCGCGCAGCGCGCCGGCTTTCTCGGTGGCGATGATGCCGAAATTGAGCTCCTTGATTTCCTGGGCCTGGGCGCTCGCTCCCAGGGTGATGGCCGCGGCAGCCAGCAGGGCTTTGATGGTGCGTATCATGGCGACTCCTTTGAGATAGGTTGGAAAATCAGCGGCGTCAGACCGCCGCGCAGGGCGCCGCCAACCGACTTGGCGGCAGCTTGAGCGCGGGACTGTCGAGCATCATGTCGAACAGCTCATCGACATCCGCCCCGTAGAGTTCGCCGAGCAGTTGCGGCGTCAAGGCGGCAGAGGGGCCGTCATAGACCACCCGGCCACGATGCAGGGCCACGGTGCGCGGGCAATACTTGATGGCGAATTCGACCTGGTGCAGCGACACCAAGACGGTGCAGCCGCGCTCGCGGTTCATCTGCGCCAGCAACTCCATGACGTTGCGCGCCGATTCTGGATCGAGCGAAGCGATCGGCTCGTCGGCCAGCACGATCCTGGCCTGCTGCACCAGGCAGCGCGCCAGGGCGGCCCGCTGCTGCTGGCCGCCCGACAAGGTGGCGGCGCGCTGCCAGGCGAACTTATCGATGCCGACGGCCGCGAGCGCCTCCAGGGCACGCTGGCGCTCGCCAACGGAAAAGCGCATCAGCAGCGAGCGCAGCAGGCTCGTGCGATAGAGCAGGCCGACCAACACATTGGTCATCACCGACAGGCGATTGACCAGATTGAATTGCTGGAAAACGAAGCCGATTTCGGCACGCAAACTGCGGACATTCTTGTCGATGCGACCGTCGACCTGGACGGTCCGGCCGAACACGGCGATCTGCCCGCCATCCGCCGCTATGAAGCCCGAGATGTGGCGCAACAGGGTGGACTTGCCCGAACCCGAGGCGCCAATCAGGGCCACCATCTCGCCAGGGCTTACGCTCAGGCTGACTTCATCCAGCGCCTTGCAGCATGGGAATGACTTGCTCAGATTCCTGATTTCGATGGCGGCGGTCATGGCGAGCGGCGCTCCGTAGCATGGGTTAATGAAGCTGCAACATTTTCGAGTCTATAATCCGACCGTTACAGATTGTTGACAATCTACAAACAACGGCGGGAACCATTTTTCGCTGCTTACATTTCAGTCTGATGAACAAAATATGAATAAGCGTCTTTCCGCCCAGCCGACGGCCTCCATCGAACTGCTGCAAAGCCATTCCCTGCCCTCGCTGGTGCAGCGTCATCTGGAGAACATGATCCTTGCCGGACAGTTGATCCCAGGCAGCAAGCTCACCGAGATTCCGCTGGCGGGCCAACTCGGGGTTTCACGCGGCCCGGTCCGCGAAGCGTTTCGCGGCCTCGAGGAAAAGGGGCTGGTGCGCGTCGAAAGGAACCGCGGCGTCTTCGTGCGCACCATTACTTCCGCGGAAGCCGACGATATTTATGAAGTGCGCCAGGCTATCGAGGAACTCATCGTCCGCAAGCTCGCCGCCGCACCCGACCGTGTCATGGAAGCCGGTCTGGAGGAGGTGCTGGCCAAGGCGGGAAAATTCGCCGAGAAGGGCGATTTCGCCCGCTGCCATGCGCTCAATATCGAGTTCCATGATCGCCTCGCGGCGCTGACCGGCAATGCCGCCCTGCTGGATCACTATCGCCGCCTGGCCAACGAACTCTCGCTGTTCCGCCATCGGGCGCACGCCAAGATCCGCGACGCCTCCAGCCTGCGCGCCTCGGTCGCCGATCATCGGGCCCTGCTGGCGGCGATCGCCGCAGGCGATCGCCGGCTTGCCGTCCGCCTGATCCGCGAACACCTCGAAGCCAGCCGGGCGCGGCTGCAGCGACTGCTGGCCGACCGCGAAGACAGCCCCGGCTGAACCGATCCCCCTCCCCAGGAGCATCGCATGAACTTTCGTCAGGAGTCTCTGCGCATCGGCGGCGAGCGCGTCGCGCGGCCGCGCATCATCGAAGTTCTCAACCCCTACACCGGCGAGTGCGTCGGCACGGTACCCAAAGCGACCGCGGCGGATGTGCGGCGTGCCTTCGAGATCGCCCGGACCTATCGCCCCAGACTCTCGCGCTACCAGCGCTACGAGATCCTCCGGCGCGCCGCCGACATCGTCATCGCGCGCGCCGAGGAAATCGGCGACCTGATCACCGCCGAGTCGGGTCTGTGCAAGAAAGACAGCCGCCACGAGGCCGGCCGGGTGCGCGACGTGCTGGTGTTCGGCGCCAATGCCGCACTGGCCGACGACGGCCAGATCTTTTCCTGCGACATCACGCCCCACGGCCGCGAACGTCGTGTCTACACGCAACGTGATCCGCTGCTCGGCGTCATCTCGGCCATCACGCCGTTCAACCACCCGATGAACCAGGTGGCGCACAAGATCGTGCCGGCCATCGCCACCAACAACCGCATGGTGCTCAAGCCTTCCGAGAAGGCGCCGCTCTCCGCCCTGCTGCTCGCCGACATCCTCTATGAAGCCGGCCTGCCGCCGGAAATGTTCCAGGTCGTCACCGGCGACCCGGCCGAGATCGCCGACGAACTGCTGACCAACCCGGCGATCGACATGGTCACCTTCACCGGCGGCGCGCCGATCGGCAAAACCATTGCGGAGAAGGTCGGTTACCGACGCATGGTGCTGGAACTGGGCGGCAACGATCCGCTGATCGTCATGGACGACGCGGACCTGGAGGAAGCGGCCAGCCTTGCCGCCGCCGGCTCCTACAAGAACTCGGGGCAGCGCTGCACCGCCGTCAAGCGCATCCTGGTGCATGACGCTGTCGCCGACGAATTCGTCGCCCGGCTGCTCGACAAAAGTCGGCGCTGGCGGCACGGCGACCCGATGGACGAAACGATGGACATGGGCACGGTGATCGACGCGGAAGCCGCAAAGCTCTTCGAGACGCGCGTGAACGAAGCCGTCGCGCAAGGCGCGCAGCTGCTGCTCGGCAACGAACGGTGCGGCGCGCTCTACTCGCCCACGCTGCTCGACCATGTGCGTCCGGAGATGACCGTGGTGCGCGAGGAGACTTTCGGCCCGGTCTCTCCGGTGATCCGCTTCGGTTCGGTGGACGAGGCCATCGCCATCGTCAATGGCACGGCCTTCGGCCTGTCGTCCGGCGTCTGCACCAACCGGCTCGACGTCATCACGCGCTTCGTCAACGAACTCAATGTCGGCAGCGTGAACATCCGCGAAGTGCCCGGCTATCGGCTCGAACTAACGCCTTTTGGCGGCATCAAGGATTCCGGCCTCGGCTACAAGGAAGGCGTGCTCGAGGCGATGAAGAGCTTTACCCACCTCAAGACCTACTCGCTGCCCTGGCCGGCGGCGTGATCTCGACGTCGGTCGCCCTGCTGGTGCTCCTGTCGGCGCTGATGCACGCCGGCTGGAACTTTGCCGTCAAGGCCAGCGCCGACCGCTTTCTCGACTACACCGGTCTGGCCGTGGCCGGCGCGGCGGTTGCGGCTGTCCTGCTGCCCTGGCTGCCCCTGCCCGCCGCAGCAAGCTGGCCCTGGCTGCTGACCACCACCTTCATCCATCTCGGCTATTACCTCCTGCTGATGCGCGCCTACCAGCATGCCGATCTCTCGCTCGCCTATCCGCTGATGCGCGGCTCGGCCCCGGTTCTGGTCGCCCTGGCCGCGCCGCTGGCCGGGGACACGCTGACCCCCGGCCTGCTTCTGGGTATCGCGCTGGTGGCGGCCGGAATCGCCTTGCCGGTGGGCATCGGCATCCGCCGCGGCGGCGTCAGCCGCTCCGCGCTCGGTTACGGCTTCGCCACCGGGGCCGTCATCGCCCTCTACACCCTCATCGACGGCATCGGCGTGCGTCTTTCGGGCCATGCCGGCGCCTATACCTTGTGGCTGTTCTTCCTGAATGCCTGGCTGGTGCTCGGCGTCGCCCTCTGGCGCCGCGGCCGCGGCGCCTTCGCGCACCTGCGCCGGCGCTGGTTGTTCTCGCTGCTCGGCTCGGCGCTGACGATGGGCTCTTACGGCATCGTGCTGTGGGCGATGACGGTAGCTTCGATTCCCGCCGTCGCCGCGTTGCGCGAAACCTCCGTGATTTTCGCGGCCATTTTCGGCGCGTGGCTGCTCAAGGAACGCATGGGGGGCTGGCGCATTGCCGGAGCGATGCTTGTCGCATGCGGCGCCGGCGTCATTCGCTGGGGCTGAGCCCGGCGTCCGACACGGCACGGCCGGGCTCGTTGCGGCCAGGGTCGACATGCGGCGCGGCGGAATTGTCATTTTTCCGTCATGACCACGTAAAAGTCCCGTAACGCCCGCTTCCTAGCATGCGCCCGACACAACGCCAAAAAGGAGACCGGCCATGGATGTCCGGAAATCAACGGATTCGAGCGGCGCCCTGCAACGAGCCGCCCGCCCCAAGCTGCATGTCATGCTGGCCGACAGCGCATCCGAAGTGCTCGCGGCGCAAAAGCTGCGCTGGCGCGTTTTCGCCGAGGAACTCGGCGCGTCGCTGCCGACGCGCACGCCCGGCGTCGATCAGGACTTCTACGATCCCTACTGCGACCACCTGATCGTGCGCGACGAGGCGAACGGCCGCATCGTCGGCGCCTATCGCATCCTGCCGCCGCAGGCGGCGCGCAAGGTCGGCAGCTACTACTCGGAAAACGAGTTCGATCTCACGCGTCTCGCCCACCTGCGCCAGCGCCTCGTCGAGGTGGGCCGCTCCTGCATCGATGCGGATTATCGCACCGGCGCGACCATCGCCCTGCTGTGGGCGGGACTGGCCCGCTACATGCGCGAGAACGGTCACGAATACCTGATGGGCTGCGCCAGCATCGGCATGCAGGATGGCGGCCGCAATGCGGTCGGCATCTACCACGCCCTCGCCGCGCAGCGCGCGCCGCCCGAATATCATGTCTTTCCGCGCTATCCCCTGCCGCTTGACCGGATCGAGGGACGCGCAGACCCGGCGATCCCGCCGTTGCTCAAGGGTTACATGCGCGCCGGCGCCTGGATCTGCGGCGAGCCGGCCTGGGATCCGGATTTCAACACCGCCGACCTGTTGCTGCTGTTGCCGATGGCGCGTGTCGATGCCCGCTATGCCCGACACTTCGTGGAGCGCCGGAACTGAAGCACGTCTATCTCGAAACGCGTGCCGCCTTTCGCCTGGCGCGCGTCGGCCTGCATCTGCTGTGGGGCGCGGCCACCGTCGCGTGCGTCTACCCGTGGCTCGACCCCCACTACCGGCGCGCGCTCAAGCGGCGCTGGTCGCGCCAGTTGCTCGAAACGCTCGGCGTGCGCCTGAAAGTCGGTGCACGTGGCACGGCAAGGCCGAGCCACCTGGGTGATCTGGGCACGGCATGGCCGCGCTGTGGCCTGGTGGTCGCCAATCACGTGTCCTGGCTCGACATCTTCGTCATCAACGCGCTGGCGCCGGTCGCCTTCGTCGCCAAGGAGGAAGTGCGACGCTGGCCGCTGATCGGCTGGTTGTGCGCACATACCGAAACGATATTCCTGGAGCGCGGTTCGCGCGCCGCCGCGCAGCGCACATGCGCGACGATGACCGAGCGACTGCGCTCGGGCATCCACGTCGCGGTGTTCCCGGAAGGCACGACGAGCGGCGGGGACCGCGTCCTGCCCTTTCACGCCGCGCTGTTCCAGAGCGCGATCGACGCGTCCGCTCTCGTCATTCCGGTGGTCCTGCGCTACGCCGACCGTTACGGCAATCCGAGCCGCGCGCCCGTCTACGACGGCGATATCACCTTGTGGCAATGCCTGCGCGCGATCGCGCGGGCGGACGGTCTGACGGCCGACCTGCGGGTGCTCGAGGCGGTCGACGCCGCTGCGGCCGAGCGGCGCGCCCTGGCGACCCATAGCCGCGCGGCGATCGCCTGGCATTTGGGCCGGCGCAATCTCGCGTCGCCGCCCGCGCAAACGGCGGAAGAGGCCGCCGCCGCTGGCGAACTTCCTGTCGCCGCGCGGTTTTTTTAGCGTGAACGGCCCTACGGGGCGAGACTTCCGGACCCCCGGCGCGGCTGCCCGGCCGGGGCGGGCGCAGCCGCGTCGACATTCCAGGAATTGAGGGCGCGCAACAAGGCCCTTTTCTTCGACTGATGCGCCTGCATGCGTTGCAGGATGTCATCGAGGGTGCGGATGGCATCGACGATGTGCGGCCCCTTGTTGAGCATGACGCATTCGGCGCGCTCCCCCATGGCCGCGTCGGTGATCTCCGCGCGCGAAGGCAGCCCGGTGCGCGCCAGGGTTTCGAGCACCTGCGTCGCCCAGATCACCGGCAGATGGGCGGCTTCGGCCGCCCAGAGAATTTCCTCCTGAACTTCCGCGAGCCGCTCGTAGCCGCATTCCACCGCAAGATCGCCGCGCGCGATCATGATGCCGGCCGCGCGCCCCGCCATGGCTGCGAGGATCAATTCAGGCAACTTCTCGAAGCCGCGCCGCGTCTCGATCTTGAGGACGATGCCGAGGTGGTCGGCAGCCATCGCCTCCAGGCGCAGCCGCAGGGCGTCGACGTCGCTCGCGCTTTGCGCGAAGGACAGGCCGACCATGTCGGCGAGTTGCACCACGACGGCCAGATCTCCGATGTCCTTGTCCGTCAGGGCGGGCAATTCGAGCGGGCTGTCGGGAAAGTTGATGCCCTTGTCGCTCGCCAGCTTTTCCCCGCCATCCCGCGCCCGGGTGATTTCGATCTCGAGCGCATCGTGCTCGACACGCCGGATGATGCCGCCAATGCGGCCATCATCGAACCAGATGCGTTCGCCGATGCAGACCTGGCGGAAAACCTCGGGCAGCGTGCAGGTCACCGCGGGCAGCGGAAAAGCGCCTGCGCCGCCGACCTCGGCGCGCGTCAGCAACAGCCTGTTGCCGCGCTCGAGACGCAGGACGCCCGGCGGCGCCGGCAGCTCGACGATCCGGGTCGAGCGATTGCGTCGCCCCTTGCGGCGGTGGACTATCTCCGTTTCAGGCGTGAGGTAACTGGTCTGGCCGGATTCGGCGAGAACGCCCTCGGCGTCGCAATGGACCACGCGCAACTCGCGGCGGGCGCCGCGCGCGTCGGTAAGACGCAGCGCATCGTCCTGGGCGATGCGCGCCAGCCAGCCCGCATCCACGCCGATGCTGGCCAGCGCATCCCCGGCCTGGGCCGGCTGCCCGGCCGGCCGGAGCCTCAGGCGCGCGGGCGTCACGACGCGGCCGAGCTCGTCGCGGTGCGGGCGCAGCTTCAATATGGGGACGCCGGGGGGCACCCGGCCCGTGCGCAGCTTCGGTCCGGCCAGATCCATCAGAATGCGGACGGGACGCCCCGCGGCCTTGGCCGAGCGCCGGACATGGCGTGCCATCGCCCTCCATTCGTCGGCGCCGCCATGGGCGCAATTGATGCGGGCGATGTCCATCCCGGCATCGACGAACTGGCGCACCATGCCGTAATCGCCGGCCGCCTCGACCGGCAGGGTGACCATGATGCGCACCATGCGGCCCGGGGGCGGCGCCCCGAGCAGGCTGGCGGTATGCGCTTCGAGCAGCTTGCTGCTGCGCAGGATGCCGGCCGGCTCCTGCGCGGAACAAGGGCTCCATTGCAGGGCGAGGATGCGATGCAGGATGCCGAGCACCTTGTCCAGATTGGCCAGCACGTGCGACTCGGCCCGCCCCAGGGACGAAACGCCGATCCAGGCCAGCTTTTCCTGCAACGGCCGACAGTCCCGCTGCCGCAATGCCAGGTAATGCGCGAGGTTGCGGGCGCTCGGGAGAAACTCGGGATTGACCTGGTCAATCCAGGCGGACAGGCTCGCTTCGGTGGCGAGCATGCTCTCGCGTAGCGACCGCAACTCGTCGATCAGCCGCGCGCATTCGCCGTCGTCCCAGCCTTCCCCTTGCTTGCGCCGTTTCTGCTTCATCGTTCTGAGCCCACCCCGCAATCGCCGCGGCGCGACGATCTCCCCTCAAGGGGCAGAAACACTCGGGACGGCCCTTCGTGTTTCTTCAGGTTTCCGGTATCCGGCATATTATTCCGCGAAGGTGACAGGAATATTTCCACAGGTCGGGTGTCATCAAACTGAAACGGCCGGGAGGGAAACTGGCGCGAAGCGGGGGAGGGGCGGCATGCCAGCCCGGCGTCGCCTCCCCGCTGCCTACCCTGGCGATTGGCGATGTATCGCAGCCGCAACAGCCTAGTGATTTTCGATGCCGATGGCACGCTGATCGACGCGTTTTGTGCCATCGAGGCGGCGTTTTCCCGCAACGGCATGGATATCGGCGACCAGGAGCGTTTCCGCAAGCGTCGCCGGCTCTTGAAGTATCTCGGCGGCCTGCGCGAATTTCCCGGCAACCTGAGACGGCAGTTCGGCAAGCAAAGCCGCAGGCAACTGATACAGACGCTGACCGACGTCTACCGCCAGGAAACCTTGCTTCATCCCGGGCTGGCCGACCTGCTCAAGCAGCTGATCGGCGCTCCCTCGGTGCGCGTCGGCATCGTCACGCGCAACGTCACCCTCGAACCGGCCGAAACCATGCGGCAGTTGCTGCGGCGGCATGATGTCGATATCGATGCGCTCGACTTCACGGTCTGCATCCCCCTGCGGGAGGACAAGCAGAAGTCGTTTTGCGCGATCCGCAAGATGCTGGGCGTCAACCCCGCCCTCGGCTTCGCCTGCGGCGACGAATATTCCGACTACCTTGCGGCAGTCGGCGCGGGCCTGCACCCGTTCATCGCCGCCTATGGTTTCGAGAATTACCGGCGCCTGCGCGACGCCAACGTTCCCGAGGCCGTGATTGCCGTGACGCCGCAGTCTCTGGCAGACCGGCTGAGCCACGCGCTCGGGCTGCCGCTGCCCGGCGCGCAAGCCGAGGAGCATCAGCCGCTCTGGTCCGCCACGGTGGGCGCCATCAGCAGGTCGCCGCGCGATTCGATGACGAGGTGGGCCGCGACGCTGCCGAGCAGGGCGGCGGCGATTCCCGACTGACGGTGGGCGCCGATCACCAGCAGGTCCGCGCCCAATTCGGCGGCCTGGCGGTTGATCAGCGCCGGAGCGTAGCCGTGACGCACGCGCCTCACCCAGCGGCCCGGCGTTTCCAGCGTGGCGACGAAGGCAGCCATCTCGTGCTGTGCCTCGGCTTCGCCGAGCCGCCGGTAGTGGTCGACCGCCTCGTCCTCGGCGCCGGCGTAATACATCTCGCGCTCGAAAGGCACCTCGTAGGCATGGAACAGATGCAGCTCGGCGGCCGGCAACAGGCGCGCAGCGAGGTCGGCGGCGGCGCGCGCCGCGATCGAGAAGTCGGTCGCGACCAGGACGCGCTCATACTCGAAGGGCGGCATCTGCTTGACCATCAGGAGCGGAACGGTCGTGAGCCGCAGCAGCTTGAGCGCGGTGGCGCCGACGAACAGGTCGTAAAGCAGGTGCTCGCCGTGCGCGCCCACGACAACCAGGTCGGCGGCAGACTCCCGCGCCTGCTCGGCCAGCGCGAGCGGCGGCCGGCCGTGCAGCACCCGCGTTGCCGGCCGCGCCGCGCCGGTGCGTTCGACCACATCGGCGGCCAGGTCGTCCAGCCGCCGCGCGGCGTCGCCCAGCACCCGCGCTTCGGTGAGGCCTTCGTCGGCGGCAAGCTTGCGCCAGACGCCCGAGAAGGCGTTCAGGTGCACCGCATGGACGATTTCCAGGGCCGCGCCCGTCGCTTGGGCCAGCAGCGCGGCGCGGCGCACCGCCGCCTCGGCGCTGCGCGAGAAATCGGTAGCCGTCAGTATCCGCTCGACCTTCATGAGGGCTCCTTTTCGAGTCGTGTTGCGGCAGCAGTATGCAGCAACATGCCACGCGCCGGGCGCCGCCTCAGATCAGGCGTCCGGCAGGTAGCCGCGCCGAGAACTTGCTGCCCCGTCCCGGGGTGGAATGGATCTGCAGCGTACCGCCATGCCGCGCCAGCACGTGCTTGACGATGGCCAGGCCGAGGCCGGTACCGCCGGAGGCGGTCGATCGCCCCTTGTCGACGCGATAGAAACGCTCGGACAGGCGCGGCAGGTGTTCGGGGGGGATGCCGATGCCGGTGTCGGTAACGGAGAAAACCGTCACCTCCGCATCCGCCACCCAGTCGAGCGTGATCGTTCCGCCGGACGGGGTGTAGCGCACCGCGTTGGAGACGAGGTTGCCGAAGGCGCTGCGGATCTCGTCGTAGCTGCCGCGCAGCCGGCGCCCGTGCACCGTGCCGGCGCGGAAATCATGTCGTCCGCCGGACAAGGCGCCCGCTTCGGCAAGCAGGCTGTCGATCAATGCCGGCACGTCGATCGGGTCGTCGCGCGGCGGCTGGCTGTCGTTTTCGAGCCGTGAGAGGGTCAGCAGGTCGTCGACGAGACGGTTCATCCGGATGGTCTGTTCCGTCATCAGTCCGAAGAAGGAGCGGGCGGCCTCGCCGGTGGGCGGCCGCTCCGAGGCGAACTGTTCCAGAAACCCCGTGATGACCGTCAGTGGCGTGCGCAGCTCATGCGAAACGTTGGCGACAAAATCGCGCCGGATCGTCTCGGTGTGCGCCAGCTCGGTCACGTCGTGCGACAGGAGCAGCGTCCCCGTGCCGGCGAAGGGAATGAGCGAGAGCGCGAGGACGGCTTCCCCCGGACCGCGCTGCAACTGGAGCGGCTCAGTCGCCCGGCCGTCCCGGAACGCCCTCAGGTAGGCGAGAAAGGCGCTGTCCCGGATCAGTTGTTCGATCGAAATGCCGATGTCGCGGCTGGCATCTAACGAGAAGTGACGGCATGCGGCCGGATTGAGCCATTCGATGTGCTCGCTTCGGCCCAGCAACATGACGCCGTCGGGCAAGGCCTCGGCCGCGCTGCGGAAGCGTTCGAGCGCCTCGCGGGTGGCGTCGTGCCGCCTTTCCTCTTCGCGGCGCAGGCGTTGCAGGCGCGAAAACAGGTCGCACCAGACGCCGCTGCCGTCGGGAATCGGGTTGTCCGGCGCGTTGAGCCAGTCGCGCAGGGCATTGCGCTGGCGCAGCTGCCCCAGCAGGATGAGGGCGAGAACGATGACCAGCGCCAGCAGCAGCCACGAAAATGCCGTGCCCGGGACGGCGGTCATTCCCGGTGGCTCGAAAGCTTGTAGCCGATGCCGCGCACCGTCTCGATGAGATTGTCGCCGGCCGGCCCGAGGCCGGCGCGCAGACGGCGGATATAGACGTCGACGGTGCGATCCTCGAGGAAACGGTGATCGCCGCGCAGCGCGTTGAGCAACTGGTCGCGAGTCAGGGCGCGGTTTGGATGGGTCATCAGGTAATGCAGCAGTTCGAACTCGGTCGGCCCGAGCGAGACTTCCCGTCCATCACATGTGACCGTGCGCGAGGCGGGGTCGAGCCGTACCGGGCCGATCGCGATGGGATCGCCCGCGAGGTGGGGGGCGCGGCGGCGCAGCACGGCGCGGATCCGCGCGATCAGTTCCTTCGGCGAGAAGGGCTTGGTGACATAGTCGTCGGCGCCGAGATCCAGCCCCTGGACCCGATCGGATTCCTCGACGCGCGCGGTGACCATGATGAGCGGCAGCTCGCGCGTGCGTCCCTCGGCGCGCAGGCGCTTGGCCAGCGCGACGCCCGACATGCCGGGCAGCATCAGGTCGAGCAGCACCAGCGCGGGGAGGCGACGCTGGATTTCGGCGAACGCCTCCTCGGCCGAGGCGGTGATGACGACCTGGAAGGCGGACTGTTCGAGCGAGTAGCGCAGCAGCTCCTGGATGGCGACCTCGTCCTCGACGACGAGGATGCGGGGAGCGCTCATGGGACTACCCTCCCCCCAGCCCCCTCCCGACGGGAGGGGGTGACGGCGGTTCGCCGCTGCGCGGCTCCGGCTTGTGGCTGGCGCCCCTTCGGACGGCCGTGCGGGGCGCTCATGGGGCGCGGGTCTCCTCTTCCAGCGCTTCGAGGCTCAGGTGGCGGACGTCACGCCCTTTGACGATGTAGATGACATCCCTGGCGATGTTCTTGCAGTGGTCGCCGATGCGCTCGATCGACTTGACGATGAAGATGATGTCCAGCGCGCTGGAGATGGTGCGCGGATCTTCCATCATGTAGGTCACCAACTCGCGCGTGATGGTCCTGAAGTGCTGGTCGATTTCCTTGTCCTCGCGCACCACGCGGGCGGCCGCCGCCGCGTCGCCGCGGACAAAGGCGTCCAGCACGGCGTGGAGCATCGCGGCGGCCTTTTCGCCCATGTGTCGCACCGCCACCGTCTGCGGCGTGGCGACGGCGATGCCGCGGTCGAAGATCTTGCGCGCCGCCTTGGCGATTTTTTTCGACTCGTCGCCGATGCGCTCCAGATCGGTGACGGTCTTGCTGACCGCCATCAGCACGCGCAGATCGACCGCGGCGGGCTGATGGCGGGCGACGACATGGGTGAGGGCGTCGTCGAGCGAGATCTCCATCTCGTCCACGCCGGCGTCGCGCGCAATCACGGTTTCGGCGAGTTCGCCGTCCAGATTCGCCAGGGCGCGGATGGCGTCGCGCACCTGTTCTTCGACCAGGCCGCCCATGCGCGTCAGGCGGGCGCGCACGTCGTCCAGTTCGTTGTCGAATTGCTTGAGGAGGTGTTCGCTCATGAGTGGTGTCTCCTTGAAATCAGCCAAAGCGGCCGGTGATGTAGTCTTCGGTGCGCTTGTCTTTCGGCTTGACGAATATATCGTCGGTCCTGCCGAACTCGATCATCTCGCCGAGGTACATATACGAAGTGAAATCGGAGACGCGCGCGGCCTGCTGCATGTTATGCGTGACGATGGCGATGGTGAACTCCTTCTTCAGCTCGGCGATCAGCGCCTCGATGTGCATGGTCGAGATCGGATCGAGCGCCGAGGTGGGCTCGTCGAGCAGGATCACGCGCGGCTTGACGGCGACGCAGCGCGCGATGCACAGGCGCTGCTGCTGGCCACCGGAAAGGCCGGTGCCCGGCTGCCTGAGCTTGTCCTTCACTTCGTTCCACAACGCGGCCTTGGTCAGCGCCCACTCGACGCGATCGTCCATCTGCCTGCGCGACAGCTTCTCGTGCATGCTGACGCCGAAGGCGATGTTCTCGTAGATCGACATCGGGAAGGGCGTCGGTTTCTGGAACACCATGCCGACTTTGGCGCGCAGCCCGATCGTGTCGACGTCCTTCGCCAGGATGTTCTTGCCGCAGACGATCAGTTCCCCTTCGGCCCGCTGGCCCGGGTAGAGGTCGTACATGCGGTTGATCGCGCGCAACAGGGTGGACTTGCCGCAGCCGGAAGGGCCGATGAAGGCGGTCACCTTGCCCCAGTAAATATCGAGGTTGATGCTCTTGAGGGCGATTTCCTTGCCATAATAGAAATCGAGATTGCGCATGCTGATTTCCGGCACGAGGCTTTCATTGTCTGGCGTGATGTTCATTGCGGTTCTCTGGGATTAATGGCCTCGCATGGGGCGGAAGGCGATCCGGGCGATGATGTTGAGGGTCAGCACGCCGACGGTGATCAGGAAAACCCCGGCCCAGGCGAGTTGTTGCCAGTCGGTGAAGGGGCTCATGGCGTAGCGGAAGATGGTGACGGGCAGATTGGCCATCGGCTCGCCCAGATCGAGGCTCCAGAACTGGTTCGACAACGCGGTGAACAGCAGGGGGGCGGTTTCGCCGGAGATGCGCGCCAGCGCGAGCAGGACGCCGGTGACGACCCCCGCCTTGGCGGCCCGCAGCGTCACCTTGGTGATGACTTTCCACTTCGGCGCGCCGAGGGCGAAAGCGGCCTCGCGCAGCGTGCTCGGCACGATGCTCAGCATGTCGTCGGTGGTGCGCACCACCACCGGGATCACCAGCAGTCCCAGGGCGACGGCTCCCGCGAGGGCGGAAAATTTGCCGGTCTGGGCGACGATGATGGCATACACGAACAGGCCGATGACGATCGACGGTGCGGAAAGCAGAATGTCGTTGACGAAGCGCGTCGCCCGCCCCAGCCAGGTGCGGCCGCCATATTCGGCCAGGTAGATGCCGGACAGGATGGCGACCGGCGTGGCCATCAGCATGCCCAGCGAGACCATGATCGCGCTGCCGACGATGGCGTTGAGCAGGCCGCCCGGTACGCCCGGCGGCGGCGTCATCTCGGTGAACAGGCGCAGCGACAGCGCGCCGATCCCCTGCTCGAACACCATCCAGAGAATCCAGATCAGCCAGATCAGGCCGAAGGACATCGCGGCGAGCGAGAGCGTCAGCGCGAAGTAGTTGATGAGTTTGCGGCGGGCGAGGAGGGTCATGGAGTTTGCGACCTTTTCAGCGCTTGTCGAGCGAATGCAGGAGCAGGCGCGACAGGGACAGCACGACGACCGTGATCAGGAATAGCAGCAGGCCGAGTTCGATCAGCGCGGCGGTGTACAGGCCGGGCGTCGCCTCGGCGAACTCGTTGGCCAGGGCCGAGGTGATGCTGTTGCCCGGCTGGAACAGCGAGTAATTGATGAAGATGCTGGCGTTGCCGATGATGAAGGTGACCGCCATCGTTTCGCCCAGCGCTCGCCCCAGGCCGAGCATGATGCCGCCGATGACGCCGACGCGCGTGTAGGGCAACACCACTCTCCAGACCACCTCCCAGGTGGTGCCGCCGATGCCGTAGCAGGACTCCTTGAGCATCGCCGGCGTCAGCTCGAAGACGTCGCGCATGATCGACGCGATGAAGGGGATGATCATGATGGCCAGGATGATTCCCGCGGCCAGCACGCCGATACCAAGCATCGGCCCGGTAAACAGGTTGCCGATCAGCGGAATCTGGCCGAGCGTCTTGGCGATCCAAGGTTGGGCATATTCGCCGAACAGCGGCGCGAACACCAGCAGGCCCCACATGCCATACACGATGCTGGGAATGCCGGCGAGCAGCTCGATGGCCGTGCCCAGGGGGCGCCGCAGCCAGACCGGCGAGAGCTCGGTCAGGAAGATCGCGATGCCGAAGCTGATCGGCACGGCGATGATCAGGGCGATGATCGACGTCGCCAAGGTGCCGTAGATCGGCACGAGGGCGCCGAAGCGTTCGGCGGGCGGATTCCACTCGGAGCTGGTGAGGAAGCCGAAGCCGAACTCCCTGATCGAAGGCATCGCGCTCCAGACCAGCGAAACCACGATCGCAAACAGCACCAGCAGGGTGAAGGCGGCAAACGTCCGGGTCAGGTTGAGGAAGATCAGGTCACCCGTCCTGGCTTTTTCGATGGAGGATTTCATGTTAGCGATCCGCGCCGCGAGGCCATCGATTCGGGTGTTGGACAGATCTGCGCGCGCCCGAGCGGGCCGCCGCGCGCGTCATGCGGCAGGCCAACGCCTTACTTGCCCGAAAAAACCGGCCGGCCGGCGCCATCCTTGATGTCCGCCCAGGAAGCCTGGATCTTCCTGACGAGGCTGTCGGGCAGCGGGACGTATTCGAGTTCCTGGGCGGTCCTGTCGCCGTTCTGATAGGCCCATTCGAAGAACCTGAGCGCCGCGGCGCCCTGCGCCGGCTTGTCCTGCAGCCTGTGCATCAGGATGAAGGTGGCGCCGGTGATCGGCCAGGCGTCTTTGCCGGCCTGGTTGGTCAGGATTTCGCCGAAAGCGGCCCTGCCCCAGTCGGCGTCGGCGGATGCGGCCTTGAAACTCGTGTCGTCCGGCGCGACGAAATTGCCGGCGGCGTTGCGCAGCAGCGTATGGGACTGCTTGTTCTGCTTCGCATAGATGTATTCGACGTAGCCGATCGAGTTGGGAATGCGCTGCAAGAAGGCGGAAACCCCTTCGTTGCCCTTGCCGCCCAGGCCGGTGGGCCATTGCACGGCCGTGCCCTCGCCGACCCGGGTGCGCCACTCCTCGCTGACCTTGGACAGGTAGTTAGTGAACAGGAAGGTCGTGCCGGAACCATCGGCGCGACGCACCACGGCGATGTCCGCGTTGGGCAGACTGAGGCCGGGGTTCAGGTCGGCGATGGCCTTGTCGTTCCACTTGGTGATCTTGGCGAGATAAATGTCGGCCAGCACCGGCCCGGTCAGCCTCATCTGGCCGGGGGCGACGCCCTGGACGTTGACCACCGGCACGACGCCGCCGATCACGGTCGGAAACTGGACCAGACCGTCCCTGGCGAGAACTTCGGGCCTGAGAGGCATGTCGGTTGCGCCGAAATCGACGGTCCTGGCGGTGATCTGCTTGATGCCGGCGCCGGAACCGATCGATTGATAATTGACCTTGACGCCGGTCGCCTTGTGGTAGCTGTCGGCCCACTTGCCGTAGAGGGGCGCCGGAAAGGAAGCCCCGGCGCCGGTGACTTCGTTCGCCGCATGGACGAACAGCGCCGTTCCGCCCAGGACGGCGGTCAGAGCGGCGGCGCGCAACAGGTGGCTGACGGGGGTTTTCACTTCCTTCTCCTTTAGGGATCGTGATGGTCGCAATCGAAACCGGGAGAAGATATGACTATTTTATTACATTTATGTGACAGTCTCCGGCCGGCAAAATGAGGATAATACTCGCCTGGGCGCGTCCGCAAGTCAGACCTGCAGTTCCGAGCTCCGCCCGCGGATCGCGCGCCGCAAAACCCACGCAACGACTTCAAACGCGAGCATGAACGAACCCCTGAACCGTGGTGGACGCGAAAGGTTGCGCGCCTTCATCGAGCATCCGCGCACCCAGAACGTCATCATCGCCCTGATCCTGATCAACGCCGTCCTGCTCGGGATGGAAACCTGGCCGGCCGCCATGAGCGTAGCCGGCGGCCCGATCCTGGCCGCCGATCGTTTCATCCTCACGCTGTTCGTGATCGAGATCGCCCTGCGCCTGTATGTGCATCGCATGGCTTTCTGGCGCGACCCGTGGAGCGTGTTCGATTTCGCCGTGGTGGCGATCGCCCTCCTGCCGGCCAGCGGGCCGCTCTCGGTATTGCGCGCCCTGCGCGTGTTGCGCGTGCTGCGCCTGCTCACCCTGGTGCCGTCGATGCGGCGCGTGGTCGGCGCCCTGCTGGCGGCGATTCCCGGACTGGGCTCGATCGCCCTGGTGCTGCTGATTTTCTACTATGTCTTCGCGGTAATCGCCACCAAGCTGTTTAGCGCCAGCCATCCGGAATGGTTCGGCAGCATCGGCCATTCGCTCTACACCCTGTTCCAGATCATGACGCTGGAAAGCTGGTCGATGGGCATCGCCCGTCCGGTGATGGAGCACTTCCCCTATGCCTGGGCCTTTTTCATCCCTTTCATCCTGGTGGCCACCTTCACGATGCTGAACCTGTTCATCGCCATCATCGTCAATGCCATGCAAAGCTACAGCGAAACCGGCCAGCAGGAAACCAAACAGGCGGTGGAGTCGGCGCGCGATCGCATCGAGGCCGACCTGCACGGCGAGCTGCGCGCCCTGCGCGAGGAAATCCGCGCCCTGCGCGCCCGGCTGCCCGATCCGGACGTCCGCGCCGAGAGGTCGTCCTTGCCGGACCGGCCGTGACCCAGGCGCCGCTACCGCCCTTGGTTTACGCTGGCCAGCGTTTCGCCCTGCTCACCCGGCACGGCAAGGAGCGCGTCATCGCGCCCGTGCTGGAGCCGGCGCTGGGGTGCCGGATCGATCGCGTGACGGATTACGATACCGACCAGCTCGGCACCTTCACGCGCGAGATCCCGCGCCTGGGCACGCAGACCGAAGCCGCGCGCCGCAAGGCGCGCATCGGCATGGCACGGGCGGGAACGGCCTTCGGCCTTGCCAGCGAAGGCAGTTTCGGCCCTGATCCGTTCACCGGCATGTTTTCCTGGAACGTCGAAGTCCTGCTGTTCATCGACGACCGGCTCGGCATCGAGGTCTGCGGCGTCTTCCAGGGCGCGGGGCGCAGCGATCATCTGCGCGCGGGCGAGTGGCCGGAGGTGGAAGCCTTTGCCCGGGAAGCCGGCTTTCCCCTGCAGCACCTCGTGCTGCGGCCGCGCGACGAAAACGATGCGCGCGTCCGCAAGGGTATCGCCACCTGGCCGGACCTGCGCGCCGCATTCGCCTGGGGAAAGACGGAGAGCGGCAATGGCCGGGTGTTCGTCGAATTCGACCTGCGCGCCCATGCGCACCCCGAGCGCATGGAGAACATCCGCCGCGCGGCGGAAGATCTGGTCGTCAAGCTCCAGTCCGCCTGCCCGGCCTGCGGCGCTCCCGGCTACGCGGCGCTGGAGCGCGTCCCCGGACTGCCCTGCGCCGCCTGCGGCGCTCCCACCCGCGAGCCGCGCGCGCAAGTCTGGGGCTGTCCGCGTTGCGGCCGACGCGAAGAGCGCGATTGCGCGCCCGGACTGACGGCCGATCCGGGCCGATGCGATCACTGCAATCCCTGAGTCGAACCCGCAGCCGCGATGCAACTCGACCCCGTCATCCTTTTCTTCCTGTTCGGCCTGGCCGCCGGGCTGCTGCGTTCCGAGCTCAAGCTCCCCGCAGCGCTCTACGATTCCCTGTCCATCGTCCTGCTGCTGGCCATCGGCCTCAAAGGGGGCGAGGGGCTTGCCCAGCAGGCGCTGCTGCCCCTGCTGCCGCAGATCGGCGCGGTCATCGTGCTGTGCCTGATCCAGACCCTGCTCGCTTTCGCCATCTTGCGCGGCCCGGGGCGCTTCGAGCGCGCCGATGCCGCCGCGACGGCGGCGCATTACGGTTCGGTCAGCGTAGCCACCTTCGCCGTCGCGGTCGCCTGGCTGGCCGCCCGCGGCATCGCGTTCGAGCCGCAGATGGCCATCCTGCTGGCCATCATGGAAGTGCCGGCCATCCTGCTGGGCATCATCCTGGCGCGCGGCATCCGGCGCGAAACCGACTGGGGCAAACTCGGGCATGAGGCCTTTCTCGGCAAGGGGGTCACCCTGCTGCTGGGCGGCATGCTCATCGGCTGGATTGCCGGTCCGGAGGGGCTGGCGCCGATCAAGGGAGTGTTTTTCGACCTGTTCAAGGGCGTGCTGGCCCTGTTCCTGCTGGAGATGGGGCTGATCGTCAGCCGCCAGATGGTCGAGCTGAAAAGGAGCGGGCCATTCCTGATCGCCTTCGGTCTCGGGATGCCGCTTTGCTCCGCCCTGCTCGGCCTCGGGGTCGGCACGCTGCTCGGCTTTTCCACGGGCGGATTGACGCTGCTGGCGACGCTGGCCGCCTCGGCCTCCTACATCGCGGTGCCGGCGGCCATGCGCCTGGCCGTTCCGGAAGCCAAGCCGGCGATTTCCCTGGCCGCCTCGCTGGGCGTGACCTTTCCCTTCAACATCCTGGCCGGCATCCCCCTCTACCACTGGCTGGCCAGCACCGTTAACAGAGGCTGACCATGCCGATCCACACCGAAACACGCACCCTGCTCACGATTGTCACCGAAGGCGTGGTCGAAAACCTCCTGCTCGCCGATCTCGACCGGCTGGGAGTGCGCGGCTACACCATCACCAATGCGCGCGGCAGCGGCGCACATGGCCTGCGCGACGCCAACTGGGACGCGGCGACCAACATCCGCGTCGAGATCATCTGCGCCCGCGCCCAGGCGGAAAATCTTATCGAGTTCCTGCGCGAGCACTACTTCGCCAATTACGCGATGGTGACCTTCCTCCACGAGGTCGAGGTGTTGCGGCCGGAGAAATTCTGATCGACCGGCTGGCATGGACGGTCTGAATCCGCCCCAACGCGAGGCGATCCGCCATCTCGACGGCCCGTTGCTGGTGCTCGCCGGCGCGGGCAGCGGCAAGACGCGCGTCATCACCGAGAAGATCGCGTATCTGCTCGGCGAATGCGGCATGGCGCCGCAGCACGTTACGGCAATCACCTTCACCAACAAGGCCGCGCGCGAGATGAAGGAGCGCGCGACGAAGCTGGTCGGCGAGCGGGCGAGCGAAGTGAACATCAGCACCTTCCATGCGCTGGGCGCGAAGTTCCTGCGCATGGAGGCGCGCGCCATCGGCCTCAAGCCGGGTTTCTCGATTCTCGATGCGAGCGATACGGGCACGCTGTTTAACGAGCTGCTGAAGGACGGCGATAAATCGCGCGTGAAGCTGATCCAGCAGCGCATCTCGCTGTGGAAGAACGCGCTGCTCGGCCCCGACGCGGTCGCGCCGGCCGATGACCTCGAAGCCGGCGCGCAGCGCGTCTATGCCGAGTACGAGCGGACGCTCAAGGCCTACCAGGCCGTCGACTTCGACGACCTGATCATGAAGCCGGTGCAATTGCTCGAAGCGGATGAAGAGGTGGCGCAGAAGTGGCGTTCGCGTATCTGGCATCTGCTGGTCGACGAGTACCAGGACAGCAACCGCTGCCAGAACCGCCTGATGCGCCTGCTGACCGGCGAGCGCGCGTCCTTCACGGCGGTGGGCGACGACGACCAGTCGATCTATGCCTGGCGGGGCGCCGACGTCGACAACCTGCGCCAGCTGCAGCAGGATTTTCCCCGGCTCAAGGTCATCAAGCTCGAGCAGAACTACCGCTCGACGACGCGCATCCTCAAGGCGGCCAACAGCGTCATCAAGCACAACCCCAAGCCCTTCGACAAAAAGCTCTGGTCGGACAAGGGGCGCGGCGACGTGATCCGCATCATGGCCTGCCGCGACGACGCGCACGAGGCCGAATGGGTGGTCACGCGGCTGATGGCGCACAAGTTCGAGACGCGCGGTAAGTGGCGCGACTACGCGATCCTCTACCGCGGCAACTTCCGGGCGCGGCAGTTCGAGCAGCAGTTGCGCGCCCACAAGGTGCCCTACGTGCTCTCGGGGGGGCAATCCTTCTTCGACAAAAGCGAGATCAAGGACCTGACCAGTTACCTGCGCCTGCTGGCCAATCAGGACGACGATCCGGCCTTCATCCGCGCCGCGACGACGCCGAAGCGCGGCATCGGCGGCACGACGCTGGAGGCGCTGGGCCATGCGGCGGGGCGGCGTCACATCAGCCTGTTCGCGGCGATCTTCGCGCCGGGCATCGAACTGGAGGTCAAGGCGCCCCAGCTGGCCGTGCTGCGCGAGTTCGGCAACTTCATCAACCGCATCGAGTGGCGGGCGCAGAAGGAGCCGGCCGGGCAGGTGCTGGACGACCTGCTCAAGGCGATCGGCTACGAGGCCTGGCTGTTCGAGACGCAGGAAGCCCGCGACGCCGAATCGCGCTGGGGCAACCTGCGCGAGTTCGCCGGCTGGCTGGCGGCGAAGGGCGAGGAGGAGAAGAAGAACCTGCTCGAGCTGGCGCAGACCGTCGCGCTGATCACGATGCTCGACAAGCAGGACGAGAACACGGACGCCGTGCAGCTGGCGACGCTGCACGCGGCGAAGGGGCTGGAGTTTCGCCATGTCCATCTGGTCGGCGTCGAGGAGGGCTCGCTGCCGCATCGTGAGGCCATCGACGCCGGCAACATCGAGGAGGAGCGCCGCCTGATGTATGTCGGCATCACGCGCGCGCAGTTGAGCCTCAACATCAGCTGGTGTGCCAAACGCAAGCAGGGCCGCGAGGTCGTCGAGCGCGCCGCCTCGCGCTTCATTGCAGAGATGGGCGACGACATCAAGCACGAGGGACAGGGTGCCGTCCCGTCAGGGCCGACTTTCGACAAGACTGCCGGCAACGCGCGGCTGGCCAACTTCAAGGCGCTATTGAAGAAATCGCCCTGACGCGCGCTTCGTGGATGCGCGCGGGAATCTGCTGCGGGTCGGCGCAGGCTTGCGCGATCGCGCCGGCATCGACGGACTGGACGGCGGCTAGGGCGCTGCGCCAGGCCGCGGCGGCGCTGTATTCCTTCTCTTCCCAGCCGCGCCGGCCGCGATAGTCGGCTTCGCAGGCGGCGAGCACTTCCGCGAAGCGCGCCGGCCGGCGCAGCGCATCGCAGCGTTCGAGGATCTTCAGTTGCGTGTCCGGCCGCAGCTGGCCGACCTTGTGCATGTCGCCATGGAAGCGCGCGACGAGCAGCGCGACGTCGCGGCACTCGGCCGGCACGCGCAGGCGCTGGCAGAGCGGTTCGAGCAGCCGGACGCTCTTCAGTTCGTGGCCGATGTGGCGCGGCAGGATGTCGGTCGCTGTCTCGCCCTTGCCGAGATCGTGCGTCAGCGCGGCGAAGCGGGCGGGCAGCGAGAGGCCGAGGCGCGCCGCCATGTCGATCACCATCATCACATGCACGCCGGTATCGACCTCCGGGTGGTAGTCGGCACGCTGCGGCACGCCCCAGAGGCGAGCCACCTCGGGCAGCAGCTTCTGCAGTGCGCCGCAGGCGCGCAGGGTTTCGAACAGGCGCGAAGGCTGCGCTTCCATCAGCCCGCGCGCCAGTTCCTGCCAGACGCGCTCGGCGACGAGCGCGTCGACCTCGCCGTCGGCGACCATCGTGCGCATGAGTTCCAGCGTCTCCGGCGCGACCGAGAAGTCGGTGAAGCGCGCCGCGAAGCGCGCGACGCGCAGGATGCGCACGGGATCCTCGGCGAAGGCCGGCGCGACGTGGCGCAGGATCTTCCGGTCGAGATCGGCGCGGCCGCCGTGGGGATCGATCAGCGTGCCCTGTTCATCCTGCGCGATTGCGTTGATGGTCAGGTCGCGGCGCGCGAGATCCTCTTCCAGCGTGACGTCGGCGGCCGTGTGGAACACGAAGCCGGCATACCCCGGTGCGGTCTTGCGTTCGGTGCGGGCCAGCGCGTATTCCTCGTGCGTCTGCGGGTGGAGGAACACGGGGAAGTCGCGGCCGACGGGCTTGAAGCCCAGCACGAGCATCTGCTCCGGCGTGGCGCCGACGACCACCCAGTCGCGGTCCTGCACCGGCAGGCCGAGCAGCGCGTCGCGCACCGCGCCGCCGACGCAGTAGCTCTTCATCCGGCGCTCATTTGGGAATAAGGTAGCCCGGCGCCACGGCCTCGAGCGGCGTCGCGGCCAGTCCGAAAGGAAGCGTGCAGCCGGCCGGACAGACATTCGGCGCCTGCATCGAGCGCACGTTGTCGCGCGTCATCGGCCCGCCGGGAACGAACTCCATCATGAAAGCCTGCAGGTAGGAGAGCGCGAGCGGCAGGCCGATGACAGTGCGTGGATGGCCGCTGAGCTTGCCGGTGTAGGCGACCAGTTCCCGCAGCGTGTATTCGCGCGGCCCGCAGAGCGGATAGGTTTGCCCCTGGCTCTCCGGGTGGTCGAGGCTGGCGACGACGGCAGCGGCGACATCCTCGACCCAGACCGGCTGGAAGCGCGCGCCGGGACAGGCGAGCGGCACGACGGGAGCGACTGCGAGCAGGCCGGCGAACAGCGTGAGGAAGGAATCGCCGCGACCGAAGATCACCGAGGGCCGGAAGATCGTCGCGGCCGGATACGCGGCCTTCAGCGCGGCTTCGCCGGCCGCCTTGCTGCGCAGGTAGTTCGACGGCGCGTCGGCTGCCGCGGCCAGGGCCGAGATGTGAATCAGGCGGGGGACACCCGCAGCGGCGGCGGCGCGCGCGATTTTGCCGGGCAGCTCGACATGCGCGCGCCGGAAGTCGCCCTTGAGGATGCCCACTAGGCTGATGACGAGATCCCGACCCGCCATCAGCCGCGCGAGCGTCGCTTCGTCATGCACGTCGGCCTCGATGACGCTGGCGGTCGGCAGGGTTGTCAGATGCTTGGAACGCTCGCGCCGGCGCGTCGGCAGGGTCAGGGCAAAGTCGGCTCTGGCCAGACGGCGCGCGATCGCGCTGCCGAGAAAACCGGTGCCACCGATTGATAATGCGGTTTTCATGGCATCCGCTCGGCCGTGGTGTCGCCGTAGCCGCGCGGGCGCACGACGCCGAGGCGCTCGGTCAGCGACGGTGTCGGGATGCCCTTCACCGCGGCGTAGTACATGGCGTTGGCCATCACCTTCTTGACGTAGTCGCGCGTCTCGGTGAAGGGGATGGTCTCGGCGTAGATCGCACCCTCGAGCGGGGTCTCGGCGCGCCACTTGCGCGCCCGGCCCGGCCCGGCGTTGTAGGCGGCCGAGGCGAGCACCGGGTGGTGGTCGAGGCCTTCCAGCACCATGCGCAGATAGCTCGTGCCGAGCGTCACGTTGACGTCCATGTCGGTGACCCGGCCGGGGTGGTAATGGTTCATGCCGATCTTCTGCGCGACCCAGCGCGCCGTCGCCGGCATCAGCTGCATCAGGCCCCGCGCGCCGGCGCTCGACCTGGCATCCATCACGAAGCGGCTCTCCTGCCGCATCAGGCCATAGACCCAGGCCGGGTCCAGACCGGCCGCCCGCACGTGCGGCGCGACCTGGTCGAGGAAGGGCGTCGGATAACGCAGCCAGAAGTCATGCTCGGCGCGCGTGCGGTCGGCGGTGCTGATGGCGCGATCGATGGCGCCGCTGCGCAGGGCGAAGTCGGCGGCCGCCAGCAGCTGGCGGTCGTCCATGCCGGCGAGCGCCCAGCTCCATTCGCGCACACCGTCGGCGCGCAGGTCGGCGTCGAGCAGAGCCAGCGCACGCACGAGCAGCGGCTCCGCTTCGGCAGCCTGGCGCTCCCGGTCGGTCGGCGCCGGTGCGCGCGGCGGCAGGGCGAGCGGCTGGCCGAGCGCCTCGGCGGCGAGGATGCCGTAGAAATTCGGCTGGCCGGCGATGCGCTGGTAGATGCCCTGGGCGTCCTCCGGCTTGCCCAGCGCGCCAACGGCGCGGGCGCGCCAGTAAATCCACTCCGGCTGGCCGGCCAGCGGCTCGGGCAACGCGCGGGTCGCGCGCATCACGGTCAGCCAGTCGGCGCCGCGCAGCGCGGCGCGGATGCGCCAGGCATGCAGTTCCTCGTCGAACGCCGTGCCGAGCTTCTCCGCCCGATCGAACCAGGCCGAAGCTTCAGCCTGATGACTCATCGCCGCCCGCAGCGCGAGCCTGCCCCAGACGTAGCCGCGCTCCTCGGCCGGAAAGCGCGCCTCGATCTCCTGCCAACGGGCGACGGCCACGCGCAGGTCGGCGCGCGCCAGGCGCAGCACAGCCAGCCCCGCGAGTTCGCGGCCGCGGCGGTGCTCGGCGAAATCCTCGGGCAGCCTGGCCAGATAGCGCACCGGATGTTCGACGGCGTTGTCGACGGCCTGGGCGGCCGGCTGCTCGGCTGCGGGCAGCCAGCTCATGACGACACGGGCGTCCTTGAGCCGGTTGCCCGCCCACAGCCGGCGCAGGCGCTCCCAGACGGCGTCAACCGACAGCTGGCCATCCCGGGCCAGCCGGCCCAGCGGAGCGAAGCAGCTGCCGGCCAAGGGGGCAGATGCCGCCAGCAGGGCGCGCGCCTCCCCGCCGGCCTCCGTTTCGCCCAGACGCAGGCGGGCTTCCAGCCCGCGACAGACCGCCTCGGCATCCGGGCGCCGCAGGGCGTGAAACTGTTCGCGCGCCCGTCCCCAGTCCTGCTGGTCGATCAGCCACTTAAGCCACTCCCCGCGCGTCTTTTCGCCCAGCCAGGTTCCGGCATGACGCTCGACGAAACCCGTCACGCCGGCGTCCGAGCCCTCCCTGAGCTGCAGGCTCAGGCGGAAATGCTCCGCCCAGGGTTTCAGGGGATGACTGACGAGGCCGTCGGCCGCGCGCTCGAGCCTGACCCGGTCCCCCTTCTGAAAGGCATCGCGCGCCGCGAGGAAGGCGGCATCCTCGGGATGCTGGGCCCAGGCGGGCAAGGGGAGCAGCAGGACGACGGCGAGAAAACGTTTCATGGCGATGGAGCGTACCCGGCATTTCAGATTAGCATGATGATCCGTCTTCGCCATGACCGATCAGCCCAGCCAAACCGCCATTGATTCGGCGACCCGCCGCACAGCCCTGCGCCGCGCCATGATCGCGGCGCGCCTAGCCCTGCCGGCGGCCGCCCACCGGAGCGCGAGCGCGGCGATCCGCCGCCACCTGGAGGAATTCCTGCTGCCCCGGCCCGCCGGCATGATCGCGTTCTGCCTGCCGGTTCGGGCCGAAGTGGATTGTCTGCCGCTGATCGACCGGCTGCTCGCATCGGGCTGGCAGGCGGCCGTCCCGACCGTCGTCACGCGCGCCGCGCCGATGGCGTTCCGCACCTGGCAGCCGGCGGCGCCGCTGACCGTCGACCCCCACGGCCTTCCGGTTCCCGCCACCGGGCCCGCTCCCGCTCCCGACGTGATCCTGCTGCCGCTGGTCGCCTTCGACGCGGCGGGCTACCGGCTGGGCTATGGCGGCGGCTATTTCGACCGCACCCTGGCCGCGCTGCAGCGGCCTGTCCTGACCATCGGCGTGGGCTTCGACCGCTGCGCCGTGGCGGACCTGGTCCCGCAACCGCACGACATCCCGCTCGACCTAGTCGCTACGGAAAGCGGCCTGCGCCGGATCACCCCCCGCTGAGGCGACGAGGGCGCCGACCCGGGCGGCGATCCGGGCCAGGGCCTGGTCGAGCAGGGCCCGCGGCGTGCCGAAATTGAGCCGCACATACTGCGCGTAGGCCTCTCCCGGCCCGAAGGCGGCGCCGTCCGACAGGCCCACGCCGGCCTGTTCGAACAGCCGGACCGGATGTTCCACGCCCAGGTCGCGGCAGTCGATCCAGGCCAGAAAGGTCGCCTCGACGCGCTCCAGCGCAAGGCCGGGCAGTTCTCCGACAACCTGCTCGACGCGCGCGGCGTTGCCGCGCAGGCTGTCCAGCAGGCGCGCGCGCCAGGCGGCGCCGTGGCGATAGGCCGCTTCGCAGGCGGTCAATCCCAGCACATTGGGATGGGACACGATGCCGTGCGCGGCGGCGCGAAAGGCCCGGCGCAACTGCGGGTCGGCAATGATGGCGAAGGCGCAGCCCAGCCCGGCGAGGTTGAAGGTCTTGGACGGCGCCATCAGGGTGATCGTGCGCGCCGCGATTTCCGGCGCGAGCGTGGCGAAGGGCCGATGCCGCCCCGCCAGGGTGAGGTCGCAATGGATCTCGTCGGAGCAGACCACCAGATCGTGCTTTTCGGCCAGCGCGGCGAGCTGCCACAGCTCGTCCTCGCGCCAGGCCCGGCCGACCGGGTTATGCGGATGGCACAGCAGGAACAGGCGCGCGGACCTCATCAGGGCATCGGCGGCGGCGCAATCCCAACCCAGTCCGCCATCCCGTCCCCCGTGACCCTCCTGGCGCACCAGCGGCAGGGTCAAGAGCCGGCGGTTCGATTCGACCGGCGCGGCAAGGAACGGCGGATACACCGGCGTGGCGGTGAACACGCCGTCGCCGCCTTGGCCCACGCTGCGGCAGGCGACATGCAGGCCGGCAACCAGGCCGGGCAGCCAGACCAGCCAGTCGGGGTCGATCGCCCAGTCGTATTCGCGCGCGCAGTGCGCGACGACGGCTTCGATCAGGCCGGGCCAGGGTTCGCCGTAGCCGAACAGCCCGTTGCGGACGCGCCGTTCGAGCGCGGCGACCACTTCCGCCGGGGCGGGGAAATCCATGTCGGCCACCCACAGCGGAATCACGTCGCGGCCGGCGTACTTGCGCCAGCGCGTCGAATCGTGGGCGGGGACGAAACCGGTCGGCGGATTCATGTCATGCGCCGCAGCAGCGGGCCGAGCGAAAACGCGGCGCCGATCCCGCCGAGCAGCGTGGCGGCGCCGAGCAGATAGAGGACCTGCGCGCCGCCGGGCGGATCGAGCGGCAGCGCGATGCCGTAGAGGCTGGCCAGTTCGGCCACCGGCAGGCGCAGCCAGTAACTCGCCGCCGCGACGATGAGCCAGGCGAGCAGGCCGCCGGCCAGGCCGAGCAATGCGCCGTGCCAGAGAAAGGCGCGGCGGATGACCTTGTCGGCGCCGGCGGGGAGCC